>Ga0209515_10000611_pt1 | contig 63145 bp, 74 predicted proteins | sample Subgroupgradi54m_FD_187454 | JGI IMG/M metagenome (GOLD analysis project Ga0209515, IMG submission 187454) | Subsurface groundwater microbial communities from S. Glens Falls, New York, USA - GMW60B uncontaminated upgradient, 5.4 m (SPAdes)... ...
CCGCCGATCCAAGAGAGTGACATTACGACTCCTTCTTGCAAAAGGCCCTTTAAATCACCACGACTTGATTGTATAATTTTATTTTTGTTTTGTCAATACCTTGCCAGACTAATCAAAAACAGCCCGGCTTAGGGCTGTCTTTTCTTATAACTATTTTACTTCTACTTTTGCTCCCGCTGCCTCAAATTTCTTTTTAATTTCTTCTGCTTCTTCTTTCTTTACTCCTTCCTTTACCATTTGAGGAGCTGCTGCAGCTGCGTCAACTAAATCTTTTGATTCTTTCAACCCCTTTGCCGTCACATCTCTCACTGCTTTAATAACCTCAATTTTCTGGGCTCCCACTGACTGTAACTCAACATTAAAAGAGGTTTTTTCCTCAACTGGAGTTGCTGCACCCGCCGCTGCTGCAGCTACTGGAGCTGCTGCTGACACGCCAAACTTGCTTTCTAACACTTTTACCAGTTCTGCCAATTCTACAATTGACATTTTTTCTACTTCCGAAACTAATTTTTCGAATTTAGCCGGTACTTCTATTTTTTGTTCGTCTGCCATATTTTTTTATTATTAAATATATTAATTATTAATGGTTATTTTTTCTTTCTGTTCTCTTATATGGTCTAATACGGTCACAAAACCGGTCATTGAGCTAGCAAGAGAACCGACCAATTTGCTCAATAATTCATTTCTGGTTGGAATATTTGCCAGTACCAATACTCTTTCCCTATCAATGAATCGATTTTCGAAAATACCTCCTAAAATCTTGATATTCTCGTTGGTTTTTACAAATTGGTTTGAAATCCTGGCTGGCGCTATTTCATCTTCAATTCCAAAGACCAACGCCAACTGCCCTGGGATACTCCCTTTCATTTTGCCCCAAAAAGAAATCCCTGATTGGCCGAAAGCTATTCTGATAAGTGTTTTCTTTCCTATTTTTAAAACGCATCCTGCTTCTTTTAATTTTTTTCGTAAATCAAATAAATCTTTAGAATTCACCTTGGAAAAATCAACAAAAATAATTGATTTTTGCTTTGCAATGTTATCTTTGATTCCTTTAAGGGATGTTTGTTTTTTTTCTTTGGTTAAAGCCACAGTAATACTTAAACTTCATTAAAATTGAATTTTCAATTTTTAACTTTCAAACGACGTTGTAATTCATAATTGACACTTAATAACTTACCACAAAATAAAATGTCTGCAGGTGCAGACAAAACAAAAATAAGAAACATCTTTTTTTTGCCTAAATGGGAATTTCTCCTTTCGGTACCCATTGTCCGCGGCTATTTACATCTATACTGGATATCCTAGTCTATATATCACATGATGTCAATAGGACTGATTTACCGTAAATATTTTGCCATGGCTAACTGGTGATCTTCCAATGTTTTACTAAAAATGGTTTTGCCGGTTCTATCCGCCGAAAGATAATACCAATAAGGACTTTCTTTAGGATACATGGCTGCTAAAATGCTATCCATTCCTGGGTTTGAAATGGGGCCGGCCGGCAGCCCTACATATTTGTACGTGTTATAACGAGAATCTATCCTGGTATCTTTTATAGAAACACTGGGATCGTTTTTGTCGGTTATATAATTAATCGTAGCGTCAACCTGCAAAGGCATATTATTTGCCAAACGCTTCCACAGTATTCCTGCCACCACTTTTTTGTCATCGGTTTTTTTGACTTCTTTCTCGATAATAGAAGCCATCGTGATAACTTCAAATACTGATTTATGCTGCGAAGTAATTTCAACTCGCAACTCTGGAGTCAACTTTCTTTCTAAATTTGCAACCATATTTTTTAATACATCTTCTGGCATCTCTCCCAGGGAAACCTGGTAGGTGTCTGGGAATAAGTAACCCTCTAAACTCGCATCTTTTGGTTTGTCTTTTAAAATATCAAACTCGCGGCTAAAATCATGGTCTATAGCGGCTAAAAATTCTTTTTTTGAATACACTTTTTTGCTTTCAAGATATTTTGCAATATCTCTGGCATCCCACCCCTCAAGAACGGTGATATTATCTTTAATAAAGCCCCCCGTAACCAGTTTTTTAACGATGCTGGCAATGGACATTGAAGGAGACAAGCTATACATTCCCGCCTGTAACTTTGCGCTATTGCCAGAAAGTACGACGTACCACTTAAAAAATGCTGCGCTTTTTATAATCCCCTGATTTGCTAAGTCGTTTGCAATGGTATCGTTCCCAGTGCCTTTTTGGACCGAGTAAACAACACTGGGACTCTTAGCAAGCACTTTGGGAATATACAACTGCCAACATAACAACAAAACCACTGGTGTTAGTAAAACCAACGCAGCCATTTGCAGCTTCTTTTTGCCCTTAATGTTATTGTTAATTCTAAATTTCATCAAAAGTGTACGTCTTACTTAGTAAAAGCCACCTTGTAGATAAACTTGCGGGGACTGAGGGAGTCGAACCCCCATCAACGGTTTTGGAGACCGTTATTCTACCATTGAACTAAGTCCCCTCGTTCCCTATGTTTGCTTCATAATACCAAATTTTGCATTTTTATCAATAATGCGAATCAATATAAAAGCCCCGACAATCCGTTATCGGGGCCACAGGGAGAAACTAGGTTCAAGGGTTTTTTACCCTTTCAATTTCTTCTTCAATTTCATCCTGTCTTTTTTTAACCGCTGCATCCAATGCAGTGATCCTAAACAACATCTTTTTTGCCATTTCAGTGCGTATTTTCTGATGTTCTTCAAGTTTTGGGTCTGCCTTTGCTTCCCATACAAATAACCACGGGGAAACCTCGCGGAGGACCCACCGGTAGGGAGGAAACTTCTTGTCAAAGGCGAATAACTCTCGACCCAGGCTAGAAATTTCCGCGTCACCCCTTATACGCATTTGATATAACTCTTCATCGCCATCAATGCGCATTCGGCGGACTTTTTTGTTTTGTCTTTCTTTGGCGGCTTCTTCTTGTTTCTTCGCAGTGGCAACAGCTTCTTCGACGCTCTTTTTTCTGGCCCTTTCTTTTTCGGAAGCTCCTATCACCTCCGCCAATTCTTTTCCTTTCTTTAGGGCTTTTTCCATCCGCTCGTTTTGCTCCTCTGTTTTTTTAATCTGTTCTTCCTTGAGTTCAACTTCGCTTTTACCATTGCATCCTGCAACGAACAAGCAAGCCACAATCAATACAAAGTAACGCATGGGAATTCTCCCTCTTTGGCAAATCGGTGCCAATCCGTACCCCCGAAATTGAGGCGAAAATCAAGGTTCAACCTATGGTCTCATTATAGCATGCCAAAAGACCATTGTCAAGCCCTATATTCCGAAACACTCTCACCCCATAAATAAGGATATTTTGCCTCCATATTGTCACCTGCATTGATTAGGGTAACGAAACTCAAGTTCCACTAAAACTCCTTAAAAAAACCGCATTTTACCCCCTTAAAATACGGCAAAAAAGAAGCCCTTGCGGTAAAATTCTTATAAACTTGGCGGTTATTACCCCATGCTCATCGGGGGAACCAATAATAACTACGTTATCATTAATCTTAATGTCAGATAGTTTCATAGTCACAGACGGTCCGGTAATAGTAGTTTGCTCCGAAACCATCACGGTTTTCTCCATGTTGTCTTGTCCTTTAACAATAATACTATTTCCATCGATGTGTATGACTGAACCAAAAACACCATGGCCGCCAATAAAATCCCTATCGGGGAAATTTCCAAACAGACCCAGTTTAGGTCCTCCAAAGTTGCGATGGTAATTCTCCGCCCAGTGAAAAGAAAAACCCGCCCGCTCTTGGCCAACAAAAACCCCCACGCCAAACACAAATACCAAAACTGCAAAACAAAGGACACCTACAATTACTAGCTTCAACACATGTAGTGTTTTTTGGTTTTTGTTAGTTTCTGGTTCCATATCCGTTACGTAAAACTATGCTTTAAGTATTTTAGGAGCAACCCCTTTTTATACAAAAACAACCATACAGAAAATAGAAGAAACGCCACGTTGATAGCAAGCAAGGTAATAGCCATTACTGGTAAAGACTCAAGGATGGACAACACAAAATCCTGCCATAGCGTAAAAAAGGGAACAAGGTTTCCTGCGGCCGTTGAGATAAAATAAGTGGTCCCGGAAACCTTCCACTGGTGCATAAAAAACATAAAAGAAAAGGGTATAACTGCCATTGATACCACCAAGAGTCCGATAAATGTGTAGAGTATTTTTTTAGTTTGTTTAAATTCTTTTTCCAACGCAATGGCAGAAATAATTCGGTCAAAAAGACTCACACAGGGCACTGCAGGATTACGTGATGAGGAAATATTTTCTAGATGATACGTTACCATAGACTTTTGTATTAGTACGAGAAAAATCTATGAGGTGGTGCAGATTAGAGAGTACCGTTAAGAATTTCTTTTAGTAGAAGGATGCCACGGCGGTGCCTGCTTTTTATGGTATTAATCGGTTCTTTTAAAATTTCGGCAATTTCTCTAAAATTAAAATACTGGTAATAGTACAGAGAAAAAATGGCCCGGTATTTGGAGGATAACTTTTCTACTGCTTCCATGAAGGCCTGTTTTGCCTCAAGGGATTCTGATACCTTATCGGGCAACAAAAGGTTATCTGCCAATGTTTCTAACACATAGTTTTTGCCAGCTTTAGTTTCAAAGCTGGAAAAGGGAATGGATTTTTTCTTCTTGAAAAAGTCTAGGGTAGTATTTTTAGCAATGGTAAAAATCCAAGATTTGACATTTTTATTCTTGTTTATTTTTTTAATGTTTCGCCACACTTTTAAAAAGGTTTCCTGGGTAATATCTTCAGCAATTTCTTTGTCGCGCACTTGCCTAAAAACAAAACCATAAATGGGTTTTAAGTAGCGCTTTACTAAAAATTCCAGCGATTTTTCATCGCCTTGCAGATAGTGATTAATAAGTTGTTTGTCAGAACATGATTGCATAGGTAATAATGTATGATAATGATATTACAGTCACGACGCACCAAGCCCTCTGTTCTTTCAAGATTCTTGCCGTTTAGTCTAAGTGATGGGTACTATTGAGCGCCACAACGGTGACTTTTTTGTTACCAGAAATTTCGAGCATGGTAAGGGCGGCGTTTGACGGTTTATGGGCGCTATAGTTTTCACTGGTGAGCGGTTTGCCAAGTAGCTTTAACAAAAGCACCGTAGATACTGCTCCATGGCTTACGAAAAGGACTGTATTGTTACGGTGCTTTTCTAAGATTGTGTCCAAAAACGTTCCTACCCGATGATAGAGTTCGCCATACGATTCGCCCCCCTCGGGTTTAAAATCGTGAAAGGGCAAGGGCGATTTTTCTTTCAATTCTTGGTATTCTTTATGAGACCGGCCCTCGTAAGCTCCCAGGTTTCTTTCCCTTAAGTGTGGTGTCGGCACTATTTGGGCAGACGGATGGAACCGCAAAACCTCTTGAGCGGTGTGGAGCGCCCTTTTTAAATCACTCGCGTATATTACATCAATTTTCTCTGTTTTCAGCCGCTCCGCTAGTTTTTTGGCCTGGCAAACCCCGGTTTCATTTAAAAGACTGTCCACGCCCTGGCCTTGGGTTATGTTTTGTTGGTTTTGATCAGTCTGACCATGACGGGTAATAATTATTTTCATAAGTTGAGATTTTATTTTACATGGTAAGAAATAAAAATGCAAACAGCCCAGGCGATTGGTAAAAGAAAAAGAGGTATCTTTGCAAAATACCTCTTGTGCGGCTCTTAGAGCCCTACGAAGTTGCGAAGCCTTGGCTCCCGCTTCATACGAAGTTCTGCCCAGAGCTTTGGGTTCCCCACGGCCAGGATTTGCAGTGCGTAGAGCACCGCGTTCTTGGGGTCAAGAATCGTGGCAACCGGAACACTGCTTGGCAGGTGAAGTGATGACCATATGTCTTCAGGGAATTGCTTCCATGTTGACGACACGCTGATCACCGGCACGCTGACCTGGGCAGCCAGAATCGGCCCCAAACCATTGCTTCGCCCAACGTAGGCGATGACCACAGTGTCGGGAACTTCCTGGACCAGTTGGGTGATTTGCTCACAGACCTGGACTGGTTGCTTGTGAGCGGAAAGAGTAACGTCTACAACGCGGAAAATCCCCGTAGTACCCAGGATGTCAAACTCTTCAAGTGCCCCATAGAATGGCCTTAGGTCATCCGTGTCCGACCCACGCCACAGAATGATTTGCTGGCGGGGCAAACCGAACCTTCCGGTCAGCTCTGCCACCAACTGATACTTGGCAGTCACTTCGTTCAGCGAAGCCCCGTCGCGGTAGATCTGCTTGTCGATGTAGTGGCCATCTTCGACCACTCGCCACGAATCGTTGTCGATAACATCTGTCAGGTGCAGTTTCTCCTGTTTTTCGTCCCAGCCGAATTCGACCTTGAAATCGACGAGCTTGCGACCTTGGAGTTGCCAAGCTTTTTCCAGGACGAGGAATGTCTTGCGAGCGATTTCTGCCGCAGCTTGGAAGAAACCAGCACAAGTTTTGGCGGGAAAATCTTCGAGAACAAGGAATGGTTTCTGTGTCTGGATGGGCTGATCGGGCAGGTAGAGTTCCATCTTGTCGCAGTCACCCACGATGCGCGTAAACGGATCGTCTTTAGGCAAGACATGGCTTTCCCACCGTTTACCGGAGGTCTTCAAAAAAAACTCGGTCACAAGTTGGGGGAAAACGTGACCCTTTTGCAGGTGCGGGTTCCGTTTCAGGTAGGATCCGTGCGCCTCGCGTCTGACAACCACCTCGTAAGGAACCATTTTGCACCGTTTGGCACGAAAACGTTCGGAACCAACCTGTTCAATGAACGCACTCGGCACTCCGCATTGTTGCAGGAGGCGAAACACGTTGCAGGTCGTTTGATTGGCAAGTTTGGCTTTGCCTTCGATAACATCGTGTTTGGCACCATCGCCTGCGGTCAGATCGTCTTTTGAGACGATGATCACGTGATCCGAATCTTCGACGAATACCTTCTTGGTTTTACCTTCACAAAGCAAAGGTCCGGCAACGGCGAGTTTCATGTAAGAACCCCTTTTTGCTAATGCGCTTTTCAGCCAGGAAGTCTAGCTGAGTTAAAACCACTCTAACAAAAATTATCTAAAAATACAACATCAAAAAAATCGCCGACGAGGCGATTTGTTAGCCCTTATTTTTTACCTTCTTTATACAAGATACGCGCTAAAAAAATATTTGGATCTCCTAAATCCTTGAACTGGTCGGTGCGATTCTTTAATTCGGAGGAACAAAATTTTGGCATTCTTCTTGATGGGTCTGGTCACTACAATAGGCATTGCAAGCTTCTGGCGAATTACACCCACCCGGTCCGCTATAATTCGCCGGCGCACCAGAACTCGATGGTAGTTGAATTCGTTCGCCGCCCCCTGAAGACCCACCTCCCCCGGTTGGAGGAACAAAATTTTGGCATTCTTCTTGATGGGCCTGGTCACTACAATAGGCATTGCAAGCTTCTGGAGAATTACACCCACCCGGTCCGCTATAACCAGCACCGCCGGAGCCGCCACTCAAAGCGCCGCCATTATTACTGCCGAAATCTTCATTAGTGCAAACGCCTTTATGTTTTACTCCGCCGAACTTTTCAGAATGGCAATCGTTTACCCAGCTTGTACCGTCATTTCCGCAGACCGGATCCGCAATATCAGAACAATCCTGTTTTCCGCATGCGCCCTCGTGGAGAATTTGAGCGCCTTGCTGTTCCGCATGACATCTATTAAAATATGTTACCTCCACTCCTATTGGAGCGCCCTTGCCGTTGATTCCGCAAACATACACGGCAACCGCTCCGGTGACAATACCGCACCTAGAAAACTCGTCCTGCTGTCCGGTTCCGCTTCCGTCGCCATTTCGCGGTCCAAATCCCTGACATTCATCTTGATGGTCTTTACAATAAGCCATACACTCGTCTTGAGTTTTGCATCCTCCCGGCCCGGCTTGTCCACCTTGTGCGCCACCCGACATGTCTATGCCATGCTCTTTCCCCCAACTGGAACATGTTTCCTGATTGTCCGGAAGCGCGCAGAAAGACTGGCATTCGGCTTTGCTCTTGCAACCGCCTGGACCTCCCGAATTAATTCCAAACTTTTTGGCCATTGCCGCATCTCCTTCTGAAATAAAACCTACCCTGACCGCAAAATTAATACATTCGTCAACATGACTCTCATCTTTGCAATAGGTATCGCACGACTCCCGCGATTTACAATTTCCGGGTCCCTTGCCGCCAGTTTTCTTCATTACCTCCGCCTCTTCTTTAGTCGCAAAACCTGCCGCCACCGCAAAATCAGCGCACTCATTTACATTGGCATCGTTCTCACAATAGGCATCACACGATTCTTTTGTTGTGCATCCGCCCGGCATCTTACCCCCGCTCTTTAAGTATGGAAGAATTTTATTTACCGCCTCGGTATCTTCTTTGGGCACAAGCCCTGTCTTCAGGCCAAATTCCATGCATTCAACCGAGTGAACGGGGCCTTCACAATACTTCATACAATTTTCTTTGGTTTTACAGTTGCCCGGAAAGGTAATACCTGCTTTTTTGGCATCAGAGATCTTACGCATTTCTTTTAAATTTTCGGGGCTCTCCAAGTTGAACTTTTCCACAAAGTTAACGCATTCTTCTATGTTGTCAACGTCCTCACAGTATTTTCGGCAGGAAACCTCGTCTTTGCACTGGCCGGGACCCTCTCCTTGTTGCATCGACGCAAAAGCTGCTTGCTGTTCTTGGGGCACTGCTTGTACAATGTTGGCTTTCTTTTCAAATTCAGAGCATTCCGAAAAATTTTTCTCTATATTACAGTAAGCCTGACATTCATCGAACGATGCACACTGTCCGGGAGATTCCCCGTTTTTTATGAACGGATCCACCTTTTTTTCTATTTCCGCAATCTCCTTTACTTTATTTGGGTCTTCTACATCCACAGATTTGACTTCTGATGAGTTTAAAGCTCCAGCGTATACAGTGACCTCGCTAATCATGCCAGAGAAAAACTCCGAATTCTGATCAGGCCAGAACCCAATCGCAAACTGGGAATCACTCGTTGTATCAGCGTTTTTAGCCTGGGTGGTATCTTTTAGCTCGTCATCCAGATATAATTTCATGGTGCCAGAACTGTCTCTTGTAGCAACAACATGGTACCAAGTATTTGGATTAATGGGCGTGGTAACTCTGCCACTCGGCTGGCCTGTACCAACAGTATCCCCGGTAAAAAATTCTAACCTGTTGTCGCTAAGCCCTGACGCGAGGGGGCTTAATATTCTAAGCCAATAACCTGCCGGATTATCCGAATAATTTGATTTTCTAATAATATTAACATGGTCTCCTTGACCGTCCCAATTGAACCAAGCTTCTAATGAAAATGGTTCAGTGGTCCCGAAATTTAAATTCTCAGGATTCCCCATATTAATACTCCCGCTATATCCATCAAACTTAAATACATTCCCATTTCCCCCAGGAACAATGGTAACCCCGCCTGAAATATTTCCATTATTGTTACCTTGAACATCCGCCGCAGTTGTATCTGACACCACATCCCCGTTCCATCGACTAATTAAATCCGTGCCTTGAGCAAACGCTAAGTGAGAGCTAGCTGCAAAAGAAAAGACCGTTACAGCAAGCGAGATAAAAATGTTTTTTTGAAAAGGAGTAATCATTTACTTAAAAGGGTTTTGATAAATTGAGTCCAATGGATTTTTCTGTGCTTTGAATGGGTTGGTGTCCGGCAACTTTCCACTGATAGGATTTTGTATTTTTTCAGAAATTGTGCCGCCCAATGTAGGGGTTTTTTGTGAAGATGGTAATGGCGATTTTTTATGGCTTAGCAAAAAAACGACCAATGCAATAATCACAACTACGGCAATAACCGCAACCACTGCGACAATAATCCAGAAATTTTTTTTAATTTTAACCGGCGGGGCACTATTAACAGTATCGTTAAGATTCGTATTAAATATTTTATCCATGCGTATTCCCTTGGTTATGTTATTTATTTAATGATAATTTAATAGAGAATTTTACGCAAATCAATTTCTGTGGATAACTTAACCTCTAATACAACGCCAAAAAGAACCGCCACTTAACGGGTTTTATATTTACTGCTTCACTGATATTCACTGGTACGCTACTATTATTTGCCTAATAACCAATTCCTTGGGGTGCAGGTATTTTCCCTTAAAATCAAACCACACGGTCATGAAATCTTCCCTTGCTAGTTTTCTTATCCTCCCTAACTCTGGGTCTTGGAGATAAATATATTTTTTATCCAAACCAACGGCTACTGAATAGTGACCATCGGCAACATCAGAATCGGTGTAGTCGTTTCTCCCCCTCGTAAACCAGTCAACAATCACCGGAACTTTTTTATCCAGCCATTTTTTAATGTCCTTAAAACTGCTGTTATCTTTTACTAACACCTTGAACCCTAATGTTTTTGCCGCACGCGTGATTCCTTCTGCCCTCGTGCCTAATTCTTTTTTCGTACCGCACATGTTAGCAAGTTCTCGTTCTGATTTTTCTACCCCGTAGTAATTCAAAACCATTTTAAGGCTTGCCGGCCCACACTTATGAGGAGTTTCCCGAAATGGCTTTACTTTGAGTAACATTGGTTTCATATTACTTTCTCTATTGCATACTAAAAATCGCCGACGAGGCGATTTGTTGAAACTACCCCACACGCATTTCCTGGTAAAACATTTTGCCAAACGACAATGAAAACCTACAATTTCTTTCTATTTCTTTTTACGTAGTTTTCCATAAATTCATCTTGCATGGAAAGACTTACGTTACGCAAATTAATTTCAAGCTCCGCCCATTTTGCCAAGCCTATTAAAATATCCTGGTCGTCTTTAGAAAATGCTCTGGGCTTGGTATCTTTGATGCAAAAGACCCCGACACGGCTACCATCGGCGCTCATAATCGGTACTCCTGCGTAAAACCGTATGTACGGCTCTCCGGTGACCATGGGGTTATCAGCGAACCGATCATCTTCTAGCGTATCTTTGATAATTAAGATTTCATCCTCAACTAATGCGTGACCGCAGAAAGAAATAGCACGATCCCCTTCTGTTTTTGAAAGGCCTTGGCAGGATTTAAACCACTCACGGTTGGCGTCAATTAATGTGAGTGTTGAGATGGGAACATGAAAGATTTTGGTGGCACAGCTTGTAAGTCTATCAAACCGCTCCTCGGGCGGAGTATCAAGCAAATCCAACGCGTATAGCGACACGATTCTTTTTAATTCGTTATTGGGGATTGGGGCTTTTTTCATGATAATTAGTTAAAAATTGATAATTCTCGTAAATAAACCTTTTGGCCTGATTTAGTTATACCACAGGCAAAAATTTGCTACAAACTTACCGTAAAGAATGTGGCCCGAGAACGGTTATTTTTTAATATATTTCCATAAAGCTATAATACCAAGGATAACTAGAACCAACACAGCTAAAGAAACCAGCCAGTCAAGGGTAACGCCCAGCGTGGTATAATCGCCACCCATCATAGGATAATAGTAGTTTCCCATCATATTGTTGTAATAATTCATCATACTGTTTTTTACTGTTTAATGGTATTGAATAACCAGGCAAAGAGCCATACCAGAAATAACGCCGCCGCGTTCCATATAATGAGTCCTGAAATAAAGTACGCTAGCCCAAAATACGTTGATACAACATTTACATCAGCATGCATGGCATAACGCATTGTCATCGTCCTTACAGGCGGATACAGAGCCACTCCAACATAGCAAACCACATATACGGTACTTGTCCAAATCGCGGTTACCTTGAGCAAATGTTTTATGTTAATCATCATAATAGTGAGATTTAATAGAAAATGTGCCATTCGACCTTTTATTGATAAAACTACAGATTTTTCTGGCACTCGTCGCATCGATGTATTATCTCTTCGCCTTCTTTTTTTGAAACACGCAAAGCCCTCTTCATCATTGTACCAACCTGTAATAGTGCCTACATGATTTCGTTTTGGGAAACTTATTTGTTTCCCAATTTTTTGAATTGACCTTTTTTCTTTTTGTGTTCCTCCTTCATTTGTTTTGGATCTAATCTTCTAGCCAAACCCCAAACCCTGATAACCAGTTTCTGCCGCAAATGATGCAATAATTCCCTGCTCCTTTGCATTTTTTCCTCAATATTTTTTGGCATAGATAGTATGTATACTATTCTATTTTCTATAGACGACTTTTATATTGGTGTCATGCGATAATGTGACGACCCCTTAGTTGGTGAAGAATCTTGCAAGGTTCTATTATCCTGCGATCAACAATCTTATAGTGGATATTCAACCCCGCTCTCCTTGTCTGGACTAATCCATTATGGCGCAATAAGGCTAAATGCTGTGAAAGATTCGCCTTTGGAATTTTGATGACTTTCAACATTTCTTCTACCGATAACTCTTTTCTGCCTAATAAATTGAGTATTTCAAGGCGTTTTTCGTTAGCTAAAATTTTATAGATATGGGCATTCTTGTGATATGCCTCCTTCGGTAGTAATGATTTCATAGTTTCGAAACTAATTTACTATCTGGCTTTAGTATAGCACCGCAGGAATCGATGTCAATAAACCAGCTGTTAATAATGTAAACAAAAACTCGATTTATAACATCGAGTTCTTTGTTGCACAACAATTTAACGCTTTCCCTCCTTATGCAACGTAGGTTTCAGCCCGACAAATAACTAACAAGTACGCTGAATTTCCAATTTTAATCCTCCGAGTACCTTACTGCATAGCTTTGGAGAGTTAGAATGTGACAGCATCAGCATCGTTTTGATTTAGCCCGCTGTCTATCTGATTTATGTCAGCCGAATCAAGACTTGTAGAAGCTGACAGTAGGTCTTGGTCACTCTTAATCGTTGAAGCATTTTGTTCATAATTATCGTTTGGAGTGTTATAGTTGTAACTTCTGTGTTTTCCTGACCAAAAATAATAGATTAAACCGTAGATCGCGGCTCCCGCAACCAGGCATATAAGAACCCACTTAAAAGTCGATTTTTTAGAATAAAAATTTTTGGGGTAGTTAGATAACATAACTATGGCGATTGCAAATTACCGCTGATTAGCTTGACACTTGGCATAACACGCTGAAATACAGGCAGCAACTGACCCACATGAACGCTGGCACGCCACTGGGCAGGCATTGCTTTGCTCGGACTTTCCCTGGGAAACCGAATGAACCGCTACAATAAGATTTTTAATTGAAGTTCTATACGCACCGAGAAGCTCTTTAACTAATTGCATGTTTACCCTGAACTTCGATAGAATTTGCTTTGGACCATCTGATTCACAAGAAAAATTAGAAAATTCGGTCTTTGCTTTAGCCAGCGCCTCTTGCACAGCATTTTTTCTTGTTTTAATATCTGAAGTAAGCGAATCATAATTGGGAACAGTTTTATCTGCTGGAATCAGAACGGTTACATAATAAGTTTGCACGTTCTGCACAGTTTTATCAAAATTTTCTATCATTGTTTGGGAAAGTTGCACCAAATGTTCTGACCTGGTTTTAATGCCAGCCTCCCGAGCTTGACACATGCGCAGATTCGCATCATGAAGTTTAGTTTTCGTTGTTTCATCCTCCAAAACTCCTTGATTATTTGACGGGATAATTGATACTGCTCTTGCGCCAACACTAATCAATAAAAAAGCTGCTACGAAAAAGCATATGGCCGGCAGATACACCGTTGAAGATATTTTCTTCATAATTACATTTTATAAAAAATAAAAACCGCAGTCAAACTACGTTAATCATTTGCGACCTTCTTTATGCAGCGTGTGTTTTTTGCAGAAGTTGCAGAACTTTGACATTTCTAACTTTGTTTCTGCTACTGCTTTTGATTTTTTTGTGAAGTAATTTATTTTCTTACACACCGTGCATTGCATTTTCAAAAATGGTTTTTTAGTTGCCATACTATAGGAATTTTGTATTCTGTATTTTGTAGCTTGAATTGAATCTTGAACACTGAATTCGGATTTCTATTCTAGCTCCTGAATACTAGATACTGTATTCTAATTTTTATGAGCCGATGGTGGGAATCGAACCCACGGCCTTTTCCTTACCATGGAAATGCTCCGCCTCTGAGCTACATCGGCCAGCTTAGCTCGGTGGGCGCGGCAGGACTTGCACCTGCGAAGGGTAGAACCCGCTTGATTTACAGTCAAGTGCCTTTGCTGCTCAGCCACACGCCCCAATTCTATACGTTATCTTCTATCACAAAAATAGCTTTTATTCAATGACTTTCCTGTGGAATTTTTTCCACGCTTCTATTTTTTTATGGTCGCCAGAAAGTAATACTTTTGGCACCCGCCAAGACTTTTTTCCAACCTTAAATACTTCAGGACGGGTGTATTGCACATACTCAATAAATCCCCCACTCTTGGTAACTCGTTCTTTCAGCAAGGCTTCTTTGCCCAACACCCCTGGGACTAATCTTGAAATAGCTTCTATGGCAACCATCGACGGCAATTCTCCGCCCATCAAGTCATAGTCTCCGATAGAAAGTTCCATGTCTGCGATATTTTTTGCCACTCGTTCGTCAACTCCCTCGTACCTGCCGCAAATAAAGATCACTTGATCCGTTTTTGAAAGTTGATAAGCAATCTTTTGGTTGAATTTTTTTCCGCGCGGCGTAAACAAAACTACTTTAGTTTTTTTGTTATTCTTCTTTATCCTTTTAACTGCTTTAAAAATCGGCTCTACCTTTAGCACCATTCCCAATCCCCCGCCAAATGGCCGGTCATCGACGGTTTTGTGATTATCAGTCGTAAAATCCCTTAAACTATGGACATTAATTTTTATCAACTTCTTTTTTTGGGCGCGTGAAATCAGACTCTCTTTCACGTAAGAATCAAGCATACTAGGAAAAATGGAAATGATATCAAAAGTAATCATAGATTATGTACAATCAAAAACAGTGTTAATACTAACACTGTTTTTGATTTTTGTAAATTAAAGAGAAATGTTATCAATATCTTCTGAATCAACTTTCTTCTCCATTCGTGGAGCTCTTCCGCCCTCTGGTTCCTCAATTTTAAGGTTTACACGAGCGTGATTCTTTAATCCAACAATTCGTACTAAGTTTCTGATTGCTTTGGCGGTTGATCCTTCCCTTCCAATGATTTGACCCATATCGGCTGGGTTTACGGTCAATGAAAGTAATACCCCCATTTCGTCAACTTTTCTTTCTACTTTGACGTCTTTTGGGTTATCAACTAATTCCTTTACAATGTATTCAAGAAACTCCTTGTCATTTTCTTTTGTCATTTCTGTTGTGTTAAACAATTTTTCAATTTCAATATATCGACCTTTTATCGGTTATTTACATTCTACTCATTTAAAAAAACCTGTCAACGGTGCAAAAAAAAGAGGAGAATTTGCCGCGCACGTACGCACAGCAAATTCCCCATGTCTTGTTCAGCTTCGCTTGTTGCGTCGCTGAACTTTTTTCGTCGGCCTTTTACGGCCGGAACTTCTGGTCCCGCTAACGATTGCGGACTCTTCGGGCGCGGGCGTGGGCCTGGGAGGAAGGCGGGACAGATACTCTTCCCACTCCACCCAAGAAGCATTCTCGGGTAACGGAGACATGGTCTCCGAGAAGAGGGTCATCATTCAAGGCCCCCTTCCCTTTGCCCGCGGTTGGCGGCATCGACGAGATTCTCAAGGTCTTCCTTGGCCATCTCGCGCAGGAATCTTTCTTCGCCCAAGATATCAGGCGAGCGAAGAGACCCACTCTCTTCGCCCATGTATACCTCGGGGGAATCATGCTCCGACGACGCTGAAAAAATCGCGCCCGCATTTCTGTTTTTAGCCATGGTTTTCTCCTTTTCTTCCGTGGGACCTTGCACTATGGCACGTGCAAAATCCCTTCCCTGAAACTAGGACCCGTGAAACTGTCCCGTGCCAACATCGGTCGGCCGGGTGATAACCTTCGACCTTAGTTGAAGGTTACCCTGTTTTTGTTGGGCGAGTCGCATTTTTCTTGCGACTCGTGCCTGAACAATACAACACAACATGGTACGCCTCCTCACCCGTTCCAACAAAGCGTCCACGTTGATGGCCACGAAACGTCCCTCCTTTTGAATTTCGCGTTCTCCGGTGCCCTGCGACACAGAAAAAGGGTTTGAACGCTTTTTTACCCCTTCTCTTAAACCATACTGCTTTTACGGTCTAAGAGAAAGGGGGGAGACAGTAAAACACCATCTTCCCTTTTTGTTTTTTCGTGCTAATGACTTATATTACCGCCGCAGACAACTTTTCGTAGTCCTGGGCAAAAAAGTCAGCCAGCACCTCCATGTGCAAAGAACCGTCTTGGTTCTTCCAGACACCCCTGGCATCAGCCGCTTGCAGTGCGGCAAGAACCGGAAAGTGAGATGTTTGGTAAAACCTTAGCCGTTTTACTGCGCCAAACTTGGGTAAATCATGCGCCTGCATGTGGCGTAAAACCACCCATTCAAGCCGTTCGGCTTCAATGGCATCCATGCCGACGTTTTTTGCAAAACTCGGGCAAAGCGGAGCGGCCATTTCGGCATGACCGTAAAAGGTCACCTTGTCCTCTCGAATTCGGCGGGTCTGCGGCTTGCAGATGTCGTGGACCGCCGCGGCGACCAGCAAAACGAAGCGATTGCTTTCGGTAAGATTCTTCTCGAAAGCAGCGTGGGCGAATACTAGCCCCGTATGGAGCAAAGCATCGCCCTCAAGGTGAATCCTATTCCCTTGGTCGCATCCATCCAAAAGACGAATATTTGGAAACCAAATTTCAAGCAGGCCTTGAGCAAAACTTTCGTGAAAGTTTTGCTCAACGTCCCAGATATTGCCGTGGGCAATATCAAAGATTCTCTGCCTTGGGGTCATGGAAGACCTCCGTTAATAAAAAGAACTTGCGTCGGTTTGTCACCTGTCTGACGCAGGCAGGCACAATAAACTATTGTGAAAACGACAAAAGGAATGTGACGCGTATTCCCTTCTTTCAATCCTTCGGCAGGCTTAAGATAAACCCACCCAAAGACTGAAAGAAAGGGGGTTCAAGCATTTTAGAACCCCTTGTCACCCATCCTCATTGAACTTAAGAAAAGAACTGTTTTTTTCAATCGCCGTCTTCGGGTGGGGAGACGGTGTCGTCGTCGACGACAATCCCTTTGTAAGGATTTGCCGAGGTATCGAGGTCGAGGATAAAGTCGCCGTCGCCGCGAGCAAGATCCACCTCGCCACGCCCGTCGTAGGCCTGATCAGCGGAGCGGCATTTCTCGTACCAGCGCCGCTGGGCAAGCGCTTTGGTCAAAACCCCCATGTTCTGTTCGGGCGTGTTGGTGGTTTTGATGTAGCACCACCTCTTTTCTTCACTGAGGCCATCGGGGCTTCTGTGGGTAAAACCACACTTAAGCGACCCTTCCTGGCAAAACTCCACCCAGGACACCCCGAAAAAGTCGCGAAGAAGAACTTCTTTCGCATTCTTTTTAAGGGATTCTAGTTCTTGAACACTATAACTCATATTCTCTCCTTTTCTCTTTTTGAGAAGTAAGAATTCCAGGGATACAATTCGCTACCAACGCGATAGCCAGTATTCCCTTCTTTCAATCCTTCGACAGGCTTAAGATAAACCCACCCAAAGACTGAAAGAAAGGGCAAGCGCTTGAGAAATCGTTTCTCTCTTGCGCTCGCTTTGAATGGTTTACACCGAACTATTTATTTCCTCAGACTATCTCGGATAAGTAACGCCACCAAAAGCAATGGCAGTACTACCAGGACCACGGCCGCTGGGATCCACAGTGGAGCCAGAACCCACCACCAGCTCCAATCAATGAGGTCGGTGAGTTTGAGCACCAGAAAAACTATCAGTAGGACTCCCGTAAGACCAATTCCCCCACCGCCTCCGGAAGAATAATTACTCATTGCTATTACCCTCGTTTTAAAAACTATCGGGAACTACCATAATTCCCTTCTTTCAAGCCACTAAATAACATGTATTACTTCTAGAAAATTCTATCAATCAGATTTTCGGTATTAAACTAATGATTTGAAAGAAGGGGCCAATTGGAAACCATCGTGATTTCCAATTGGCTTTCGCTTTGCTAAGCCGGCCGCCGCCATTGCCATGTAGGTGGTTGACGATAAAGATTACGTTTTTGTTGCCTTGCTTCCTCCAAAGAGAGGCGAATACGCCTGATTGGTTTAGCCGGCCGCAGCCGTGGTGGCACCTTGACCATTACCAATAGCTGGTCGTCATAGGGGTCGGGCTGAGCGCCCTTGGTTGCCATAAGAAAAACAACCAATACCAGCAGTCCCAGAATGATCCAAACGAAAATAGCTATCTCGGACATAATAAACCTCCTTTTAAAATGAGGGAACTACCATAATTCCCTTCTTTCAAATCACTACATCGTTGTCATTCTGAAAATCTACTATCATCCTACGAGTAGTCAGTGATTAATTCAACTAATGATCTGAAAGAAGAGATGGAGGCGAAAGGCGATAAAAAAACACTTTCGCCTCCTTTTTTATTTTTGAAATGGGTACTATGTCGGAACCGATGTACCGTCGGTGAGGACGACACCGTCCTTGGCCGAGCCAAACGGATTGGGCTGATTTTCCTTAAAAATCAGCAGATTCCCGATGGGGAACATACCGGCGGCCGATTGCGCCGCCTCACGCTGGTCGGAACTCCTCCAGAAAAAGTTTTGGGAGAAACCCCGGGCGTTCAATACCTTGACCCAGTATAACATGGCTTCATCCTTTCTTGATTGAGGCCACTTTGAAGGCCACGCGCCATTTGTCGCACAATACGACAGATGTTCAGCGCATATTCCCTTCTTTCAAATCACAACGTTTTTGTGAGCTGAAAGTAGCTGCCAATCGTCCGCGATAGAATCGGGACGATTGGCTTGTTTGATTTAATCCTCGAACCACGGTCCTGTCCAGAAGCGAAATTGTCTCACCCATTCCGGAGCCATGAGAATATAGCTCGTCAGGAATAGGACGGGCCCCCACATCAGGGGAATCCTCTCGGACAACGGCGGTGCTTCGAATCTCATGAATACGTCGAAGTCGCCGACGTATAGTACTGTCGCCCACGAAAGAATTGTTCCGACGCAAAAAAGAAAAAACGCGAAAGGCAGAATGTTGTTACGATACATCATATACTCCTTTTCGAAAAATTCGGGAATCGCATTGATCCCCTTCTTTCAAATCATCCTTGGTCCCGATTGCATCGTGGATCCGCGATAGCTTCGCTATCGGGATGGCGTTCACAACATACGTAGACCAACGGTGACCTGAAAGAAAGGCAGGAGACCCAAAGTCAACTATTATCATATCTCCTTATATTTATCAAATTACTGGTATTTTTGCCCAAAAACGTCATTTCTATCCTATATCTTTATTGTACTACATACAAGATACCTTGTCAAGTCTTCACTATTCCCCTGGTGTTTCGCCTCAAAAATGAAGCTATGTGCCCTTATTTATACTACCTGCCACTATCGGCGGTATGGTGAAGACTCAAGCACCTAGCCAGTTGGGAAGATTTTACCCTAAAATAGGCCCATTTTAGCTTCAAAAGGCACCTTTTTTGGGAGGCGCCTTTTGTGAGTAAAAAAGGGGTAACTTATGCCTTATTTTCGGGCTGCGGTTGAGGTTCTTGAGGTTTCTGCTCTTCTTTTTGTGGTTCGCCGGGTACCTGTGGTGAACTTTCTGCAGCTGGAGCAGGAGTTGCTGGAGATTCTACAACTGCTTGAGCTGGTACTGCTAGCGGCGCCGCAGAAACTGCCTCACCCGCTTTCTTTTTTGGTTTTTTTGATTTGTTTATTTTTTTTGCTTCTATAATTTTTTCTGAAACCAAAAGGTTGTGAATCGTGGGCGAAGGTTTAGCTCCCACGCCAATCCAATATAAAATCCTCTCTTTTTTTAAAGATTTTTTCTTGGTTAAAGGGTCAACATAACCTAAAATTTCAGCAGGTCTCCCGCCTTTTGATGACCTTCGTTTATCAATCACCACCACCCTGAAAAATGGCTGATTTTTTTTACCTTTTCTTGTGAGCCTAATGGTTAACATGTATATTTTTTATTACTTCTACTTATTCCAGCTCTTTATTTGCAGAGCTGCTTTTGCCGCTTCTTCCTCTGCTTCTTGTTTTGAATAGCCCTCTCCTTCGGTTACCAATGTATTATTTAAAAAGACTCCCACTACAAACTTTTTCTTATGATCAGGCCCCCACTCTTTTATAATTTTATACATGGGGGTAATTCCCTCTTTTTCTTGCGCCTGCTCCTGAAATTCTGATTTTGCGTCTTTATACGAACCGTCCTTAATAATGTCAGATAAATGGGTTATTAAATACTTTTTAATAAAAGTGTCGGCTGCCTGGTATCCTCCGTCAAGGTAAAGCGACCCGATAAATGCTTCAAAGGTATTGGCTAAAATGTATTGGCGGGCTTTGCCCAACTCTTTGGTTTCCCCCCGGCTCAAGAGCAAAAAATCGTTAAAACCCAATGTCTCTGCAACTTTGGTTAGCATTTTTGCGTTTACGAGGGCAGCTCTCCAGTTGGTTAATTCCCCTTCTGCTTTTTGGGGAAACTCTTTATACAGGTATTCGGTCACCACTAATTCCAGCACCGCGTCTCCTAAAAATTCTAATCGCTCGTTTTGGTCTAAGCCGAAATCTGGATTTTCGTTCAAGTAAGACCTATGAACAAACGCTTGCGTCAAAAGGTCTTTATTGTTAAATGTTAACCCTAAACTCTTTTCAAATAAGGAAAAATTTTTCATCGATTCTTGAAACTTGAAGCCTGAAACTTGAAACTTTTACGTCGTTGGTAGGTTTTAAGTTTCAATCTTTAAGCTTTAAGTTCCAGGACTTAGCTGCTTATACACGGTCCCCAGCACTCCGTTCACAAATTTACCTGACGTTTGGCCTGAAAAGGTTTTTGCCAGTTCAATGGCCTCGTTAATGGCAACTTTAGGGGGGACTTCTTCTTTATTAGCATACAAAAGTTCACACAGGCCAATGCGCAACACATTCCTATCAATAATAGGTATTTGGGCTATGGGCCATTCGGGAGCGGCTTTTTCAATAATGTTGTCGATTTCTTTCATATGGGCTACCACTTCTTTGGCCAATTCTCGCACAAAGGTTACATCTTCTAATCCCGGACCGAAATCCTTAATGTTTCTTTCAATGACATTTTCCAACGAGCCTTCTTTTCTACCGTAAAAATCCCACTCGTAGAGACTCTGCATTACAATTGACCGTGATAAGTGCCGTGAGGCCATGGGGCTAAATTCCCAATTTCCAAAAACGTTTTTGGGGGTTGGATATTGGTAATTAGAAATTATTTTTTTGACAGTTCTTCCACGGTCATCGGACTCATCGACTTCTGCTCTTTTTCTACCGTCTTTATCTCTTTCTCCTTAACTTTTCTTTCCTTTCTGCTGAGTTTTGCCAACACATTAATCACTTCCCGGCCTTTATAATATCCGCAATGGCTGCATATGGTATGAGGCCTGACGGGAGCATTACATTTTTGGCAGGTAGTCAAAGCAGCCGGCGTTAAAAAAATATGCATCCGACGCTTGTGCACCTTTGACTTAGTATGCCTATGTCTTGGAACTGCCATCTTTGTGAATTTTAGTTGGTCTCACTATACCAAATAAACCATTTTTTTTCAATAGCTCTATAGAAAAACAGATGCACCGTATGCATCTGTTTTAGAAAAAAACAAAAGACTATAACGCTACTTTATAGGAATTGAATTTGGTGGGAGGAAAATAGCAGAGAATCCTTCAACCCGCCCATCAGGATAGACTTTAATGTTAGCACTCAAATTTTGATTTACCTTAATGTCATTAAAATCAGCTAACTTGGTAACATAGGCATTGGCAGGAGGTTTGGAACCCGGTTTTACCAAAGCACTATTTACTACGTACGAATAAATTTTGGCATCCGAGCGCATGGTAATGACAATGCTATCGGTCTGATAGGTTAAGGTAATGTTTCTGCCATCTATTTTGGTGACAATGCCGTATGCTGCAATGGAGGGTATCACCTTTGAACTAAGTACATTAATGGCTTCGGGCATTTTTTGGGTTTGGACTTGAGACTGAACCGCGTTTTTTGAGGTACTATTTCCAGAAACAGTCCCCAAACTATAACCAAAGAAAAATATGAATACTATCACCAACACCACGACCACTAATGCGATAATTAAGATTCTTGAATTCATTGCTTTTAATAATTAATGCTATTTGCCTATTCTACCTCTTTCAATATCCATTCACAATGTCAAACTGTGAATAACTAGCGTTCCGGGCAGGCACCATTTAGAAAGGAGAAACCTCTTTTATTTTTGTTGAATTTCCCGCGGTAACGTTTATGTTTTGGCTTTTTGAACAAAATCCGGTTTCGTCGTAGGTTTTCAGCGTTACCGCAAAGGTTCCGGTGGCGCTATAGGCATGGGTGGGATTTTGAAGGATGCTTGCGGGACTGCCATCGCCAAAATCCCAAGAATATGACTGGCAGGCAGTGGTCCCAGTCCCATTATAACACACTGAACTATTGGTAAACGATACCGTAGTCAGCGGAGCAGGGTTCCCCGGAGAAAAGGTGAATCCGGGGAAGGGCTGGGGATGCCCTGTTTTTTGGTACGAGCCACCAGAAGTCCAATTAGAATACAACCCGGTTGCATCACGCGCCCTCGCACGCCAATAGTAGGTGGTATTGTAAACAATGGAATCGATCGTGCTGGCTAAGTAAGAAGAAACCAATTGCTGGTTCACCGTCCCTGGAGGATTGGAAAGGCCGGAGAAAGTTCTGTCTATGACCGGCGAACTGAAGTCAGAATTGTCATCCATTTGGAATGCAAATTGGTCTTCATTGTCGCCGTCAGCATCATTATACATCCAAGAAAAATACGTCTGGCCAGCACCCGAAACCGACGGGCAGGAAACTTCAGAAACCGAAAGGTTAGTCAGGTTGGGAGGATTGGGGCCGCTGGTTACCGTAAAGACTTGGGGATTTGAAGTTCCTCCGCCGGGGGTTGGATTAGTTACGGTGATAAGAAATACTCCGGCGGTAAGAAGATCGGATGCCGGGATGGTAGCGGTTAATATACTTGAGGATACAAATACCGTAGTTCTTGCCGAACCATCAAAGTTAACGACCGAACTTGAAATAAAGTTACTGCCATTGACCACCATAAAAAATCCCGGGTCGCCAACGTTTTTTATGGTGGGAGAAATACTGGTCGTAATGGGGGCTGGGTTTCCCACGGTGAACGTAATAGAAGTTGACGTGCCTCCACCAGGAGCCGGATTGAAAACCGTAACATCAAACTTTCCCAAAGAGAGGAGGTCGCTAGCGGGAATTGCGGCGGTCAGTTGGGTTGAGCTTACAAATGTTGTGGTTCTATCTGAACCGTTCCACCTCGTTACTGAAGAAGAAATAAAATTACTGCCGTTGAGGGTCAAGGTAAACGCTGGGCCAAGTACTGCAGCTTCTGTAGGAGATATGCTGGTTAATATTGGCACTGGATTATTATTAGAGCCTACGGTGAATTTAACAGCGTTGCTCGTTCCCCCGCCTGGCCCTTGATTATAGACCGTAACGTCAAAGGTTCCTGGCGTTGTAAGATCAGAAGAGGGAATGGTGACGGTAAGCTTAGTTGAATTGACGAAGTTAAAACCGGATGACCTGGTCGCACCATTCCATTGTATTTTAGAAGCGAGGATGAAGTTAGAACCATTTACCGTCAGGGTAAAAGATGAACTTCCTACTGGCATCGACGAGGGGCTTAAGCCGGCAGGAGTTGCGGTGAGCGCATTGATGGTGGGAACCGGATTTTCTGAATTAATGGTAAACACTACCGTATTTGAAGTTCCTCCGCCAGGAGTGGGATTGGTTACGGTAACATTTGCAGTGCCGGGACTCGTAAGGTCTGACGCGGGAACACTGATCGTCAATCGCGTTGCAGAAACAAAGGTCGTAGTTCTGGCCGCGCCGTTCCAATTAACCACAGAAAATCTTACATATCCGGTGCCATTTACCGTCATGGTGAAAGCAATATCCCCAACGGTCGCCTGTGACGGGTTCAAACCGGGAGGCGTGGCACCCAGGGAGCTAATGGTTGGCACCGGGTTGGTTGCATTTATCGTAAAATTCAAGGGACCAGAAAGCCCTCCGCCGGGCGTCGGATTGAAAACCCTTACAGGGATGGTACAGGGAGGACTAGGGCATGCCGTACTAGAAAGATCCGACGCGGGAATCGCGGCGGTTACTTTAGTCGCAGTAACAAAGGTGGTAGTTCTATCTGAACCGTTCCATCTCACCACAGAACTTCCCACAAAGCCAGTACCAATAACAGTTAGAGTTAATGCCGGATCCCCCACCGTTGCCGACGAGGGTATTAAACTTGAAATACTTGGAACAGGATTACTCGCCGCGGTAATGGTAAAGGTCGCCGTATTAGAAATAGTCGCTCCATTGGCTACGGTAACGCTAGCTGTTCCGGGAGTTAAAATATCGGTTGAGAGGATTGCTGCAGTCAGTCTTGTAGTAGAAACAAAGGTCGTGGTTCTGGAAAAACCGTTCCATCTTACTACAGAAGTTCCAGATATAAAGGCAGTACCGTCTACCGTCAACGTAAAGGCCGGACTTCCCGAAACCGCCGATGCGGGAGTTAAATTGGTAATACTTAAACTTGTACTGCTATTGACGGTTATATTAAAGGCTTGTTCATTTGAAGTGCCTCCGCCGGGACCGGGATTCACAACCCTTACCCGAGCAGTTAATGAAGTTCCCACATCTGCTGCAGTTATTGCCGCTGTTATTTGTGTTGAAGAAAAATAGGTGGTGGTGCGGTCGTTGGCGCTTGACCAACCGCTATAGGGAGCCACATTAAATTGGACTTTTGACCCTGATATAAACCCGGTCCCATTTACCGTTAAGGTAAATGCCCCGCTTCCGGCAACCACTGAAGATGGATTCAGTGAAGTTATTGCCGGAACCGGATTGGTATTAGATTCAATGGTAAATATTTGCGGGTCAGAATCTCCTCCGCCCGGAGCCGGATTATTCACCGTAACTTGCACCGTTCCTGGAGTAGCAACATCGGATGCGACAATCGTGGTGGTTAGCTGGGTGGCATTAACAAAATTAGTTGTTTTGGCCGCGCCATTCCACATGATTCTGGAAGCTGCAATATACCCGGTACCATTAACGGTTAACGTAAAGCTCGTAGAACCTGCTTTCGCTGACGAAGGAACTAAGCCAGCAGGGGTAGCAGTAAGATCATTTATTGTCGGCCTCGGAGAGACTACCGTGAAGGTTTCAGAATTTGAAAGGCCACCGCCAGGAGCGTAATTAAAAACGGTAACATCATTTTTACCAGGGCTGGCAATGTCTCCTGCGGTAATAGTGGCTGTCAACTGGATTGCGGAAATAAAAGTCGTGGTTCTGGGAAAACCGTTCCACCTGACTTCTGACCCGGATATGAAACCGCCCCCATTCACTGTCAGAGTAAATGCTGGACCTCCTGCAACAGCCGTTGATGGCACCAAACCAGTGGGATTTGCCGTAAGCGGGTTTATATAAGGAGCAGGATTGGAGGCTCCCGTAAAATCAGCGCCGGACAGCAAAAACACCGCCACGACTGCAGCGGCGACAATAATTCCTTTAAAAAAATATTTTTTCATATGTGGGGCAACATTATACAAAATCAAAATGAGTGATAATTACCAGGTTATTTCCCGCTGGGGTTGAGGAAGGGCGGCAAGACAACTCCAGAAATTCCTTCAATCTGGCCACTAGGAAACACTTTAATATTTACGTTGAGGTCATCTCCGATATTTACGTCCTTGATGCTAATTTCTCGGCTTGTGGAAGTATTGGCAGGAGTACTGCCTTTGACTGGCTTTGTGATATTTGTATTTAACACAAACGTATATAGCTTAGCATCATCTCTCATGGTAACCGTTATGCTATCGCCTTGCGAAGTTAAGGTAATATTTTTACCGTCCACTTTTGTAACAATACCGCGGGCAGCCATGGCGGGCACCACGTTAGAACTTAGCACTTTTATGACATCTGGTACTTTTTGTTGTTGTAATTGAGATAAAATACCTCCATTGTTTTTGGTTTGCCACTGGTATGCCATCACACAAACTCCTCCAAGCACAAAGAGAACTATGCCCGATGTGACCAAAGCTAAAATATTTTTTGTAGTCATTTTTTCTTTAAATAAATTAATGGTATTGGTAATATTTCTTAATTGTACCTTTTTCAATTTCTGTCCACAATGTCAAACTGTGAATAACTTAGAGTCAAATGACAAGTCTATTAAATTACTAACATAGCTATGTTAGTAATTTACCTTAGCTTAAGACACTCACTGGATAAAAACTTTTTCGATGTATCCTGCAGGGACCAAAACTTCGTAAGTTTTTGACATGTAACAAGGTTCCGTATCCTTTATGGGTACCAAAACCATACTGGGGATACTTTTTGTGCATTTTTTGCATGATTCTATCTCTTGTCACTTTTGCGATAATGCTTGCGGCGGCAATAGAAAATACTTTTTGGTCGCCCTTTATTATTGATTTTTGGGGAATTTTGGTCTGTACACTAAAATTTCCGTCAATTAATAAAAAATCTGCATCAACTCCCAAACCGTCAATAGCTTTTTGCATTGCCAATTTTGTCGCTTCTAAAATATTTACCCTGTCTATCACCTTTTCTGAAACTACGCCAATTCCCCATCGCACATTGTTGTGGCTCGTTAATTTTTCATAAAAAAACTCTCTCTGTTTTTGGGAAAGTTTTTTTGAATCCTTTACTTTTAGGTTAATGCGGCAATTTTTTTGCAAAAAAATTGCCGCCGCAACTACGGGCCCAGCCAACGGCCCGCGCCCGGCTTCATCTAAGCCAACCACAAATTCATACCCTTGTTTCCATAACTTTTTTTCTTCACTAAAATTTGGTTTCATTAAACCATGTTACCACAAATTTTTTCCAACAAAAAAAGCCCCGTAACCAACCGTAGTTGGAGTCGGGGCATAGGCGCTAGCTTGAGCTGGGAGCTTCAGGCTCTTCAACATCCATGAAGATGAACCCCTCCACCTCCTCCTGGAGCTGTTGAAGAGTTGCCTTGACATCTCTTTGTAACCCGTCTTCCCCATCGTGATCGTCACGAAGTAAAACTAACAATGTCTTGTGCCAGTTGAATAAGGTTTTCCGAGGCACTCGAACATTTGCGAAATCTGATGCTGGCATGATTACCTCCAAAAAAGTATTACAGGTCTAGCTTCTTTTACCATTGAAGTTAATATAAGTCAACCCTTGTTTTGATTTTTAGAGAAAAGTACAATAGATATACAAAAATCATAAATCTTAAATTTTAAATCTTCGCAATGAAATTCACCCACCTCCATACCCATTCTCACTACTCCCTCTTGGATGGATTACCAAAAATTCCAGAGCTTTTGGATTGCGTTAAAGAATTAGGCATGGATTCGGTTGCCCTAACAGACCACGGCGTCATGTACGGCGCCGTTGAATTTTACAAGGAAGCTAAAAAGCGAGGCATAAAACCTATCATTGGTTGTGAAGTATACGTTGCCACGGAAAGCAGATTGGACAAACGCCCTAATATAGACTCCAAGAGCTACCACATGATTTTGCTGGTAAAAAACCAAAAGGGCTATGAAAATTTAGTGGCATTGGTAACCAAAGCCCATTTAGAAGGATTTTATTACAAGCCAAGAATTGATGAGGAATTATTAGAAAAACACGCCGAAGGTTTAATCGGCACATCGGCCTGCCTCAATGGAAAAATTCCAAAAATGCTTTTGGCAAATAAGTTAGATGAAGCTGAAGCATTGGCATTGAAATATCAAAATCTTTTTGGCAAAGATAGTTTTTATTTGGAATTGCAAGAACATAAAAATATTCCCGAACAAGCGGTGCTTAATAAAAAAATTATTGCCTTGCACAAAAAAACTGGCATTCCATTAATTGCCACCAACGATATTCACTACTTGCGTCCCGAAGATGCCGAAGCTCAAGACGTGCTCATGCTTATCAACACCGGTGCCGATATTGATGACCCAGAACGATTAAGCTTAAAGTCAGACGATTTTTCAATGCTCTCTCCCGAAAAAATGGCTGACATTTGGAAAGAATACCCCGAGGCCATAGAAAATACCCACAAAATTGCGGACCTTTGCGATTTTAATTTTGAACTGGGAAAAGTGCAACTCCCCCACTTTGAAGTTCCTGGCGGAAAAACTCCGGAAGAATACTTAACCGAACTTTGTCAGGAAGGATTGAAAAAACGATTTGGCGAAAATATAACTCCGGCGATGACAGAAAGGATGAACTTTGAACTTTCGGTCATCAATAAAATGGGATTTGCCGGATATATTTTAATTGTGCAAGACTTTGTTAATTGGGCAAAACAAAATCGTATCGTGGTAGGACCGGGCAGAGGTTCGGCTGGCGGATCTTTGGTTTGCTATCTGACAAATATTACCAATGTCAATCCGTTAAAGTACGACTTGCTGTTTGAGCGTTTTTTAAATCCTGAAAGAATCTCCATGCCCGATATTGATATGGACTTTACCGATCGGCGAAGGGACGAAGTCATAAGATACGTTGAAGGGAAATACAGTAAAGACCACGTGGCCCAGATTATTACCTTTGGAACCATGGCCGCCCGCGCCGTTATCCGCGACGTGGGACGAGCCCTGCAATATACTTACAGCTACTGCGACACCATGGCAAAAATGATTCCCTTTGGCTTGGACCTGGAAGAAAGTTTGGACGCCGTAACCGAATTACGGGATTTATACAAACACGACCCACAGGCCAAACGCCTTCTGGATTTGGCCAAAAAGCTAGAGGGTGTTGCACGCCACGCTTCAACTCATGCTTGCGGAGTAGTGATTTCTGCCAGCTCCCTGACGGATTCCGTACCGCTCCAACATCCTCCGGGAGAGGAAGAAGCCATTGTCACCCAATACGAAATGCATGCCATTGAAGATTTGGGGCTTTTGAAAATGGATTTTTTGGGATTAAAAAATTTAACCATTATTGAAGACACGCTGGCGCGAATTTATGTAATACGAAATGAAAAAGTAGATATAGAAAAAATTCCTTATGATGACAAAAAAACCTACAAACTTCTGCAAGATGCTTTGACTACCTGCGTGTTTCAACTCGAGTCAGATGGTATGAAGCGCTATTTAAAAGATTTAAAACCCACTGAGTTTAATGATATCATCGCCATGGTTGCATTATATCGACCCGGTCCAATGCAATTCATTCCTGATTATATTGAAAGAAAACACGGCCGCCAAAAAATTACCTACATTGTGTCCCAACTTGAACCCATTTTAGAAAATACCCAGGGCATTATGATTTACCAGGAACAATTGATGAAGGTGGCTCAAGAAATCGCCGGCTTCACGTTGGGTGGAGCGGATGTTTTAAGAAAAGCAGTAGGAAAAAAAATCAAAGAACTATTAGATGCCCAAGAAAATAAATTTATTGAGGGCACCGTAAAAAAGGGTTTTGATATAAAAATTGCCAAAGAATTATGGCAATGGATTTTGCCTTTTGCCAACTACGGTTTTCCTAAAGCACATGCGGCCGCTTATGCCACTATTGCCTACGAAACCGCGTACCTAAAAGCCCATTATCCCGTGGAATTTATGGCGTCGGTATTAACATCAGAAAAAGCCGATGTAGAGCGAATTGCCCTATTAATAGAAGAATGCAAAAAAATGGGCATTGAAGTCCTGCCGCCTAACATTAATGAGTCTTTGAAAAATTTTACCGTGGTACCCGGCCAAAATAAAATCCGTTTTGGTCTTTTAGCCATTAAAAATGTAGGAGTGGGAATTATTGACGCAACCACCGAAGAAATAAAAAAAGCGGGGCCGTTTACCTCAATTGGCGACTTTATTAGCCGCGTTGCCTCAAAGGATTTAAATAAAAAGTCTATGGAAGCGTTGATAAAAGCCGGGGCTTTTGATGCCTTTAGTGAAAGAAATCAGCTGTTGCAAAACCTGGAAAAACTGCTTGAAATTGCCCGCGAAAATCAAAAAAATAAATCCAATGGGCAAATCGGCCTTTTTGCCAGCGTTCCATCGGCTATAAAAACCGAAATCAAGTTGGAAAGTGCCGAACCCGCCCAGCTTTTAGAAAAACTCACCTGGGAAAAAGAACTTTTGGGATTATACGTAAGCTCTCATCCACTCAATGGTTTTAAGAAATTATTTGAGTCACGATGCTTTGCTATTTCAAAAATTGACAAATCCATGGTCAATAAAAAAGTCCTTTTGGGCGGTCTCATTTACAACGTCAAAAAAATCATCACTAAAACCGGCAAACCGATGCTTTTTATTAAATTTGAAGATTTAACCGGAAAAACAGAAGTAGTGGTGTTTCCTAATTTGTTAGACAGAAATCCCGCCGCTCTCCAAGAAAATAAAGTGGTCTTTTTTGCCGGCCGCGTGGATGATAGAAATGGTGAGATAAAAATTGTTGCAGATGATGTACAAGAAATTCTCACTCAACAAGAGTCGTAATGATATATTTTTTTGTATAAAAAAATCCGGTTACAATTTCTGTAACCGGACAACTGGCTTTACTCACCCCTCAACTTTTTCTGAAGAGGCTCGCAGAGAAGTGCGAGGAAAGCTTGGTACTTTCCAACGATTTCTATCAATTTGTCAACATCATCGAGGGAAACACTCTTCTTCGCATCAAACAGTTTTTCCATAAACATGGTGCTCTCTTTAAGAGTTTCTAAAAAATGTTGATATACTGCGATTTTAACTTCTTCAAGGTGATCCACAATCAATCCTCCTATGATTAATTCTTGTCAAATAACAAAAAGACGCTTTTTAATAGTATTATAAAAATAAATTATGTCAATGGTTTACTCTCACCTGTTGAAATGATAGAATTACCGAATATAAATTGAACCAATAAACATGGAGAATGAAAAAATTGTGAAGGTACGCCACTCACTCGCCCATTTACTCGCCTCTGCAGTAGTGGAATTTTATCCTAAAACAAAATTAGGAATTGGACCTGCTATCGAGAATGGGTTTTACTATGACATGGAGATTAAAGACCTAAAGCCCGAAGACTTGCCAAAAATTGAAAGCAGGATGAAAGAATTGATAAAAGAAAACCAGAAATTTATAGGTAAAAAAGTGTCAAAATTGGTGGCCAAAAAGCTTTTTAAGAGCCAGCCCTATAAGTTGGCGTTAATTAAGGATTTAGAGGGTAAAACGGTAGGAACCTACCAAAACGGCACTTTTTTGGATTTGTGCAAGGGAGGGCATGTTTTGAGCACCAGCGAAATTGACCCAAATTCTTTCAAATTGACAAAAATTGCCGGCGCATACTGGAAAGGGTCAGAAAAAAACAAAATGCTCACGCGTATCTACGGCGTGGCCTTTGAGTCGCAAAAAGAACTGCAAGATTACCTAAAAATGCAGGAAGAAGCGGAAAAGCGAGATCACCGAATACTCGGCGAAAAACTAGATTTGTTTACCATTTCAGAACATGTCGGTAAGGGATTACCGCTTTTTACTCCAAAAGGAACATTGCTCCGAGAACTCTTAAATGACTATTCTCAAGAATTACGAGCTGCAAAGGGTTGGCAAAAAGTATGGAGCCCGCACATTACCAAAAACGAGTTGTATAAAATTTCAGGACATTGGGACAAATTTGGCGGCGAGTTATTTTTAGTAAAAAGCCAAGAGACAAAAGACGAACTGGTCTTAAAACCTATGAATTGCCCGCATCACCAGCAAATCTATGCTTCAAAACCTCGCAGTTACAAAGAGCTTCCTGTGAAATATATGGAAACAACCACCGTATACCGTGACGAAAAAGCAGGTGAATTACTGGGCCTCTTGCGGGTACGGTCAATTACCCAAGACGACAGCCACACCTTTTGCACTCCAGACCAAATTGAACAAATTTACCAAGAACTCATAGATGTCACCAAAGAATTTTATAAAACTGTAGGAATGAAAATACGCGCCAGACTTTCATTCAGGGGAAAATCGGATATGAAAAAATATTTAGGCGAATCTGTACTTTGGAAAAAAGCTGAGGAAATTTTATTGGGTATTGCCAAGAAAAATAACCTAGATTATTTTATCGTCGAAGGCGAAGCGGCGTTTTACGGACCTAAAATAGATTTTATGGCCAAAGATTCTTTAGGCAGGGAATGGCAACTGGCCACTCCTCAACTAGATTTTGTACAACCCAAGCGCTTCGGTCTTACCTATATTGACCAACAGGGCAAAGAACAAACCCCCGTCATGATACATTTTGCTCTGATGGGATCTCTTGAACGGTTTTTGTCGGTGTACATTGAACATACTGCAGGAAATTTTCCCATTTGGCTCTCCCCGGTGCAAGTTGCCATTATTCCCATTTCAGAAAAACATCATAGTTATGCCAAAAAAATCGCACAGCAACTTATAGATCACGGGTTACGGGTTATGAGTTACACAAACAACCAAACCCTGGGTAAAAAAATTCGTGAAGCTGAAATGCAAAAAATTCCGTACCTCTTAATTATGGGTGATAAAGAAATTACATCACAAGCGGTAGCGGTGCGTGCCCGTAGCAAAGGTGATTTAGGCCAAATGAGCGCTGCAAATTTAATCAACAAAATTACTGCTGAAATTAAAGCAAAACAATAGGTATGAATGAAATTACCGAGGCTACAAAAAGTTTAACTATAAAGTACGACCTCTGGCAAAAGTCTTTAAAACCAAAAGAGGGTGGTTTAACTATTCATGTTGATGAGGTCGCTTCACAGGTTGCTTCTTTCTACGAGCACATACGAACCATTATTGACTGGAAGGAAGAACACTTAATGCGGAGGGCTGCCATTATACGAAAGCTCAAAAGGAGGTTTTTAGATTTAGAACTCAATAATTTCACGATCGAAAACATTGCTGAATCCCTGGTCTTTGAATTTATACGGGGAGGATATTTCCCCAATGACAAAATAGAAGAGTCAAAAATAGTTGATGTCCAGAAAATTATTGATAAGTATGTTTTTATTCTAAAAAACAATCCAGAAAACAAAAAGGGCAAAGCAGGACTGCAGTTTTACAACGGACTCTTAGAAGTTGCTGCCTGTGAAATTGAAGAAACCCTCGCTCCATCCATAAAAGAAATGGCGCTCATAGAGTACATGTTCGAGGCAATGAAAGAGAGGATAAAAGTCAGTGAAGCAATCTATGAAAAAGGTTTATTAAAAAGGGAAGAGAAAGATGTCCAAATATATATCGCCGTCCAACAATCCCTTTTTAAACTGGACAACCCCATCATCAGCTACAATCTTATAAAGTACAAATACCCGCAATGGGACAATCCTTCAGAAGAAGAACTTTTTAAGCTTTCGCAAAACATGTACGCTATACTGCACACCATTGAAGAAGATTTGTCCCACCCCCTCGCAAAAAAGTTTTACAAAATTTGTGAAAAATACGATACCCCTTATTTGCTGCTCGGAGACATATTGTCCAAGGATGATGCACATACCACCGGTAAAGAGATTGAAAATCCCGCGGTGTTGGAATCCGCTATTAAGGGAGCCTTCGCAAAACGGCTGGCAGATTTAAAAAGAAGAATAAAAAGAGCGGCCATTTATTCTACCGCATCGATTTTCATCACCAAAATTTTGTCATTAATCGTCCTAGAACTCATTCTAGCAAAAATATTTGAGGGCCATATTAATACCATTTCTTTAGTGGTAGACATACTGATTCCTACACTACTAATGTCTCTTCTGGTGACTAGCATAAAGCCCCCATCAACTAAAAACCTTCACTTGGTAATTCTTGAGACCATGAAAATCGTCTACAAGAAAGAAAAAACCGATGTGTATGAAATAAGAATTCCTAGAAAAAAAGGTATTGTTACGAGATTCATTCTCTCGTTGGTATATCTGCTTGGAGCAGGCGTTTCTTTTGGCGCCATTTACTGGGTGTTTCATTACTTCAGATTCCCCATTACCTCTATTGTCATTGATACCATATTCATTGCTTTAATTTTGTTTGCTGGAAAAGCGATTAAGACACGATCAGAAGAACTTACCATAGAAGAAGAATCAGAGGGATTTTTGGGATTCGTTTCAGACATACTGCTTTTACCCATTGCGGGAATGGGCCGATGGATGTCAAACACCTGGAAGCAGTACAATGCCATTACTGCTTTCTTTAATGCCTTAATTGACATGCCTTTCTCAACCTTCGTCGAATTCTTAGAACAATGGCGATACTCCATCAAAGAAAAAAAAGAAGACATGCGATAAAAAATCTGCCACTGCCCCTCGGGGCAGTTTTAGTAATACTGCTATGCATAAAAAACTCATTGTAATTTTAGGGCCAACCGCTTCTGGTAAAACAGACTTGTCTATTGAACTGGCTAAAAAATATAAGGGAGAAATCATTTCCGCCGATTCACGCCAAGTTTACAAGGGGCTGGATATTGGGTCGGGAAAAATAACGAAAAAAGAGATGCAAGGCATCCCCCACCATCTTTTAGATGTAGCTAATCCAAAAAGGAGATTTACCGTGGCACAATTCCAAAAACTTGCGTTTAAAAAAATACAGCAAATTCAAAAGAAAGGTAACATCCCATTTTTAGTTGGTGGAACTGGGTTTTATATACAATCAGTGGTTGATGGCGTTGAAATTCCAGAAGTAAAACCTGACTGGAAGTTTAGAAAAAAACTAGAGAAAAAAAGTACACGGGAACTTTTCTTGATGTTAGAAAAGCTGGATCTTAAAAGAGCAAAAACCATTGATGCAAAAAACCGCCGTAGGTTAGTGCGAGCCATTGAAATTGTTACTGCAACAAAAAGGCCGATTACTCCGTTACATAAGAGTAACCAATTTAATGTCTTGCAAATAGGCGTCAAAAAATCTCCAAAAGAGCTAAAAAAGGCAATCCATAAAAGGTTACAAAAAAGAATACAGGGAATTATTAAAGAGGTAAAAAAACTTAACAGATCAGAACTTTCATTTAAACGCCTTGAAGAACTTGGCTTGGAATACCGTTTTGTCGCACAATACGTCCAAGACAACATCCCCTACCAACAGATGCTAGATAGCATTCAAAAAGAAAGTGAACAATTCGCTAAACGTCAAATGACCTGGTTTAAACGCGATAAAAAAATTCACTGGATTCAAAACTATAAAGAAACAGAAAAATTACTAAAGAATTTTCTGAAAAAAATCCCGCCCGGTGGCAGGATTGTTCAATAGCGGATTTTTAAATTAACCTCGTCTTGATAGCTTCTTGCCAGACGGTCTTTGTCTATTTTAAACAGCATTGGAACGCCAACACACTCTTCGCTCCACATGGTTTTATCAAAAAAGTCTCCGAAGAGCTGTCGCATTTTTTCGTCCAATGAGCGTCGTATCTCTACAAATTCCATGTGAGACATCCGCACGTATCCGTTATGACTTGTCTTCCCTTCAACCATTACGTTTGCGAAACTCCGAGCGGCTTCCAATCTTTCTTGATACACCGTGTCGACGGCAACCAATATTGAATTTTCCAGCTCTTCTTTATCAAGAGACAGGGGCACGCCTTCCACCAAGTCTTTAATGAAAGCACCTCTGCACTTGATGGCAAGGGTAAAAGCTAATTCGTTGCCGGTTGCGTCACCAAACAAGGTTATTAACCAAAAAACCATCATCCGGTTATGGAGCAAAGATTCTACGTTGCGACACAAATTACTATATTCAACCCTTAAATCACACACTTTGGACATGACGCCCCCTTAACTTGTTATTTTAAGGAACAGGAATTCAATAATCAACGGCTTGACTCTAACACATATAATAACTTTTTTCAATATTTTTATCAGAAAAAAATCCCGGTAGTGGGATTTCGAAAACTAGTTAGCCACAGCAGAAAAGTGTGGAGACCAGACTGCGGACGCAGAAATTTCAGGTACATATCTTAAGCGGTAATATACCATTTTTTTGCAGTGGTAACATTTTTTACAAAACAGCTCGGTGTTATTTCCGTCGGTGGGTACGCCCTCACAAACATCGTGGTTTAATTTTCCGCAATGCGGGCATCTGACGTTATCGTTGTCGCCAATGCATCTTTCTTCCATGGCGTTCTCCTAAAAGGTTGTAAAGGTCCCAATTATAGTAACTTTTTAAGTAATTCTTGGACTTTCTGAGGATTTGCGGTGCCTCGGGTCTCCTTCATCACCTGGCCAGCTAAAAACTGCAAAGCATTCTTGTTGCCTGATTGGTAATCTCCGACTGTTTTTGGATTTGCATCCATGATTTTCTTAATGGTTTTTTCAAGTTCTCCATCATCTGAAACTTGCCTCCAATTATTATCATCAACAATATTTGAGGGGTCAACTCCGGTGTTAAACATTTCAGCTAATACCATTTTTGCCACTTTGCTGGAAATTTCATTGTTGTAAATCATTTTGACAAATTCAGCAAAGTTTTCTGGCGTAATTTTAAAATTCTTTTCAATAAAACTTTGTACGCCTAAAAGTCCTTGCACATCTGAAATTAAGTAGCTTGCCACAAGCTTAAAAGATTTTTTATCTTGTTTGCTAGTCCAATCTTCAAATTCTGAAACTACTTTTTCATAGTATTCACCTAAATCCTTATTTACCACAAACACCTCAATGGATTCTTCACCAAGACCGTATTCTTGTACAAACCTCTTTCTCTTTTGTTGTGGTAATTCGGGAATTTCAGATTTTATTTTTTGGATATAATCTTTTTCAAAATGCAATGGAGGCAAATCTGGTTCTGGGAAATATCGGTAGTCGTGGGCTGATTCTTTTTCGCGCTGGGAAAATGTGATTTCTTTTTTATCATTCCATCCTCGGGTTTCTTGAACTACTTTTTCACCCGACTCTAATACTTCTGTTTGCCTTTCAATTTCAAAATCAATGGCTTTTTGGACCACTTTAAATGAGTTTAAATTTTTTATCTCAACTTTTGTGCCGAGGGTTTTACCTTTGCTTACGCTGATGTTCACTTCCACACGCATTAATCCTTTTTCCATATCGGCATCTGAAACGCCCAAATACCTAAAAATCAACTGCAATTCTTCAGCAAACTTTTTAGCCTCTAATCCAGAGGTAATATCGGGTTCTGTTACCAGCTCCATTAACGGAACCCCTGCTCTATTTAAATTAACCAAAGAATAATCAGACCCGTCTGGATGCAGCAAACTGCCGGTATCCTCTTCTAAGTGGATTCTGGTTATCCCAATTCTGTGACCGTCAACTTCTAAATATCCTTTTTTGCAAAGCGGCATGTCGTACTGGCTAATTTGGTATCCTTTTGGCAAATCGGGGTAAAAATAATTTTTCCTATCAAATTTTGAGTGCTCGGCAATCTTGCAGTTAAGCGCCAGTCCAGCTTTAATTACTTTTCTAATCGCCTCTTCATTAGCCACTGGCAGGGTTCCCGGCTGCGCAGTACAAACTTCACATACATTAAAATTCGGCCGTTTTTCATCGGGATCATTTTTGCACGAGCAAAACATTTTGGAGTTGGTGTTAAGCTCGGCGTGTATTTCAAGACCAATAGTTGGCTTATACATAGTTTTATCTTATCATGTTTTAAGCTAAGAGAAATATTGACAACACTTAAGAAATAATGGTATTCTCTGAGAGTAGCACATTAACCAATCTTTCGTACTGTACGAAAGAGATAACCTTTTGGAGGACATTGTCGTGACAAAGGAAAAGGGACTAAGTCCCGAAGAAAAATTTTTTGAAGCACTTCTGGGCGAAGTGCCAGAAACCCAGGATCCCTCTCCGCTCGACGAAGTGGCAAAGAAGGAATCCGGAGAAAAGCTCCAGAAAAAGATTAATGAGGTTGTCAAAGCTTTGACCAACCGTGACCGCGAGATCATCAGGTTGCGTTACGGGCTTGGCAGTGGGTACACCCACACACTCGAAGAAGTTGGACGTATTTTCAAAGTAACCCGCGAACGAGTTCGCCAAATTGAGGCGATGGTGGCGCGAAAGCTACAGCACCCCAGCCGATCCAAAAAAAAGCGTGATGAACCGCCCAAGAAGTAGCTTACACAAACTAACCGGTTTCAATCTTTAAGTAAATATTGAAACCGGTCTTTTTTTTACCAAAATTCACAAAAAACAGCGTCTTGGCGCTGATTTTTATTAATTGTTACTTTCTTTCCAAAACTACAAATGAATAAGAATACTTATTCTTTTCGTTGGGCTGGTGATCTTGTCTACTTACTTCAATCCAATCTTTCATGTCAAATTCAGGAAAAAAAGCGTCCCCTTCAAAGGTTTGGTGGATATAGGTCAAATATAGCCTTTGTGCCAAAGGCAAGAATTGCGCGTATACCGATGCTCCACCGCAAACCATAATCTCGCAATTTTCTATTGTTCTTTGTTTTTGTCCCGATGGCAAAGCCATCGAGGATCCTCGATCGCAAAGCGATCGGGACAATTTTAGCGCTTGGTCAATTGAAGTGGCCAAAAAACAATTTTCAGGAACTTTATAATTTGCATCCTTATTTAAAATAATGTGCCTTCGGCTGGGCAGTGGCTTTTCGCCAATGGATTTAAACGTATTTAATCCTAAAATAATGGTTTTGTTCAGAGTTTTTTCTTTAAAGTATTTAAAATCGGCCGGCAAATGCCATGGCAGGCTATTTTTATTCCCGATAACTCTGTTTTCTGCCAAGGCAGATATCATAGAAATTACCATAATCTAAACTGCCATTGGCGCTTTAATTGATGGATGGTATTTGTAGTCAATGAGTTTTATGTCTTCCATGGTAAAACCATTGATGTCTTTTATTTTAGGATTTAGCCACAATGTTGGCAATGAAAATGGCTGGCGGGCTAGCTGTTCTTTTACTTGTTCAAAATGGTTTAAGTAAATATGAGCGTCCGCTAAAATAATAATACATTCATTGGCTTCCAACCCGGTTACTTGAGCCACCATGTGCAAAAGTAACGAATACGAAGCGATATTAAACGGCACTCCCAAAAATGTGTCGCAACTTCTTTGATACATCATCAAGGAAAGTTTTTTGTTGACGCAAAAAAATTGGAAAAGCAGGTGGCACGGAGGCAACGCCATCATGTCTATTTCAGCCGGATTCCAGGCAGACACAATCATTCTTCGGTCATTTGGGTTTTCTTTTAACTTTTTAATCACGTTGGCTATTTGGTCAATGGGGACATCGGTGTAGGGCGACCTCCAGCTGCGCCACTGCACCCCATACACCCTGCCCAGATCGCCGTCGAACTTTGCTTTTGGTTTCCAATATTCAGAATACGCATTTCCATCCCAGATGTGGCACCCCATTTCTTGCAATTTTTTATTATCGCTACTCCCCGATAAAAACCAAATTAACTCCGCTTTCATTACATCAAAAGCCAGTTTTTTTGTGGTAACTGCGGGAAATCCGTCTGACATTTTAAAACGCATCGGTAACCCAAATACTGCCCGCGATCCTACTCCGGTTCTATCTGGTCTATCAATCCCTTCGTCCATAATTTTTTTTAGCGCATCTAAATACTGTTTCATTTTAGTTTAGACTCAACTAACGTTACTATTTTTTTATGAATTACATCTAGTGGTAAAAATTTTTCGTTTTGTTCACACTCAATTATTTTATACTCTTTCGGATACTTTTTAGAAATGGCAACGTACGATTTTAAGGTATTTATCAGATGCATTTTGTCAGCCTCGTGAATGTCTTGTTTTTTTGAATCGCCAAGGTATGATTTCCTTTTTTTTATTTTCTCTTTGTCAGTTATTTTATTGGAATTTTGCATGGAAAGTTCGGGAGAAATTTTTAAGATAAGGGTGTAATCTGGTTTTGGAATTTTAAATATATTATATTCTAAATCGTGTAACCAACTAACATATTTTTCCCATGCCTTTTTATTTTTTATCAACTTACCACCCTGATGCCCAATATTAGAAGCAGTGTATCTATCCGAAATGATTATCTTCTCTTCATCTACCCATTTTTTAATTTTAAAACTTAAATCATATCTATCAGATGCATAAAAAATAGAAGCTCTATAAGGACCTACTTGCTCTGAAGCTCCATACATTCCAGTTAAATAATTTTCAACTAATCCCGCAGATTTAGTACCATATTGCGGAAAATTCACTCTTTCAACCTTATGTCCCTGTTTTATCAGCGCATTAGCCAATAATTTCGTTTGAGTGGCTTTGCCCGATCCATCCACCCCTTCAATAACAAAAAATTTTCCTTTTGGCATACTATGTTAGCAAACTTTTTAAATAGTCCCTGTAAACAAGCTTAATCCAAATGCCGTCATTACCCTTAATTTTTTCTTCAATATCTTCTAGGCCAACTAATTCTCCCTGCATTTTTTCTGTTTCTTTTATTGAAATTTCAGGACTGTCGCCCACAAAACTGTACACTAATCCCAAGTGCACCGCTTCCACAGGCCTTGAATCGTCATTTAAAAGACCGATCATCTTTTTTTCTATAATATTTCCTTTGTAGTCTACTTCTTCTGACCACTCACGCATCATGCCTTCTTCCAATACATCTTTTGAACCGTTGGTATCTACTTCATTAATATGGCCCCCTACCCCAATCTGGTATGAATCAACCAGCCGTTGCTCACCAGCGGAGGGCAGATATTTATAAATAAAAAACTTGTCTTGGTAGTTAAAAATAATATAAGGAATGATTTGCTGGAAAGACGGATCATTTTCTACATCTCCCCTTCTTTTAAACTGGTAATTATTTTTTATCAAATCTAGGTAATGTTCTAGATTATCCGTTCTTAATCCCTGCCACCTACCCTCTTTAAAAATAATCTCTGCTGGCACAACCAACACTTTTTCGTCGTCTTTATTCATAATATATACTTTTAAGTTCATGTATTTTACTCATTAAAAGATACAAATGCAAACAAAAGCGGCGCTTGTAGCGCCGCTTTCACATTTTTAACCCTTAATTTCTATCCCCATATTTTTCGCCGTGCCTGCGATTATTTTCATAGCCGCCTCAATGTCAGTAGTATTTAAATCTGCCATTTTCTTTTCTGCAATTTCTTTTACCTGGGCCTTGGTAACCTTGCCAACAGTTTTTTTATTTGGCTCACCTGACCCCTTTTCAACTCCGGCGGCCTTCTTAAGTAACTCTGAAGCCAACGGAGTTTTTAGCTTAAACGTGTAACTCCTATCTTTATAAATCGTCACTTCTGCGGGAATTACATACCCCATGTTACCTTTAGTTGCCTCGTTGAATTTCTGGCAGAATTCAGCTATGTTCAACCCATGCTGGGCTAACGCAGGCCCAACTGGGGGCGCAGGATTTGCTTTGCCTGCTTGAATTTGTATTTTTACGACTGCTTTTATTTCTTTTGCCATCCTATTCATCAAATACTATGTTTTGGTGCGCTGGCCTTGCCGCCGCCCCAAAAGCAATATTTAATGGTTATACTTTTTTAATTTGTAATGAATCTAATTCCACGGGAGTATCTCGGCCAAACATATTGACCAGCACTTTAATTTTTCCTTTTTCTTGGTCAATTTCAGATACCCTTCCTTCAAACCCCTTAAATGGCCCGTCCAACACCTTAACTGCCGCACCAACTTCAACATCAATTTGAAACTCCGGCTCACCTACTTCCATACGCTTCATTAAGTCATCAATATCTTTTTGTGATACCGGAATCGGGGTAGTTCCCGCTCCTAAAAATCCTGTTACTCGTGGTGTGTTTCTGACTACATACCATGATTCGTCGTCTACAATCATTTCAACCAGTACGTATCCAGGATAAATCTTTTCTTCCACGGTTTTCCGTTTTCCATTTTTAATCTTTATCTTTTTTTCTTTGGGAACAATCACATTAAAAATCTTGTTTTCCATACTCAAACTCTCAATCCTTTGTTTAAGGTTTTTCGCCACCGCATCTTCATACCCAGAATACGTATGGATGACGTACCAATTTTTTTCTTGTTCTACAACTTGCTTTGGCATGAATTTATCCTAATAAACCAGCTTACTTAAATATAAACGACTTTAATACCGTTGAAAATAGATAGTCTAAACCTCCCAAAAATGCGGCAACAATAACCGTTACTGCTAATACAATTAAGGTATACCTCAAAACTTCTCGGCGCGATAACCAATTAGTTTTTCTTAATTCGACATACACCTCTTTAAAAAAAGCTTTTACTTTTTGCGTAGTAGTCATACATTTTTACTATACTCTAAACTCCTTGTTTTTTAAAACGGCCTTTTTGGGCCGTCCACGAATTATCTCCATTATAACCGAACTCAATAAACGAGTCAAGTCTCCGTTCACTACACCAACTACACCAACCGATAAATCCAGCCAAACATGTAGGGCAACGGGGCTAGTATAAAAATTACTAGCGCTAATCCCACACTCATAAAAGAAATGACGATGGCCAACCCATATGCTAACGCAGCAAAAAATGCCAAGCGATTAACTAAAGTATTAACCTTTACATCAAAGGTTCCTATTAGTAACCATTTGCGGTTTTTTACATGTTGCCACATACTGTAATGCAACATCACCATACCAATTAAGTGAATAGCATATATCACCACCGCAGTTTGGTTATGGGCATAACTCCCCAAAAGCGCGGCAGTAAAAGGGAAAAAAGAAATCAACAAAAGATACAGGACATTCAACCAAATGAGCTTGTGGTCTAATTTTTTAATGTAGTTGAATTCCGTATGGTGGGCCACCCAAAACGTCCCTAAAATGAGAAAACTGATAACAAAACTTAACACATTTGGCCAAAGGTTGAGGATTTCTATCCATAACCTTTGAGCATTTTTTGCATCCGCTAACTCCGGCAAATGGATATTAAATACGAGCAATGTCATAGCAATGGCAAATATACCATCAACCAACGCCTGCAATCTATTGGGAGATAAATCTCCCTCGTCAATAATTGATTTTTTCTGGTGATGTCCTCTCATATATTAAGTCCCGAATTGATTAGACTTTGGGCTAACTTTTTTTGAATACCTTCGCGCGCTTCGTTTAAGACTTCTTTTAGTACATTTTGTTGGTCAGTAATGGATAATTCAGGATTAAGAGCTATATTTTCTACCTCAAAGTTGCCATTCATAGTAATTACTACTCCTCTTTTTTCAACGGTTAAATACTCCTTTTTGAAAGAGTCGTGCATCTTTTTGAGTTCACCTAATTGTTTTAATTTTTCAAACATAAAATCTACCTCTTAATTCTTTATAATTTGGCAACGCTAATGCAACTAACTTCCAAAATCTTTTCGAATGGTTGAATTCCCCCAAGTGACACAATTCATGGACTACTATATAATCAGCTAAATCTTTTGGCAGTAATGCTATTTTATAATTAAAATTCAGGTTTCTTTTTTTTGAACAACTTCCCCACCTGCTCTTGGTATTTTTTATGCTTATTCTATTAACATTAAAATCGTATAATTCATTGTAATATGCAATAGTATTTTCTGCCAACAACCGCGCTGTTTCTTTATATCGCAAATATTCTTTTTTACTTGTATCTAAAAATATTTTATCTTTTACACTATTAACGTAGTGTAATTTATCAGCAATCCATGTTGATTTTTCAGCAATAAACCGCTCTGCCAACCCAACATTCATGCCTTGTGGCATCGTTACCACTAACTCTCCATCCCTTTGTACCTGAAGCCTCATATGCTTTGTCTTTTTACTAATTTTTAACTTATATTGAATCATACTTACACCAATTATTTTTTAAACCTTTGACATAATATTACTCCTTTAACATTTTTTAGCAACCAAAAACCGTCTTAAGTAAAGTCGAAGGACGGTTTTTGGTTTTAAATATCCAAATTTTTTACCGATTTTGCGTGAGTTTGGATAAATTTCTTTCGCGGTTCCACTTCCTCACCCATTAAAATATCAAAGGTTTTGTCTGCTAAATGAGCTTCTTCAACCTGCACTTGCAACAGCAACCGGTTTTGCGGATTCATCGTAGTTTCCCAGAGCTGTTCAGAATTCATTTCGCCCAAGCCCTTATAGCGCTGCAAACTTACATTCGTTAAGCCTTTTACCATTTTTTCTTTTTGCTCTTCAGTGTAGGCATAACTTACGCTTTTTCCTGACTGAATTTTATAGAGCGGAGGCTGGGCAATGTAAATGTAGCCGGCTTCCATAATGGGTTTAAAGTACCGGTAAAATAATGTTAACAGCAACGTCCTAATATGAGACCCGTCAACATCGGCATCGGTCATGATAACAATGCGGTGATATCGCAAATTTTCTAAATTAAAATCTTCTGATATAGCCGTCCCCAGCGCAATAATAAGCGACTTTACTTCTTTATTAGCCAGCATTTTGTCTAACCTTGCTCTTTCGACATTTAAAATCTTTCCGCGCAACGGTAAAATAGCTTGGAATCTTCTATCTCGCGCCATTTTTGCACTACCACCGGCTGAATCGCCCTCTACAATATATAATTCTGACTCTTCGGGGTCCTTTGACAAGCAATCGGCAAGTTTTCCAGGCAGTGCCAACCCTTCTAAAATTCCTTTTCTTAACACCGTGGCCCTCGCAGCTTTTGCGGCCAACCTTGCCTTGGTTGCCAACATGCAGTTTTCAATAATGGCCCTGGCGTCTGTTGGATATCTTTCTAAGTAATCGGTCAAGCCTTCGGCCACCGCATCTTCCACGGCGTTTTTAGCTTCTGGGTTTCCTAGTTTTGCCTTGGTTTGACCTTCAAATTGCGGCGTTCGTATTTTAACCGACACCACCGCCGTTAATCCTTCACGCACGTCATCTCCTGAAAAATTCTCATCTTTTTCTTTTAGAAAATTCTCGCGCCGTGCATAGGTATTTAAGCACCTGGTCAATGCTGACCTAAACCCTGAAATATGGGTTCCACCTTCGGGAGTATAAATATTGTTAGCAAAGCTTTGTTCGGTGCACTCCATTTCCTGGGTGTACTGAAAGGCAGCTTCTACAAAAATATCATCTTTAGTGGTAGCCACGGAAAAAATATTGCTGTGGCGTGGTGTATTTCCCATGACCAAATATTTTACAAATGATCCAACCCCGCCTTCAAAATAAAACCCGTAGCTTGATGCCTCCTCTTTTTTCCGTTGGTCAAAAAAAGTAATTCGCACCCCTTTCGTCAAATATGCCTGGTGGCGCAAATGCGCCAGGATTTTTTTTGTATCATATTTTATTTCAGGGAAAATTTGCGGATCAGCATCAAAGGTAATCGTAGTGCCAGTTTTTTTACTATCGCCCACTTTTTTTACCGCAGACTTTGGGTTGCCCCTGAAATACTCTTGCACATATTTTCCGCCATCCCGTTCAACTTGGGCTTCCATAAAGGTAGATAAGGCGCACACAACCGAAACTCCAACCCCGTGCAACCCCCCTGAAACTTTATAGGCGTCTCCGCCAAACTTTCCGCCCGCGTGCAAGGTGGTCATGACGGTTTCTAATGCGGACTTCTTGGTATCGGCGTGTTTTTCTACGGGAATTCCGCGGCCGTCGTCAGAAATAGTCACCCTATTATTCGGTAATAACGTAACTTCAATATTTTTGGCGTAACCGGCCATCGCTTCGTCAATACAGTTGTCCACCACTTCCCAAATTAAGTGGTGAAGCCCATCAAGTCCGGTTGAACCAATATACATTCCGGGCCTTTTTCGTACGGGTTCCAATCCTTTCAACACATAAATGTCTTTTGCAGTGTATTCGCCATCTTTTTTAATTTTCTTTTCGGGGATGGCCTCTGTTTTTCGCGGCTCTTCTTTTGGCTTTATAGCTTCTTTAATTTCTTCCACCTCCTTTTTTATTTCCTTTTTTACTTTTTCCACAAGCTTAACGACCGCAGGTTTTCCCTCCGGTTTTTTTTCTGGCTTAGCCAATTTTACTTTTGGTTTCTCTTCAGCGTCTCTTATACTTATTTTCATCTTATTTTAAAAATTAACATTAGAAATCATAGTAATTTTTCCCTGTCTTATATGCCTCCATATATGATGGAAGGGTAGCAAATAATGGTTCTGGCAAATTGTCTAAATCATACCAAGCCCAACCTTCACATTTATTCGGTTCCATTATTTTTGGCTCGCCGCTTTTCCAATCAGCAATTAAACCTATATCTACATAATGCTTGTTTGCATACTTTTTTAAATTCATAAGACGAAGAAAACGAATGTTAGTAATTTTCATACCCGTTTCTTCCATCACTTCTCGTTTCGCACAAGCTTCAAAAGATTCATTAAATTCTAAATGTCCTCCGGGCCATGCATATTCACCTTCGCCATGAGAACCTTTTCTTTTACCTAAAAGTACCTCCCCATCTTTAATAATCATTACGCCTAATCCAACTTTTGGTCTTTGTTTAATTTGGCTTTCCATGCAATATGCGCTAATAATTACCTAATTATAGCACTTAATTCTTGCTTCGTCTTCTCTGTAATCTTGTCGTGGATAGCATTAACTTCTGCATCGGTTAAGGTTTTTTCTAGGCTTCTATATACAATGTGAAACGTATAGCTTTTTTTATCTTTACCGAATTTTTCGTCGTTTTCGTAACTGTCAGTGAGTTTTACTTCTTCTACCAAATCTCCTCCAATATCTCTAACCAACTCGTAGTAGTTATTTAGGTTAATGTTTTTATTAATAATAAACGAGATGTCACGAGTAATCGGCGGATACTTACTTACCTCTTTATACTTGCTAGTAATATCTTTAAACTGGCTGGTAATACGCGGATCATCTGACCAAAAAATCCTGATATCAGGAATATCCATTTTAATAATCGCCAGTCTTTCTATGCCAAAGGCGAACGCCCAACCGTTGTAAATTTCAGGGTCTAACCCAAAGTTTTTTAATACCTGTGTATGGACTAAACCCGCTCCCGTAACCTCTATCCATTGATCTTTCCATTTAATTTCCACCTGTATAGAAGGATCAGTAAAAGGAAAGGAATCAACTAAAAATCTAAATTCAATATCTCCAAAAATACTTTTTACCGCTTCAGCTTGCACATCTTCCAAATCTTTCTGGGTAATAATTTTTTCCGATTTTTTGCAAATATACAAAAAATCTATTTGGTGAAAAGCGGGAAAATGCCGTTTATCAATTTCGTCTTTTCTAAATACAATTCCTGCTGATAATAATCCAACCTCTCCTTCCTTCTCTAATTTTTCTATGATACCTGGATATCGTAAGTAATAAGGCCACATCACGGTGGTCTGTGTTCTTAATAGATAGTTGTCGGTTATATAATAGGTATCCGTTTCCCTTCTGCTGGGATGATCTTTTGGGGTATTTAACACGTCAAAATTTTCTTCAACGGTAACTATTTTAGGAAAATCAATGACATCAAAATCAGCAAACCTTGGCAAATTCAGCACTTGGTCAGCTAAAATTTTTATAGGGGAATGTTCTTTCTTGGTTAAATCCGGAAGTTCTAGCAGTTTTTTAATCCTTTCTGATTTAATGTCAGTCCTATCTGCTAAATCTTTTATAAGACCTCTTTCTTTTTCGTTATTTATTACAATATTTTGACGCATATTTTAAACACTTGATACCTAATGGTACTCTATTTTTCATCAAAAAACAAGCTTCTTAAGGGCTTGTTTTTGATGATAATTACAGAAATCTTGTGATGGTGAAAATGAAAATCACCCCCAGCACGGTGAGCCCTACCAATTTGTAAGAGCTGTGTTCGGAATGGGCTTCAGGCAAAATATCCGAGGCTCCAATGTAGAGTAAAAACCCTGCAAAAAAACCCAAATACAGGAATAGAAAATATGGAGAAACGCTAAAAAACAAGGTTGACACCACCCCTAAAATTGGGGTACTAGCGGTTAACAACAAAAACAGTTTTGCTTTTTTATCAGTATTCTTATGGTTAAGCATGAGCGACACCGTATTCATACCATCGGTAAAGTCGTGTGATATGACCGCAATAGCAATTAATACTCCAATGATTGAATTTATTTGGAATCCAAGCCCAATGGCAACTCCATCCATAAAACTGTGTCCAGCCAAGGCCAAGGCAGAAACCACTCCCACGTGAGGATGCTTGTGCTCCAAAAAGTCTTCTTCGTGGTGATGGTGCAAAAGGATGGCTTTCTCTAAAATATGAAAAATTAAAAAGCCCGCCACCAGCGCTATCATAACATCAACAGAACTGAAACTATACTCTTTAACTTGCTCAATAATTTCCGGGAAAATATCGAAACTTACAATACCCAGCAAAACTCCAGCCGCAAAAGCCATAATGTAGTGTAATTTACTTTTAAATCTTACAGCAAAAAGTCCGCCTAAAAAGGTGGATGCGAAAGTAATAAGCGCAAAAACAAGTGGTTCTAGAATCATATTTTTTAATAAGTCCATTGTACTAAAAAAACAGCCCGAAGAAAAGATTCAAGGCTGTTTTTTGCTTTTAGTGGTTTTCAGAGTCGGGTTTACCTCCAAGTGAAATATCTCGGAGAACATAAGCGGTAGCTGTTGTTCCAGAAATCGTAGCGTATATTCTTACGGTATCACCAGTTTTTACATCAGATAAAGCGATAGGAGCATACTGTTGGTTAACTATTTTTGCGTCTCCTGTTACGGTAACCATGTAGGTGACACCATCAATCGCCAATGTAAGGGTGCTGCCAGAAACAGTCGCTGTCCCTTGCCAATTCCTTGGGGTAACTGACTTCATTAAGTCATTTACTTCCTGCTTGGTGGTTTGTTCTAACTTTCTTGCGCTCCAATCACGCACTATCACTGCATCAATGGTCCAAGGCAAAGTTTCGCTTACTGTACCCTGAACCCCGACCAAGTCCCCTAATTTAAATTGAGACATGTCGCTATTTGGGAATAGTTTAGTATCGGCTACAATGTTAACCACCCAATTTCCTCCCCAACTTTTTACAGTCAGTGAGTTGGTTCCCACCGTATCAACAGTACCCCGTAAAAGAGCCTTACCTTGACGATTAACCTGCAATACCACTTCGGTGCCCGCACGCATAGCCATCTCTTTTCCTACCTGCATCATTGTGGAAGCCTTGAGAGAAATATTTTCTGGATTTTTTGGACCCATCATATCTTCAGCCAATGCTAGTGAAACAGCACTGCTTAAGACTACTGCTGCGACTCCTACACAGAGTGCATATTTTTTAAATTGCATAAAAGTATATACTATGGTTAATATTTTCGACCTTTAATCTGCATCACTCTCGTCTTCAAGTTCTTCTTCTTTTTTATCGTCTTCTTCGTCATCATCGTTGGTTAGGAATCCTCCCGCCTGCAAAGTCCACAATTTATGGTATAAACTATCACTATTATTCAGCAAACTCGTATGACTGCCCTCTTCAATTATTTTACCATGATCAACGACAATAATTCTATCCATTTTTTGAATAGTAGACAAGCGATGAGCTATAACAATAGTAGTTTTTCCTTGCATTAAAGTACTAAGGGCATCTTGAATTAACATTTCAGAATGCGAGTCCAAGCTTGACGTTGCTTCGTCAAGTATTAACACAGGTGCATTCTTTAAAATAGCGCGAGCGATGGCAACTCGCTGGCGTTCGCCTCCCGACAATTTAATTCCGCGTTCACCGACAAACGTTTCTAAACCATAGGGCAAACTTTTTATAAATTCATCGCAGTGGGCAAGCTGGGCAGCTTTTTCTATTTCTTTCCTTGACGCGCTAGGCTTGCCATAGGCGATATTTTCGGCAAGGGTACGGTGAAATAAAATAGGGTCTTGGGGTACCATGGAAATGTTCCTACGCAAACTATCCTGGGTAACTTTGGCAATATCTTGGCCGTCAATTACAATCTGACCTGATGTGGGGGGATACAATCTTAGCAGTAATTTCACAAACGTGGTTTTACCGGCTCCGGAAGGCCCGATTAACGCTATTCGCTCCCCGGATGTTATCACCACGTTGATATTTTTTAATACTTTTCTTGTTTCATTAAAACTGAAAGAAAGTTTTTCAAATTTAATTTCACCTTTATCCACTAACAATTCTGTTGCCATTGGAACATCCACAATTTCGTGGGGTAGCTTCATAATCTCCACCATTTCTTTGGCATCGGCGTAGGCTTCATACATATCGCGAACAATCCTCGTAAAACCCCAAAGCTGGTCAATTAAGTTTCCCGCATAAGATTGTAATAAAACAAATACTCCAACAGTAATTAAACCCTGATTCCAATACTTAATAGCAAAATAAAAAAGCACGAATTCTATACCAAATGATAAACCACTCTGAACACTATTAACAATGGCGTCTAAATTCCATCTAAAATTTGTTAACGAAGCTTGCTCGCCAGTAACATTCTTATATCCGCGCCTTTCCCTTTGCAGACCATTAAATAAAGCAACAGTGTTTTGGTTGGTAATAGTGTCGGCTAAATATCCCGTGGCTTTTGAATCAACTTCGGCTGCCTTTATATCGTATTTTAATTTCCAACGTGAAAAAATGATATTAAAAGCAAGAAATGTGGTAATCCAGATTAAAACAACCAAATCAATCCATGTATTAATAAAAAAAAGAACGGTTAAGATTCCACAAACCCTTACAATAAGTGGCAGTAAATTCCATGCTAAGTTGTCAGATAGCCGCTCAAATGCCCTGCCAAAACGGTTTACCCGCTGGACTAACGATCCCACAAAATTATTGGCAAAAAATCCATAGGAATGTTCAATTAAATGGTTGTAGGCCTGCTGTTTTAGGTTCGCCATAGTCATGGGCTGGTAGGTATTATTGGCAAATTCAGCGATTCGAGTGAAGAGCCACGCCAGACCATGTAGCAAAGCAAGATATATAATAATGTTCAAAAGAGTCTGAGCAATAAAAGAAGTATTACCGCCCGCCATAATAACATCAAAAAAATGTTTATAGAAAAGTGGCGTGATGATATAAATCAGGTTAGTCAAAATGATGCCAAAAATTATCAAAAAGAGTTTTAACTTTTGGGGCTCCATTCCACGCCAAAAAGCACCCAACACATCTTTGAGAGTTACCTTAGGATAGATAATACTTTTTTGTGGTTTCGTATTCATGACAACTCACGTAATGTAATAGATAACATCTTTTCTTTCAACGACTATCTCCCAGCCAGCCTTTTTAGCGTGCTGATAAAGAGTGCTATTAGGATTAAAACAAATGGGTCTCTGGACTAGCCTTAAAAAAGAGACATCACCTTCAGAATCCCCTACTCCTATTGAATTCTGTAAGCTCAAATGCTCTTTTTTGACAGCGCGCTTTAAAATGGTTGCCTTGTCATTGATAAGGTCAGCGTATAAGGTTTTCCCGGTGAATTTTTTATGCCGGCCAAATTCGTAGACGCGGCCGTAGACTTTGTTAAACCCTAATTTCTTACAGAACGCATACACCAATTCGCGGGGAGAATGAGAAATTGCTAAAATGTAGTACTGTTCTTTTTTCAACTCTTTTACTAAGTCGCGGGTATAGCGGTAGACTCTGTTTTTATGGATGGCAACCACCTTCTTTGAAATTCTCATAAAATCTTCATGGAGTACACCCGGAATATTTTTTTCAAAAGCCTCTACCACCGCTATAATATATGCTTCATAAGACCCTCTGCGGTTTAGCCATTGAGCATACTCTTTAGCATACACATTTCTGGCACGCTCTGGGAATATACCCTCGCTAATAAGAGTCTCGGTGACTTCTATCAAGAGACTTGACCGGAAGATGGTTCCGTCGATATCAAAAATGGCTACTTTTTTCATAGGTTACTGACTCTATCATCATACCACAAACAAAAACCGAGAAATATATCTCGGAAAATGCTGACGAGCGGGGCGCCGGAGTTATATATTTTAATTACTTTATAATCTTCTTATTCTTTAATAACAGTGAATTAGACACTACTGAAATAGAACTGGTAGCCATGGCAATTGATGCAAAGATGGGATTGAGCAGGATATGAAAAAATGGATAAAGCACTCCCATGGCCACGGGAATTAAAATAATATTGTAACCAAAAGCCCAAAAAAGGTTTTGTTTAATGGTCATCATGGTTTTCTTAGATAACACAATCGCAGCCGCTACCGACCTTAAATCTTTATTAATAAGCGTAATATCGGCGGCCTCCATAGCAACGTCGGTACCGGTTCCCATAGCAATTCCCACATCTGAAGCGGCCAAGGCAGGTGCATCATTGATACCATCGCCAACCATAGCAACCACCTTGCCCCCTGCCTGAATTCTTCTTACCTCGGCTTCTTTCTGGTCTGGCAGTATTTCTGCAAGCACATTACTAATACCTAATTTCTGGGCAATGGCATGAGCGGTTCTTTGATTGTCTCCGGTAATCATGACCACTTCGATGTTAAGTTTTTTTAGAGCGGCCAATCCTTCCTTGGCGCTATCTTTAATAACATCTGCAACCGCAATAAATCCTAACAGTTTATTTTCAAGACCCAGAATCATGACGGTTTTACCGTCATGTTCCATAGCACTGATTTGACTGGCAACAGAATCAACAGCAATATTTTCTTTATCCATTAATCTCCTATTCCCAAAAATGATTTTTTTACCTGTAATCATACCTTCAACCCCGTGGCCGGGTATAGCTTGGAATTTTTCGACACTTGATAATACAAGACTCTTTGTTTGTGCAGCCTTGACAATCGCTTCTGCGAGCGAATGTTCTGAACCTTTTTCAATAGAACCAGCTAAGGCCAGTAATTCATTTTCGCTTATTGAACCAACTGGAATAATATCGGTTACCTCAGGCTGGCCCTTGGTAAGAGTGCCTGTTTTATCAAAAATAATGGTAGTAATTTTGTGGGCGGTTTCTAAACTTTCTGCATCTTTAATTAAGATACCATATTCTGCGCCTTTACCGGTTCCGACCATAATTGCGGTGGGCGTAGCTAGTCCCATCGCGCAAGGGCAAGCAATAATCAGGACCGCGACCGTGTTAAGTAAAGCGAATAGCAAAGCTTGCTTTTGTGCAAAGTCATACCAAACAAAAAAAGTTCCGATAGCGAGCATGAGTACGATCGGGACAAAGTATGAAGAAATCATATCAGCGATTCTTTGGATAGGCGCTTTGCTTCCCTGGGCCTCCTGCACCAGTTTAATAATCTGGGCTAACATGGTTTCCGGTCCGATTTTTGTAGCCTTAAAAATAAATGTTCCGGTTTTATTTATCGTGGCACCGACCACTGCATCATTTTTCATTTTATCTACCGGAATGCTTTCGCCCGTAACCATAGATTCGTCAATCGATGAAGAGCCTTCAATAATGACTCCATCTACCGGAACTTTTTCTCCCGGTCTCACTCGTATGACGTCCCCTATTTGGACCTGGTCAATAGGAATATCTTGTTCTTTCCCATCTTTGATAATCCTGGCGGTCTTTGCCTGCATGCCAATTAATTTTTTAATAGCTTCGGAGGTGCCTGCCTTAGCCTTTGCTTCAAAATAACGGCCAAGTAAAATGAGACCGATGATAATCGCAGCCGTGTCAAAATATGGCATAGGTTCAATACCGATACTTCTAACTACCCCTGGTAATATCGTAACAAACGCTGAATAGCCGAAGGCTACGGTAGTGCCAATCGCCACCAGCGTATCCATGTTAGCTGTTCTGTGCCTGAGCGCTGAAATGGTCGCCTGGTAAAACGCAAACCCAGCCCAGAACTGCACCGGAAACACCAATATTAGTTGTATCCAAAAATTCTGCAGTAACTTGGGAGAAGTATTCATTAATCCCGGAAAACTTCCCCAAAGGATTAAGGCGCCCAAAAACAAACTGACAATTACTTTTATTTTTAAATCACGCAACTCTTTTTTCTTTTCTACCTGTTCACTTGCTTCATGATTTGCTTCGTCGCTAATTAATGCTTTGTATCCAACATTAGATACTGCCCCCGCAAGATGTTGGTCAGTAACTTTTTGGGTATCATAAACAACCGTAGCTTTTTCGGTAGCCAAATTAACGGTTGCTTTCACTACTCCGTCTACTTTTTTAAGCGAATCTTCTAGAATAGAAACACATGAGGCACAATGTATCCCTTTGATTGAAAATGTTTTTTTAGTTTCCATAGTTTTATTTTACAATAATTTTTCCGTGGAACATATTCATACCGCAGGCGTAGCCGAACTCGCCGCTTTTTTGTGGAGTTAATTCAATGGTAACTTTTTGATTAAGGGGCAAATATCTGCGGATTTTAAAATCCGCCAATACCACTTCTTCTAAACAACTATTGGGGTCCTTACGAATAAAACTGATTTTTGTAGTTTTACCTTTCGGTATGGTTATCACTTCTGGCGAATACCCGCCTTCAACCAAAATATCAACCGACCCTTGTACGGCTACTTCTTTTCCCTTTTTCATAAGAAAAAACCAGTAGGTAAAGCCAATCGCTATGATTCCGATAATGGTAACTATAATTTTATCTAATACCATAAAATGTATTGTTATTAACTTTTATTTTTTACCGCGCGCCTCGTAATTTCTACATGGCACGTATGATGTTTTTTGCACCAGGCTTCACATTTGTCTTTCCATATTTTATCTTCATAACTCAAGCCGCACTCGGAACACTGATAGAGTTTTTTTGCAGCCGGGTATGTATCGCCCAAAACAAGGGCAGCTGACATAAATAAAAGTCCGGAATGTTCCAGCATATCTAATGGTTTGGCTATTATGATAATAACTCCAACTATCCACATGGTTGCCCATAGGGCAACCCGACGAGTGGCAAAACCGCTGATAAGCAGCAGACCGACGATGGAATCGTTAAGACCAATAACGACCCCGACAAATACCCGAGGACTCACGGGTAAGAGGCTTGCCACAAATGAATTTTTTATAATTTCGATAAGTTCATCGGGAGCAAAAAATGCGGCCAGGGCATTGGCAATGAATATTATGCCAAGGCCGTAGCGAATCAGAGAATTATAACCTAAGTATTTGCTCATGGTGTTCAAAAAATCATTCTAATTTACTACCTCTATGGTTCCCCGTACCATTCCCATAGGACAGCTGAATTGATAAGTGCCCGGGGTCTGGGGTGTGAATTCTGCTGTGGTAACCTGCCCCTGGTTGGGATTTAAGTAAATCGGATCGGTTAATCCGCGGGTAATCACCTCTCCGCTGTCACATCCCGGCTCGCCTGACGAGGTGATTTGCCAGCTTACCGGAATCCCGGCCTTCACTTTAAAATAGTTAGGGCTATACCTTGCGGCATTTACAGTCATTTGGATTACCTGCTTGCCATTGACCACAGCTGCCAACCCGCCGCTATCTTGCCCCTGATTTGCAGGCTGCCTGTTTGCCGTCACAAGAATGTATCCTGAAATAAGCGCACAGACTACGATGACTGAGATTAATATTGGTTGTGTGAGTTTATTTTTATTCATGTTGTTTATCTGATTAATCCCAATACATTCATTTGACTGTAAATATTCCATAGGGCAAAGAACAAGACCAAAAATCCCGCAACCTTGGAAAATACCAGAGCCAAATGCGGTTTCGAGAAAAATTTTACGCTTGAGACACCAATCACCAAAAGCATCGGAGCAGTCCCCAGAGCAAAAAATCCCATAATCACTGCTCCCTGGATGGCACTGGCGGATAAGAGGGCGATTGTTTGGGCAGTAATGGTAAATCCGCAAGGAAGGAAGAAAGTTAATACTCCCATCACAAACGGCATATACTTTCCCCGGAATTTTTTTTCATCTGCGATACTTCTGGTAATAAATTTGGGTAATCCCAACTGAAATCTGCGAAAAGTTCTTACTCCCAACATTTGCAGACCCAAGCCGACCATCAAAAGAGAAATAACTACTACGAGCCAGGCAGTTACGGTAAAGGATAAAGCTAGCCGGCTGCCAATCAATCCTAGGATTCCCCCAAAAACCGCATACGAAAGTATGCGACCTGCATTAAACAGAATATGAGGCTGTAGTTTTCTTACCGAAGAATCTTCTGGTGAGTAAAGTTCGTTCCACTGCTTTGATAACGATAAAACCATCCCACCTACCAGAGCAGCGCAGCTTGATAACCCCGCTAAAATGCCGAATCCAAAAAACGAAATTAATGAGGATTTTGAACTGATATTGAAAAGTCCGGATATTCCTAGTTTATCCAATAATAAGAATATCATGATGATCACTGCGGTGATAGCAAATCCAAGGAATGTGGTGTTTGCTGAATCAGATTTTCCAGAAACTTCTTCTCCAATGAACTTATTCTCAGAAAAAGTATAATTATCCTTTCTGAAAATAGTATTTAACGTACTAATGCTAGGCTTACCGCCTTCATATTCAATAACAGCTTTTCCGTTCGCCGTTGAAGCATCAACCGCTTTTACCCCGGGAATTTCCAAGAGCTTTTTTTCGATCAGAACTTCACAAGCTGCGCAGTGCATCCCTTTTACTGAATATATTTGTTCCTGATTCATAAATTTTAAATTAATGTTATTCAAACAAAAACGCCTAACAAGAACTGCCTAAAAACAAACGTAGGCAGCCTTTTATTAGGCGTAGATTTTTGGGTGAATCAAACCTTGAGAGAAAGCCGACAACAAATAATCAAAGAGTTTTAATTCTGGCTTATACCGATAAAAATACTTACGAAACCGTTGATACTTTAATTTTTCATACGCTTTCGTGGTGACCGTAAGCACCAGAGCGCAAAGAAAAACCAGCAAAGGAAGTAGGGATAGGGCCAAGCTCTTTCCCCTCACCACGGTAAAAATTTGCTGCCATTGGCTAATGTGTTCTGAAATACTCATTTGACAAAAACTTGAAGAGTCGTCCATAAAAGGGCAGTGTGCCAGATGGCCGGTCATATCCATAGACATGGAAGACAGACTCCAAAAACTCATTACTAAAAAAGCAACGATTCCCAAAGCAACTATATTTTTTGATCGGAATAGCACCATCAGCTTGATTGTATTATTAAGAAAACTTTCTGTCAAGCGAATAAAAAATTTTAAAAGGCTCATCATAGTAAAGACCATTTTGAATACATTGTCAGAAAAACTATGGTTTTTTTAATATTACTATGAGTTTTTTAATTGCCTTTGAAAGATAGAATACCACGATAGCAATCAAAACCAAGGCCAATAATATGATATGGCCGTAATGAGAGTAATTTTTTTTCGGTGGCGTATTTTTTTCGCGGTCAACCTGCGCTTGATATTGAACATTGAATTCTTTAAGAGTGCTAGAGGCGGGAATTGCCGTTAGGATAATCGTATAAACTCCTTTTTGAGAAAAGGTAAATGGAATATGACGCTCAAATAGGGTTGGTTTCGTACCTTCTATCAAAGATAAGTTACTGGTAAACAGGGTGCCGCGTTCATCCGAAATGGAAATGAAGAAGTTATATTTGCTAGGGTCAAAGGTCCCAGCAAGATTATTAAAGCTAAAAAATAAGTCTGCAGGCTCTCCTATGATAGGATCATCATCGGGAACAATATGGAGAAGAACGGTGGAAGGTCCGGCAGATTGCCAAAAATGAGCAGAAACCGGTGCCGCGAACACTAATAACATTGCACACGAGGCAAGAAAAATAACTTTTTTCATAGATACTGAAGTATTCACTTCATGGTAACAAAAAATCGCCTTTTTGGCGATTCTCCTGGGGGAATAAAGGATTGCAATCACCATAGGTTTTTAACCAAATAATCTTGATCTTTTTTAACAAAACCTAATTTATCGTATAAACCTTTTGCCATAGGAGTACTGGTTAATTTTAGCTGCTTGATGTTTTTCTGCTTGGCTGATCGTAATAATTTTTCCATAATGGTTCGCCCGATTCCTCGGCCACGGTACTCATGGTCAACCACCAATTCTTCAATCCAGCCAATTAAACCTTTGGAAGGAATGACATACCATGCCAAGCCCCCAACACCAACAACATTCCCATGTTCTTTGGCTACTAAAAATTGGCTGTTACTTGACTTTGGCAACTGTTCTATCCTTTTTACCAAGGTTCCAGGGTCTATGATATTTAAAGTCAACTGCCCGATGAGTAAGGCAACCTGGCCGGCATCTTCTTTTTCTAAATTTCTTATGATAATCACAGTCTGATGTACGTAGGCTCGTTATTATGATACGTTTCCAGAATTATTTTTCTTAGTTCTTTTGTATCCTTGGGATAAAATCTCTTAATATTAGGTAAATTTTTGAGCAGATCTTCCTCGTTTTCTTTTCCTAAAAGATTGTGGCTCATTCCCTGAAACCGGTAGTGCACACTCCCCCGTGCCCCGATTATTTTAACATTGGCGTTGCCATAGCAGACATCGTTTCTTAGCTGCTCATAATTTCTCATCATCACAAAGGGAATCATTGAATAGATGTAGGGTTTCCACCCACTCTTAGCCAAACCTGCAGCCATGCCCATAAACGACTGCTCGGTCACTCCGGCATTGATATATTGTTTGGGATATTTTTGTTGGAAAACTTGCATGTAGGAGAAGCCGACATCTCCGACAATCAAAATAATTTTTTTGTCTTTTTGGACGAGTTCTTCAAGGGTTTCCATAAAAACTCCCCGTGCAGATCTCGCCACTTTTTCTTTAGCAACTTCCATGGGCAAGCCATTGGAAAACCCGGGTAATGATGTTAAATTATTTTTCATATAATAGGCCTACTGATTAAGCAACTGTATCGCGCTATCAAATGTGGCTTTATCTACGTTTTTGTAATGCCATTCTAATTTATTTTCAAAAATGTCACAGGCAGTTTGCCCCCCGCTTCCCTTAACGGTCCTGGCAATTATTACTCGCGGTTTTTCCTTTTTTGATTCAAATAAAGCTTTACTGATTTGCTGATAATCATGCCCGTCAATTTCAATAACTTCCCAGTTGAATGCTTTCCATTTTTCAGCCAGGGGTTCCATATTTAACACTTCATTTTTTGTTCCCATTGCTTGAAAACCATTACAATCAACAATAAGAGTTAGATTACTTAGCTTATGGTGTGATGCTAGTGCCGCACACTCCCACGTAGTACCGCAATCTAATTCGCCATCTGACATGAGTACATAGGTTATCCACGTATCACCTGCTAATTTAGCTCCCAGTGCCATGCCCAATGCCATCGGGAGTCCATGCCCCATCGCCCCTCCCGCAACCTCTACTCCCCTTACCTCGGGTTCGGCTAATCCGATGTACTTTGACCCGGGTTGACAGTATGTTGTTAAATCTTTCTTGGGAATAATTCCTTTTTCTGACAAAAAATAGTAAAGCGACGCAGCTGCCCACCCCTTAGAAAGGATAAACCTGTCCCTATCTTTTTTTAAATTTTTATCCAGATTTATTTTAGAAAATAACACCGTAAGAATATCTATGCAAGAAAAATTTGACCCGATGTGTGAAGTGCCGGCCAGGTGAATCATTTCTAATACCTTTTTACGGGCGTCATTAGCAATTTTTTTATAGTTTTCCATAATGTTATTCTACCGTAACGCTTTTGGCTAAGTTACGGGGCTTATCAATTTCGCGGCCCAAAAACGCGGCGATGTAATAGGCAAAAAGGTGCAGGGGGATGGTGGACAATATAGGGGTTAGTATTTCTAGCGTTTTTGGAATATAGATTACATCGTCTGCAATTTTTTTTATTTCGTGATTCCCCTCGGTGGCAATGGCAATCACCGGACCCGACCTGGCTTTTATTTCTTGGATATTTGAAATCATTTTTTCGTATACCGAGTCCGATGGAACAATGGCGATGGTGGGAAAACGTTTACCAATGAGCGAAAGGTATCCGTGTTTTAACTCTCCGCCTTCAATTCCTTCTCCATGAATGTAGGCAACCTCTTTTAATTTTAAAGCGCCCTCCAAGGCGATAGGATAACTATATTTTCTACCGATTAGGCAAAAGTTTGGAAAATCTTTATATTTTTTGGCGATGTTTTTAATTTCCAGCTTTTTTTCTAAGATCTCGCCAACCAGTTCTGGTACTTTTGAGAGATGTTTAGCGATTTTTCTTCCTGCTGCCGAGGATAATTGGCGTTGCCTAGCCAAAAAAAGGGTAATAAGGCACAAGGCCGTCAATTGAGCGGTAAATGTTTTTGTTGAAGCCACCGCAATTTCGGGACCTGAATGTGTATAAACACCAACGCCGACTTCCCTGGCTAAAGTTGAACCAGTAACATTGACAATCCCCATAGTTTGACCCCCTTTTTCCTTAACTTTTTTCAATGCCGCCAAGGTGTCCGCGGTTTCTCCAGACTGTGAAATAAACAGGTAAAGAGTTTTTTTGTCAAATACTGACTCTTTATAGCGAAATTCCGAACCCACGTCAACTTTTGTGGGAAGCCCTGCATATTCTTCAAGCATATACTCTCCCACCATGGCGGCGTAAGAAGAACCTCCGCAAGCAATTATTTGAACTTGGTTGATATTTTTTAAAGAATTTTTAATATGCTCCAGCCCGCCAAGCTTTGCTGTTCCTTTGCTAGCAAGCAACCTTCCTCTCAAAACATTCTGTATACTTTCCGGATGTTCTAATATTTCTTTGAGCATAAAATGCGGATGCGCCCCTTTTTCCGACTCTTTTAAATTCCGTGACAGTTTTGTGATTAACTTTTTCTTTATGTTACTTTGCAAATCAGTTACCATAAAGGAATCTTTTTTAATAACCGCCATTTCTTCATCATCTAAAAACACGACATTATTTGAGTGAGAAATAATCGCGGCAGGGTCTGAAGCAACGAATCCGCCAGTATCATTAAGAGAAATTACCAATGGAGCTGACAAACGAGCAGCAACAATTTTATCGGGATCTTCCTTTGCAACTACCGCTATTGCATAAGAGCCTTTAACACAAAGCAACGCCTTGCCTACCGCCTGTTCCAAATTCCCCTTAAAAAAATGCTCGATTAGATGCGCAAGAACTTCGGTATCCGTTTGCGACACAAACATGTGGCCTTTAGCCTCTAATTCTTTTTTCAGGGACTGGTGATTCTCAATAATGCCATTATGGGTTATAAAAATATTACCCTTGCAATCAACATGCGGATGGGCATTTACCTCGGTTACATTTCCATGGGTCGCCCATCGGTTGTGTCCCAAACCAACATTTCCAAAAAAGTGTTTCCCCTCAATCTTTTTCTCTAATTTTTCTAGTTTTCCGACTGATTTAACACAGTGGATTTTATTATCATCAAAAAACACTATACCACTTGAGTCGTATCCCCTATAACTTTCACGACGAAGTCCCCCAATAATGAAAGGAAGAGCGTTTTCTTTTCCTATATAACCAATAATTCCGCACATATGTGAAATATATTTTACAGAACGAGTTATAATGCTTGCCAAATGAAATCAAATAATTGCTGCTGCGTAGCACACAATGCTTCGTCTTCAATAATCAATGCTAATGGCTGTTTTGTAGAATTGACTGAAATCATGGCTACCTTACCAGGGTAAATTAAAATATAGGTTGGCGAACTTTTTTTCGCATTCAAAGATTTTTTTTCTGATAGTTCGGCAACCGTTCCTTTATGGCCCACGCCGATTGACCTTACTTTAATGTTTCTTCTAATGCGTTCTTTGGTAAATACTGGAAACGCTTTATATAAATATTCCCGCATCGCAGCCGAGGAAAAAACATGATACACTTTTTTTGGCGAGTGCCCGGTAGTTTCCAAAACATCAGACAACACATATTTCACACCCGAAAATCCCTCGTAGTATTTAACCACGGGTTTGTCGGCTTCGTTAAATAGTGACTTTAACTCGGGAATGACCTGCACCAATTTTTCTTTAACATCGCGCAACTTTTCCATCCGGTGTTCTAAAGCATGGTTGAGCATTGAAGGGTCTTCAGCTACAAAAAATTGCTTAGTGTCTTTATGGTAAAAACTTACCAGGCCACTCTCTTGCAGAGACTTTAAGATGTCATAGGTAGTGCCGCGGTTAACCTCACTCACACTTGCCAAGGCTCTTACCGAAGAGGGGCCGTTTTTCAGCAGAGCCATATAGACTTTTGCTTCTTTATCGGAAAATCCCAATTGTTTTAACGTAGTAATTATTTCCATAGTTTTTAATTTAGTTCATTATATTCCACCCATGAAAACTTGTCAACTTTTTTTCTACACTTTATGTGGAAAACTCATTATTGAAAATACCATAGGATTAACATAAGCAAAAAGCTGACTTTTTTTGTCAGCTTTTTCCGAACCATATTTTAAAAGCAACAACAAGTTCCCTGACTATAGTACTATCTAATTTATTGCCTTTCCGTCTTGAGAAACGATCATCCCCTTTTTCTTTAACTCTTTAAAAAATTCACCGGAAGGAACTGCGGCATCTGGCGCAAAACTACCCCTTGTTTTAACACGACCGTCCAAAATCATCTGGGCGATAATTGATGCTGGCATTCCCGTGTCAATATTGCATCCTGCATCGCCCCAGCCGGGCAAGGTCATCACAATGCACTCCATGCGTGTGATTCTAATGGATCCTTTTTTATCTTTTCCGGAAATCTCAACCCAGAGATTTTCTTTTTCGCTATAGTTTTCTGGCCGGGGGAGCCTGGTGAGAATCCTTGAAACAGCATCGACAGGCCGTATTTCGGTTTTTTCAAAGGTAAGCAGCTCTTTTTTGCCAAGACCCAAGGCAATAATAGTTCTTAGCGTTTCAAGGGAATGGTCCGGAAACCCAGCATAAAACCGTATATTTTTTGGCCCATATTCTTTATAGTCTTGCATAAAAGTATAGATTTCTGGATGCCGTACTAAATAACATTTTTGAGAACCGATTTCTCTGAATTCCCTTATAACTTCGGTTTCTGAAGGAATTTTTTCTATCCATTCCCCATTTTCAACCACGGGAGCCGGATCGGTTAATTCTTCAATAATACTTTCAATTGAAAAGGGAATGGCAAATTTTTTAACGTTAGAATCCCAGGCAAATCCAAGTTCTATGGTATCTATTTCATCAAAAAATTGAGATGCGTGTTTCATCATAATGTTGTTGATACCCGGAGTTGAACCACAGCCGGTAATAGCAACCAAACCAGCTTCTTTAAAGCCATCATTCATAGAAATCTGGGTTTTGGTCATGGGTATGTCGCTTCCAAGGTCAACGACATGTTTGCCTTCCTCA
>Ga0209515_10000612_pt1 | contig 63101 bp, 58 predicted proteins | sample Subgroupgradi54m_FD_187454 | JGI IMG/M metagenome (GOLD analysis project Ga0209515, IMG submission 187454) | Subsurface groundwater microbial communities from S. Glens Falls, New York, USA - GMW60B uncontaminated upgradient, 5.4 m (SPAdes)... ...
GAAAAAAGGTGAAATGAAAATTCCCTCTTCCCCCTGCCCCTTCTTCCTTTTCATTTCACCTTTTGTCTGGTGCCGAATTCAATGGCTAAGGCGGTTTAGCCGTTGGGAATCATTATTTATCTTGCCCTTACCCCACCCACCCGTGCGCGGGCAAAAATATATAACAAACCTCCTCCAATTAATCTCAAAGTGTATGCGCTTTCCAACCAGATTCAAAAAATTCAAAGGACATCATGTACAAATTTCTCCATCTCCACAAACAATTGCCATCCTTTTTTATGCGACATAACTTCCAGTGACAAATATTTCCCGTTAAGTTCTTGAGTGATCACTACCTCATTCCACTTAACTTCTTCCCCTCTACTTCTACAACCAATCTTCCCCCCATGATAAAAAATTGAACGTATCTTGTATGCAAAAATATACCAATCTTGATCCTTTAAGGTAGCTCTTTGTTTAGTTCTCCCACAATATGCATCAATTAATTCAAAACTATCCCCAACCAAAAGTCTAAGGTGACAGGATATAAGGTCAGTAATCTCTTTTTCATTCTCATCTATCCATTTTGATAAGTTTGGAAAATCAATCCTGGCATCACCCAATGGAACCGATCCAATATCGACAAGGTATCTTACTTCTTTATTCGACAATAATGTCACCGATGCGAGACCAAGTATAAATGAATTTTTTACTTTATTTATTTGTCCGATAAGTTGTTCTTTAGCTGATAGTTCGAGCCCAGACATATACTATCTATTTATATATCTATACGACACAAACCTACCGCGCTCGCCGATCTGCTCAATCCTTCCTTCACGTTCAAGCTCTTGTAGATAGTTCGTAGCAGTTGCATCCGATACGCCCAATGCTGTTTCGACATCGTTATTCGTCACACTCCGCTTTTCTTTGAGTAATTCAAGAATTCTTTCTTTTCGTGATTGCTTTTCGTTATGTTGTTTTTCAACATGGGCGGCTACGCCTTCCGGTTTGCGTGACTGTCTCTTGCACATAGCAAGGTAAACACCGGCCCCACCGATGAGAATTCCAGAAAGAAATAGAGCTAACTCATTCATACCTTTTTAGTTGTTTTTTAACCTGTTGTTGTAATCTATTACTCATATCCTCGTCTTATATAGTGCTTACTGCCGTTGTGGACAACTTTTGTTCATTGTGGTATAGTGGGTGTGGTGCTTGGAGGGTTCGCCCTGTCACGGCCATCCAAGCTGTAACCAGGCACCACTCGAAAATACCGCTTAAGCGGTATTTTTTAGTTAGTCATTTTCCGGATCTCCGCTATGCAAAATACGCTTACTATTCATGCTATCGATTTTCCAATACGGGATTATACTCCAAAAGAATTTCTCGCCGCCGTCAATCTGCTTCACGATGACTTTTACTCGGACATTTTCCAATACTGCGATCAACTCGTAATAAAGTACTGACTTAAGTACAGTGTCAGTCCGACTATGTGCGCGCACGCGCTCGAATCCTTTTGTCTCCCAAATTCCTTGTACAGTACGAGACAGAGCGAGAACTCTTGGTGCAAACTCAAGAAGTTTCAATCGTGCGTATTGGTCAGACCGCGATCGAGCGACTCTATTTGCCTTGAATTTCAAGTGTTTTAAGCCCGAGGAATTAAACGCGATCTTTTCTCCGAAGTATGGACAACGGATCTCTCCGAGCGTGACATACAGCGCCTCTGCATCAACACACACTTTTTCAAAATCCTCATCGTCCTTAAAATTAAACTTTCCCATATTTTATTTAGTAGCAGTAACCTCGCCATTCTCTGTCTCTGTTAGCAATTCACCTGAAAATGCCTTATGGAGAATGGATTGTTTGAGGGCGATAAAGTCGTTCACGGTTTCAGTTTGGAGCTTTTGCAATGTGTTCACTTTTTCAGAAAGTAAATCGAGATATTCGACGATCTTTTTTTGTTCAGCGAGTGGCGGGAGAAATATTTTAAATTTCTCTAAAAATTCTCTCGGTACACGCTTTTGCCCCGCACTGCCAGTCATATGTTTTTTTGCTTCTTCGCGAAATAATGGTTGTCGAATGATCTGATATATCCATTCAGGCAGAACACCTGATCCCACCCTAATAACATGAAATTCAGTAGTCCCAAAACCAAAACCATTCAAAAGATTATTAGCAAGTGCAACCTTGCCATTCTCCATACAAGGAGTGATCTTCGCAAGAAGCACATCACCATCCCTAAAAAAAGTATAGCCCTTCTTTACCTCTCCTAAACTTCTTATCATCTTCTTAGTAATAGATTGCAAGTACTCGTCAACTGCTGTCATCGGCACAAAAGATACCAAGGTACTATCAGGTAAATCGGCGGTTTCTTTTTTAGACGGATTAATATCACAAATTTCACTAAGATTTTTCTCCTCCCATCCTTTTTCTTTTCCCTGAGAAAAAATGTGGTGAAGGGCGGATGAGAGAAGAGCGGCGGAATCTTTTTGTGCATCTTTGCGCAACTTTTGCGCTTCATCAATTTTTGAAAACAACCCCTCAATCCTCTTCACGATCTTCCGTTGCTCCTCAATCGGCGGCATTGGAATTTCTATTTGAGAATATTCTGATATCCAATATCTTTTATGTGTTACATGATTGATTCCTATTGTTTGTATTAAATAAAATATATATTTGATGTCCGCTATATCTTTTTTTGCATGTAAAATCTTCATCGCCGATGATTTGACCTTGAAAGGAAAATCAACAAATTTTATAGCAGTAGTGAAGTCATCAAAAATTATTACCGGTAATTTTTCAGGTGGGAATATGCCTTCTTTTTCGTTTGTATTGCCCAATATAAAAGTTTTACCCGCAGTCAAAACTGGGGTTTTATAGTCGTTACTGTAATTCTTGGAGCTTACGATATATTGTCCAGGTTGTTCGTAATCCAATACTTCTCCTAATTTTTTTATTGGCCAATTATACACATTTTATCTCATTAAAAATCTGATCCAATCCTTTAAATTCATGCTGATCATTAAAAGTATTCACAATACTGGGACATATCCTATTAATAAGTCCGCTACCATCGATACGGCTTATTTGCAAATCATAAAGGGATGTCGCATTGGTCAAATATTCTACTCCACCCTTCTCCTCTCTTTTAATGTACTCTCTTTTTGCCGCAGCCCTATTACCATCAAACCAGACCAATTTAAAAAATTTGTTTTTGAATTGTTTTACGATTCCAATTTGCTCTTCGCAAGGAACAAATCCCCATGTTACTACTATGTCTTTCTTCTTATCAACAAGATTTTCTATAAAAACTGTTGGATCTTTGATAATCGCAGGAATATTATTCCCGCTTTCCATGTCAATATGAATAAAGTCGTGCTTCGCGGCAAGATAATTTCCAATATTAGTTTTGCCGGTACCAGGAATTCCGGCGATTAATAATCGACTTATCATCTCAGTGATTGACTATAAATAAGTGACACTAATTCTCAAATCGAATCAACGTTCCCACATTTCGGACATTGAACATTTCCGCCTGTACCGAGCACCGAATACTGTGGTAGCCGGAATCTCTCTTGGATCAAGCGAAAACCAAACTTACACTGAGAACACCTATGCCAAGATGGAGTTTTAATACCGAAAGCAGATACTGAGGCCGAATTGCTGTATAATGAGTCTGGATCCTCATATTCCACTGATACGGCGCCAGATAAATTTGCAACTTGACTACTTATTGATTCCTTTTGAATCATTAACTTTGCAATCTTTTCCTTTAATTCTTTAAGTTTTTGCTCCTCAATTGTTTTTGTTGATGCCTCTACACCATCAATTCTTGTCTGAATTTCATCAATGGTAGTTTTTATTTGCGTATCCAGCTCTCTGCCTTGAGCCAGAAGATTTGATCGCGCTTCTTTATTAAGTTTTTCTTGTTCTTCAAAAAATGCTTTTACTTCGCTCTTGCGCTGTTCCCTATAGTCTTTGCTTTGCCAATAAATCAGTACCGCTGAGAAAATAGCGCCGAACGCAACCAGAACGCCAAGAGCTGCGATGAATGTATTATAGGGCGTCCATAAAAGCGATGTTTGCTGGTTTACTCTTTCAAGCAGTTCGATGTAACGCTGGTCTGAAATATTACTAAGAGTGGCGGGTAAAATTTTTTCCATCTTATCTGTTGTGACAGATTGAGATAGAGTTTCCGCGGCAAGTACAAAAGAACTCTGTGAAAATAATAAAATCGAAAAGAATACTGAAAGTATTGTTTTTTTCATATTGAGTCGCGATTGAAACCGTGCAGTATCTCTAAAATATTTTTCTCTTTCTCCTCAATCTCCCTTACTATCTCCTCAGGTGTTCTGTGTGATAAATCTCCTTTTTTGCTCGGATTCTTAAAATCAAGGTTATAGTTTCGATCTTGTATCTCTTTAATAGAGACCTTCCACGCATGCTCGTTTTCTGTGCGGTTGTTCCACCATGCTTTTACCGGCTCAAATTCTTCTGATCTGATGGGGCGGCCTTTCGTGTATTGCTTCATGCCCTCGGGGAGAGGCAGTTCGTAATACCATACTTCTTTTGTTGGATTCCCCTTTTCGAAAAAGAGCAGGTTTGTATTCACGCCCGCGTAGGGACTAAATACTCCGGGCGGAAGCCGCACGATGGTGTGAAGATTGCACTCTTCAAGAAGTTTTCTTTTGATCGCTGATTTTACGCCTTCACCAAAGAGCGTTCCGTCTGGCAGTACAATTCCTGCTCTACCCGTTGGCTTGAGGAGATGAATGAATAGTACCAAGAAGAGATCCGCAGTTTCGCGTGTACGAAACTCGTGAGGAAAGTTTGTCTCAGTGCCGTCTTTGACGACTCCACCAAACGGAGGATTCGCGATAATCACATCAACGCGATCCTTGGGTCCGTATTCACGCAATGATTTTGAAAGCGTATCGCCACGCGTTATCTGACTCGGTGCATCAACGCCATGCAAAATCAGATTTGTGATCGCGAGCGTAAATGGTAATTGCTTAAGCTCCACTCCCCGCATTGATTGTTCCAATACCTTCTCATCCTCTGTCGTCCGTACTTCCGCACTACGAACATACTCAATCGTATTGATCAAAAAACCTCCCGTGCCGCACGCAGGATCTAGAATAATTTCTCCTAGCTTTGGATTGACCATTTCTACGACAAAACGCGTCAACGGTCGCGGCGTATAGAACTCACCGTAATTGCCAGCGGTTTGCAGCTCCTTAAGAAGATGCTCATAAATATCATTGAACTGATGACGATCATCTTTTTTATTGAAGTCGATCTCATTGATGACATTGACTACCTGTCGTATGAGTGTACCTGACTTCATGTAGTTATAGGTATCGGAAAATACTTCTTTCACAAGAAGTCCCAATATATCATCTCCCTGCACTTCAAGAGCTTTTAATGAGCGGAAAAGTTTGTCGTTTATAAAATCAAGTAAATCATCGCCAGTAAGCCCTTCCGTATCGGTCGCCCAATTTCTCCACCGCAGCTCTTCGGGAATTGGGGAATGATAACGAGGATTAACAAGCTCTGATTGTTTTTCCTGATCATCAATAATCTTAAGGAAGAGCAACCACACAAGCTGGGAAAGACGTTGAGCATCGCCATCAACGCCTTGATCTTTGCGCATGATATTCTGAATTGTTTTGACGATTGATTGAAGAGACATAGTATTATGCGTAGAGCGCTACTTTAATTTTATTTACGACCGAAATATACTCCTCACGCCCACCGAAAATCTCATTGACGATCTCATAGGGCGTGCCGAAGTCTGTGAACGGCGACACCGCCAAATCTCCTATGTCGTCAATTGCGGTAATACCTTGATCCGCATACTTTTCAAGAAGCGCATCAATGACTTGACGAGCTTTCCCTTCATATTTTGCAAAATAGTCACGCTTACGCACGCCCTCTGCGCGTTCTTTTCGTGTGAGCGGCTTCTTGCCAAAGGCGATATGACACACCAGATCAAAAGGATCGAGATCTTTGCCGACCTCTTCTGCCAATGCGTCGAAGAAAACACCGTGCGCTTCCATCTCCTTAATGATCGCATCCTTTTTCTCCGCTTGCGACCATGCGGTCAGAAAATCATCGAGTGAGCGATATTCTTTGAGGATGCTTTTCTTTGTAAAATCCTTCAGCGATTCGGTAATAAGTTTTCCATCCTCGCCCATATATTGCACGCGCTCGTTGATAACCTGCACGGACACATCACGCACAGTGTATTTTTGGATCGGCTCATGCGTAACTCCTGCGCCATCAATGATTGGCCCATATCCACCACACGTAATCGTATCCTCTCCACCTTCGCCAGTCACATCAGTTGGGTCCGTTATGTCGGGTGGCACAATCGGGTCACCATCTTTAGGTTTATAAATCACGACAGGATCCCCGTCAAATTTTGGATCTGCAAACAATTCAGTGACGCCACGAAAATCAAGAATCGTGAAATAGAGCTTCCCGTAATCCTCACGCACGCGAGTACCACGGCCGATAATCTGTTTGAATTCTGAAACTGACTGAATATTGGCATCAAGCACAATGACCTTACATGTCTGGGCATCCACACCTGTTGTCATGAGTTTTGAAGTTGTCGCGATAACAGGATACGGATTCTCCGGGTCGATGAAATGATCGAGTTCGGCTGGTGATTCGGTATTGTCGCCGGTGATCCGCACCACATAACGCCGATTCTCTGCGACTTTATCGGCATTCTCATTCACAAGGGCTTGACGCATGCGTTCGGCGTGATCAATATCAACGCAAAACACGATTGTCTTTTGCATCCGGTCAGTTCCCCTTAGATATTCAGTAATCTTTTTTGCTACAAGCTGGGTACGCTGGTCAATGACAAGATTTCTGTCAAAGTCCTTTCTGTTGTAGACACGGTCGGGAATCTCATTGCCATACGCATCGAGTTTTCCCTCTTCGGGGCGATATCCTTCCACATCGCGATCAATCGTAACGCGTACCACCTTATACGGCGCGAGGAATCCATCATCAATGCCTTGGCGAAGTGAGTAGGTATAGATGGGCTCACCAAAATATGTCTGATTGGAAATATCTTTTGTCTCTTTCGGTGTTGCGGTCAAACCAATCTGTGTCGCGCTCGCATAATAATCGAGAATATCACGCCATGCGGAATTTTCTCTTGCGCTTCCGCGATGACACTCGTCCACGATTACAAGATCAAAAAAATCAGGAGAAAATTGCTTAAAAATATTCTTTTCCTCCTCGGTACCTGTCAATCCCTGATAGAGTGCAAGATAAATCTCATAAGATTTGTCAACTTTGCGATTTTTTATCTTTACCATTTTATCGCCGAAATGCCTGAAATCATTCATCATCGCCTGAGTTGCAAGATTGTTGCGATCGATAAGAAAGAGAATTCTTTTTTTCTCTTTTGCCTTCCAAAGACGCCAGATGATTTGAAACGCGGTATACGTTTTCCCTGTGCCTGTTGCCATGACAAGTAAGATGCGATTCTGTTTTCGCGCTATTGCTTCAACTACCCGATTGATCGCAACTTTTTGAAAATAGCGAGGCTCTTTCCCTCCAATTTCCTGAAAATATTCTTGGTCAAGTACCGCCTCAATAGACGGTGAAATATTTTTCAGTTCACAATATCGACGATACAGCTCATCTGGTGACGGAAACGCTTCAAGCGAAATCTCTTGCTCTTTTATGCCGCTTTTTGAAAGTCGATTATGTTCAAGAAATGCGTCTCCATTTGAGCTGTAGACGAAAGGAATATCGAGTGCTTCGGCATAATCAAGAGCTTGTTGCATGCCGGCTCCAACCGAATGGTTATTATCTTTTGCTTCAATGAGCGCTATCGGTAAGTTTGGCTTATGAAAAAGAATAAAGTCGACGCGCTTTCTATCGCCCCGACGAACAGTTTTCCCGCGTACGATAATACGACCCGCAGTAAAGCTATATTGCTCCCGAATGGAAGCTTGTAAATCCCAACCTGCACTAGTTACCGCCGGAAGGATAAATTTCGAGCAAATGTCTTGCTCTGTTAGTTCTTTTTTTGATTGTTTTTTCATATGAGCATCCCCTGTTCTTTGAAACTAAAAAATTTTTCTTTTGTAACAATGATATGATCGATCAACTCTATCCCGAGCAATTTACCCGCCTCAAAAAGTCGGTGGGTGAGGTTCTTATCCTCTTGAGATGGTTCAAGGGTGCCAGCAGGGTGATTATGAGCAACAATGACTTGTGCGGCGAGATGTCTGACGGCTGGCTCAAACACTTCACGAGGATGAACAAGATTTGCTGTAAGTGAACCGATGGATATGATCTCGCGTTTTATCTCTTGATTACGCGCATCAAGAAAAAAGATAATGAAGTGCTCTTTTTTATGATCGCGAATATCCTTCAGCTCTTCCCAAACATCTTTCGGTGAAAGCAGTAATACTGATTTTTTATTCTGCAAAAGACGACGTCCAAGCTCGAAACATGCCACAATCTCACATGCTTTTGCGGGACCGAGTCCGAATGTATTTTTAAGCTCATCAACAGGTGCTATTGCAATGCCCGTAGTACTGAATTTCCGAAGAATCCTTTGTGCCAACTCAACAACATTCACTCCCTCGCTTCCGGTTCTCAAAAGAATCGCTAAAAGTTCTGAATTTGAAAGTCGCTCGGGGCCATACTTCTCGAGCTTTTCACGAGGCTGCTCTATTTTTGGAAGATCTTTTATTTTTGACATACGTTACTTCAATAATTCATCGACGGAAATTTTCAGCGCATCTGCCAATTTTTTAAGTGTAGAAAGAGTGGGATTGCGTTTGCCATTTTCAATACTACTGATGTATCCACGATCAAGATCGAGAATGTCGCAAATGCGCTCTTGCGTCATTCCCTTCTCTTTTCGTATGCGTCGTAAATTTTCACCAAGCTTCTTTGATATCTCATCCATACGCTTGACAATATACACCTTGTTGCATCTTTATACAACGTGAACTATAATTCACATTATATCCCCAACGGCTAAACCGCCTTAGCCATTGAATTCGGCACCAGACAAAAGGTGAAATGAAAAGGAAGAAGGGGCAGGGGGAAGAGGGAATTTTCATTTCACCTTTTTTCTCCGTCTCGAAGGCATCCAAACAGAAGCGGCGAGTTCTGCTCTTTTCGCCCATTCATTAAGTGGGGAAGAGATGGTGGGGGCGGAAAGAGCAGAACAACAAAACTCCTAAAATTTTCCCTACCTATTGGATTTCCGCCTGCGGCGGATTTGAATGGGGCGCGCGCAAAAGATTTAAGAAAAAAATGAAGGGGAAAATTTTAGGAGTTTTGTACCCCGATATTCATCGGGGTCGCCGCTGGGGAGTTAGGGGTTCAATCGGCATTGGCATTTTCTTTGAAAAAAGTTCGAAGGTCGGTCAGCAGGGGGAGCCAGATAGGATATGACGCATTCGCGCCCCCAAAAGGGGCGTTTATGCTATCCGGATTTTTCCCGCCAGAATTCAAAAAAGAATTGAAATCATAAAGAATTTTCCACGGCCCCTCAAATTTAATTACCGCCCTTCGCTCCGCGAGGCGGCGGTTCGACCGCCGAAGGCGGATGAATAACATTCATAGTGGAGATTTTTTTCTTCGTTCGCTATGGCGAACGAAGTGCAACGCGACATAACTCATTGCCCAAAAACGATATGAACTACTTTCTCTACATTCGCAAATCTACTGATGAGGATGATCGTCAGGTGCTTTCGCTGGACGCGCAAGAAGTGGAGCTCCGAGAGCTTGCGGTACGCGAGCGCTTGCAGATAACAGAAGTGTTTCGCGAATCGCAGACAGCGAAAGCTCCTGGACGCCCAGTGTTCAACGCGATGCTTGAACGAATTGAGCATAACGAGGCGCAGGGCATTCTCTGTTGGCACCCAGACAGACTTGCGAGAAATAGTATTGATGGCGGCAAAATAATCTACCTCATCGACACTGGCAAAATCCAAGCGCTGAAATCCCCTACTTTCTGGTTTGAACCAACACCGCAAGGAAAGTTCATGCTCAATATCGCTTTTGGGCAATCAAAATACTTCGTAGACAACCTATCCGAGAACACCAAGCGAGGACTCCGGCAGAAGTTGCGCCGCGGGGAGCTTCCCGGATACGCGCCGCTCGGCTACCTCAACGACTTACGTGCACACAACATGATTCCCGATCCAGAGCGTTTCCGCTTGGTGCGCAAGATATTCGAACTCTACGCAAGCGGCGACTACTCTCTCTACGACATCCGCGAGCGCATTACTTCTGCTGGACTAACATGCAAGAATAATCGCCTACCTTCCGTCTCAAACATCCAGCGAATACTATCCAATCCTTTTTACTACGGCGTATTCCGCTATAACGGCGAGATGCACGATGGTACGCATGAACCCATGATAACAAAGAAACTTTTTGAAGCGTGTCAGAGGATGATGGCGCAGAAGTCTCGTCCGAAGAAACGACAGAAAATAACCGACGTATTCCGCGGACTTTTCAATTGTGGTGAGTGCGGATGCGCCATAACCTCTGAGAAGCAAAAGGGGCATGTGTATTATCGCTGTACCAAGATGCGCGGTGCGTGTTCACAAAAGTATATTCGCGAGGAAGCGCTTGGAGAGCAGGTCTCAGACACACTTCAAAAAGTTTCCATTCCAAAAAATTGGTCAGAAAGCATGATTGCCAAGCTTGAGCGCGAAAAAGACAACGACGAGCTGTGTCGCAAAGAGGTCGCTCAAAATCTCCGCAAAGAAATTGAGGGTGCGCAAGAAAAGCTCGACACTCTACTTGATGCTCACCTCGAAGACGCCATCTCGCGAGACGAGTACATTGCCAAGAAACAGAAACTCCTCAACAAAAAAGTAGAGCTTACTGAAAAAGTGAAAGATTTTGACCGAAGGGGTGATGCGACACTCGAACCGATAACCAAGTTCATTTTCCACGCTAACCAAGCGGAAACTGTCGCGTTGCAGAGAAATTTTTCAGAAATGAAAAATTTCTTAAAAAATCTCCACTCGAACCGCCGCCTCGCGGAGCGAAGGGCGGTAATTGAATTTGAGGGGCCGTGGAAAATTCTTTATGATTTCAATTCTTTTTTGAATTCTGGCGGGGAAAATTTAGAAAGCATAAGCGCCCCTTTTGGGGGCGCGAATGCGTCATATCCTATCTGGCTCCGGGGGTGGGATTCGAACCCACGACCAATTGATTACATGTAACCCACTATTTTCATAGTGGCATGGACTATATCTTCATCCTTCTCAAAGCGAGTGAGGATGCTTCGGTATCTAGTCTCTACGGCGCCCCCTGAACTTTTCAGGGGTTCCCACGGTATTGGCATATCCTTACGGACGTAGCTTTCACCGTTATCCCAAAGAGGTCATCCTGATATTTCTACCAAGAGCTGCCATTTTTGACAGTCAACTGCTCTGCCACTGAGCTACCCCGGATCACTTTTTTTCATCTCATTATTAAACTAAAAAATAACCATTCTGTCAAGCTTTCCATTTCTCTACAAATAATCTTTCAACCTATCCACACCTACCATCTTTGCAATCTTTTCCAGCGCCTTCGCCTCAATCTGCCGGATACGCTCACGCGTCACACCAAATTCCTCACCTACTTCTTCAAGCGTATGAGATACGCCATCCGCCAACCCAAACCGCATCTCCAAAATCTTTTGTTCGCGCGGATGGAGCTGACTTACAATCTCATACATGCGTTCTTTCAAAATCTGTAATGCGGCAGCACGATCTGGCGTCACACTTCGCACGTCTTCAATAAAATCTTCCAATGTACTATTTTCATCATCATCTCCAACGGTGGTATCAATAGAAATAGTATCTTGATTGATCTTAATAATATGTCTGATTTTTTCTGCTGACTCTCCCATTTCTGCCGCAACTTCTTCTGGCAGTGGCTCACGTCCCAAGTCTTGAATCAACTGACGCTGAACATGCTGGAATCTATTAATAGTTTCTACCATATGTACCGGAATACGAATGGTGCGAGACTGATCCGCAAGTGCGCGTGTGATAGCCTGACGTATCCACCATGTCGCATATGTTGAAAACTTATATCCCTTGCGATAATCAAATTTTTCAACCGCACGAAATAATCCAATATTCCCCTCTTGCACCAGATCAAGAAGCGACAAACTTTTATCCACGAATTTTTTTGCAATAGAAACCACAAGACGAAGATTTGCCTCAATCAGTCTGCCTACCGCCTCTCTATCTCCTTTGTCTTTTCTTTTTGCGAGAGAAATTTCTTCTTCAGATGTGAGCAACGGTACTCTTCCAATCTCACGCAAATACATCTGGATGGAATCCGGCGAAATATCTGAAAGATCTATAGAGGCAAGTTTCCCTGCTTCTGATGCCTTGCTCTTTGCTAATTTCTTTTCTTCTTTTGCGGAAATCTTTGTAGGAGCTACCAACACGGGTAAAAAATCAATAAGTCCACCCTTTCTCTCGTGGATCTGAACACCAAATGTTTCGAGTTCATCCAAAAAATCTTCAAACTGTTCTGTGTAATCTTCAAGTTCTGAAAATGAGTGTAGTATTTCTTCTTCTGTTAAAAATCCGCGTGATCGTCCTTTTGAGATAAGCACGTCAGATATTCCACGCGAAGGAAATTCCATCTTTTGGACGACAGGCGGTTTTTCTATTTTTTTTTCAGATTTTAAAATGACCAGCTTCGCACGTTTTGGCAAAACTGATTTATTTTTTGCTTTTTTCTTTTTTATAAAAACAGGTTTTTTCTTTAGTCGCGTGATTTTTTTCTTTTTTACCAAAACCTTCACGCTCTTTTTCTTCTTCATACCTTTTAGCCTTTTCCCCTGTTTTTTCATTTTTTTCATAGTCACGTATATTATTCTAATATGCGAAATGACTCCATATACCCTTCTACCGCACTACTGTCTCCACGCGCTTCCGCCTCATCCAAAAGGCGCTTTAGCTCCTCTCTGCGTGTTTGGAGCGCACGTAATCGTATATGCGTTCCAAGCTGTCCAACAATCTTTTTAAGCTCATCTTTCTCTGTCTCGCCATACTCGTTATCCACAAGTAAAAGCAACAAAACGAGCTTCTCTTTTGGGAGCTCCTCTTCTATTTGTGAGGAAAAACCATCTTTTCCTGACTCAAAACTTCCTTTAGTATACATTGAAAGTAAAAAAGTGTACACCTTGTTATTGTCTTTTTCTAAAAACATGCTCGAAGTCACTGTATCTTGAACATACTTGCACAGCTCCGGATACTTCCATAGGATAGAGAGAAGAAGATCTTCTCTGTCTGATTTTGTATTCCGCTGTTGCGATTGCACACTCACATTCTGCACGGGTCGCACAGGTTTTTTGATCACACGATCTTTTTGATTAAACTCCTCCCAAAGAATACGCTCCGAAAGTGAAAGCTCTTTCGCAAGTACACGTATCCAATGATCCTGCTCTATTCTATCTGGCAAAAACGCAATGACATCAAATATCTCTCGCACTGCCTGCTTCTTTTTATAGCTGTCAGCTTGTACCTCTGGCGTGAGTACGCGCTCAACATGAAATTCAATGCATGATCGCGCATGCTGTACCGCAGAAAACCAATCAGAAGGATTTTTTCGTATACACTCATCTGGATCTTTATACATCGGCGTCCCGTCAGATTTTTTTGGCAGACAAATCACCTTTGCCTGTACCCCTTCTTTCAGCACAAGTCCCAGCCCGCGTAATGTTGCGGCACTTCCGGCACTATCGGTATCAAAAGAAAAATAAAAGTGATTTGTGAATCGTTTTATGAGTTTTATTTGATTAAGCGTGAGCGCGGTACCAGATATGGCTGCAACATTTTTTACACCCGCCTGATATAGAGCAAAAAAATCCATATACCCCTCCACAAGTATGACAAATCCTTTTGCACGAATTTCATTGCGTGCTTTGTCTAATCCAAAAACGATATTACTTTTATCGTAGAATGCAGTTTGCGGAGAGTTGATATATTTTCCTAATTTTTCATTGACATCCAATACTCGTCCACCAAATCCAACAACAGAACCATGAATTGTCCGAATAGGAATCATAAGCCGGTTACGAAAACGATCCAACAACCCATATCCCTGCTCTTTTTTGAATCCAACACCTGCGGCAAATATATCGTTTGCGGTATATTTTTTTGAAAGTAAAAAGGTACAAAGCGCATCTCCATCCGGTAATGAGTAGCCAATACGAAATTCATCACTAAGCGCGGAATCAAATCCGCGAGACTCCACATATGATCGCGCAAAATCCGCCTTTGGCGATTTAAGAAACGCCTGATAATAATACCGTGAACAAAGATCAAGAAGCTCAAGGACTCTTCCTTTTTCCTCTCGCATTTCAGGACGTTGACGCTCCAATACTACGCCTGCCTTTTCTGCCAAGTACCTAAGCGCGTCTCCAAACTCAAGCCCCTCTTGCTTCATAACAAATGAAAATACATCTCCGCCAAGTCCGCATCCAAAACAATGCCAAATTTGTTTTGAGGTACTCACCATAAATGATGGGGATTTTTCTTTATGAAATGGACAGGGAGCTCGAAAATTTGCCCCCGCCTGCTGGAGTGGAATATATTCTCGAACAATATCCGCAATATCTAATTTTGATCGTATCTCTTCAACTTGATCAGTCATACATACGAAAAAGTTGAATAAAAAAAATCACAACAACAACTCTCTAATATCCGGATGCATACGTTCTGGGCTCCATATCGGTTCCCAAACAAGATATATCTTTACATCAGTTATTCCTTTTTGTTTTTGCAAAACTTCTTCTATCAACGTCATAATTTCCGATCCCATTGGACATCCCATACTCGTCAATGTCATGGTAACCGTAACACGTCCATCATCTACCGTTATATCATATATCAAGCCTAAATCAACAACGCCCACATCAAGTTCAGGATCTTTTACGGTATTCACTACCTTCCAATACACTCCCGTCCGTTCGTTTACGGATACTGGTTGTATTACTTTTTCTTTTTTTGACATAGTTATTTTTTTATCATACGTATCTGCGCAGCTGCTTTTTTTGCAACCGAAAGTGGCAAAAGCGCGCACTTCATACGACCTGGACTAATGGGAATATGAAGAAGCTGGAGAATATCATTGGCAGACATTTGTTGAATTTTTTTTATAGACATACCGAGAAGTGTATCCGTGAGAAGCGACGCCGCCGCCTGACTGATAGCACATCCTTCTCCAAAAAATTTTATTTCTTTAACATTTCCTTTTTTTTCAACTACAACATCCATGGTAATAGCGTCTCCACACAAAGGATTATACTCTGTTACTCGCACTGTTGGATTCTTTAAAGCACCACTATTATGCGGATGGCGATAATGATCAAGAATTATTTCAGAATAGAGTTCATCCATATTTTCGTGATTATATCTTAAATGTCTTTAATGTTTTTTGTAGTGCCATTTCTGCTCTCTCAATATCTCCCTTTGTATTATACAAATACATACTCATACGTGCTGTTGCGGGAATTCCTATACGATCCATAAGCGGTTCGGCGCAATGCGCGCCAGAACGAATAGCAATACCCTGTGAATCAAATATTGATGCAATGTCATGTGGATGTACTCCAGCGATTGAAAATGACATAATTCCACCTGAAGCATTCTTAGGACAATAGACTGTTACCTGTGTATACGCAGAAAAAAGCTCCACCGCATACGCACGAAGTTCTTTGTCGTGTTTCTGTATTTTTTCCATCCCAATCCCCTCCAAAAAATCTATAGCATGTTTAAACACAATACCGTCCGCAATATTTGGTGTACCCGCCTCAAATTTCCATGGTGCCTCACGATATGAAGACTCATACTGCCGTACACGCTCTATCATATCACCGCCGTACAAAAATGGTTGCATATCATCAAGAAGTTTTTTCTTTCCATAAAGCAGTCCAATACCAGTTGGTCCCAGCATCTTATGCGCAGAAAATACAAGAAAATCACAGTCAAGATCTTTCACGTCTGTTTTTTGATGTCCTACACTTTGAGCGGCATCAACCAAAACCTTCGCGCCAACCTCATGCGCTTGATGGATAATTTCATGAAGTGACGGAGCGATTCCAAGTACATTTGAAAGTGCCGTCACGCATACTATTTTTGTTTTTTCTGAAAGCAAAGAACGATATATCTCCATATCAAGAGAAAGATCATCTTTCAGCGGAATTACTTTTAGTACAGCGTCATTCCGCTTGGCAAGTTCCTGCCAAGGTACAAGATTTGCGTGATGTTCAAGAGCGCTTATAATAATTTCATCTCCCTGCGAGATATTCTCTTGTCCCCATGAATATGCAACAAGGTTTATACTTTCCGTACAGTTTTTTGTATATACAATCTCTTCACTATTCGCATGAATGAATGTTGCTATTTTTTCTCGCGTTGCTTCATAGAGCGCCGTTGATTCTTCTGACAACGTATGAATACCCCTATGAATGTTTGCATTTGAACGCTCATAATAACTCTTGATCGCCTCTATAACTGATAATGGTTTTTGTGTCGTTGAGGCATTATCTAAATACGCAAGTGACACACCATGAACGGTGCGTTTGAGTATTGGAAAATGAGGTTTAATAAGTGTAGCATCAAGCATATATAGCATGTGATGCGCGTAATTTTTTACGCATTATTTCTTGTAAAGAATGATTTTCTATCTTTTGAATATCTTGATCAAAAAATCCTTGCACAAGTAAAAGTTCTGCATTTTTTCTTGGAATACCCCGTGACATCAAGTACCATAGCGAATCAGCATCCAATTGAGCAACACTCGCCGCATGATGAGCTGCCACAGAATCTGTGAGAATCTCAAGGGCTGGAAAAACAATAGCTGTTGATTTTTCAGAAAACAAAAGTGCATGATGAGAAAATGACGTTGTACTATCTATAGCGTCCTTTTCAACACGGACTAATCCACGTGAATCAACTTTTGATTCATCAAAAAGAACAGACCGAATGACGACAGATGAAACAGAATGAGGAGCGCGATGAATCACGGATATGTCAAATGGAAATATATTTTTCTTTGAACCAAGAATACAGAAAGAACAATTAAAGCGCGAATATTCACCCTCTAAAAAAATATTTAAATGTGTGCGTGAGTTCCATCCTTTAAGAAAAAAACCAGCAAGTGTAAAGCTAACATTCTTCTGGATATAAATATCCATACTACGAATACTTTGGATTATTTTTTGTGATGTTTTTATTATTTGAAGGTTCATATATACTTATTTCTTCCGCTCAGAGATCTGCATAGCAAGTAACCGATTGAGTTCAAGCCCATATTCCATAGGAAGTTTCTTGACAATAGGAGAGGCAAATCCGTTTACAATAGCCGACGCCGCTTCATCTTCAGAAAGCCCGCGAGATGATAGATAGAAAAGCTGATCGTCGCTTATTTTTGTAACTGACGCTTCGTGCGCGATACTGGATTTTTGTTCTCGTACATCGGTAAGTGGGTATGTATCTGATATTGACTTGCCGTCAAGTAAAAGCGCATGACACACAACACGTGATGTAGACCCAACCGCACCACGCAAAACACGCACAAGCCCACGATATGAAGATCTACCACCATTTTTACTAATAGACCGTGCCATAATTGTTGAATGTGTATTTGGAGCACAATGAATTACTTTTGCTCCGGCATCTTGATGTTGTCCATTCCCCGAAAGTGCAAGGGATTGAATCTCGCCACGCGCACCCTCACCTCGCAAATAGATCGCGGGATATTTCATAGTCAATTTTGATCCTAAATTACAATCCAACCACATCATTTCTGCATTTTTATATGCCACTGCTCGTTTTGTGACAAGGTTATAGACATTATTTGACCAATTCTGAACCGTAGTATACTGTACGCGCGCACCTTCCTTTACAATAATCTCTACCACGGCAGAGTGTAAAGAATTTGTTGTATATGTTGGAGCGGTACAACCCTCTACATAGTGCACAGAGCTCCCTTCTTCCGCAATAATCAATGTACGCTCAAACTGTCCCATGTTTTCGCGGTTAATCCTGAAATATGCCTGCAGGGGAAGATCAACGTGCACACCCTTTGGAATATATAAAAATGTCCCACCGGACCAGACTGCCGTATTCAATGCGGCAAATTTATTATCTTCTGGAGGGATAATGGTTCCAAAATATTTTTTGAATAAGACGGGATGTTTCTGAAGTGCCTCATCGGTTGCCATAAAAATAACTCCCTTTTTCTCTAAAGACTCTGCTAGTGAGTGATATATCACCTCAGAGTCAAATTGTGCGCCGGTACCTGCTAAAAATTTTCGCTCCGCCTCTGGCACACCAAGTTTTTCAAATGTTTCTTTTATTTCTTTTGGCACATCTTCCCACGCAGTTTCACGCTGGCCCTGTGGACGGACGTAATAACTCAGGGAATCAAAGTCAAGAGCACTCAGGTCACCGCCCCAACGTGGCAAGGGCTTTTCTATAAATATTTGATACGAACGAAATCTCATATCTCGCATCCATTGTGGCTCATTCTTTTGTTCTGAAATCTGGTGAATCACTTCTTGGTTTAATCCATTTTTTGCCTCATATGCACTTTTTGTTTTTGTCTTAAAATCAGAAACATGCGCATTTGATGCGTTGTGTGTTCTTTCCTTTGATGATGTCTTTTTTTTCATATTTTTCATATATTTTATATATTTTATATATTTTATACGGACACGTACCCTCCATACCCATGTACCTCTATGTCTTCGGCAAGTACCCTAGTACCCGACGCAACTATTTTTCCGTTTGCTAGTACGTGCACGCGATCAGGCTCAAGATATTTTAATATTCGTGTATAATGAGTGACCAGCACCACTCCTATACCATGGACTTGTACCGCCTCTTGAATCGCCTTCGCAATAGTACCAAGCGCATCAATATCAAGCCCTGAATCAATCTCATCTAACAGTGCAAATTTTGGTTGAAGCGCAAGCATTTGAACAATTTCTGATTTTTTCTTTTCTCCTCCGGAAAATCCCTCATTCATTGCGTGACTATATAAATCTTCTTTCATACCCAATGATGAAAGAATTCTTTTCAGTTCACGTGAAAATTCCGCTGGAGCAAGCGCAGGTGCCTGTGGATGCACACTTTTTTCAATAGCATTTTTTGCCATACGAAGAACTGATCCCAATGTAGCACCTGGTATCTCAACTGGATATTGGAACCCAAGAAACAATCCATTTTTTGCCCGTATATCAGAAGAAAGATTTGTAAGAACTGTAGAATCTATTTTTATGGATCCTGATTGAATGTGATATTTTGGATTTCCCATCAAAGCGTTTAAAAGCGTGCTCTTCCCTGAGCCATTTGGCCCCATAATCACATGGAGTTCTCCTGACTTCACGGTAAGTGAAACATCTTTTACAATAGACGTTCCATTTGTAGAGACGGAAAAATTCTTTATTAAAAGTGTATGATTTCTTTTTCTATTTTTTTTATTCATATCTTATGAACATAACTCATAAAGACTCTTAGAAAGATACATACTTCGTATGTCACTCGTAATCCTCTGGATGCCCTTGCGCGCAAGGCAAACCTTTTGGCGAGGGCATTTAATATTTTTTTTATCCTCGTCGCTAAGACACTGCATAAAAATAACAGGGCCCTCTAGTGCCTCAATAATATTTTGTAGAGAAATTTCTTTAGGGTCTTTGAAAAGCACGTACCCACCTTCTTTGCCGCGATGTGCCGTAATAATTTCTGCTTTCTTTAAAAAATGCGCAACTTTTTGAAGAAACGAAAAAGAAAGTCCATATTTTTTTGCAATTGTTCGAATGGAAATAGGAGTATCTCCAACCTGCAAAAGCGCACCCAACAAAAAAAATCCATAATCACTCATTTTAGTAAAATGAAACGTCCCACTACGTACGGAAGACCCACAATCTTTTTTGGAAAGTTTTCTATTTATCATATGAGCATATTCATACTATACAAATTGAGTATACATAAAACCGCCTGACATGTCAAGCGGTCATTCATCAATAAAATCCCTCTTTATTTATCGCATAGCACAATCAACAAGCTCCTCTATAAGCTGATAAATCCCCTCTGTATAGATACCGTCTCCTTTGAAATCTTCAAGATATGTATGTATGACAGGTTTCAGCGCGGTAACATGAGCCTTTTCTGAAAGAATCCGTATAAAATCAAGGGACGCCGAATAAGAATGTGCTACTTGAGAATAGCAAAGAATACCTACGGATTTCCCTCTCATCACAGGGGCGGAAATATCCACAATATTTTGTATTGCGCCAGAGACAGAGTGTGCATAGACCGGAATCGCAAATAGATACGCATCCGCGCTTTTCATTATTTTGTATGCCTCTTGTGTATCTGGTGTATATTTTTCAAATGAACGATTGTCCCAAATATCTATGTCCAATGTGCGCATATCCAAAATCTCATGATCAATCTCCTTCCTCTTTAAACAAGCGGCGGCTTCATGGATGAGAACCGCCGTTTTCGTATAAAGAGAGAGGCTTCCTTGAATCAAGAGAATTTTTTTCTTTTTTCGAATGCGTCCAAACAGCATATACTATTATTTTTCTAGTTCCTGTGTAATAATTTCTTTGAATTCTTTGACTGTATGCGGTGAGGCGATCTTTTTACCATTAAGAAAAAATGTTGGGACGGTATCCACTCCGGAGCTTTTTCCACTCTCTATATCTTTTTGAATTGCCACCTCTATTGCCGGGTCAGCCATATCCGCTGTAAATTTTCTCGTATCCAAAAGAAGTGATTTCGCATATTGAGATATCATATCCTGTGGATGATCACTTACCGACCATTCACTTTGTTTCTGATATAAAAGATCATGCATCTGCCAAAATTTTCCCTGCTCTCCCGCAGCCTGTACCGCCCACGCCGCACGGTGCGCATTTTCATGAATAGTGCCTTTGGGAAAATTACGATACACCACCGTAAGTTTTCCTCTGAATTCCTTTTCTACCTCACTCACCATACTCGCATATGGCGCGCATATAGGACACTGAAAATCACTATACTCAATAAGCACATTCTGGAGCTCCCCCACCCCACGCGCGTGATCTTCTTTGGTCACAACTGGCGCTTCGTATATTTTTTCTTTTACCGAATCTTTTTTATCTTGCACCGTCCCACTGTCTTTTGATGAATATGTCGCGGCACGCGTAACGCCAAATGCCGCAACACCAAGACTTAATACCAAAAAAACACCAAGTCCTATGGCTCGTGCTTTGTTTTGCGGTAGTTGATTTTGAATGTCATTATCTAATGAAAAAAGCATAGGAAATTTCAGACACTACTTATCTCTTTTGTTATACCATCTGGTGATATTTTTTTCAAGAGTAGCTATTCCAACGAAATAATCTGAAGTCCTTTTTCTTCTATTTCTTCCTTTGACCAAAAAAGATCGTCAATCATAAACTTTCCGACATACGTTACTTTTTTCTTGATCTGCTGACCCGTGTATGTCTTCTTTTGATTGTCCCACTCCTCAAGAATAAGTATATCTCCTTCTTGAATATCAAAATCATTTAGGCGAAGTTCATACTTCTTTTTTCCTGAAACTATTGCCTCAAAATATACTGGTAGAATTTTCTTCTTTATGATTGACATAATACTAAAAACATATTTTTAAAAAAAGAGGCGCCTATTATTTTAGCTGGCGCCATGTTCAAATTCACTCTCACTTTCTGGCTCACCCACCTTGAGTGAGAAGCTCGCTCGAAATACCGTACTTGCGGAAAGAGTCTTGACCGTCCGATACTCCTTATCAGTAAGGTCAAGGAAAAAATGATAAAACGGACAAGGCATAGGAGAGAGACGGCCACCCCCAAGTAGAGTTTTTAGTTCGAGTTTCTGTGAAATGATAGAGTTTTTTGAGGGCGGAACTGTATAAGTAAGTAAGAGCGTCTCCTCCTTTCTTTCCAGTGATTTCATGTGCAGATCCTCATCGCTCAACTTTCTATCCCATCTAAATGGCTCATCTGCTTTTACTTTGAGTTTGCGGCTTTCGAATGAACAGATGAGAGTACGCCCGACAAGATCAAACGACATACGGATACTGTTTCTATCACATGCGTCTGTATCAAGTGTGAGAGAAGATTTACTTTCTCTCGCAAACAGATTCTCGTTCTCCAAAATAATTTCGTAAGGCGCATTACTTACTCTCGCCGCCTTCACTTCGCAAATTCTGAACTCCTTAGTAATCTGCATTGAATCCTCTCTTTCTTTCTGCGATAAATCTTTAGTCGCGATTACGTTTCGCCCCTAACCATGGATCACCTTCTTCTATGGGATGGTTAAACCAAAGCCGAGCGCTCGCTACGTCACACATATGAGCCACAGCCGCAAGCGGTCCCATGACACGTCTGCGACCTGAATAATCTCTCAGCTCTCCTTCGGCATATTTCATGCCATTCTCTTGCTCTGGAGTGAAAACAATCCCGTATTCCGCGAGCTTTGCTGTGCGGAATCGCTGATGATCCTCTTTGGTCTGCATGTCAGATTTGTGATGAAGTTGACCATCTTCCAGTAGTTCATATTTCCATGGCTTCTCAATGTCATGCAGAAAAACTACCAGAAGTAGGTCTGAGAGTGAAAACGGTAAATGACGAAGAGTATCAAGCTGTCTGTACAGAACGATTGCGATGTTCATAATCTCCTGCACATGATCAAAGTATCCGCCGGACCAATTTTGATGGTTGTTGGTTGAGCCCTGAACTACTTGAAAGAGTTTTCTATTATCCAGAAGAATTTGAGCGCACGCAAGGCGATTGGGTTTGTTAATCATTCCAATCATTTTTTCAATCGTGTAGTATTTCGGTCTCATGTCGTCTCCTTATTGTAGTAATGAACACGAATATACGGTAACAAAAAAATCATCACCTGTCAAGGAGTGATGATTCCTCCAAAATATTTTAATAAAACATCCGTTCTTAAAAGCTTGGTTCAATGCCAAATTGTTTTAAAGTTTTCAAAAGCGAGTACAGCGGCAAACCCATGGCGCCGTTATAATCGCCCTCTATCTTCTCAATAAACATACCTCCCATATCTTGAATGGCGTATGCTCCAGCTTTATCAAGCGGTTCTCCGCTGGCAACATACCCGTCAATTTCTTGCTCTGTCATATCGCGAAAATATACACGCAGCTCAACTGACTTTGTTATCACCTCTCCACTATCTGTATCCAATACCGCATACCCTGTCACAATCATATTCATCTTTCCGCTTAAACTTACGAGCATTTCCTTTGCACGCTCTGGCGTATGAGGTTTTCCAAGGACTGCACCATCAAGTACAACTATTGTGTCCGCGCCGATAATGATAGAACTAGGATGCCGATCTTTCACTGCGGTAGCTTTCCCAAAAGCGAGATGTTTTACAAGATCGTGTGGCGACATATCAAGAGACATATCCTCTTCGTATTCCCCAACATCAATAACAAAAGGAATGCGTGTACGCTCAAAAATTTCCTTTCTTCGCGGAGATGAAGATGCAAGGACGATAGTTTTCATATTGTTTTTATAAGTCTAAAGATAATAAAATTTGGAATTTTATTTAAAATCGCATAGTCTCTCGGACGAATTTCCTTCATTTTTTCTAATGGTAGCGGTTCTATACATTTTTCTACCAAAAAACCTGCACTCGTCGCCTCACCAATTATCTCGCTGATTGATTTATGCCAGACGGTCACCGTATTCCTTCCAAATGCGTCATTGATTTTCTTGCGCGTGAGATAATCCCCTACGATCTCGGCGGTATTGTTCTTTTCATCCCTTATAATTGCAAGCTGGCGAAGCGCGATATTACGGCGACTTGATGTCAACGCAAGCGCCGAATACACCGGATGACCGCACGAGAATAGAAAGCGTGATCCAGGTTTTAAAATAGTAAATACCTTCTTGAACACCCGAGTCCAATCCTCGATATAATGGATAGCGAGACTTGAATACGCAAAATCAAAACTTTCTTTGGAAAAAGTGAGCTGCTCCATATCCATCACCGAGAACTCACACGTTGGATGACTTTGCCGTGCGATATCAATAAGTCCCTTTGATATATCGATGCCTACGGAGCGAGCCGCTCCTCTTTTTTTTAAATACTTCGTATCCTCACCACTCCCACAGCCGAGACTCAAGACACTCTTTCCTTTCAAAGACGGAATGAGCGCGTACATCGCAGGTTTTTCATAATACGCGTGATACACCGAGTCCGAAGCATCCCTCACATGCGCCGCATACCCCTGCGCATTCTTGTTGTACCATTTGATTGTGGCATCGTTTGTGGACATACGGTTTAGATTTTAAAATTTGCTTTTCTATTAACAACAGATTTTTTTCGCCATACATTCTAAGAGTACTTCGTTATATCTTTTTGGCAAGAATCATAGCTCTATGCTTTCTCACATTCTTACCTTGCTTTTTTGAATAAAACCATGGCCCCATTTTTTCTTCATACGTCAGTACGCTCCAGTCATCATAGTAGCTCTTAAGTTCATTCTTTTTCATGAGATATGGTCGAGTGCCGATTGGGTGCTTGTCGGTAAAGTTTGAGATATAATTGATCCCACCGATCTTGGTATGATTTTTCATCATCTGTATCGCTTTTATGACTTGTGGTTTTTCTAAAAAGTGAAGCGACATACTTGCGATGATGACATCGAAGTTTCGGGATGGCTGATATTTTTTTATATCACAATACTTCGTGGTGATAGTGAGATCTTTTTCTTTCGCAGTCTTTTTTATATCTGAAAGCAATATTTTGTCGTTATCAAGCGCCGTCACTTTGAAACCCTTCTTTGCGAAAAACAAAGAATGCCTTCCATTACCACTTCCCATATCAAGAACCGACCCGCTTTTTTTGAATTTTAAAATGCTTCGTATGTGAGGTGAGACATCCATACCATTAGAGAACTCTTCTGATTTTCTTTTTACAGCACTCATTTACTTTCGAAATAAAAGAGATATCTACAGAGAGGTGCTCTTATGATTCTTTTCAATTATCATCACTATCTGTCTAACAACGTCCGTAATCGTATTTGAAGCATCTATTGGAACACCTACATCAAATTCAGATGTTTTTTCATAGACAACTGTAGCGGCATCTTTCCCATGTGAATGTTCCCTCTTACTATCTCTTTCGATACAAATACTTAATGGTACTTTGATAGTAAAAATGGAGTAGGGAAATTGGAGCCTTTGCATAAGGTCATTAATTTGGGACTTCCAATAAAAATTGCCGTCAAAGATGACCGGTTTGCCGCTCTTAAGAATTTTCTTAGCACTACTGGTAGCAATCTCGTTTGCCTTGATAAAACTCTTTTGCGAAATGTAGTCGTCTTCCTTATCGTCGGTTAGGTTATGCTGATCAAGTATATCGTCAATCACGATATGCTCTGCGTTTAGGATACTGGCGAGCTCCTTTGATATGGTTGTCTTTCCAGAACCAAGCGGTCCGCGAATGATAATAAAATAACTCATAATTTCTCTCTACCAAAGTAATACCCTTCCCAATCATCTATTACATCAGAACAACCATTTTTTATGGCAAGGCGTTCTGCAAGTATATGAAACTCTTTTTGAATTTCGATATCACCGGATTTAAGAATCAATTCAATCTTTCCTAAAAAATATTCAGATCTCATTGGTAGGTTTTTGAGAGGATATTTTTCCAATTCCCATATTAAAAACTTATTATAAGGACGGACTCGCCCTTCAATCGCGAAAAGAAACGTGAGCAACCATGGCAAAGATTCACAAGCATCAAAATGTGAGACAAACATATTTCCGTCTCTGTGATTTTTAACAGACCTATAAAGGGAATTCAGATAGCACCCTAATGCATTTTTTGCGACCCTTACTGTTTGATCCTTTGGTAAAATACCTTTTTCATCAATGATCTTTTGAATTTCCCCTATCTTGTCGATGTGAGCTTTGATATGGGCATATGCATATCTATCGTAATCTTCGGCAGTTCCTACATCTGCATAAATTCTAAATTTAGACAAAGACATTATAGCTAAATCAATAATGTCTTGCTTACTTTTATATTCATCTTGTATATTCAAAACTGACGTATCGGTTGTAATCAGCGCGACGTCGTAATCCGAATTTTCTGTAAATATATCCTTTCCGCGTCCGCCAGTTAAAATCAACCCAATAATTCTATCGTCATTTTTAGCTTTCTTAAGGAGTTGCTTAAATTCTTCTGATTTTATTTCTTCCGTCATAAAATATATTCTCAAAAATGTCTTAAGATTTGATCTAGGGCGCAACACGCCGGTACAATTTCAAACAAAAATGCGATCTGTACTTTAATTCGGAAGGGGGGGGATTCGAACCCCCGATACCTTGCGGTATGCCGCCTTTCCAAGGCGGTGCACTAGGCCACTATGCGACCCTTCCCTATACTTACTCCAATATCTTTTTCTCCTCTCCCTCCGGCAACATCCCCTGCTGGCGGATCTGGTCCATCACTCGCGTCAACGAACGATTGCGCGTACCAGATACGGCATCATACTGTTTCACGGTAGATTGGAGTCTATCTCCAAGCTTATCCATCTCCTCGCTGTACTTTTCATATTCTGCCTCAAATTTCTGAATAAGTCCAATGACGTTATGCAGATTTTCTTGATACCGAAAATTTGAATATGCTTGTTTTATCATTCGTAAAATTGCGGTAAAGCTAAAGGGGCCTGCCAAAATCACCTTCTTTACCATCGCCTCTTCCCATACCTCATTCATTTGATCATAAATAAAACTAAAAATCATCTCATTGGGAATGAATAAAATCACAAAATCTACGGTCTTTTCTTGCGGATTGATATACTCCCTTGTGGATACCTGTTTCACTTTTTGCTTCACGTCTTGTGTAAACTGTTTTAGATGATGCTCTCGATCCCCTTTTTCTTCTGTAGCAAACATTTTCATAAGCGCGGTATACGGAAATTTTACATCTATATTTACCCGCGTCTTATCTGGTAAAAAAAGCGTGAAGTCTGGCCGTGTCTCCACGGACTCTTGCGCCTGATTTGCAACATAATCCTGTCCAATGACAAATCCTGCCATTTTTAATAAATTTTCTGCAACCTGCTCACCAAACGCTCCGCGCATCTGATTGTTCGAAAGCACTTTTTTCAGATCATCTGTAGCTCCACGCAACTCCCCAGTGATTTGTTTATGAAATTCCAATTCCTGCTTTACGGAAGAAAAAAGCGTAGCGCGCTGTTCGTCACTCTGTCGTAAACGCTCCTTACTTTCACCTAAGTCTTTTCGTATTTCATGTATCATCTGCGCGATCATCTCTTTTTTATCATCAAGTTCTTTTCGCGCCGCACTCTGATCTACCGAAAATCGCTCTCGTGTGAGCGTAAGGAGTTGCTCCTGTGCAGATTTTAACGTCTCTTGCGATGTCTTTGTGAGCCGTAACTCAAGTTCTGAAAAAAGTTTATCCATATCTGGAGCAACACTTCCCTTTTGAGACACAAAAAAAAGAATTACTGCGCATATCCCACCAATAAGTATCCCACCAACACCTACGAGTATCATAGTCATACTATTGTTTTTAAAGTTTAATTTTGCTATTATTATACTATTGAATGGATAAAAAATCAAGAATCTTTCATCTTAAAAATATGAACACATGGCACACAGACTCTCTTAATGATATTTTAAAAAAACTTACTACCAATTTGAAGACTGGATTATCAGATGAAGAAGCTAAAACTCGGCTTACTACATACGGATACAACAAACTTCCAGAGGAAAAATCAGAGTCGCTGGTCTCTTTATTCTTTCGGCAATTCATGAGTCCGCTTATTGTGGTTCTTGCGCTCGCCTCGCTTTCGCTTTTTTTTCTTGGAGAACTTATGGACGCGGGCATTATCGCCTTTGTTCTTTTATTCAACGCAACTATTGGATCTATCCATGAAGGACGCGCGCAAAACACCCTTCGCGCGTTAAAAAATTTTATTGAGACAAAAGCAACGGTCATCCGTAATGGACAAGAAATAATTATTTCTGATGCATACGTTGTTCCTGGAGATATTCTCATATTGGGAGAGGGAGAGAAAATTCCCGCAGATGCGCGCATGGTTGAATCCATTGGACTGCGTACTGATGAGTCCGCGCTCACTGGTGAATTTGGCGCGATTGATAAAGAAAATAAAACAGTAAAAAATAAAAATCTTCCTCTTGCGGACAGAATAAACATGATATTCAAAGGGACTGCGATTCTTTCAGGAAGCGGAATCGCCGTAGTAGTTGAGACGGGAACACGTACGGAAATTGGTATGATTGGTCTTTCAATCTCCAAGGCGTCCATAGTGGATATCCCTCTCAAAAAAGAAATCGCCGCACTTTCACGTACTATTATTTATATCGCTGGAGGAGCCTGTGGAGTACTATTTCTTTTTGGCATTGCAAATGGAAACTCTGTTAGATATATGTTTGCAATGGTAGTCTCTCTTTCTGTCTCTATTATTCCAGAGGGGCTTCCTATCGTCCTCACACTTGTTCTTGCGCATGGAGTATGGCGCATGGCAAAAAGAAATGCGCTCGTAAAAAAATTACAGGCGGTAGAGGGTCTTGGACAAATCCAAGTCATTGCCGTAGACAAGACAGGAACTATCACAAAAAATGAGATGATAGTACGGGCCATACAAACAGGAGGTGATCTTTTTACTATTACCGGCGATGGGTATAGTCCAGAAGGAGTCGTCACATCCGTAAATACAAAGATAGATCAAAAAACACATACAGACCTCTTAAAACTAAACACAGTCGCAACACTCACCTCAAACGCGCACGTTGTATATTCTGAAAACCTTCACACATGGCACATATCTGGCGACCCAACCGAAGCGGCGATAAGTGTTGCGGCAAAAAAAATAGGCCATCCAAAAGACATACTTCACCAATCATATCGTGATATTGGTGAGCTACCATTTCACTACCAAAAAAAATATCACGCAACACTTCATGCGGGAACTTCTACGCAGATTCTTACCGTTGCGGGCGCACCGGAGATCATACTCTCACTCTCCTCTTCACTTCTCTCTCATGGTATAGAAAAACCCTTTGGAAAAAAAGAAAAAGAGCGCATTCAATCAGAGATACACGCCTTTTCTAAAAAAGGGATGCGTGTCATAGGGTTTGCATACAGCGAATATCCATTAGAGAAAGCTATCATACTCAATGAGTCGCTTGTTGACAATCTTACCTTCGGAGGATTTTATTGTTTAGAAGACACCGTTCGATCAGAGGTTGCCTCCTCTATCAAAAAAGCACACACGGCAGGTATTCGTGTAGTCATGATCACTGGTGATCATGCATTTACCGCGCAGGCGATCGCGCAAGAAGCTGGGATATTCCGTAAAGGTGATACTATCTTGACCGGCCAAGATATAGACTCTATGAGTGATGACGAATTTCAGAAAGCACTCACTACTACTACCGTATTCGCGCGGGTAACGCCACAATACAAAATGAGAATTATACAGGGATACAAAGCGCGCGGGGAACTCATCGCTATGACTGGCGATGGCGTGAATGACGCGCCGGCACTTGTTGCCGCTGACCTTGGTATTGCTATGGGAAAGATTGGCACCGAGGTAGCAAAAGAGGCGTCAGATATTATTCTTTTGGATGACAATTTTGCCAGTATCATTTCCGCGGTAGAGGAGGGACGAAATATCTATAAAAAAATAAAACGCGTCATTCTTTTTCTTTTTGCAACGAACCTTGGAGAGGTCTTACTCATCACATTCACGCTTTTTCTTGGTATGCCACCTCCTCTTATACCTGCGCAAATTATTTGGCTCAATTTAGTAACCGATAGTTTTTTTGACGTAGCTCTTGGTATGGAACCAGGACAAAAAAATATTCTCACGCAAAAATGGCGAACAGAAAAATCTCTTGTTGATAGCGAGATGCTCGTCCGTATTTTTACTATGTCACTTACTACCATGATCAGCGCGTTTATCGTCTTCTCTTTTTACTACCAAACGGATCTTCCAAAGGCATGGACACTTGTCATGACCACCATTGCGGTGACACAGTGGTTTAACGCATGGAATTGTAGGTCTAGACGAACCTCACTATTCGCTATGAATCCATTATCAAATAAGTTTCTTATTAGCGCGCTTGGCATCGTGCTCGTCTTACAGCTTGCGGCACTCTATACTCCATTTCTTCAAATAGTCCTTCGCACCGTCCCACTCTCACTTTCTGAAATCGGTCTCTGTATTCTCCTTGCGGTGCCTACGATTCTCGTTGAAGAACTGCGAAAATTTATTATGTGGATATTAAACCGCCAAAGACTGTCATTTAATACTGGCTCCCTCATCAAATCAGGGATGATATAAAAAAATAGTTTCTATGGATTTTTTTTCTTTTGACCTCGTCTCTCTTATAAAAACTATCGGCTATATTGGTATCGCCCTCATTATTTTTGCAGAATGTGGTCTTTTTATTGGACTTGTTTTCCCTGGAGATAGTTTACTTTTTACCGCGGGATTTCTCGCGTCACAAGGATATTTTGATATTACTATTCTCACCGCTATCATATTCTTTTTTGCAATTCTGGGAAATATGGTCGGCTATGCAACGGGAAAATCTTTTGGTCAAAAAATATTTTCAAAAGAGCGCTCACGATTTTTTAAACCGGAATACCTTACGCGCACTTCAGACTTTTTCAAAAAATACGGCGCGAAAGCGATGTTTTTTTCACGATTCTTTCCTATTGTACGCACACTGACTCCTCTATTTGCAGGCGCAGGAAATATGACGTACCGCTTATTTATGGGATATACGATTCTCGGTGCATTCGCATGGGGCGTCTTACTTCCACTTTTAGGATTTACATTAGGAAAGACAATTCCCGACGTAGATAAATATCTCGTTCCAATTATTCTCAGCATCGTCTTTCTCTCACTTCTGCCTACAATTTTTCATGTACTTGCGGAGAGAAAGAAAAAACATAACTACTTTGAAAAACAAAAAAAATAGCCTCCATGTTAGAGGCTATTTTTATAAAGATTAACCTCATTTCTTACGTTCAAGCTCATGTTTCTTTATGTATTGATACGCACTGGTGGCGGCAACCGCACCCATCGCGGCGACGGTGATATCTTGACGAAATGTCCCAAAAAGATTTGAGACGTCCCCAGCAACAAAGACACCAAGAATATTCGTCTTCATGGTAGCGTCCGTATTGATATATGTATTGGCATCCAACGATACACCCAACGCCTGTGCAAGCTCTACTCTTGGAGACTGGCCAATCTCTATAAAAAGTCCATCAAGTGTTAGCTCTGATACTCCTTGATATGCTCGAGAGAGAGTAATCCCGGAAAGCCGATCAGCACCAAGAAGTGCAGTTACCTGTGTCTCATACAGTATCTGGACCTTCTCGCCAAACTTCATGAGTGCATCAACATTGATGGGTTCAGCTCGAAGATTGGGACCACGCACCAACACATACATCTTTTTTGCGTATTCAGCGGCAAGCGAGGCACCCTTGATAGCACCATCTCCCCCTCCCACAATCGCGATGGTCTTATCACCGTAAAGTGGCGCGTCACATACCGTGCAGTAGTGGATACCCTTTGATGTCCACTCTTTCTCATGGGGAAGGTCCAAATGTTTATGCGCGCTTCCTGTTGCCAAAATAACAGTCTTAGCACGATACTCCTCACCTTTTTCTGTTTGAAGGGTAAAATATCCATTATCCATTTTTGTCACACGTATAATACGCTCATCAATAACCTCGGCTCCAGCGATGAGCGCCTGTTTTTTCATGTTTAATACAAGTTCAAACCCATCAATCTCCACATATCCTGGATAGTTCTGAATAAGGCCCGCGCCCGTATTGAGCCCGCCAAACTCATCACCAAACACAATCGCCTTCATCCTATATCGTCCAGCATACAATGCCGCAGACAGTCCCGCCGCACCCGTTCCAATAATACCGACATCATAATCCATAAAAAATACCTAAATATTTTATTAATTTTTCTTAGACCTCTTCCTGTTCTTTACAGCATGTTTCTTCTGATTTTCCGGTACAGCAAGTACAGTTACATCCCTCGCAACATCCCGCGCAACACTCTCCGGCTCCGCACTGTTCTTTTTCACAACACACGTGTTCTTCGTTCATATGCATGGCTTTAAAAAATTATACAATTTCTAAAAGTTTTTTAATTTGCGTCTTATCAAAACCGACGACATACGTTCCGTCAATATCAATGACCGGAACGCCCATCTGGTTTGTCTTATCCACCATTTCTTTTCGCGCAACCAAATCTACGGCAACATCTTTTTCCTCATACGCAATATTATTTTCTTTAAAAAATACTTTCGCTATCTTGCAATATCCGCAGGTAGGCGTGCTATATATGATAACATTTGACATACGTATGTATATTATGAATAACGTCTTTTTATTATACTCTATTCAAAGACCTTGACAATAGAGTACCTTCAATATACACTCTCAAATAGAAGCTAACCCAAAAGAAATGACCATTATCACAAAAAAATCTACATTCCGCATGATAAGCAGTCTTGCGGCAAGCATGTTTTTAATCGTATTTGTATTTGGATGTGTTATTGATACGGCAAACGCAGACGCTATGGATACAGATCATGGAGTACCACAAACTGCATGCGCTGTGCCGATGCCAACAGATGGACATGCAAATGACCATACGACAACTGCCCTTTCACTTCCGCAGTCTCCAGATAAAGGAATACTATTAAACATCAGGATATTCTTACTATTCGCATTCACATCAGCACTAACAGGAATACTCGCCGCGCATACTATACTCACTCAGAATATATATTTAAAAAAAGAGCGGGTATTTCTCTATAATCCCGCCATTTCGCTTTTTCGCACCGGCATAGTCAATCCAAAAATTTTCTAATAGGCATACAATTAAAAAATATCTCTTTTACATACACCAAGAGATATTTTTTTGTATGCTTATTCGTAAATATGAAAAATATGTTAGTTAAAAAAATGATTGGTATTGGTGTGATGATTATCCTTGCAGGAGGTATTAGCGTAAGTGCCGCGGCAAGTGGAAAATTAAAAAAACCGGACACGCCGAAAGAAGAAAAGAGAGAAGCACCGTTTTCCCTCCCTCTGGAAATGGCTGATGGAGATGGTCTTACACGACTGAGCGATGCGAGTGTTTCATGGGCAGGCGAGCTTGTATCGCCCACCACTATTGAGGCGCATCCACAAAGTGAGGGAACGATTGTGGAATTAAATGTCCGCGTAGGGCAAAAGGTCTCGCGCGGAGAGATACTCGCACGCCTCTCCCCACCGCCCGCATCTGTTGAACGGGCAAATGCGTCATCGGAAAAAATACAGATGCTCATTCGCGCTCGTGCAAATGCGGACGCAACCACGCGTCTTGTAGTACAATCCCGTGCTCAACTTCTTGAGGCAAAAAAATCTCTTATCCCTGCTCGCGATACTGCTATCTCGCTCAATCAGAAAGATGCAGATAAAACTGCGTATCTCAACGAAAGTTCCAATATTCAGCTTGAGAAAATACAAAGAGTAAAAGATGCTACGGTAGATCTTGCGACGAAAGAATACGATCGGGCACTCCTGACCGCATCACTAAAAGAACGGTCACTCCGAGTCGTACTTCAACAAATCATTGAAAAAAATATCCAAAAATTAACATGGTTATCAAATCCAGATATTACTCAGTTATACAAAGGATTTAATTTTCAATTCAAACCAACTGTTGGAGTATTAAATTCACAAATGTTATCTTCCTACCAAATAGCATTAGGTATCGTCTTAAAAGATTTACAAAAAAATCCGTCACCAGCACTTGATGACTCTGCTTTAGCCTACGCACAAAGTCTTAAAAGTGTTGTCTACGCAAGTGCATTTGGCGGCGAGATGACCTTGGAAAATCTTGAAGACTGGAAAATAATGGCACGAGAAGCACAGACAGCTATCACTACAGCGGCAAATGAAAAACGCGAAAGTGAAAATATGGTGTATGTGAAAAAAAGTGAACTTACAAAAATGATCGCCGAACGCGACAGAGAAATCACTGACGCATCAATCAATACCGTACAGGCGCGCATTAGCTCCGAAAGTAATGAAATCAGTCGTAAAAAAGGATCTATTGATTCTGAACTTGAATATCAAAACCGCGTCCGAGAAATTGATGTTAAGCTCATTGAATTAAACCGTGAACTTGAGCTTGCAAAGGCAGAAGTCAAGGCGGCAGAAAGCGCATACGGCACGTTTATTGGAGAACTTTCTTCGCAGGTGGTTACCGCGCAACGAGCCGGTATCGTATCTGGAATCTTCAAAAGCGCGGGAGACTATGTGAGGCCGGAAACAGTTGTCGCGACTATTGGACAGGAAGATACCAGTGATACGTTTATTCGTTTTAGGATTTCCAGCGATAGTCAAATCCCGAAAGTTGGAAGTGAGGTGACGGTTATCCGTCCGAGTTTCCCATTTGATAAAAAAATAGCCATTACAGTTGGCGTTGGTACAACCCTTGGAGATAGTGGTGTATTCACGGCAGAGGCTGAATTTTCAGATCCCGTTGATTGGCCAGTCCATGCGCTTGTTCGCGTAATGCCATCGGAGATAAAAAATAGTATTCTCATTCCCTTTACCGCATTACGATGGGATGAAAAAAATCAGTCGCATATCTATGTTTCTGTTGGAGATCAAAAGGTTGCTGATCGCATTGTCAAAACAGGAAAGGCAGTTGGCGACAAAATAGAAATACTTGAAGGCCTCTCTCCAAAAATGCAATACCTTGCACGCGCGGTACCCGATAGCGTACTTAAGAAGATTCTCGTGGAGGGTCATACCGAAGATGTCATCATGAAACCCATAGGAGATCAATCCGATGAAAATAAAAAAGATCCTACTATGGGGGGACATGAACATGAAGGAGATCATTAATTATTACCTATATGAGCACATCCTTTAACACTATCATTCACTGGTCCATGACTCATAAACTCACGACACTTTTTTTTAGTGGTGCCGTAATCATTGCAGGTATCTGGAGCCTTTCTACAATTAAAATAGATGTTCTTCCAGATGTTAATAAGCCGACTGTTGCTATCTTTGCGGAAGCTGACGGTCTTGCGGCTGAAGATGTTGAGCGACTTATTGTAAATCCCATTGAGTCTTCAATTCTTGGAACCCCCGGAACTGAAAAAGTGCGAAGTACCTCAACATTTGGTCTTGGTATTGTGAATATTGAGTTTGCGTGGGGAACAGATGTTTACCGAAATAGGCAACTTATTCAAGAGCGTCTTTCACAGGTAAACTTACCTAAAAATATAAAGCCAACACTTGGACCTATCTCATCTGTAATGGGAGAAATTATGTGGATAGGTCTTACCTCATTAGACGATAGTGATGTAAGTCCCATGCAACTTCGTACTATTGCTGACTGGACATTACGCCCCGCACTCCTAAAAATTCCCGGCATTTCAAACATTCTTATCATGGGTGGAGACGTAAGGGAATGGCAGATAAATGTAAACGCTGAACGTATGAGACGCTATGGACTTCGTATGGAAGATATTTCCCTGCAAGTCAGCGGATCACTAAAAAATCGTGGCGGCGGAGTCTTACTACAAAATAATAAGGAATATCCTATTCGAATTCTCTCAATTCCTTCACAAGCAAAAGATCTTGAATCAATTGCACTTGCAAAAATTGATGGGGTAATAATTAGATTGGGAGATGTCGCACAAGTAGAGGAACTGCCAAGTGTTGTACGCGGTACTGCAGCCGTTGATGGAAAACCCGGTGTCATCTTACGTCTTATCAGACAACCAGATGCGGAAACACTCAAAGTAACAAAGGCAATAGATGAAACACTCAACTCGCTTAAACAGTCACTACCAAAAAGCGTAGAAATTAAAAATGATCTTCTGCGTCAAGAATGGTTTATTAGCGCGGGACTAAAAAACGTGACAGAGGCGCTTCGCGATGGAACGATTCTTCTTGTCATTGTTCTTTTTCTCTTTCTCATGAATCTCCGTATCACGTTTATCACGCTCATGGCAATTCCGTTGAGTATTCTTGTCTCTGCTATTGTATTTCGAGTGTTTGACTTGTCTGTGAATGTTATGACGCTTGGCGGGCTTGCAATGGCAGTTGGAGAGCTTGTGGATGATGCTATTGTAGGTACTGAAAATGTCTATCGCCGTTTACGTATAGATCGTCCTACTTCTTTAAAAGACACTGACATGGTAGTAGCTCGCGCATCAAGCGAGGTACGAAATTCCATTGTTTATGCAACAATTCTTGTGGCAATCGCCTTCACTCCCTTGTTCTTTATTCCGGGAATGGAGGGGCGACTTCTTGCGCCACTTGGTGCCGCGTATATTGTCTCACTGATCGCATCTATGATCATATCGCTTACAATCACGCCAGTACTTTGTAGCTATCTCTTGGGTCGCGGACAAAAACTTAAACAAGCAGGAGATACACGATTTGTCTCAACCATAAAACGCCACATAACCCCTGGCATTGTATGGAGTATCAATAATCCTATTCCGCTCATTACAGGTGTTGGTATATCACTTGTTATTTCTTTCGGTCTTTACATGAATGCTGGAAAAGAAGGGATTCCTCCTTTCAATGAAGGATCTGCAACTATCATGGCTATTTTGCCAGTAAGCACAAATCTTGAGACAACAAACACATTTGTTACAGACATTGAACGTGAGATACAAAAAATTCCGGGCGTTCTTCGTGTAGGTCATAGTGCTGGTCGTTCAGCGGCTGACGCGCATGGCGGCGGATCAAATAGCAGTGAAATGCAAGTTGTATTCAAGCCGGGGTTGGAAGAAAAGAAAAAGGAGTTGTTTGAACAAATTCAAAATATATTGGATGCACATCCTGGGGTGGATTATAGTCTAGGACAACCCATTACTCACAGGTTGGAAGAACTCCTCTCTGGCGTACGTGCACCGATTGTTGTTAAAGTCTTTGGAGACAATCTACAAGATCTTAGCGATACCGCCCAGATGATACAAAATGAACTTTCACACCAACCGGGTATAAAAAATCCACGCGTCACGAAAGATGTTACTGTATCAGAATTTCATATCACACCTCTTACAAATCGTCTTGCAGAATACGGCATGTCTCCAGGAATACTTGCGGAAGAACTTGAAATGGGTCTCATGGGTGAACAGCTGGGGCAGGTGCCGATAGGAAATCAACGCGTTCCCGTACTCCTTAGATATGATCTTGCGTCACGAGGAAACGCGCAAGCGATTGTAGATCTAGCACTTCCCTTTTCTAAAAGTGAATCATTGGCAGGGTCCGCGGCTGACGTACGTATTGAAGGAGGTAGAAATAGATTTTCTCATGAAGCTGGAAAACGTGTATTAGTAGTAAGCGCAGATTATCAAGGGTCAAACATTGTTGGCGCTGTAGATGCGGTCAAACATACTATAGACAAAAAACAGTTGCCTCTGGGCACCCTCATCTCATACGAAGGCACCTACAAAAGTCAAAAAGAAAACAGCCGACGTATTGCAATCTTTTTTATTGTTGGTCTTGGACTTATCTTTGGCGTTCTCTTTCACGCGTTCAAATCTCTACCTATTGTTGCGCAGATTATGCTAAATATTCCCACGGTATTTATTGGAAGCCTCTTAGGCGTATGGATGACCGGACATATCATCAGCTTGGCGCATCTCGTTGGATTTATTTCTCTCACCGGTATTGTGTCGCGAAATGGAATCATGCTCATATCACGTGCCTTAACTCTCATTCAGGAGGGACATGAATTCAGTAAAGAAACTGTTTTACGGGCGACACTTGATCGTGTTACGCCAGTTCTTATGACATCCGCAGTCACGGCACTCGCACTTATTCCGCTTCTTATTGCGCAAGACAAACCGGGAAAAGAAATGCTAAATCCTCTTGCGGTGGTCATCTTTGGTGGACTTGTAAGCTCTACGATCATCTCACTGTTTTTGACACCTGCAATCTTTTATCGATTCGGAAAAAAATCAGCACTTGCGCAACGTGGAGATACTCTCTCTGGATTCTAAACTCTCAAAAAACATGCACAGATCATAAGGATCTGATGGTCGACTGCATGGGTAGTATCATCTTACTCGTTAATAATTATCTACGTATATGACATACAAATCAAATATCCTTATTGGAATTGTCTTCGCATTACTTATTACCCTCACTCCGATAATAGTATATGCTGAAATAGAGCCCGTCGCCCCCACAACAGTGGAAAGCGCCCAAGCTATGAAGATGGAAGAAAAAAAACATGTCGCTGCAATAAAAAAAGCAACTACTACATATAACGCTGCACTTAAAAAAGCTCGCCTCGCATACACTGATGCCTTAAAGAAAAAAAAGAACAAAAAAATAGAGCTTGCCACTCTCAAAAAAGCTGAATCTTCCGCGCTAAAAGCATACAAGGCAGAAAAAAAATCTGCCATGGAAGAAGACAACCATAAATAAAATAAAATTAAAAAAGAGGCGGATTATTTCGCCTCTTTTTTAATACACCCTCCACTTCTCTTTTTCTTTTAATACTACCCTATACTGTTTTGTGATATCCGTCGGAATCATCTCTGCCGCATCTACCTTTCCATCTTTCACATATACGGTAAGCACAGCACCATGCTGTGTTTCTTTTGAAAAGAATTGATCAAAAATAAAGTTTCCCAAACTATAGGCAATCAACCCTCCATGATAAATTTCCGTTTCCTCCACGACATGCGGATGATGACCCACCACCAATGACGCACCCGCATCAATCGCCGTATGCGCCATTTCTTGTTGAAATCTGTTTGAATACTTTTTGTACTCATCACCAAAATGCAGAGAAACAACAATAAACTTCGCTGACTCCTTTGCGTGTTTAATATCTCGTTTCATTTTTTCTTTATCAAAAATTGCTATTCCCGCACGCGCACCGAGCGCTTCAGATGGTTTTGACCCTACTGCCGTATATCCTAGGAAAGCGATTGACTCTCCACGTACAGAAAATATTTTTGCAGTATGCACGTCTTTTTCTGAAAGTCCCCCACCGATTGGTTTTATATTTTTTGCCAAAAGCCCGTTGATAGTATCTTTCATCGCCTCACGCCCCCAATCTCCTATATGGTTATTCGCTACAGAAAGAGCATCAAATCCTGCAGATGTAAGCGCATTAAACGCGCGCGGATCCGCTCGAAATGAATACATACTACCAACGTTTTTCCCTCTGGCAGAAATAGGACTTTCAAGATTACCAAAAAGAATATCTGCATATTTCAGATACTGTTGACTATCTTGAAACGGAATCATCCAATCATTCTGTTTTTTTAGCGCATCTCCCACATTTCGCGAAAGCATAATATCTCCACCGAACGTCAATCGTACCGCATCTTTTGGAATATCTTTTTCTTCAAATATTGCATTAATATATCCCGTAGTATCACTCCCCTGCCCGGTAAAATCAAAAGAATTTTTTCTCCCAAGAATCTCACTATTACCTACACCGCTTTCTTTTGCAAGAAGGAGTGTCAGCTGTGCACCTGCCGGTGAGTCAATATGACGAAAAGTAAATCCAGACCCATTGAGATCCTGTATCATCTTCTCACTTTGTGCATCAATACCCTGTGCCGTCTCATACGAGTAATAATGGGAGAAGTCAAAACTTCCAATAACCATTGCGCGATTCTGAAATTTCAGAAGAATATTTTTTATTTTTACGATAGTAGCCGCATCCGCAGTTGAAGAAACCGCGAGTGGTACGATGCGCGCATGCGGATAGAGATACGATATAAAAAATGCCTGCACGCCTATGGAGTGCTCTCCCTCAAAGCATGTATCGTTTCGTTTTACTCCGCCTTCTTTTTGAAGCGCGGAGATAATTTCTTTATCAGGCTGGAGCGTACTAAATGGAGTCTGATATGCCAATCCTGAAATAGAAAATGAAGATTTGCACCGTTCAAAATGATCCGGACCAATGACGATAAACGTATCTCGCGGACCGTTTGCGTTCCATATCGCGCGATAAAATTCTCCAATAAACGACGCCGCGGTAGGCAGATGATGTGAGGTGATGCCAAGATGAATATCTGTATCTGTTTTTTTTGAATTTTTCTTTACATCGCCAAGCGTATCAGTGATCAAAGAATTATATTCTGGTGTTCCAACACGCATACTGCCACCTTGTATACGAATAGTATCTCTAAAAGAGCCAAGATTCGCCTCAATCGGCGTTTTTTGTACAGCATATACACTCAATGGAATATCAAATACGAGAACGAATATAATTATTAATATTTTTCTAAACTTCATAATTTCTCAATTGAATGAATGAGCATTCAGGAAGTTTTTAAGTTTATATCAGTGGAAATTCAACAAGAAATACGCGCTACGAGTAACAAAAATAAACTGTTTGAGCGAAGCGAGTTTTGATTTTTGTGTTATAAGGCGCGAAGTATTTCTTTGAATTGAAACGTTGTAAACTTAAAAACTTCCTGAATCGTGAATGTTACTTACCGAATAATCACCGTATCCTGCTTCGATATATTGAGACTTTCAAAATTTTGCATTGACTGAATCAAGGATGGGTTCGCATGATATGCTCCCTTGGTCACTACACGAGCATAATAATTGATCGTCCTGTTTGTGCAATGTTCCGTCTTATCAAATCCCTTATAGGTTAAAAAGTATATCGCGTCATTCTGTATACGAACAGGATACCACGTAGGATCACATTCGGTGCCAGTATTTTCAAGTCCCGCCTGATAGAGACGAGTAATAGGCTTTAATCCGCTTGGAAGATAATCCACTACCTGATATGTCCCATCCAACGCGCTATCCGCGATGTTTGGATCTATCTGTACATGCACCGTATCACCATCTTTAAATTCTGTTACGGGTTTACCGTCTATGAGATACACACGCGTAATACTTAATTCTCCATTTTTTTTGAGCTCATCAGGACTCCTATCTCGCTCAAATGCGGAGATAAGACGGACTTTCCCATGCACGTTTGAAAAACGTACTGTCTTGAGCTCATCCGCAGAAACAGTGAGATGATACACATTGCCATTATCTAAAGATATTTTTTCGCCACGTGATGATGTCTTATACGTAAATGATGGTTTTTCTTCATTTGATTTTTCCAGTTCAGAACGCATGAAAAGTAATTCTTCCAACGTATCAAGATCTCGCTCTGGATCATGCGCGCGCATATACTCCCAAAGTTTTTGCGCGTCGTCAGTATATCCAAGCTCTGATGCGATGATTCCAATAGTTCCCGTCAATTTTACTCGTCTTGTCATATCTTGTTCTTCATCAAGCCAACTTTGAGGTCCATCAAAGCGCAGATGGCCTCTGATATCTTTTTCATACGCATCACGCGCTGATGTAAAATCTCCAAATCGTGTCAGCGCAAGTGCAAGATAGACAGTGTCCTCAAGGGTAAGCTCATTTTTTTTCTGTTGCACTTTTTTAACCTTCATAAGTACCGGATCATTAAATATGGAAAGACCATATAACGCCTTCGCGATACGATGAATATCCGCCTTCTCGTCATCCAATGTTTTCTGAAAATATCCTCTGGCGCTATCTTTTGAAAGTACGTCAGTTGCCAGATCCGCAACTTTTGCCGTAAGTTCCACGTCTGGATCACTATAGGGAAATAATCCTACACCACCACCCTTTTCCGCCGACTGATATGGACCGATATCAATATCTTCGTTTACTATCGTCTCTCCAAAATAACGAGATAAAAATTGGGCTGCATAATGCGCGGGAACGATCTGGTCTACACGAATACCCGGACCATAAAAATCTTTATACAGTGCGTCATAAAATCTTCCTCGATCCATATCCATAAACACAAGATCCGTATATCCTTCTTTCTTTCCCTCTACACTTGAAAGGGATGGCGTTACCTCATACGATGTCGCCTCATATTTTTGAAAGTAACTGCGAACTACCGTAACCTGACGTACAATTGCGTCCTTCAACGTTCCTTGTGATGCAGAGAGTGTTAGGTCATAGTGTCCTTCCGGCAGGGCTCCCAACTGAAAAGACATCTCATTTCCCCTTACTGTCTCTTTTTTATCTACATGAAGCGCATCACTCTTTATGATAAACTCTGTTTCCTGATCTTGTTTGTATTCGCTACCAAATGCCCGAACGCGAATTGCCGGATCATCTCCCACAAGATAGGTCGTCCCAATAGTCGCATCAACAAAGAATGGCAATGTGATAGGAATTAAGCGTGTTGTCTGTCCCGCACGAATACCATCCGGTGCAAATCCTTGAGCCAGTACTCGCCATGAGGTGATATTATCTGGTGCAGTAAATGTAGTATGCGCCTGCCCATTCTGATCAGTATGCACAGACTCATACAGCGCCGTATCTTCAAATTTCTGGCGGACTCGCATATCACCGCCACCTTTTTCTTGATTATGCACGAATCTATTCCCTGCAAAATACGTATGATACATTCCTACGATAATATTATAGACAAATGTATTGCCACGCTCCACGTATTCAACTGACGAAACCATTTCACTCTTTCCATCCGCATCCAAAAGCATGTCTCCCTTTTTCAATACTCCCGCAGTTTGCCACGTGCCGTTAATAAACATTCGGTGTTCTGGTGTTACCTGTAGATTTCCATTCACCAGTAGGTACCCATCTACGCGATGCCAAGAAATTCCCTGCACAATTGCGGGTACACGCGTATGATCTTGTTCTGACACAAATGTCAAAATACGATCACCAATACGTACATCTCTAATATTTTTTGACGAACCATCCCCCATAAGGACAGGAGTCTCACCGGTAAAACATCCTCCACCTTCCGCACCACCCTTATTGAGCTGTATATACTGTGCCGCATTGGAGGCGACCCATGTATTATTTTCAGAACTTATATAAAGCTTTTCCAATATATTTTGCTCGTACGAATAGGGCAACATGTGATAGAGAGATTCATCAATCGCCGCAAGATTCACCTCAGATACAACGCCTTTTTTATTTTTGTCTTGTACAGAGATATCTAACGATACTAAATCACCCGGTCTATAGTGTTCTTTATCCGGGGTTATCTCAAGAGAAAGACCTCGATCTTTTTCTAAAAACCGTGCATACACATCGTTACTCTCCTCAAACCCATACGGTCCCAATACTACGGCACGATATTTTATTAAAGGAATAAAAGCTTCCGTAAAGATATCTTCATACTCCAATCCCTGCTGGACTGAAATATTTTCAATACTTTCACCCGTACGGAAAAAAAGCACAGGCGAGGCACTATTTTTTTTGTCTCCTGCTATATGCGCAGTAAGTAAAACTTTTTCACCAACTGAATATTTTTTCTCGCTCTCCCTCTCCCTCTGGTTCGTAGTATCTTTCTTCTCAAGTGATAGTGAAAACTGTTTCCAAGAATCATACCCTGAAAAATACCATAGTGATTCGCTGGATTTAAAAATCCTATTTTTTTGATCCTTTCCCTCAAAGGAAATTTCATACCAACTATCCTCTTCATGCGGAAATTTCTTTTCAAGCGTCCACTCACCATTTGCGTCCGTAGCTCCCGGTATCTCCTCAAGCGTCTTATCTTCTACCCAATAGTCATACTGTTTCCTAACAATTTTATCAATAGGATCATAGTACTGACCCGTCTCTTTCTTTTTAGAGATATGTTTTATGATACGCGCAACAAGACGCTCACCACTGGCAGGCTCTCCAATAAATTCATTACTCCAAAGATCTGGATTTTTATTCTGCACTTTTCCAATCTCAAGTTTGTTCACTTTTACCCGTAAGCGATACGTGCCGTTTCCAATATCTTCATTAAAAGACTGAATATACCTATCGGGTCCAAACACCAATGTGCTCGCGCTTCCCCAAATTTCACCCTCTTCAGAAAGTACCGGTTTAAATGTGAGTTCTAATGTTTGAGGATATCTATTCCACTCATCCGCAATATATTTGGGCGTATATACTACATCTCCCTCTCCTTTTTCATTTAACAAAACATCACCATCAATGGTCTCATTAATCCACCAACCGGTATAATGAAGTTTTACTCCCGATACGGGTGTCCCATCAAAAAAGGCAGTTTTTACTTTAAAGTCAACCGCGGTATCTGCATATACAGTAGCCTGTGATACAGTTGCGGTAATAAGATACGCGGGTTTTACATAGGTCATGATCTCTATGGGAATGCTCTGCACCTGTCTGTCCGAGGTGGAAAGTTCAAGCGAATAATATCCCGGCGTTGCACCTTGAAATGATATCTCTCCTTGCACCGTATCAAACTGTGACACGACTACATCGGCTATTTCAATAGTTGCATATTGATCACCTCCCCGAAGTTCAAGATGTGCTTTTTTCCCACGAAGATCTTCATTTTTCCCCTTCAAGACTCCCCAGAAACGAATGGTGTCTGTCATCTGATAGGTATATCTATCACTTGAGATATAGCTCCAGTATGACGCGACATTGAACGCGTCACTCGCCGTTGATGCGGGTATCAAGACGCTATCCCCTCCAAAAGCAATCTTAAAAAAATCAGCGTGGACTCCCTCGTCTCCCTTTCCGCTGCCCTGAAGTGTTTGTGGAGTATTAAATTCTGCCAAGCCGTTTTCTTTCGTAGTACCAACAGATTCTTCAGTGCCATCTGGAGCGATGACTGATACCGCGGTATGTGGTATTGGTTTTTTTGATGAAAAATCATAGAGCCACACGAAACTTTTTGCGCCTGAAAGCGCATAATAGTGTGTAAGAGGTGTAACAACCGCCCACTCATACGAAAAAGACTTTTCATATGAAAGTTGAAACGCATAATATCCAAGTCCCAAATCTTTTGGAAATTCTACAAACGATTGCCACCCCTCTGTAATAATTTTTGGCTTAAAGGTAAATACTTTTTTTGAATTTTCTGAAATTATATTCGCTACATCATTTTTCTCTTGATATCGCGCCCAATCTTCATTTCCGTCATTGCTCGCACGATACGCTTTCAAAAAATCGTTAGAATTTGAAAAGGCAAAAACGGTAATCTCTACTTTTTTTCCATCTTTTTCCGCATCAAATTCATAATTGTGATTTACCTCAACCACTGGTTTTTTACCTGGAATCAATTCTTGAAATCCGCGCGAAAGAGATATATATGGCTTGATACCTGTATATTCTTTTTCTCCTGTTTCAAATGAAAATACATAATCACTGTCAAATGTCTCACCGCTCGCCTCTGTTTTAAGTCCTTTTTTTACTGTAACAGTGTACATCATCTTTTCGCTCAAACCTTTCGGTAAAAAAACAAACGTCCCTTTACGCTGTTCAAATGTTCCATCCACTTTTGGAGAGATATCAAAAGAACTTTGCGGATCAAGGACGTCTTCACGATTGAATACCATCTCTATGCCGGTATTTGTTGGAACATACGTGCTATGATTTGCTGGATTTGTGGAAACAATTTGAAACGGCGACTTCACCTGAAACGCCCATTGATATTCTTTATCTGCAATATCTTTATCCGTCACCGCCACACGATATATTTTTTGCTCTCCGAGCGGTTCATTCGGTTTGATTTCATACGTCGCGGCTGGCGCCAAAGAATTGTCTTCTTCAGCCGATGATGCCGCATATGCAATCGGTATAAATGATGTACCGTTCGCTATCTTTTTTACACTAAACGTAACTGACGGCGTAAAGACAATAAACTTTTTTATCTCATCTTCACTAAATACTTTTGAACTTTTCAAAACGAATGTTGTTTCGGCATTGATACCCTCAATATCTGAAATAGATGCCCTCAAACTAAACTGCACGGGTTTTGCGCTTTGGAATACTAATGTCCGAACACCAATGGCGGCAGCTACAATAGCAATTGAGGCACACATAACGCCAAGCGTTGCAAGACTTTTTTTTGAAAACTTCAGACTAAACTTCTTTTGGGGTTGCTCTCCAATAAGTGGCTCTATATCTTCCATAAGTGGGATACCAGATGATTTTTTCCGGGAGAGCTCTTCCGTAACCGATGTCACTTCTTTTTGAGAAGACTCATATTCCGCAAATGCATCATTCATATCACCTTCTTCCCATCCTGCGGTATGCAACGCACTCATTATCTCATCTTTTGTCATACCACTCGCATATGCGTCTTTGATATACGAAGAAATTTCTTGTGCCATACAATAGTGATCAATAAGTAATTACATTATATCTTTGATAATTTTAGCATACCACGCCTACAGAAAAAGCAAAACATTTTTTACCTATCTCATGAGATTGAAATAACCGGATAACTTCCACCTTTATTCCAATTGTTATATCCATTGAAATTTGTCTCTGGTTCGTCTTTGAGCTGGATAGGGTCGGCACTATAATATATCGGCATCATTTTTTTGTGGTTTTATTTCGCCTACCTGAATATGCTTTTTATCCATACAGTTTTGGAAATTATAAAAATATCATTCAAAAGAGATAAATTCTTTTTCTCCCAGAAGCGGCTTTGCACTCGCGGTATGAATATCTACCCATGCAAGAAACGAGGCAAACAACTCACGCGCCTCCCATTTTAAAAATGATCCATATTTTCTCTTATCCGCCGACACGCCCTGTGCATCAAGTCCGAGTCTGTTACAGAGATACAGCGCCCGCGGAAGATGATACTGTTGCGTAACAATAATAATAGATGAAAGTCCAAAAATTTCTTTTGCGCGATAGCAACTATCATACGTTCTTCTTCCCGCAAAATCTAATATCAAATCTTTCTCTGGTACTTTTCTTTCCAAAAGATACCGCTTCATCGCCATAGGTTCGTTATAATCCACGCTTCTATTATCTCCAGATAAAAGAAACTTATCAATCTTCTTTTTATGATAAATTTCCATCGCCGTCTCGAGTCTATCTTCCAGCGCAGTGCCCGGCTGACGACGCAAAAGACTCGCCCCCAATACGAGTACGACTTTTTGAGGACTCACAGAGTCTACGGTCTGGATGCGATCTTGATATGCCGTCTGTACGCGAAAAATAACAAAACAAAAAAATATGCCAGCGATGCCAATCAATAAAAAAGGAATGTATTGGTGAATTTTTTTGTGTTTTACCGCCATAGTATTCCCTCATATCTTATCGTATTATTATGTACCGAGCAAATAAAAAAGCACCAAACCAAGAAGGTAAGGTGCCAAAAACAGTTTAATTCCATTTACATACTAATTCTTGCAAACCCCAAAAACACCAGCGTAAAAAGAATAGTCATAACAAACGGCGCAATCAGTGAAACATAATTTTTCTTTCCCGGTGCAAATCCGCGAAGAAGGAGTGAATTTGTTACTACAGACACAGAAGAAAACGCCATAGCAAGACCGGCAAGCTCTGGTCGCAGGACAATGCCAATACCAGCAAACAATCGCGCGGCAACCGGTATACCAATGATGTTATAAAACAACGCGAAAAAAAGATTTTGTCTGATTTTCCCAAGTGTTTCACGGCTAAGCTGGATAGCATGAATCACGTCGCGAATATCATTTTTCATCATCACAATACCACCCGTCTCCATAGCAACATCCGTTCCGCTCCCCATGGCAATACCAAGATCTGCCTGCGCCAAAGCCGGCGCGTCATTGATGCCATCACCAACCATAGCCACGTGAAGCCCGCGGGATTGCAATTCTTTTATCCGTTCCGCTTTTTGCTCCGGTAATACCTCCGCGAATACATTTGTAATTCCCGCTTGCTTTGCAATGGCATGCGCCGTCCGTTGGTTATCGCCAGTAATCATATATACCTGTATGCCCATCTTTTCTAATTGTGCTACCGCCTCAACGGATGTTTCTTTCAATGTATCCGCAACACCAATCATCCCCAATATTTCTTTTTCTGTAGCAAGAATCATTACGGTCTTTCCGTCTTCTTCCATCTTTTTCATTCGCTCGTCAATAGATGTAAGCGATAGTTTTAATTCCTGTTCTACAAGTCTCCTATTGCCAAAATAATAGCGCGTTCCATTCATATCCGCACGCACACCGTGACCTGGCAGTGCAGAAAAATCAGTAATATCAGAAAGCTTCGCTCCACGATTTACCGCATACGCACATATTGCTTCCGCCAGCGAGTGCTCCGAACTTTTTTCAATACTTGCAGCGCGAGCAAGTAATTCGTCTTGTGTAAGTACAGTACTTGGAATCACGTCTGTCACTTCTGGCCTTCCTTTGGTAAGTGTTCCTGTTTTATCAAAAACAACTACAGAAACTTTACATGCCTGCTCAAGCGGCTCTCCCCCTTTAATAAGAATTCCATACTGTGCTCCCTTTCCTGTGGCAACCATAATTGCTGTAGGTGTGGCAAGACCCAATGCGCAGGGACACGCAATTACCAGCACGGCCGTAAACGCCATAAGTGAAAAACTCAATGACGCATGTATTACAAAAAACCATACGATAAATGTTAGTATCGCAATACCAATGACCGCGGGAACAAACCACGATGACACTCTATCCGCAAACGCCTGTATGGGCGCGCGAGATCCTTGCGCCTCCTCAATAAGCCGAATAATTTGCGCGAGTGCGGTATCCGCTCCAATTTTTGTCGTGCGAAATTCAAAACTTCCCGTCTTATTCAACGTAGCTCCCGTTACCTTATCTCCTTCTTTTTTTTCTACTGGCATACTCTCGCCAGTAAGCATAGACTCATCCAGCGCAGACAATCCCTTTGTGATGACACCATCCGTTGGAACTTTTTCTCCCGGACGAACAAGGATGACATCTCCAATAATAACACTCTCAATAGGAATATCTTCTGTTTTCTCGCCTCGAATCACTCGTGCAGTTTTTGGTTGTAATCTCATGAGCTTTTTAATAGCCTCTGATGTCTGCCCCTTTGCCCTGCTTTCTATCCACTTTCCAAGTGATACAAATGTTATCAAGAGAGCCGCTGTTTCAAAATAAAGATCTGGGATTTTTTCTCCGCCAATACCAATAATACTGCCATGAAAAAACGCATATTGTAAAAAAACAACTACGCTATAAAAGTATGCCGCGGATGTTCCAATGGCAATAAGACTATCCATGGTAAACATGCGCATCTGAATACTGGACCATGCACCTTTATAAAATCCGGAGCCAACACTGAATTGCACCGGGGTTGCCAAAACAAAAGAAATAATTCCCGCCCACGGCAAAAGCGTGGCGCGTAATGGCAGAAATGAAAAGAAGTCAAAAAACATGAAATACAGCAACGGCGCGCTCAATAAAAATCCAACAAAAAAATTATTACGATACGCATTCATTTCCTCGCGTCTCCGTTTGTGTTCAGACTCTGTATCATTACCCACAATGAGAATAGCGTGATATCCCGTCTTTTCTATTCTTTCGCTAATCTGTTTTTCGTTAATAAGAGAGGGATCAAATGATATATGCGCTTTTTCCGCGGAGAAATTCACATGCACGTTTTGAATACCCGGAAGTTTTTTTACGTTCCGCTCAATAATACCCGCGCATGATGTACAGTGCATGCCACCGATAGAAAACACAATCTGCTTCTTTTGGGCGGTATGTTTGTCATCCATATTTTTCATTTTTTAAGCAGATACTACGCGCCGTGCGTAGTATCTTTAATAGTATTTTCAAATGTCACGATATATTTTCCAAGACTTTCTATTTCTTTTTTTAATGCCTCCAAATCAAGGAGCTCCCCATGCTCTATCTCCATGTGTCCCGTTGCGACATCAACCGAACATGATGTAATTGCGGGAAAATCACCGCATACGTCTTTGATAAGCGCGGCGCATGACGGGCAGTGCGTTCCTTGTACGATAGCAGCTGTTTTCATACTATGAATTTGGAACAACCGTAAACTCTCCACGATACATACCCATAGAGCAACTAAATGAAATTTTTCCCGGTGCCTTTGGAGTAAATTCAATTGTATTTTCACCTTTCTCTAAGAGCTTTTGAATACCCAATTCTTGCGACACTAATACTGATACACATCCGCCAGCTTGTGTTCCGTCAACGATCCATTCAGTCGGAACACCTGTGCGAAGAGTCACTCTGTTTGGCTCATATCCAGATTCTGTTGCTGTCATTCGCACTACCTGTTTTTTACCATCATACACGGCGTTGACGCCGCCAGCAGAAACTTGCTGTGTGTCTTGTGATGAATCAGAAAGCGAAATTTTTGGCAGTGGAAATCCCATAAGCGTAGACGCATTGGAGAAATTCCAAAATCCAAGAACCACTACGAGCGCTCCCGCAAAATGATAAAATAATTTTCCTGATGAGCCTTTGAGCGAGCTTGATGCGAGACCTACCATAAGAAGCGCTGGGGTAGTGCCAAGCGCGAATACAAAAAGAATAAGCGCGCTCGTAACAAAACTTCCCGTTGTAAGCGCATAGAGCTGGAGGCTTAGCGTAAATCCACAAGGAAGGAAAAAAGTCCCAGCACCTAAAAGAAAAGGAACAAACGAATGAGACTTTTCTTCAATGTCTAAAATGGCATGAGACATTTTCTTTGGTAAACGTGGCAACAAAAATCTTTTAAACGATTGTGGAACAAGATCAAGCATGTCCAATCCCATAAAAAGCATATAGAGCGCGGCAAGTAATGTAAGCGCTCCAGTAAAAAACGGGGATGGAGAGAGGCTTTTTCCAATAAGCCCAATGATACCGCCAAGAACACCATATGCGATAAGCCTTCCAATGATAAAAAGAAGCACCGGATACATACGCGCTCCTAATTGTGCGCCGGGATGATATTTCTGAAATTGCGCGACGCTTGAAAGGAGTACGCCTCCAGATACCGCCAAGCATGAAGATGTTGCCGCAACAAGTCCTAAGATAAATGCCGCTCCAAGTGTTACCGAACTTCCCAATGCGGTTGGAGATTTTATAAGTCCGAGTTTAGAAAGAATACTCGCAATAAAAAGAACAATCGCAAATATTCCAATAATTCTAAAAACAGATGGCCTCTCCATTTTTTGCTTCACAGGTATTCTATGTTTTATTTTTCTTCCTCCCTGCTCAAGAATTTGATATCCATGTTCCATGATTGCGGATTGTAATATCGTATGATCTATCTGTTGTCCGCGATAGGTAACGCGCGCGGTACCAGCCGTTGCGTCTACAGACACATCATGGATGCCATCTATTTTTTTCCATTTTCGTTCTATAAGTACCTCACAACTTCTACAGGTCATACCATGAATACGAAGATCAATAACGCGCGGCTCATCACCCATTTTTTGAATAGTAAAAGAAGAAAGTGAAAGTCCCAATGATACAACTTGTTCTCGCACAGATATTTCTTCATACAATTGATTTGCAATAATACGAACAAGCCCTTTCTCTTTATTGATATCAACCTGTGTTATGCCGGCACTATTCTGCAACGCCTCTTTGAGTACGGTGTATTGCTCATCGTGCCTAACACCATGAATGGTACATTTTATAATGTACAATTCTTCTTGATTTTGAGACATATAATTTTAAAAAAATATATAATTCAGTACTATGCAGTGTAGAAGAAAAAAAGCATTTTGTCAATGAGATAGTGAAAATAGTATATTACCTATAATTTGCTCCAATTGCTTCAGAAATATGAGAAAATCCATCTTTTTTGAGAAGCCCTACAAGTCCTTGATTGATCGCGCTTATGATTTGCGGACCCTCAAAAATCATGCCGGTGATCAATTGAATAAGCGACGCTCCGCTACGTATTTTTTTGTATGCATCCTCTGCATTAGATACTCCGCCAACACCCATAATTATATATGCCCCACGGGTCTTTTGATATACATACGAAATCATCTCATCTGAAAGTTCTTTTACTGCATTTCCACTCATTCCGCCAATATTAGGAACCGATGGATCTAAAATATTTTTATTATCCCGTTTCTTTGTGAGGTTTGTACAGATAAATCCCGCAATCCGATGTCTCTGAACTACCGTGATAAGCGCATCAAGATGTTCGTGAGACAAATCTGGAGAAATTTTCAAAAATATCGGTGTAGTATTTTGAATGGCATCAATGGCGCCAAGAAGAGATTCAAGTTTTTCCACGTCAGTAAACGGCTCGCCGCCGTATGCATTGGGGCAACTGATATTTATTGTAAAATAATCTCCAATATTTTCTTGTACAAATATTTCGTATGCTTTTTTGTAATCTGCGATACCTGCCTGTGTTTCTACGGTAGCTGCACAATTTGTCTTTGCGATACTGATGCCAACAGGAATGTCAAATTTTTTATTTTGTAACCTCTTCACAATAGATTCACATCCATCATTTTTCAATCCATAATATACAAGAAGTGACTTTGATTTCACTAATCGCCAAAGTCGTGGTTTTGGGTTTCCCTCGCATGGCTCTCCCGTTATGGACCCAACCTCAATAAACCCAAACCCAACAGACGGCAGGATACCCGTGAGCTCTGCGTTTTTATCAAATCCCGCGGCAAGACCAATAGGATTCTTAAAATGAATATCACAGATATCCTGCTCAAGAGATGGGTGTGCATACGAAAAAAATATGCGCGTCACTTCCCTTCCGATGCCTAAAGAACCTAAGAATTTTCCAAACTGAATCATCGAATCATGAATGTGTTCAGGATCAAAAAGAAAGAAATAGTGTTTTAAAATACGTGTATACAAAAAGTGAACAAGTACGTTTCTACAGCATATCAGATGTTCAATCATATATTCACCACATCTTATTGTCTCCCCTCAATAGCTCCAAGAAGTACCACTGCCGCTATGCCAAGCCGACGATCTAAAAGGTGCCCCGTATCTAACGAAAAATCAATGTCCATTTTTGGAACAAATGGATTAAACCGTTGTTTAAAAACAGCTACGCGTATGCCCCCGATATCCACATAATATGTTTGTGGGATAAGATTTGTCAAAAATCTCCGAATAAGCGCAAGCCACATACTATCTTCTTTAATAAAACCAATGTCATTATCAAATGCGTCCATTACAACCCACTCATCCTTTAACCATGATTTTATTCCCTTTCGCCGCAGGGCACCAATCTTTTTCTGCGTTTCAGAGACAAACACATCGTATGTAGCAGAAATATCAAAAATCTGACGTGCCTTTATACAGAGAGCCTCCTTTTTTTTATCTTCAGCAGTATACAGACGAATATCTTCACGAAGTTTAAACGCCTTCATAAACACAAAAAGAACCACCTTCCCCTGCTCATCAAAAATATGAAACGATTTCCCAAAAAGCTCAAAAAACTTTTTTCGTATAACGTATGTACTTCCAGAAAATGATTCTTCCATATATTTTTTTATATTATTTATTTCTTTATACTTTTTATTCGTTCTTTCATGATGTCCTCCTTAAACAGAGGAAAAAGCCCACCCCGACAGATAATGCTTACAGGGTCTTGTTCTAATGAAGGTTTTCCGGATGGCCATATAGCACGATATTGTTTTTTACCTTGATATGTTACCTCTTCTGTTGTCATGGAAAGTTCTGCATTCATAAGTGAGAGCTCCTTCCCTGGAATATGTGACGGAAATGCGAGTTGATGAAGCTCTTCATGGGCAATAACAAGCTCAAGTACCTCTTTTCTACTCTCCCGAAGTAAACTCAAAAATCCGCCGGGAATACCTTTAAATATATTTTTCAAAAGAATATCAATATATTTTCCCTGATTATCTACCACATCACCAACATGATCATCGTGCGTACTCTCTCCAGCGGAAAATGCCGTTCCAAGCGGCGACACATCCTGAATAGTCATAAACGTATCTGCCGGCTTGAGAGAGGCTATCACTGTCAAGCCGGTTATTTTTGAGAGCAGTGCGTTTGACGCAATAACCGCCTCACCAAATTCTTCAACACTGACACCATATTCTTTCAATTTTTTTATGGGATTTTGTATACCAATAGTATAGGTGCCACTTCTCCATGCGGAAAGTTTTATCATAGGTTTCCATGCACCATCTTTCTTTTCACGCACAAAAATAGCCGCAAGATCTATCGGATCAATAGAAAGACCCTGTTTTTGTATAGTATCATTGATACGCTGAAATTCTTTTGTTTTTTTAATATTTTCAAGGTCATCTATCGTTTTGTCCTCAATAAAATTATATTTTTTATCAACAGAAATAGAGGATGACAATTTTTCAGCCTCTTGCTCCACGGTAAGCGGTGAAACACTACATCCGGTATTCAAAAGAAAGGTTCCTGCCACAAGAGCTCTTTCTATAGTTTTCTTTTTTCTCTTTGGTACATCGAGAAGCTGTGACTTGTCTGTCTCTCTGCCTCTGTTAAAAAAATCAAATGTCATATATCACATAATTTTATGCGCTTTCACCATACCACTCACCTATAAAAAATCAAGGGGGCTGCCTATCCTACGAAAGTACTCCTTTTTTCTTCAGATATTCTTCAATTTGTCCTGCATCGCTATCTGCAAGAATTTCTCCATCAATATCAAATGTTGGTGTTTTTTCCTGTCCGGATTTTTGCACAAGTTCACTAAAATATTCTTGATTTGAGCGCACCTCTCGCTCTTCAAAAATAATAGTATTTTTTCGTAAAAAAGCAATCGCATCATCGCACCATGGACACCCGCTTTTTGTATAGACTATAATATTCATAGATTATTAATCACTTTATTATACAACCAATTATTCCAAGATAATTCTTTTCTGATATATCTCAATGCACCCTCTCTGCCCTATCTTTATGAATTTTTTGTTTATTTCTTTTTTTAAAAGACCCATATCTACCATACTCCTATCATCTACAAATAAAAGTATTCCATCATTTTTAAGAACTCTATAAAAATCGTCTTCTGCCTCAATTGCCGAGTGAATTGGTATCCCCTTTATAAATACCGTATCTACAGACATATCTTTCAAAGGTGAACTCCGAAAATCTCCTACAAGCTCCATATCATGTTCCTTGTACCCACGGAGACCATCTTGAGCGTGCTTCATGCGATAATACGAATCATGTTCTTCAAGTGACAGATGGATCACATAGTCTGTTCCCAGTGCATCGCGCGGTATCACATCATATCCACTCCCGGGATAATACATTACATCAATACCACGCTCTTTGCGTATATGCCGTAAATCTTTTTTTATTGCTTTTTCTGTTCCAGACAGTGATCCAAACGTTACAAGCCAAAGGGCATTTTTTAGACGTATCCAATTGTTCTCACGGTGTGTTTGATAAAACTCTCGAACCTCCGCCTCTGTTTTTTCATCTGGCAACGGCGCATCGATACGTTTAGGATCTATAACGGAACGTAAAACTTTTTGTTGTTTCGTATTAAGCTTATCAAAAGCAACAATATTCTCCGAATATTCAAAAGATGCTTTTTTTATTTTTTTACGCAACCCCTCGCGTACCCGCTCAATATTTGATGATTTCTTTTTTTCAGGTTTCCTTTCCGTATCTTCAGTCTTCTCTATTTGTTCGTATGTTTCTAAAGATTTTATTGGTATTTCTCTAAGCGCCTCCATCTGATTGAGACGTGGGGGTATGAGTTTTTTTTGATCTGCCATATGTATACTATCTCAAAGATGGATCGCTCAATCTAATCAGTCTTACTAAATAACTTTAACAAGTAATAGCGTTTTCTTACTATACTCATACCTTTATCTTACCATTGAGATGGCAGGACGTCAAAAAAAAGACCCTGTGATTATCACAAGGTTTGAGATTGATACTAGTGGATTTTGATTTCTTTAGACTCCTCTACGACCTTTGGCATCTTCATACGCTCAAAGATCTCATTCGCGCGATCCCACGCGGGTTTCATTTTGAGCGCGTGCTCCTCTATCTTTCTATCCTCTTCTGCTCTGTATGTTTCATATGCCGCCATGTCTTTGGAAAGTGCGTCTCTCTGCACACTATCAGACTCCTCAAGCGTGGCGAAGAGCGCCTGCGCACCCTCATACATTTGAGGACCAACCATGAGCCCGGGGATCACGAGCCCTTGCATGTCATTGCGCTGGATCATGAAGAGTGCGACTTCGCGCTTCAGAGCTTGGTATTTTTTTGACAATGGCCACAATATTCCAGCAATATCAAACATGCGAAGCTCGGTCTTCCTTTCGGGATAAGGAGCATTAAGCTTGATGATATTTTCAAGCTGTTGTGCCAGTACCCTCTCTGAAGGGCGGTGATGTTGGTACAGATGATACACGAACCACTCATACTGACCCAGAGGAGCTACTCTTCCTACTTTGATCCCCTTCTCCATCGCATTTCTCACTGTTGTGGCAATCCGCATATCAGCAAGTAGACACAAGGAGTCAGAGATACCCGTTGTTGTAAAAAGTTTACTCAACGGATGAAATGACAGACTCTGTGTGAAGTCGCCCACAGAAAAGAGCTGTTCTACTGGTAGTGCCTTCATAAGACGCCACTTCTGTTGAGCTGTGAGATGTGGTATGAGGCCCACCGCTATCGTGACATACCGAGATGAGTCCGGTCCGTAATACCTCATCAGAATCTCAAGAAGATTAAGAAGGTATGGGTGAAGCACCTCTGGGATAGGTGTATCTCCCATATCAGTAGAGCCATGGGAATCCCTTGTTTTCCAGTAAAATGGAAGTATATGTCTTCTTTTTTCCTCAATACAGAGCACCGTCAGCGCGCGCGCTTGCATCTGGGGTTTGAAGTCTCCAGAGAGGATTTCGCGTAGCGAGTGTGCGGGCTGAAAGTGTCTTTGGTACATGCTCTCATCCACAAACTCGCACCAGAGCACTTCGCCCTCGTCAGTGAAAAGAACATCTTTGAAAGAGCCACATAGCTCTTTGAGCGCCTGTTCCAGATTCATCAGTATCTCCTTTCTTTTAAGTACATAGATCATACTAACAGATCTAAGCCAAACGGTCAACAGATCGAGTAGATATTTTTATTCTGAAAAAAATGAGCCCGCCGGAACGAATCCATGCGGGCTAAAGAACTATTTTTCCACAGCAAGATAGATCATGTCGGGTCGCAATGCTATTTCATCCCAAAAAAACTCTCTAATCTCTGGTCTATTCCGAACCTGTTTACCATACAAGTCATCATGGTAGTCTGGCGAGAAATAGTCAAGATCAACCATGGGTGATAGCCACCCAGATATGTCTGTGTTGTCCGAAGTTGTATTCTCAAGAAAGTATCTCGCACCAAGGGCGGTAAAAAAACCACAAATCATGTTTGGTCTAGTGCGAAGAAACCCCATAAATTCAGATCCATCAGCTGGGCGCATATTGATCCCATCCAATAATCTGACGATCCTATCAGGCCGTTGCCATTTCCTAAAGTTAAACCGTATAAGCCGAAGATCTATCGTCTTCACATCCTCTCCCGTTGGTGGATAGCGTCTATATACGTGACAGGGGTTTGTAATAACCCCATATATTTGTTTCACTGTCCATGAATAATTCACGAAAGTCGGAACCACCAGTTGGACTGAAATCAAGGGCATATCTGCCTCTCTTTCTGTATCTCTTCTATGGTAAAGGAACTATAAGGGGGAGCATAGCATATAGTACAAAAAATGTCAATAGTATTATTGACATTTCTATTTTATATTGAAATTATAAACAAAATGCACTTCCTTACGCCTCGCACTCTTCTAATTTCATCTATTTTACATCTTCACTAAGATGGGGAATACCATGCCGAGGCGCAACGCGCCGAGGCTGTTTCTTACGATTTCACAAAAAGTGAAAATTGGCGGTGTTTTTTAGACAAAGTTCGAACGTTTTTCGAGGAGAATCCCGATTTTGAGCCCTAACTCCCCAGCGGCACTCCGCGATGCGGAGTACAAAACCCCTAAAATTTTCCCCTCTATTTTTTCTTAATCTTTTGCGCGCGCCCCATTCAAATCCGCCGTAGGCGGAAATCCAAATCGGTAGGGAAAATTTTAGGGTTTTTGTTGTTCTGCTCCGCCCGCTCATATACTCCCCAAAGGTTGGGCGGAGCAGAATGCCGCTTCCGTTTGGGTGCCTTCGAGACGAGGTACAGGAAGAATGGAATTTCCCTCTCCCCTTAAACCCCTCTTCCATTCCATTCTTCCTGTACCTTGGTGCCGACTTCAATGGCAAAGGCGGTTTTGCCGATGAGGGATAAGATCATAATATTACATTTTGGAATATAACACAATGGAATATATAATAAATCCATATCTATGACAAAGGCAATATATTCCAAAGATCATCAATTCATAGTCGAGCAATTAAAAAAAGCCCGTAAGGAATCTGGTCTAGATCAGATCGAGATTGCTAAAATGCTCGGCAAGACACAGTCTCACGTCTCAAAAATAGAGTCGGGACAGAGACGTATTGATGTTGTTTCGCTTAAAGAATTTGCTCGAATTTACAAAAAAGATTTGTCATTTTTTATCGAATAGTTATGCAGACGTGGACATTGCCTCAAATTAAGAAAGCATTAAAAGAACTCTCCATGAAAGGGTGGGTTAAATCAAACCGCCTCCATAATACAGGGATTGGTAAGACTCTTGAGGACTATTTGGGCATTACAGAAAATAATATTGCTTTGCCAGATTTCGGAGTAATGGAATTGAAGTCGCAAAGAGCTGGAACTTCATCTATGATGACCCTCTTTACGAAGAAGCCAGAGGGTATCACTAATGCGGAAATATTGAAGAGGTTTGGATATCCTGATCCCGAATTTCCACAACACAAGATACTTCACCAAACTATTACGAACGGAAAGAAGAACGGTCGCGGTTTTCATTGTAAAATTGATGAGAAGCTGGGTAAACTATTAATACTCAAAAATAGAACAGTGCTCGGGTATTATGAGCTAGATTTTTTGAGACTAAAAGCAGCCGAAAAAATTGGAAACGGACTCATTCTTGTTTTTGCTAATTGCAAAAAAGAAAAGGGGTACGAATACTTTCACTATACAGAGGCGTGGCTATTAAAGGATATAGACCCAAAGCAATTCCTTACGCTATCAAAATATGATATTCGTCTTGGCGTTTATAGAAGTGGAAAGAATGCGGGAAAACCACATGACCACGGCTCCGCTTTTCGTCTCACTCGTCTTTCCGAAAAAACTTTTCCGCTTTTGTTTAAAACGCATGAGCGCATTCTCTAGTTTTTTCGCAGAACAACAATACTTTCTTTATTCATTGTTTCCTCCAAAGCACCGACAATATTTGTTGGGGAGTTTTTGATCGGCATTCGTTTACCCGGAATATTTCGAACTATAATATCCTCACAAGTAAATCCTATTTTTTCGGCTAATTCAGCGATAATAAAATCTGTTGGGATTCTCACTTGTTTTACTAATCTATTGCCAATTACAAGGCAAAAATATTTTTTAGGCTTAAGTATTCTGTGAGCTTGCTTCAAGCATTCATTCAATCCAAGATTAAAACTTAGTACATCTTTTGCTCGTAGTTCGTCTTGCTTCTTAATTTTTTCTAATGAATCTTTGAGATAGTCCGATGAAAGCGTATGGGTTAAATTTTTGGTAGCCCTACCTCCAAGAAGATCGTTATCTACACCAGAGGCATCGTTTGGATCTGTAAAAACATCAATCCATTGAGCTGAAAGCCTAGAAAACTGTCCATACGCAACTGTAGTACGGCTATCGCCGTATGGTGGAGAAGTAATAATACAATCAATGGAATTTGTCTTTATACCATTATCTTTTGATGAATCGCCATAGATTATTTTTGTCCACGAATCTTTTTTTGTATCTTTGTAAAAATCAGTCATTCCCACGATATTTTTTTCTGCATGTTTTCGAAATATACTAATAACATCAGGGTCATGTTTTTCCAGCTTTTCACCTTTAATTCTGACCAATTTAAATTCCCCAGTCTTTGTATTGGAGGAATAGCGCACTGTCTCACTAAACGTTACCATCAAAAAATTCTGAATTGTCTCGTCTTTTACTTCTTGTATAGCTTTTTTTAGTTTTGCCAGTTTAACAATTATCTTTTCCTTAAACCAAAAATCAATATTTTTAAAAGTAGGCTTCTTTGTTTCGTTATCTTTAATGTTTTCCACTCTATCAAGCAGAGCTATGTACTCTTTTGTTAATTTTTGAGGATTAATTGGGGTTGTCTTTGCTTTAGCAAGAAAAATAGCTAATGGGTTAAGATCAATTCCGTATGCATTTCTTCCTATTAGTTTACTCTCGACCAATGCTGAGCCAGAGCCACAAAAAATATCACAAATTGTATCCCCCTCTTTACTATAAGTTTCTATCAATCGTCGTCCGACTTGTGGGATGAACATTGCAGGATAGGTATGTATTCCGTGTGTGTATGATTTTGTTTTTTCTCCTCTATAATCCCATGAATAATCTATCTTACGTACATATTTTTCACTCCTTGATTGCCCTCGATCGAGTTGTGATTCAAGGTTACGAATAATTTTAACGACAACACCTCTAACTTCTACCTCATTACGATAAATCGGGAATAGTGTTGGGTTTGCCGGCTGTAGTCTAAACTTTCCGTTTTCACGATATAATTTTTTAAGTGTTGCTTGATTATCATCTATCACAGCCACAACAGTCTGACCATTTTCCGCTACCTCTTGTTTGCGTATAACAACAATGTCACCATCAAAAATACCCTCATCGATCATGCTGCTACCTTGCACACGCAAAGCATAGTGTTTGCCCTGTTTCCCAATTTCATCTCTTGTGATTGTGATAGTTTCGTCTGGGATTTCAATCGCCTCAATAGGCTGACCGGCTGCGATAGCTCCTAAAATAGGAATTTCAATCACCTGCTTTGCCTTAACTGTAGAAACAGCACGAGGTTGGTTGTGTTCTTTATTTAAAAAACCAGCATCTTGCAGTTTGCTTATATAGTAATGAGCCGTTGACACAGAGGCAAGCTTAAATTTCCTCTTGATCTCGTCGAGAGAGGGGGCATAGTTGTTCTTTGCCATATAGGCTTTTATGAAATTGAGAACTTGAGTTTGTTTTTTTGTAATCACAGATGTTGACGGGAGTTTATTAAACCTATAATATTAGTATAGAAAATAATTAGAAAGCATACAAGTAGGAGTTATCCACATACATAGTTAGAAAAATAAAACTTTGAGTTATATGGAAGAAGGTAAAGCTCTACGTATTAAAAAGGATATATTTGATGGTTTTCGAATGGCAAATATTCCATGGAATGGCTCACTTTCAGTAGTCGATTTCTTATCTCGACTTTATGATCTATCAGCACTTCCTTCGAGTGATCCTCGCTACCGAACTATGGAAGCGGATATACAGCAACATTGTATAAATAATGACGACTGGGATGAGTGGTGGATTGTTGAAGATTCACGGATTAATCTTCATAATTTTGAAAAATTGCAACAGTTTTTAATTGAAACGGTTCACCCTGTTGTTAGACCTGATGCCGAGGATGCTAAGAGAATTGCTCAACATATAAACGGGGTTCTTGAAGCTGAGGGAGTGGATTATATACTTGAGCCCGTGAGATATATTTTTGAAAAACCAGTATTTGACTTTCGACCTATCTCAAGAGCTTCGTCTGTTGAAATGGAAAGAGGATCTGATATTTCAGGAACATTTGCAGGGGAACAGATGAATAAATGCAGAGAAAAATTAAAAAAAGGTGATTATGATGGAGCAGTTACTAATTCAAGATCATTCCTCGAGGGTGTATTTGATGATATCCACAAAAAAGTTACAGGAGAAAATATTCCCCAAACTGGAGAGCTTGTTTCTGACTTTAAAAAAATTCAGAAGCTTCTTTTTTTCTCTCCGGAACAGCATAGTAACAATGCTGCAAAGGCGGTTCTTTCTAGTCTCTCAGCACTTATAAACAACATTGACACCATGGGTAATAAAATGGGTGACAGGCATCGACCGAATATGAAGGCAGAGGCTCATCATGCAAGTTTATGTGTAAATGTAGCAACTATTGTTTCTGATTTTCTTTATACCTCCCTATCCTTTCAATTTAGGGGTGCGCCGAATCTATATAAATACTTGATTGATCTACTTGACTCTGATATGCGCCTCAAGTCTCGGAATGAGCTCGTTGAACATAAGAAAATTAGATTATTTATCGAGCGTTTAGACGTGTATTCTGCACGGATACTAATAAATCGACTAATCGATGAATATGAAATTGTAAGCTATAAGAGTAGCGATATCTTATTTTCAGCAACAAATGTGCTCTGGAATTGGCTTGTCGTACACGATGTTAATCGAATTTATGATAAACATAATAGGAATAATCAGGCTGTTGGTCTTGTTTTTTTTCTTAAGACAATTAATACGGATAAGAAGGATATTGTGCTTTCCGATGAAATGATAAAATATGTACAGAAAAATGAATCGATATAATTTTTTGGTCGAGTAACATGATTGTTATTAAGGCACTACAAAGAAAGCCTAGTGTCTTTACATGTATTCGTGAAGACTGTAATATTTTCTTGTCCCTTGAAAACTGGCGGGGAATAATTGCCACCCCTCTTTGGTACTCTATTTCAGTTTACCTCGATCTCTCTTCTCCAAAACCGATCATCGATTTTGGAGTGGGGAGCAGTATCGAGGTCGACTGCTATAATAACCCAAGAAAGGAAGCAATTCTATGACTGGAAGAAAAACGAGTGCAAAAGTTGGCAAAAAAGCATCTAATGCGCTCAAGGATTCCAAATCGCGCGCAAGAGAGAAATCACTTGCCGGAAGTGCGCTCTCGCAGAGAGCACCTCAATCACGAGGGAAGAAGCGACGTAAGTAGTTTCCGATCTCCTCCTCGCCAGTTTTTAAGGGATTCTAGGAGTAACATTACACTATTCTCTTGCCCGCGCACGGGTGGGCGGGGAAAGGGCAAGATATAACAATAATCCCCATCGGCAAAACCGCCTTTGCCATTGAATCCGGCACCAAGGTACAGGAAGAATGGAATGGAAGAGGGGTTTAAGGGGAGAGGGAAATTCCATTCTTCCTGTACCTCGTCTCGAAGGCACCCAAGCGGAAGCGGCATTCTGCTCCGCCCAACCTTTGGGGAGTATATGAGCGGGCGGAGCAGAACAACAAAAACCCTAAAATTTTCCCTACCGATTTGGATTTCCGCCTACGGCGG
>Ga0209515_10000613_pt1 | contig 63065 bp, 58 predicted proteins | sample Subgroupgradi54m_FD_187454 | JGI IMG/M metagenome (GOLD analysis project Ga0209515, IMG submission 187454) | Subsurface groundwater microbial communities from S. Glens Falls, New York, USA - GMW60B uncontaminated upgradient, 5.4 m (SPAdes)... ...
ATATTCCAAACGGGTGTGGCAAACAGGAATAATTTTTGAAAGTACTCTATTATAGACAAATTCGAACCTATTTCAAAGAAAATTTCTGACCGCTTTGCTCCGGCGCGGCCGCCCTCCGCGCCTCTTTAGAACCATGTTGCCCTAATTCAATACCAATCCCATTTGCTACCCAGTCAATAAGTGCTGTTTTCCCAGGCTTAGGTTTAACAACTATTCTTTCTATTCCACTTGCTGTTATAAGCGCTCTTGCGTCTTCATCAATATTCCTAGCAATTATAAATGCCGGAGTTGCAGCGGTCGTTGTATGAAGATCGATCAATACATCCGTGTCAGATAGTTTTTCCTTGAGTTTATAAGCTAACTGATCTTCAACATCGCCACTTTCACTTCCAGGGAAACTTTTGTTTAAATCGTGATCGACAAATCGTTTGTTGACTCTCACTGCATTCGGATTAGCAACAACAAGCCGTAATGTTCCAGTCGTTGATTCTATTCCTTTTAGTGATTCTAGAATATTAATTCCAACTAATTCGTTTCCATGCATACAGGCGACAATTGTGACTACCGGAGAACCACTACCATATTCCTCAATCAAGGGCTCAATTTCTTGACGCCTATTTACCAACTCAATAAAATGTGATCTATGTTCTGCGTTCATAATTAATTAAAATGTAACTTCGAATCCTTGTAGATAGTGATAATCGATAGTATTCATTATTGTATTTTCATCCAGAATAGATGCTTCTGTAACGTTTTCCATAAAAAATTGATGAAGAAAACGCATATAGAAGCTATGAGTAATACATAAAACGTTATTGTATGGTACTTTTTCTATAGTATTCTTTAAAAGAATTATTCGCTTAAAAACGTTCTCAAAGGATTCTGCTCCATTTCCATTTTTCATTCCTTTAAACAATGAACTTCTCACTGCTGTCATTCCTGCGCCTTTGTAATCTTTTTCTGTCATGAGTATTTTAGGGTCAAAATAAATTTCCGAGATCATATCTGTCTTATGTATCTGAAAATTTGAATTTGCTACATTCCTTATCAAAGATGCGGTTTGTTCTGTACGTTTGGATAAACTACAAAAAACGTATTCGTATTCTTGCAATTTTTCTATTCTATGTTCCTTTAATAGGATATTTTTCGTGTTGGAATTAATATCAGGGGATATTACTCCTGTTGCCAGATCGCTTATTTGACTAAAAGTTAATTTTGAATAGTCGTTATAAGGAGCCTTTAATTGGCTATGACGAATAAATGTTATCTTTTTCATGTTTGTTCAATTTTCTTTACTAATCTATTGGATGGATCAAAAAATACTTTTATGCCAGTTAATAAACGTGAGGATTTAATTCCTCCGATGGCTCCTTTCCCTAATTCTCTTGCCCGTTGAGCACCATGGGATACAATACCCGCGTTTTCTATTACTAAACCATCTGCTTGAACGATAAATGGATCATGACTAAGATTCATTTGAGAAGCCACTAAAATAATCCGTATATCCTGACTCTTATATATCTGAATCGTTTCTCTGGCATCATCAAGCGTATCAAAATTATCTATATTAACAATAGTAGCTTCCTCAATTGTCTTTCCTTGAGAGAGTAACTTACCAAGAAATTCAGAGGACTCTAAGTCATCTTCATTTTCTGTACCTATATTCTGCACATCAGATTCTCTAATAACAGATGGCAAGTGAAGTACAATATTTTGATTGAATCGTTCCTGTCTCTCAACAATTTTAGCTTTAAATTGATTAACATTTTCAATATAACTAGCTAATTCCCTAGGAAAAAGCGAAAAAATATCACCATCGCTTGCTCCAGTTCTGTTACTAATCTCTGTAAGCGCATCACGAAATAAGTCATATTCTTTTACAAACTGATACTTCACGGTTTCTCTGAGGGCCATATATGTCTGTGCAGCTTGTAATACATGAGCGAATTCATCATGAAATGAAGTCCCTCTAAGATTTTTCAGAAATTCCTCTTCAGCTTGTAAGCGTTCGTTTTTTTGCCGACTGAATTCGCTAATGTACTGATCTTTTGAGCCAAATATACCTTCGACGTATTGTCTCAATGCGTTTTTATCATCCTTTAATCTAGGATGACGAATTTCTAACATTTCTCCAGTACTATAATGTCCTACAACAGTACGACCAATATGTATTGCTTCATCAATGGTTGAAGCTTGAGCTATTTTCAAATTAGCTTGCGTAATTTCACTTCCATCCAGTCCTTGATTTAACAAAGAGAAAGTAGACTCTACTTGGTCTTGTGACATATTAAAATTATCTTTAAGCATTTGTTGCAACCGTTGTGAATAATAGAATCCAAGGCGAGCGGATTTTACAAAATGTACACAAGATACTGTTCTTAAATGTTCAAGAATAGTATTAGCATGATTGATTAAATCATTGTTTGTTAAATTTTTAAGTTCAGTACTACTCATTTCTAAAATAAAATTGTCTGTTTCAGGTTTACCTTGAGATAGATATTCATTCATGAATATTCCAGCATGCTGACCCATCCTTTGTTTAAATTCTAAATATTTTTCATAATAATCTTTTCCTTTTTCACCAAAACGTTCGACAAGATATTCAAGAGATGGATCCTGCATATATAGTCCCATTTCTGGATATTCTCCTTTGCTCGGTTCTAGATTTACTTCATTAAGATATTCTGCAACGAGAGTAGAGGAGTATTCTTCTCTTGAATCAGGAAATCCTGCATAAAAGGTGTGAGCATCGCGGGCTATGCTGAAATACGGTTTTCCACCAATATAGTACATAAATCCGACTGATTCATTACCGAGTGGATAGCCCATTTGTTGCCTACCTAGTTGAATTGCACCGGGGACACCATCGCTGCCAGTAAATATATAGGCAAATACTCCAAAGTCCATTTCTTTTGGTTTAGGTAATAATTCACTAAAATTGCTGTCACTTAATATGACTGAATTTGATCCAAGCTCCCTTTTTTCTTGTTGAATAATTTCATTTAATTGATCTTTTGTGTAACTAATCACATCTTCACCGCTTAATTCTAGGTTTACTCCCGATACTTCAGTCGTTAATGGGCGTGCTTGCAACACATAAATTTTACCATTCTTAATAGCAAATTCTATGTCTTGAGGTTTTTTAGCAAACGCTTGTTTAATGCCAAAAGCCAAAGAGTCTAGTCGTTTTATCTCATCATAAGACAACGGGATAAGATCGGTATTTTTTGATTTGGTAACAAATTTTACATCAGGAGAATAAAGAACTGATGCTCCTTCTGACAAACCATCAACTAATTTATTGCCAAACCCATTGGTGTATTGAATAAGCGTATGACTATCATCAACATCTGTATAAATAACACCAGAAATATCTGGTTCTATTAATTTTTGTAAAATAATCCCCATTTCAACCTTTTGTCCATTTAGACCGTGTATATTCAAATATTCTTTGACTGTATCTGAATTAGATTGCTCATATATCCTTTTTATTGCATCCTCAATGGTTTCTGTTTCGTTTTGTAGATAATATGTGTCAAAAACTCCAGCCATACTTAGCTCATCCCCATCTTCACATGTTGCAGAACTACGAACTGCAACATTTCCGCCCATTTCTGCTCTAATTCTCTCCAGTTCTCGAATCAGATTACTATCAATTAATCCACTATTCATATAATCCAAATGCGCTTCTGCTGTAACAGCAACGGCAACAGGAACTGGAAATCCAGCTGAATGCAGTTCAGCTAAGTTAGTTGCTTTATTCCCAACATTTTGTGCATGTCTAATGGCAATTTGTTCTAGCGTTAATACATTAGAGTGATTTGAAATAATATGCTCATTTTGGTTATTTTCCTGTTGTATCTCTATATTCATATACCTCCTAAATAATAAATTTTAATAAAATCCACAAAAAAACTCGTCATTACAAGAATTACCACAATAATGTGATAAACCTTGCAAGGACGAGTTACTCTCGTGGTGCCACCCTGCTTTGTTGCCTCTGATAAACAAAAACTCTCCCTTTCGAGGAGAGCCACGTCAATCATAAGGAAACCTTATTTCTGACGAGCTCCGTTATTACGACACTCGTTCCTATCTTTTACGGTTTTGGCTCCGTCGCATACTTTTGCGCTTCTCCCCGGTTCCAACCTTCCGGATCAACGAATTTATTACTTAGATAGTAAGGATGATACCATAGTTCAATTCTTTGTCAAGTCTTATAGTGAAATGTTATAATCCAATTCTACGCCAAATAATAGCTTTTGGACTGTAGGATAGCTCTTTAACATATCAACAGTAGTGTCGGTAACATCGTGCTTTTCAAATATCTTTATATATGTTTGAATGATATGATGTTGCCGACACCACAGACAACATTTATAAAAACAAGGCAATGTCAAACGTATCACACTATAAGGAGAACGTATCATGAAAGTTGTATTGACAGGTATGCGGACGACTGGGAAATTACATCTCGGTCACAAAGTTGGAGCGCTCGATCAATGGGTTCAAGCTCAGAATACCGGAGAATATGAGTGCTATTTCCTTCTGGCGGATAATCAGGCGTTAACAACACATGCAGATAATCCGGCTCTTCTACAGCAATCTGTTCGAGATGTCGTTCTGGATTGGCTTTCCGTTGGGCTTGATCCGTCACTACCCCATGTTCACTTTGTTCAGCAGAGTCAAGTGTATGAACGACACGAACTGTCGATTCTGTTTGGCATGGTGGCAAAGTACGCAGAAGTAATGCGCGATCCGACCCTCAAGACTGAATTGGAGCGACAGGAAGATGCTTCTATCGGATTTATGTATTACCCTGTGGATCAGATCGCGGACATTCAGATGGTTGATCCCATGGTACCCGGAGCGAAACTTCTGGTTCCCGTCGGGAAAGATCAGCTTCCGCATCTTGAACTGGCTCGTGAAGTTGTCCGGCGATTCAACTTTATGTACGGTCAAGTCTTCACCGAATGTGAAGGACTGGTCGGTAAAGTAGGAACGCTCGTTGGCACTGACGGCGATGCAAAGATGAGCAAAAGCATGGGTAATACGATTAATCTGAGCGATAGCTTGGAAGATGCGTTCCGTGCAATTGACAAGATGCCCATTGATCCTGCGCGTGCTGTCAGAGGAGGTAATAAGGTTCCCGGCGATCCCGATAAGGCAGTGGCGATCATTTATCATAGGGCGCTCAATCCCAATGAAGATGAAGTCGCCGAAATCGAACGCCTTTACCGGCTGGCTCAAATTGGAGACTCCGAGATCAAGGCTCGACTGAAGGAAGTCATGCGTGACTTGCTAACGCCTATTCAGGAACGTCGGGCGCATTTCATGCAAACAGCCAACATTCACGACATCGTCTACGAAGGAACTCAAGCTGCACGTCGAGCCTGTATTCCTGTGGTCGAAGCCATGCGTGAACACATGCATCTGACGTTTCCCTCATAATCGGTAGACCGAGAAAGGATATCATCATGTCTACCCAACCTACCAAGGCTGCCCCTTTGTGGCGTAGCGTTTTCGTTCTCTCCCTGTTAGCTGCGGTTTTCTCTGCCGTCTTCAAGTCGATGGATAATATCACCGTACACAATATCGCCATTGCACAAGACGGACTCACCGCCGCTTTCGCGTATCTCGTCGTGGGAGGTTGGACCGGATTTGTTTCTGGTCTCATTTTCTCCCTTCTCGTCGGAAAGCGCTTGGTAGACCCTGATTTCAATGGTCTCGTTTTCAGGAACAGGGTAATGCACAAACAAGCGCTCATCGCTGGGGTCATTTCGGCGGGTAGCACGCTTTTTCTCCTCTGGGGAAACCAACTTGGTGATCCAAGTGTCTTAATTGCCCTGGGGAACGGCGTGATTGTCTACACTGCTCTCTACGATGTCTTTACAAAGCAAGCATCGGGCCGTCTGCTTTTGGTACCGATTGTGATGGTGATAGTCGGCGGTGCGCTTGCTGCGTTTAGCGGTTCGTTCTACGTGACTGCATTAGGGATCGTTATGGTGACGCTCGTCTCCAACCTACTGGCAGCATTCTCTGAAGTCGTCGAACAGAAAGGCGCAAAAGCAAGCGATGGGGTCAACCTGTTCGTTTGGCGTTTCTTCTGGCTTGCCTCCACCGGGACAATACTCGCAATTGTTGTGAGTTCCATACGTGGGTACCCCCAGCCGGATTCGAACCGGCGATCTACACGTTGAGAACGTGTCGTCCTAGGCCGCTAGACGATGGGGGCGAAACGTTTGAATCAGCCTCAATTGTAGCAGTTTCCTATTGACATCACAAGGAACGTCGGGTACAATCTTTGTAGGTAGTTTGAACTTATTTAAGCTCACCGTGCTCCCTACACCTAGAAAGACTTGAGGGAGGTTTTTTTTGAAGTTTTTTTATAAAATTTTAACGTAGTATGGATACTAATAATCGGGTCGTGATGACGAAAGACGGCCTCAAAGAGCTCCAAGTAGAATACGATGAACTGACTAAAATGAAGCGGCCGACAGCAGTGTCGCGGCTTTCCGATGCCCGTGAATTGGGTGATCTTTCAGAGAACAGTGAATATGCCGCAGCTAAGCAGGATTTAGCCTTCATGGACGGGAGAATTGCAGAATTAGAAGAGATTATTCATGGTGCGAAGGTTGTTACGAGCCACGGCAAAGGACATGTCGATGTGGGTTGCAAGGTAACACTTCATGTAAACGGTAAACAGGAATCCTTCATGGTGGTGGGTGAGTGGGAAGCAGATCCCATGCAAAAGAAAATTTCTCATGAATCCCCTCTTGGGAAGGCTCTTTTGGGTAAAAAAGTGGGTGACCAAGTAGACGTGGAAGCTCCTGCGGGCAAGCTTTTATACAAAATTTTATCGATTGACTAATATTTCTAAATTTAGAAAACATAAAATCCGCCGACGAGGCGGGTTTTTGGTATATAATACGGGTACATCTATGTTTTGGGCGGATAAAATTGCAAAAAACATTGTTGATTCAAAAAAACATAAACCATACTGGGTGGATGATATGTTTACCCCCTCGGGATTTGCTCATATAGGGTCTCTTCGTGGCCCTCTGGTGCATGATGTGGTGTATCGAGCGATTAAAAATGCAAGAGAGACGCCTACTTTCACTTTTATTTTTAATGATTTTGATCCCATTGATGGATTGCCGCCGGAACTTATGGAAAAAAGCGGTCCATATTTGGGATTTCCCCTCAGAACAGCACCGTCGCCTGAACCAGGATTTGAAAGTTTTTCAGAGTATTTTATAAAAGATTTTCAACAGGTGCTCCGTTCCCTTGGAGTGGGCGCGAAATTTTTATCCTCGTGGGACATGTATCATGAAGGGAAATTTAATGACGTTATCTGCACGGCCCTTGATCATGCGGAGGTTATCCAAAATATCTATCAACGGGTGAGTGGTAGTAAAAAAAGAGAAAAAGGCTGGTTACCATTGCAGGTTATCTGTGAAAAATGTGGAAGATTGGGAACCACACGCGTGCATGATTGGGATGGGAAAACCGTTGCCTATACATGTGAACCCGCCATGGTGACCTGGGCTGTGGGGTGCGGGCACTCGGCGAGAGTGAGTCCGTTTGATGGAAATGGAAAATTGCCATGGAAAGTTGATTGGCCAGCGCATTGGAAAGTGCTAGGAGTGACGATTGAAGGCGCCGGTAAAGATCATTCGTCGGCCGGCGGATCGCGAGATATCGCCCGGGCATTATGTGATGAGGTTTTCCATTATCCGGATCCATACAATATGCCCTATGAATTTTTCCTTATTGGCGGTAAAAAAATGTCCTCTTCAAAAGGATTAGGACTCAAGGCGCGAGATCTTACGAGTTTATTGCCTCTTTCCGTTGGGCGATTTCTATTTACCAGAACCGATTTTCGACAAGCTATAGAATTTGACCCAGTAGGAACCATGGCAATTCCTGATCTTTTCGATGAATATGATCGCTGTTGGCAGGCATATATTGATGGTTCGGATGAAAATTTATCGCGTGCATTTGAACTAGCTCAAGTTGGTAAAACGCCTGAGAAAAAGAGTATATTTCTTCCTCGGTTTCGCGATATTGCAAATTTAACACAACTTCCTAATGTTGAATTGTGGGCAAAATTTGGAGAGATGAAGGGGGCACAATTAACAGGTTTGGAAAATGAAATTATTAAAGAACGACTCACATATGCATTTGTTTGGTTAAAAAAATATGCACCTGATGATTACCGATACCAGATTTCCGTTAAATCAGTGAAAGAAATGGATTTAACTGATGCTCAATGGAGCTTTCTTAATGATCTTGCTTCCATTTGGCGACAAGCAGAGGATCCTGAAAAACTGCAGTCTGAAATTTTTCAATTAGCTAAAAATAAGAATCTCAACCCAAAAGATGCGTTTAATGCTTTGTATGTTGCGATACTAGATAAATCACATGGTCCAAGAGCTGGATGGTTGCTTAAAAAATTTCCTAAAGAAATAGTCATAGAGCGCCTCACATTAAATAAAAATGAATAAGCTTCTCATAGCAACGACCAATCCCGGAAAACTTGCAGAATTCAAAGAGTTTTTGTCTGATTTACCGTTAAAACTCATTGGCCTTGTGGATGTGGGGATTGTCCAGAAAGCTCCTGAAAATGGTACAACATTTAAAGAAAATGCTCTCATGAAAGCAAAAATTTATGCAAAACTTTCTGGTCTTCCGACATTAGCTGATGATGGTGGATTTGAAATTGATGCACTTGGTGGAGAACCAGGAGTAAAATCTCATCGGTGGATTAGTGGGGACCACGAAGATAGTGATGAAGACATAATTGCTTATGTATTTACGCGTATGAAAGATATCCCAGAAGGAAAACGGAATGCACAGATGCGTTTGACGTTAGCACTCGTACTTCCTGACGGCAAAGAATTTTTTGCAGATGGGATTGTAAAAGGGATCGTGCCATTTGCTTCAGCAAAAGTGCCAGCGAATGGATTTCCGTTTCGTTCCGTGCTGTATCTGCCAGAAATTGGAAAATTTTATAACCAGCATGAATTGACGGAAGCTGAGAATAATCGCTATAATCATAGGAAGCAGGCCCTCAGTAAACTCATGCCAATCATTAAAAAATATTTATGTTAGACATTAATTTTATCCGAGAAAATTTGGATCTTTGCGAAGAGGCAGCCAAGAATAAAAATCGGGAAGTCGAGTGGCATAAGCTTTTGGAGCTTGATGATAGGAGACGCGAATTCATTGGCAAAGTAGAAGCACTTCGCGCCGAAAGAAATACCATAAGTCAACAAGGAGCAAATGCAGATCGTGATCGAGCAAAACAAATTAAAGAAGAGTTAAAAAAGAGTGAAGAAGACCTAAGAGATACAGAAGAACGTTTTAACCTTCTCATGTTGACAGTCCCCAATATACCAGATAAAAGCGTGCCAGTTGGTAAAGATGAAACGGGAAATAAGGAAATAAAAAAATGGGGAAAGGTTCCGAAATTTAGTTTTGCTCCAAAAGATCATATAGCTCTTGCTAAGTCTCTTGACCTTATTGACTTTGAACGAGGAGTAAAAGTTGGAGGATTCCGTTCCTATTTCCTTAAAAACGAAGCAGCACAACTTGAATTGGCTTTGCTTTTCTATACGTTCCAAAAATTAATTAACAAAGGATATACACCGCTGATGGCGCCTTCATTAGTGAAGGAATTTACGCTTTTTGGTAACGGACAATTTCCCTGGGGACGAGAAGAGGTTTATCATTTGGAAAAAGATGACTTGTATCTTGCAGGTACTGCGGAAGTTCCGGTGACGGCATATTTGTCTGATGAAATCCTCAATGAAAAAGACTTGCCCAAGAAATTTGTGGCATTTTCTCCGTGCTATCGCCGAGAAGCAGGCAGCTATGGAAAAGATACAAAAGGGGCTTATCGATTGCACCAATTTAATAAAATTGAACAAGTTATTATATCAACCAACGATATGAACAATTCTTTTACTCTTCATGAGGAATTGTTGGCAAACGCAGAAGAAATTTTGCAAGACCTTAAGCTTCCTTATCGAGTTCTCTTTATGTGTACCGGAGACATGGGTGAGCCGCAAGTGAAGAAGTATGATATTGAAACGTGGATGCCTGGCAGGAACGCATACGGAGAAACTATGTCCGATTCATTCATGGGAGATTTTCAAGCACGCCGACTTAAAATTCGATATAAAACAAAGGAAGGAAAAACAGTTTTCTGTCACACGTTGAATAACACAGCAATTGCTTCGCCGCGCATCCTTGTTGCGATCTTTGAAAATTACCAACAAGCCGACGGTTCTATAAAAATCCCTAAAGTATTGCAGTCACTCATTGGTAAAGACGTTATTGCCCGATAACCTTCATGACCTGGTGGACGTATATTTTTCCGAAAACAATTTTTCGTACTTCAACCAAATTTAATCACGATATCCGCGTGGTAGAGGTATACGGGAAAAATAAATTACTGGTCAATGGCTCGCGGCAATCGGGTGCATATATTGAAAAACTTTGGAAAGAAGCACTCCAGGTATTTGGCATCAATTCATCAACAACGGTTAACTCGATCTTAATTCTCGGCGTTGCCGGAGGCACTGTTATTCATCTTTTGCGGAAACTCTATCCAAATGCATCTATCAGAGGTGTTGATATTGACAACATGATGATTGATGTTGGGAAAAAATATTTTGGTTTGGACAAACTAGATATTTCTTTTTTCGTTGCGGATGCAGAAGTGTTTATAAAAAAAGATAAAAAAAAGTATGACCTTGTCATTGTTGATATTTTTAGTGGTAGACATATCCCAGATTTTGTTGTCACTGATGATTTTCTCGATAAACTTAAAAAACTTTTTGAGACCAATGGGCAGTTAGTTGTTAACTATCTTCGTGAGAATGAATATCAGAAGAAGTCTGATATCTTGTTTGTCAAGCTTAAAAAACGGTTTTCTATAGTGAAAGACAAAGAAATTTCTCTCAACAGATTCTTTTGGGGTAAGCCTCATTTTGTGATAAAATAGCTTCATGCTTAATTTCCTCGGGAAACTTTTAGATAGCAACGAAAAAGAAATTAAAAAGCTGCGGATTATTACTGAACGCATTAATCAATTAGACGAAAGCGTTCATAAACTCAAGGATTCAGAATTTGCCAAAAAAACTGCAGAATTTAAAGAGCGCTTATTATCCGGTCAAACATTGGACGATATTTTGCCGGAGGCATTTGCCTTGGTACGAGAGGCAGGACGACGCACCATCGGCGAACGGCATTTTGATGTACAGCTTGTCGCTGCTATTACTCTCCATCATGGAAAAATTGCCGAGCAAAAAACGGGGGAAGGGAAAACGCTTTCCGCAACTCCTGCGTTATACCTGAATGCCCTTGTCGGCCGCGGTGTACACTTAGTCACCGTCAACGATTATTTGGCTCGTCGAGATGCTGGTTGGATGGGGCCAATTTATCATTTGCTCGGCGTTTCCGTGTCGGCAATTATCAGCGATCAATCATTTCTCTATGACCCAGCGTATGAAGATAGTTCTGCCACAGATTGGCGACTTAAACACCTCCGTCCTATTTCTCGCAAAGAAGCGTATCTAGCTGATATAACCTACGGCATAAACAGCGAATTCGGATTTGATTATTTGCGCGACAACATGGTGTCTGATGTGTCGCAGCTTACCCAGCGAGATTATCACTATGCGGTGGTTGATGAGGTGGATTCGGTACTTATTGATGAAGCACGGACGCCACACATTATTTCTGCTCCCGACATGGAAGCAACACATGCATATTACGACTATGCAAAACTCGTGGAAAAATTAACGTCGGAGACGGACTTTAGTGTTGATGAAAAATTACGAACCGCACATCTCACTGATCATGGAATTTTAAAAGTGGAAAAAATGTTGGGAGTCGGCAATATTTATGAAAAAGATTTTGAGACTGTGCATCATATTGAAGCAGCACTGAAGGCAAAGACATTATTTCACAGAGAAAAGGATTATATCGTCAAAGATGGACAAGTTATCATCGTTGATGAATTTACGGGTCGACTCTTGATGGGTCGGCGATTTAGTGAAGGCATTCACCAGGCAATTGAAGCAAAAGAAGGTGTTAATATTCAACAGGAAAGTAAAACGCTGGCAACGATTTCTTTGCAAAATTATTTCCGTATGTATGAAAAACTTGCTGGTATGACGGGTACAGCGTCAACGGAGGCAGAAGAGTTCCATAAAATTTATACCCTTGATGTCGTCGTTATCCCTACGCATCGCCCAATGATTCGCAAGGATTTTGCCGATAGTGTGTATAAAACTCCTAGAGCAAAGTATGCCGCAATTGCAAACGATATTATCGATTGTCATAAACGTGGACAACCCGTGCTAGTAGGTACCACGTCGATTGATAAGAATCAAATTATTAGCGACTTTTTACGACATAAAGGTGTACCGCATCAAGTACTGAATGCCAAAAATCATCTACAGGAAGCCGCAATTATTGCAGAAGCAGGAAAAAAAGGAGCGGTAACGGTAGCAACGAATATGGCGGGTCGCGGTGTTGACATCATTCTCGGCGGATCAAAACATGAGAAATGGGAAATGAGTGATGAAAAAGAATGGGAGAAAGAACAAAAAGCATGGCAAAAAAGTCATGATGAAGTGTTGGCATTGGGTGGACTTCATGTCATCGGCAGCGAACGGCATGAAAGCCGACGCATAGACAATCAACTTCGTGGTCGATCTGGTCGGCAGGGAGACCCGGGATCAAGTAGGTTTTACGTGTCTTTGGAAGATGACATCATGCGGTTGTTTGGGGGCGATCAAGTGGCAAAACTCATGACTATTTTTAAGCTTCCCGAAGATGTGCCACTAGAACATGCGATGGTATCCCGTGCTATAGAACAAGCACAAGTAAAAGTGGAAGGGTTTCATTTTGATAGTCGTAAACACTTAGTCGAGTACGATGATGTACTGACCAAACAGCGAGATATTGTGTATAAACGCAGACGAAAAATTTTAACGGGAGAGGATCAAAAGGAAAAAATTCTAGAAAATATTTCTGGAGAAATTGCCAACATTGTTGCCGTTTATACATCGGATGCTGATAGCAATCGAGAAAAAATCGTTGTCGAGTTTACCTCTATTATTCCTTTTGATCCTACATCGCAAGAACAGTTAGTGAAACAACTTGAACAGATGCATACAGGGCAAGATATGACGGATTTTTTTGCGCATCTTGCAAAAGATATGTATGAGGCTCGGGAAAAACAAATGACACCGGAAGTCATGCGGCAGATCGAGCAGTGGGTGAGTTTGAGTGTTATTGATAATTTATGGATGGATCATCTGGATGCCATTGATGATCTGCGTGAAGGTATTGGGCTTCGCGGATATGGTCAGCGTGATCCATTGGTTGAATATAAAAATGAAGCATTCAATATGTTTGAACGGTTGATTACTGGTATCGATAGTGAAATTGTCCATCGCATCTATAAAGTACAAGTCCAGATGGCTTCCGGAAATAATCTGACCCCACTTCGCCAAGGCTTCGCGGGGCAGGCCAATGCAATGAAAAAAGTGAAAACTAATGCTACAGAACAAGCGGTCGCCCAACCAATTATGAAAAAACAGATTGGCCGCAATGATCCGTGCTGGTGCGGGAGCGGAAAGAAATGGAAAAAGTGCCACTATCCGCAATTGCAAAAATAGTTTAAAATATTTGAATATGTTGGGAAATAAAAAATATATTATTGCGATTTTTATTGCTATTGTTGCATTAGTTGTATATATTGTATTGAGCAAAAAGGGAAATAGCCAAAGTGCACAGGTAGTGCTAATAGAAACGCCCACAGGTACTATTGCTCAAAAAGAAGGAGATAAAATTATGGATCAATTAAAAATTGAAGACATCACGGTCGGTACTGGTGCAGAAGCAGTAAGCGGGAAAAAAGTTACCGTCAATTATCTGGGAACTTTGACCAATGGAAAAAAATTTGATAGTTCCTATGATCGGGGAACACCATTTACATTTAGTCTGGGTGCCGGTCAAGTTATAAAAGGATGGGATATGGGAGTGGCAGGGATGAAAGTTGGAGGAAAACGCAGATTGACGATTCCAGCTAATTTAGGATACGGAGATAGAGGTGCTGGCAGCGATATACCTCCTGGAGCAACGTTAGTGTTTGAAGTGGAACTCCTCAAAGTCGAGTGAAAATGAAATCAAGAATCAACTGAAATACATTGCGATTCGTTGATATACCATGTGTGCACTTGCAGGTGCCTCCAGACCACGAACATCCCGGAGTTTTTGAACAGTATGATTGCTGACACGCGCTGTCGCATCCGCCTGTAGATCCAGAAGAGCCTGAAGTACTTGTAGAGCCAGAAGTTCCCGAGGGTCCTCCTGAAGATCCTGTTGAAGAGCCAGATGAGCCTGACGTGCCAGTTTGGGGAGAAGCAGTTTTCCATGCATTATTAAAGTAGTCGCATTGTGCCTGGGTTGCTTGAAAATGATGTCCATCAGGGCCCGTGCAATCTGTAGTAGGACCAGTGGAAAGATTCTGATATGTTTGTGTATTTGAAGAACCGGAAGATCCTGAACTTCCTGATGAAGGTGCTGGGGCTTTCCCCCAGGCTTTATTAAAATTGTCGCAGTCTTGTTGTGTTGCTTGAAAGTGTTTCCCATCAGGGCCGGTACAGTCAATAATTTGGTTGGAGGGTGCACTGGTTGGTGACGTTGATGGAGGAGAGGAGGTTACAGAAGAAGGCGTTGGGCTATTTGGTATTCCTGTAGGACTCGTTCCAACACTCGGTATGTTCATATGACATTCTTGTGGATGTTGATTACAGTATTCTTTACAAGAAGATTCTGACGTACACCCGCCTGGGCCTTGGTGAACCTCTCCTCCGCTCAAACCAGTTTGTTTAGCAAAATTCGAACATTTTTGCTTATTGTTATCCTGAGCACAAAAATCTGCGCACGTTGTCGGCGAAGTGCATCCAAGTGTTGTTTTTGCTTCTGTTATTATGTTTGCTTGCTGAGGGTTAATAGTTATGCCGCCACGGAGCGTATATTTTTTAGCAAAGTTATTACATTTTTCCTGATTTTCGCTTTGTTGACAGAATTCTTTACAGGTTTTTTCTGAATTACAGCCGAGTTCGTTTTGTGCAGAGGAAAGTGCAGTTGCCTTTTTTTGTTTATATATATCTCCTTTATAAAATCCCTTTGTCTTTGCAAAAGCGATACAGGTAGGTTGATTGATGGGATCCTCACAAAATTGTCGACATTCTCCTAAATTAGTACATCCTCCCAGTTCTTGTATGGGAAACGTGATGTTATACTTTTCTGCTATTTTTTGCAGCTCTCCTGCGGCATATATCCGTGAAGCCCCGATAATGACGCCTACTGTTGCTAATGCAATAAAAAATATTGTTGGTATATAATGTTTCATTTATTGATTTCGTCAAAAATTAAATCCGCGATAGGATTTTCTTTATCGGAAAAAGGGTTTTCGTACTGCGTGCTTTTTTCGAAGGGATTGTGGTATTCTACACGCACGAGGTTTTCCTTGCTGGTGGGAGTACGAAAACTAATTTTAGAAAAAAACGTGCCTAGGACGAGAAGAGCAAAAATGCCGCCAAGCGAAAGATTGAAACGAGTCAAGCTTTTTTTAAGTTTCGTATATATCTCCTATTCTTACTTTAGAAATAAAACAGACATCTTGTCAAGAAGTGGGGATGAGAATACTTGCTTCAAATTGTTTCTTTTTATACGTAATAAGTTTTAGATGTCGTAGGAATTTTAGTAAAAGAAGGGTTATTACGTGGCTTAAAAATGAGCCAGTTGAAAGTAGTGTTTGGGTAATAACTCCAAGACCAAGTGAGATAAGTATGGGGATTTGTTTCCGGTATTCATCTATTATCCGTAATATGTTTTTATCCAATGAAGACGTTATAAGTTCTTTCATGGAGTTGCTTTCGCTTGCATTAGTCAAGTTGAGTTTTTCTAATACTTGTTTTTTTATTTGAGATAAAGACAAGTTGGATTCTTGAGATTGTCTTTGCAGGTACGCGCTGAATATTTCGTTTGGATTTTGAATGTGCAAGTCGTCTAAATAAATTTTTGCCACAGGCACTAGTGTTTTCGCGATAATTTTATTTGTAATTAAAACATTTGTTTCGGCAAGAGTATGTACATAAAATGTATAAAAATTTATCGCTACAGTGATGGAAATTATCAGAGATGTATTAGAAAATGCAAGAGAGAGTTGGTCTGAAAGAGACGTTTTTTTGTTTTCTATAACGTGTACCTTTTTGAAATTTATAACAAAAAAGAATAAAGCAGAGACCATTGCAATTTCGCCAATAATACTGCCAATTTCCTTTCTAAGTAAAAAAGGATAGTTTGCCATCGATAAAAAAATAATGAGATACAAAAGCAGATATTTTTTTATAAATAGAGACATGACAAGAATAACGGAGAGGTAGAGAGAAAAGACAAGGATGGGATAAACAAACGATAATATGATTTGGAATGTTGAATCAGTAAGTAAGTGTGTCCCTTTTAACGCACTGATGAATAGATACCAAAAAAGATTTCCTAAGATAATGAGGGTGATTACTAAGATTATTTGTACCAATAAAGTTTTTTTCATTTGGAAAACATGAGCATATAGCATTATTACTATGCTATAGATATGGAGAAAATACAAGAGTTCCTTGCATTTTTTCCGCAAATAGATTTTAATTAGCAATAGCAAAAATGAAATATATTGTTCTTGGATTTGAAGGATTTATTTTTTCTGTTGCGCATCATTTACAAAAAGAAGGATGCGAAGTGTTTTCTGCGCAAGTCATTGATGGAGCAAAAACATCTGTTGCTTCAGATTTTATTGAAGATGAAGAAGAAAAAAAACTTCGTTTATCTACCTATGATAATGTTATAGAGAAATTTTCTATAGACGTATTAATAAAAAAACTTAAAAAAATATCAGATCCAAAAAATTACTTTGTCATTTGTGAATCAAATAATCTATTTCATTATGCATCATATTTACAATCTTTGGGATTTGAAGGAAACTTTCCAACCCGTGAAAATAGATTATTTGAAGTAGATAGAAATTTATCAAAAAAATTTGTCAAAAAATATTATCCATTGTTAAAAGTTGCAGAAAATAAATCATTTCATTCTGTAAAAAGTGCAACAACATTTTTACAGAAATCTAAAAAAGTTTGGGTGCTGAAAAGTCAAACAGATAACCTTGCCACTCTTGTCCCAAAAACAGATAGTCCATCTCAAGCAAATACGCAACTTGTTGAACAGCTTTTGGTTTATAAAGATGTATATGAATCATCAGGATTTTTACTGGAGGAGAAAATTTCATCTGTTATCGAAATAACTCCAGAAAAAATCTATTACGATGGTGTGCCTTTGGGGATGACCGTCATGTTTGAAAATAAAGGTATAGGAAGTGGCAACATTTCCTATCAGGTTGGATGTGCCGGAGATTTAGTTTTCCCTGTCAATATAGAGAGTAAAATTCATGATATCTGTTTCCCTCCCATTGTTGACAAACTCGCCAAACGACACAAAGGCCTTTTTATCTGGGATGCATCGCTTCTTATTGATAGTGTAAGCGGCGATATATACTTTGGTGAATTTTGTCCAAATAGATTGGGTTTTAACTCTTTTTTAACAACGCTTGAGCAAATGCCTTCAATACACTCATATTTTGAGCATGTTGTACAAAAGAAAAATCCTTTTCATTTGGGCACTGTGGGTGTCTCAGTTACATTATTCAATCTTTTGAGAGATCCGCAGACCAATAGAATTTTAAAAGACACAGTAATAGATTTTCCAGAAGGAAATGCAAAACATATTTGGCCTTATGAGATCTATAAAAAAGCAATAGAAGGGAATTATTATGCTAATGGATACGATATCTCCATTTCACCGATAACAGCAACAGGAAAAACAATGTCTCATGCAGTAGAGCGTCTGTATACGTATGTTGAAAAATTTCAAATGAATAATGTATATTATCGCCCAAAATTTGATTTTCTTTCCCATGATTATCCAACATCAATTCCTAATAGACTAGCATATTGCATTGATAGGAAATTATTTACTCTGCCATTTCAATTATGAAATATATTATTTTTACATTTGATGGCATAGGGTTGCCACTTGCAAGACACCTGCAAGAGGAAGGGCAAGAAGTGATTGTTGGACAAGTAGAAAATTTTAAATCGATACTGACGACAATGGAAAAAAGAAGAAACGGTGAAGAGAGTACATTTGCAAAAAATCGGCGTTTATCTTTATATAAAAATATTGTTGAAAAAATTCCTGTTGATGTGCTGTTGAAAAAAATGAAACGTATTAAAAATAAACAGGAATATTTTGTCTTTTTTGATTTTAATTTTTTGTTCCATTATGCAGAACAAGTAAAAGAAATGGGGTTTATTCATGGGAATTTTCCAACGGAGAAAGATAGACTATTTGAAATTGATCGAGATGGGGCGAAAAATTTTGTAAAGAAATATTATCCTCATATAAAAATTACAGAGAAAGAAGAATTTCGATCAATACACAGAGCAAAAATTTTTTTAAAGGATACAGATAGTTCCTGGGTTATAAAAGGAAAATCAGAAAAGCCGTTAACGTTTATTCCAACGACAGACGATGTTGATTTAGCAAGATATCAAGTTATTGAGACCATGGAAGCTTTTAAAGATTATTATGAAGAATCTGGTTTTATTTTAGAACAGAAAATTCCATCTCCCATCGAAATAACTCCAGAAAAAATCTATTACGATGGAGTATCTCTCGCGATGACCCTAAACTTTGAAAATAAGCCTATTGGAAGTGGTAATATTTCTATCCAAACGTATTGTGCAGAAGATTTAGTTTTCCCCATCAGTATGCAGAGTAAAATTCATGATATCTGTTTTCCTCCCATTGTTGATAAACTCGCTAAACAACACAAAGGCCTCTTTATTTGGGATGCATCACTTCTTATTGATAAACAGACGGGAACCATGTATTTTGGAGAATTTTGTTCAAATAGAGTCGGTTATAATGCATTTTATACAGAACTCTGTCAGCTTCCGTCTGTCAGTTACTTTTTTGAGCAAGTCGTGCGGAAGAAAAATCCATTTACATTGGGAACCGTCGGGAGTTCTGTGACATTTTTTAATATTCTTCGGGATCCACAAGAAAGAAATATTTTATCTGGCGCATCAATTGATTACACCAATGATGTTGCCAAAGATGTATGGCCGTTTGATATTTATAAGAAAAAAAAGACGGATAAAATGCGAATAGTGGGATCTGACTGGTATTTGGCTGTTGTGACTGGTGGAGCGACAACTATAGATGAAGCAGTCAGGAATTTGTATAAAAATGTTGAACAGTGTTCTTTTGCTGGGGCATATTATAGACCTAAATCTGACTATCTTTCAATGGATTATCCAACTTCTATTTTGAATCGTCTTCGATATGGATTACAAAAAAAATTATATACTCTTCCATTTTCAGTTACTTTCTAAGATAATTTCATATAAAATATCTCCTTTATTAATATATTAATATGAATGTAGGTGCAGGGTTTAAAAAAAATGTTCTTAGACCACGGGGAACGAGCGTCAGTTTGCCTCACGGAGGACTTCCGGAAGTTTTTCCTCCATATCTTTTCGATCTTATTGCTCAAACCGGCGGACCAGATGGACCGATTGGACGGCAATTTATTGCACAACCAAAAAAGGAACGAAAACATGTTAATGATGGGATGAGCGATCCATTTCTTGAAGATCAACATGAAGTTGCTCCCGGTCTTATCTATAAATTTGAAGGTAGAGCATTATGGACTATTACTCGGTATTGCGCTGCATATTGCAGGTTTTGCATGCGTGGTCGAAAAGTAGGTGCAGCCGTTTCCCATACTCCTCACCTTTTGATGGATCAAATAAATGAAACATTATCTTTTATAGAAAAACAACCAGGTCTCAATGAAATTATTTTGTCTGGCGGCGATCCACTCACTGTCAATCCAAAGATTCTATGCTATATTCTTGGAAAATTAGGAGCATTGCAACAGACAGGGAAATTGCAAATTGTCCGTATCGGCACACGGGTGCCAGTACATAATCCACTTATCCTTCGTCCAGATCATTATGAAGCAATGAAGCAATTGCACAATCCACGGATGATGGTACATATAAATCATCCATTAGAGCTTACTCCGCAAACGCTTGGTGTTCTTGGAAAATTTCGTCGAGAATGTGCTGGTATTGTCATGAGTCAAACTGTACTTTTGGCAGGTATCAATGATAGCGTCAAAATCCTTTATGAATTGTTTACAAAACTTGCTACCGAAGGTGTCGTGCCTTACTACATATTTCAAAATGACCCGGTATACTGGGCAAAGCATTTTACCGTGCCTTTACCAAAAGCCATTAAGATGTGGCAAAAATTGCGACCCATGCTTTCTGGGGTAGCAGCAACGGCTCGTTTTACCATTGAAGTGCCCAAGGGGCATGGTAAGATTCCTATTCCCGAAGGAGGTGCATGGGAAATTAACTATTCCAAGGGGTTCAAGGATTTTCATGGGAAACGCTTTTTTTTGAATTATGCCAAAGGGAAATAGTCTCTTGCGCAGGTTGAGGAAGACCAGTACAATTAAAGTCTGTTAAAGGAGGCAACTATGAATATAGAGAAGATAACCAAAGTATTTGCTCTATTTCCCAAAGGCGTAATGCAGGGAGTACTCGTTGTTGCGCTTGTTGCTTCTGCGTTTTTTATTGGAAGTCTTAAGACAAAAGTTGATTTTTATGAAAAAGGAGGACAGACTTCGGGAACGACGAACCCTAGTCCAGCTGCACAGCAGCAAGCGCCTACACAGCCCACCGTAACGCTGGATCAGATCAAGAAAGTATTTAAGCAAAATGTTATTAAATTCGGGGACGAAAACAAAAAGGTTTTATTCGTAGAAATTGGTGATCCCAGTTGTCCATTTTGTCACGTAGCTGCAGGAAAAAACGGAGATCTTAATAAACAAATGGGAGATAGGTTTAAGTTGGTTGCCGATGGAGGGACGTATGTGGCACCAGTGCCGGAAATGAAGAAGCTTATTGATAGTGGTAAAGCGTCGTTTATATACATTTATTACCCTGGTCACGGAAATGGCGAAATGGCAACAAAAGCCCTTTATTGCGCATCGGAAAAAGGGAAATTTTGGGAAGTGCATGACCTTCTTATGTCCAGCGCAGGATATGATCTTTCGAATAATAAAGTAAAAAATGATAAAACGAAATCAGGGGATGTTGCAGACTTTCTTAAGTCAACTGTTGATCCAGGAGATATGAAGAGCTGTCTTGATAATGGGAAATATGATGCACGGTTGCAAGATGACGTAAAACTTGCAACAAGTCTTGGCGTCCAAGGGACGCCGGGATTTTTTGTCAATGCAACCAATTTTTCTGGCGCATATAGCTATAAAGATATGGAATCGGCAGTCACGACGGCGCTCAAATAATTTTCTAGAGAAGTTCTTGTTGAAAGTTTTTTGGGAGAGATTTTCCTAAGTGTTTAAACGCTTGTGGTGTAGCCATACGACCTCGTGGAGTTCGTTTGAGAAATCCAATCTGCATCAAGTAGGGCTCTAATACTTCCTCCACTGTTCCTATATCTTCAGAAAGCGCTGCTGCAATGGTTTCAATGCCAATCGGTCCTCCTGAAAATTTATCAATCAATGTTTGCAAAAGTCTTCGATCTGAAGCATCCAGTCCCATGGCATCGACTTCCAAAATCTGAAGTGATCGTTCTAAGATATCTGGGGTGATGATTCCATTCCCTTCAACTTGTGCCACATCTCGGACGCGCTTGAGAAGTCGCAGGGCAATTCGGGGAGTCCCACGGGCACGTTTGGCAAGTTCCTGTTTTGCTTGTTGGTCAATAGTGATGGTTAGTTTTTTGGCAGCTTGCGAGATAATATGTTGGAGATCGTCAGGTGAATAAAAAACAAGCCTGGCAATCACACCAAAACGGTCGCGCATAGGTGAAGATAAAAGACCGATCCGAGTGGTAGCTCCGATAATAGTAAACGGAGGAAGATCGAGACGAAGTGTCCGTGCGGAAGGCCCTTTGCCAATAACGATATCCAGGCAATAATCTTCCATGGCAGGATACAAGGTTTCTTCGACTACCTTATGAAGCCGGTGAATTTCATCAATAAACAAAATATCGTGGGGTTCTAGGTTGGTCAGAATAGAAGCTAAGTCTCCTGCTCTCTCGAGTGCCGGTCCACTGGTCACGCGTACATTAACTCCCATTTCTTTTCCGATGATATGGGCCATGGTGGTTTTTCCTAATCCTGGCGGGCCATACATGAGGATGTGTTCCACTGCTTCTTTGCGTTTTTTGGCAGCAGCAATGGCAATACGCAATGTTTCTTTCATGTGGTTTTGACCCAAGAATTCCTGCCAATTTGTTGCCCGAAGAGAAGTGAATAGACGTTCCTCTTCCGGTGTTCCATTAGGAGAAATAACTTCGTTGATTGGTTTTGGTGATTGTTTTTTCATATAGTTCTTGAGCCTAATATTTGCAATGCTCGGCGGATTTTTTGTTCCAGTGAAATTTCTGTATCACCTAATTTTTTCATCGCATCAACTGCTTCAATCTTCATAAAACCCATGGAAAGAAGTACTTCGAGTATTTGTTTTGTTTCTCCATTATCGTCACGAAGATCGAGATCTCCCATGGATCCTAACTTATTTTTCAGCTCGATAATGATTTTTTGTGCATTTTTTTTGCCCAATCTTGGGATAGTCGTAAAAAAGTCCACATCTCCGGTGGTTACTGCTTTTTGTATAGCAGGCACTCCTCGATCAATGATTGTTAACCCTGTCCGGGGTCCAATGCCGGAAACGGTGAGAAGAAGTTCAAACAGGTGCAACTCTTCTTTTGTCTCAAATCCATAAAGATCAAGAGCATCCTCGCGGACATGAGTATGAATATAGAGTTGACAGGTCGCATTAATTTGTAATTCTTCTAATCGTTCTGGCACGTGGACGAGATATCCCACACCACCAACATTGATAATGATAGGATATTTTTCTTGAATTGTTCCGGATAAAGAACCAATCATACTGTTTTGCCTTTCATTTTATACGAATATGCATGCGTGAGTGCAATAGCCAGAGCATCCGCAGTGTCATCTGGTTTGGGAATTTCTGGCAGATGTAAAAGTCTTGTCACCATGCGTTGTACTTGGACTTTGTCTGCTTTTCCGTCACCAGTGACCGTACGTTTCACGGCAAGCGGAGAATATGATACCACGGGAATGTGTTTTTGTGCAGCAGCAAGAAGTATGGTGCCTCGTGATTGCGCCACAGGAATAACTGTTTTGGCATTCGTTGTAAAAAATAATTCCTCAAGAGTCACTATGTCTGGTGTATATTTGGTAAGGAGAGAAATGAGTGCTGTATATATAATAAGAAGGCGACGTTCTGGAAGTTCAGTCTTATCAGTAGTTATGCATCCGTACTGGACTGCATGAAAATTTTTTTCATTTGTATCTATGACACCCCACCCCATACGTGCCGTTCCTGGATCAACACCAAAGATTATCATTGGGCTATCAGTGTAGCATGCTTTGCGTTTGCTATCTACATATCGTATTCTGGTACTATTAGTATGAAGAAATTTCTTATCGTGGGGGTGTTTGCTGGGGTTGTGGTGGGTTTGGTGAGTTTATTGTGGCCTAAACTGACTAGTCAGGTCCGGCCAGTGCCTCTACAACAAATTCATGATACGATCCTTGGGTTCCAAGTTGGTCAACAAGCTGCTCAAACGCTTGGGGTTACCAATGATAGCGCGGTTGCGCCGGTGAATCCTGGTCAAGTCGTTCGTTCCGTTGTTGAATCAGTGGTGACTACTGTCGAGCATCGAACGCAGCAAATAGTGGTGGAAAATGCTGTGAAACAATTGAGTGGTCAATTTAGTTCATTGCCACAAGAACAAAAACAGCAAATTCAAGCCATTATCTGTAAACCATAATATGTTCAATACATGGCGAAAAAAATTGCGTCAATGGATTCCTGGTATCATCTCCGGCGGGGCTGACAATGATCCGGCTGGTATTACTACCTATGCAATGTCTGGTGCCCAGTTTGGATTTGGGCAATTGTGGCTCATGGTGTGGGCTACTCCTATGCTTATTGCCGTACAAGCTATGTGTGCACGGTTGGGTGCAATTAAGCATAAAGGGTTAGCATCCATTATAAAAGAACACTACTCTCCGGTATTTGTCATTATTGCTGCTGGTATTTTGGTAGTCGCTAATATTTTCACGATTGGTGCAGATCTAGCAGGGGTTTCGGAGGCCGCTGGATTGGTAACAAATACGAATTATATCTATTGGGTGATCCCCGTGGCGCTCCTTATCTGGTATATTGTGGTATTTAAAAATTTTAACAGTATGCGCAGATACTTATTATGGCTTAATTTCACATTTGTAGCCTATATTATTGCTTCTTTTTTAGCAAAGCCCAATTGGGGTGCAGTTTTACATAATTTGGTAGTTCCTACGATTTCTTTTGACTTTAAATTCCTTATTGCCAGTGTGGGACTTTTAGGAACTACTATTACCCCATATCTCTTTTTCTGGCAGATACAGGAAGAAGTAGAAGAACATCAAATTAGAAAAGAGCGCATGATTGAATCAAAAAAGGAGGATGCAATTCTTGCTCCTGGATTTATTTTTTCCAATGTTATTTCTATTTGTATTATGATTGCTACCGCAACGGTGCTTCATCGGCAAGGCATCAGTGATATTAGTACTGCAAGTCAAGCAGCCTTGGCTTTGGAGCCATTTGCAGGCCCTCTTGCAAAGTATTTATTTGGTATTGGCATTATTGGTGCCGGACTTTTAGCAATTCCCATTTTAGCTGCGTCTGCATCAGCGGCAATTGCAGAAGTATTTGGATGGCGAGAAAGTCTTTCCGATAAACTCGATAAAGCGCGTGGATTTTATACCATTATTACTGCATCACTTTTGGTGGGGATTGCTATTGCGCTTCTTCGGATTGATCCCATAAAAGCGTTGTTTTACTCGCAAGTTGTTGCTGGGCTTTTGGGTCCAATTTTAATCGTTATGATTTTATTTATGTGTAATGACAGGAAGCTCATGGGTGCTTCCGTGAACCGGTGGTTTGATAACTTGTTTGGTTGGGCGGCTGTTGTCATTATGGTATTAAGCAATATCGGTGTTTTTTGGCAGTTTCTATTAGGGAAAACATGATAGAATAACCCCCATGGAAGAAACCATACAAAAAAGAGCGCAGGAACTTTTAACAAAACTTCAGTTGGATCAAAAGAAAAAGCAGATCCGTGAGATAGAAGCGGAAAGTATGCATCCAGATTTTTGGAAAGATACGCAGGCGGCAACAGGAAGGATGAAGCAGATGGCAGCTCTTCAAAAAGAAATCGAAGAAGGAGAACAACTTGAACAACTCCTTGCTACCGGGAGGGAAGAAGAGCTTGCCCAAATGCTTGAAAGACTTGAATTCACACTTTATTTATCCGGCTCATTTGATCGTGGTGATGCGATTTTTGCCATCCATGCAGGGCAAGGGGGGACGGAAGCTATGGATTGGACAGCGATGTTGTACCGTATGTATAGTCGTTTTATTGAACGCAAAGGGTGGTTGGGAGAAGAGATTGATTATACTCCCGGCGATGAGGCAGGAATAAAAAGCGTTACTCTGAACGTATCCGGCTCGTATGCATATGGATTTCTTAAAGCAGAAGCGGGTGTGCATCGCCTCGTACGCCAATCGCCATTTAATGCCGACAATTTGCGTCAAACATCGTTTGCTATGGTAGAGGTTCTGCCGGTTATTGAAGAGACATCAATCATTGAAATTAAAGAAGATGATTTGGAGTGGGATTTTTACCGAAGTGGCGGCAAGGGGGGACAAAATGTCAATAAAGTCTCTACAGCCGTTCGTTTGCGCCATAAACCCACGGGCATCATCGTTACGAGTCAAGCGCAACGGTATCAAGGGCAAAACCGAGAATATGCGCTTAAGGTGTTACGGGCAAAATTATGGGAGGCGCAACAAGAACAGCGGACTCGCGAAGAAAGATCACTGCGTGGTGAATACAAAACACCCGGGTGGGGCAATCAAATTCGCTCCTATGTATTGCATCCGTATCATATGGTGAAAGATCTTCGTACTGGCTATGAAACCAGCAATACCAATGGCGTCCTTGATGGCGATATTGAGGATTTCATTATTGCTTACTTGAAAAAAATATCGTAAATGCCGATAATGCAAGGAGGGGGAATACTATGAAAGAAAAACAAATGGTTGAAGATCAAATGATTTCTGAAGAAAAAAATTCAACAGCAGGCGTAGAGGAGATTAAGATTGGGGAACATGTACATGATATGTCTGCCGAACAAACAAAGCGAATGGTTTTTGGTGTGTATTTTGTTTTAATTCTTTTGGGTGTAGCAACAGGGTACGTCTTGTCACGTGCATCAGTGAATATGATGGAAACAAACCAAAAACCAGGATGGGTGAAAACAGGAAAAGTTGCGGGTATTTCTGATACAAAAACATTTAAAGATTCCGCTGTCGGTACTATTGGTAAAGGTGGATTAGATGGGGAAGGGACACATCAACTTACCCGTGATGGTGGACCATCACAAACGGTATATCTTACTTCTTCAGCAGTAGACTTGGATGAATATGTTGGGAAAAAGGTGAAAGTTTGGGGTCAGACGATGGCAGCCAAAAAAGCAGCCTGGCTTATGGATGTAGGGAAAGTCGAAGTTCAATGATTCGTTTTACCGATGTATATAAAACATATCCGGGTGGACATAACGCCCTGTCCAATATCTCCGTTGAAATAGGCAACGGCAGTTTTGTATTCCTTATCGGTCCATCAGGTGCTGGTAAAACAACGCTCCTCCGTCTTGTGATCCGCGATATGCTTCCCACCAAAGGCAATGTATTTGTTGATGACTGGGAGGTAAATAAACTTCCTAAAGCAAAAATTCATCACTTGCGAAGAAAAGTAGGCATGATATTTCAGGATTTTAAAGTTTTATCCGACCGCACCGTGTTTGAAAACGTTTCCTTGGGGCTTGAGATTTTAGGAAAAAAAGAGAAAGATATTCAGAAAGATGTTTCTGCAGTATTGGAACTGGTTGGTTTAGCAAATAAAGCCAATCGTTTTCCGCAGGAACTTTCGGCTGGGGAATTGCAGCGAACCAGTATTGCTCGGGCCATTGCGGGCGGGCCTAAGATACTTCTTGCCGATGAACCCACGGGAAACCTAGATCCCGTGACTGCACGGGAAATTCTTGATATTCTCCAAGAAGTCAATAAAATCGGGACGACCATCATTATGGCTACCCACAATGTGGATGTCGTAAACCATTTTAAAAAGCGAACCATTGCCATGGAATCTGGATTCATAGTGAGTGATGAAGCAAAAGGTCACTATTTTATACCCAAAAGCGAAAGCAAAAAAAGATCATGAAAACTCTTGCTATTACCTGGAAGCATATCCGTCGATCACCGTATCAAGCCTTGGCAGCCATTCTGACTATGTTTATTACACTTCTTTTGGTCGGGATATTTTTTTTGATGTTTACTGCATCAGCGCTTGCATTGCAGTATTTTGAAGGTAAACCACAGATTACTGTTTTTTTTACCGAGAAAGCCGGAAAGACGGAAGCTGATGCACTAAAAAAGACACTGGAGGATACCGGGAAAGTAACATCTACAAAGTTTGTTTCTAAGGAAGATGCGCTTGCTATTTATCGTGACCAAAATAAAAAAGACCCATTGCTTTTAGAGATGGTGACCGCTGATATTTTGCCTGCATCCTTGGAAGTTTCTGCAACTGATCCAAAATACCTTGCTGATCTTGAACCAATCATAAGGAAAGCTGATGGGGTAGAAGAGGTGGTTTACCAGAAAGATGTCATAGATACGCTTCTTTCGTGGACCAATGCTATTCGACTTATTGGGACAGTGCTTATTGTGCTTTTGGCTTTTGATGCGATTCTTACCGTAGTCACAGTTATCAGCATGAAGATAGCACTGAAAAAAGAAGAAATAGAAATACTTAAATTGGTGGGTGCCTCGCCATGGTATATCCGTTTTCCATTTATTGCAGAAGGGGGATTGTATGGTGTTTTTGCCGCCCCCATTGCATGGATTATTATTACGGGAGTTCTTCTGTGGATTCGTCCTTTTCTTCTGACGTTTCTATCAACCATTCCTTCGATTTCGGCAGTACTCAATAATCCATTGGGGTCATCATTTCTTCTTTTTTCCATTGTATTTTTGATCGGTCTTTCTACTATTGGATTTTTCCTCGGCAGCATAGGAAGTTTCGTTGCAACGAATCGATATCTCAGATTTTAAATCCTTCATGACACGACGCCAATTTTTACTTTTGGGATGTTTATGTGTGGTGCTTTTTATCCCCTCTATCGTTTTTGGGCAAACGACCAATGAGATAGATAAACATATCAATGAGTTGCAGCAAAAAATTGCAGATCTCCAAGGAGCGGAAAATACACTATCTCAGCAAATTATACTACTCAACTCAAAGATTGCCCTGACTACTCTTCGTATTGATGGAATACATGTCGCCATTTCGAAATTATCTCAAGAGATAGATGAATTGGCCCAAGAGGTTGATAGATTAGAAGGATTATTGACGAAGCGTTCTGCTTTAGTGCTCCGACGGATTCCGGAATCATATAAACGACGCATAGTACCACAATTTGGAATACTTTTATTCAGTCAGAATGTTTCAGACTTTTTCTTCCGCATAAAATACATTACGACAGTACAAGAACAGGATGCGTCTCTCCTTTTCCAACTGAAAGCCACGCAAAATAATTTTAGTGAACGCAAAGATTTGCGACAAAAAAAGAGAGAGCAGCAAGAAGTCTTGCAAAAACAACTCGAAAATGAAACAGCACAACTATCTCAGCAGAAACGAGATAAACAATTACTTCTTGATCAAACGAGGAGTAGTGAAATCGTGTATCAGCAGCTATTGGCTCAAGCTCTTGCAGAAAAATTGGCAATTGAACGTGCCCTTACTGACGCAGTGCAGGTGGGACCAGTAAAACAAGGAGATCCGATAGCGCTCGTTGGCAATACCGGATATCCAGGGTGTTCGACCGGACCACATCTCCATTTTGAAATACGCGTTAATAACGCGTGGGTAGATCCTTCATCGTATCTTTCTTCCAAAACAGTGATTGATGACCAAAACGGAGGATCGTCTTGGACAGTGGGGAGCGGTAGTTGGGCATGGCCACTTGGTGATCCTATACATATAGAACAACACTTTGGGAAAACACCGTGGTCGTGGAGATATGCGTATTCTGGCGGTATTCATACTGGGCTTGATATGACTTCCGATTCGAGTAGTGTTATCCGGGCACCAAAAGATGGGACTCTTTATTCATCGAGTCAAGCCTGTGGAAGTAGTATTATAAAAATTAAATATATCGACCACGGTAATAGTATTATTAGTCTTTATCTACATGTGCAATGATAAAATAGTCAATGGCAAAGCATTTTTTTTCATCGTATTGTTTTTGCTTTGTATTCCGTTTTCTTTCGTTCATTCTGCTGTGGTTATTAATGAATTTCAAGTTGAGCCAGAGGGTACTTCTCAGTGGATAGAGCTCTATAACACAAGCAGTGAAAATCAGGATATATCAGGGTGGGTTATTGATGATAATGGAAGCGTAACAGAGAACTTCACTATTCCTTCTAATACTATTCTCGCACCCAATACTTGCATTTCTTTCCAAAGCGGAAAGTTTAACTGGAATATCGTATCAAATGATAGCGCACGGTTATTATCGGGAAATACTCTTATCGATTCTTATTCCTATTCCAAAAGTCCAGGATCAGGTGTCTCGTTCGGTCGTTCACCTGATGGTACAGGAAATTGGACGACATTTGCGTCGCCGACACGAGACAAACTTAATATAAACGGCGTCTTGTGTTATATACCCCCAACACCTACCCCTACACCTTCACCCACATCCACTCTGACTCCAACACCTAGTCCAACAGATACTCCTACGCCCACTATCACGCCAACGAAAACTCCCACTCCGACCAAGACTCCAACTCCAACAAACACCTCAACTCCTACGAACACACCGATTCCTTTGCCGACAAATACTCCCACGTTTACTCCTTCTCCATCTCCAACTATAGAAGCTACATCTTCGGGTGAGGTACTCAGTAGTTCGGATTCAGCACGTCCTATTGCATCGGCATCATCGGTAGAAAAAAGAAGTTCCGGTGTACAGCCGATTATTATTTCTTTGTCGTTTATTGGGATCGGATTGGGTCTTCTTTCGTTTCTTTTTGTCTGGCAGAAACGAAATGCCCTCCGGTGATATAATGGCGATTATGCAATTTAATCAACCCATTCTCACTTCACATGCGCAAGAAACAATGGATTTCGGACGTCAATTGGCAATAGATGTAGGGAAAAAGAAGAGGGGAGATGGGGCAAAAATTGTTTGTCTTTATGGAGAATTAGGAAGTGGAAAAACTACCTTCGCCCAAGGATTTGCGAAAGGCTTGGGGATAACGAAACGTATTCTTTCTCCGACTTTTATAATTGTACGACGTTATGAGTTGCCAAAGACGAAAAGTTTTTTTTACCATCTTGATCTTTATCGATTGCAAACCGTAGAAGAGTTCGAAGAATTAGGTCTTTGGGAAATATTTGACGATCCTAATGCATTTGTGTTTATTGAATGGGCGGAAAAACTGGGTGAAATGTTGCCAGAACACCGAATTGATTTCCAGTTTTCCGTTTTGGAAGACGGTATACATAAAATTCTTATGAAAGAATACTAATATGGAAGTAGTAAAAAAAGCAGTTGATGTGCTCAATACTGGTGGTATTATTATTTTCCCCACAGATACTGCCTTTGGCATAGGGTGTCGGATAAATAATCGGGTGGCAGTAGACCGATTATTTAGTCTTCGCAAGCGGCCAGTGACGCAAGCAATGCCTGTTCTTGTTTCCTCAATTGACATGGCACTCGCCTATTTTGATCACCCATCAGATATTGTGCGACATTTTATGAAACAGTATTGGCCAGGTGCACTCACCATTATTGCTCCGTGTAAAAAAGATTTGATTTACTCCCCTATCCGCGGTGGCGGTGAGACGGTTGGGTTGCGCATGCCCAATCATAAGATGCCACTACAAATTATTGCAGCAGTTGGTGTACCCATACTTGGACCGTCGGCAAATTTTCATGGCAATTTTACTCCCTTTCGGCAAGAAGATTTGGATCCGGAACTTGTCAAACTTGTTGATTTTGTTGTACCCGGAGAGTGTACGCTTAAACAAGCATCAACGGTTGTCGATTGTTCCGTCGATCCGTATAGAGTTACTCGCCAAGGAGCGGTTGTTTTATGAAACATGTTATTCTTTCTCTAGATACATCAGATTCCGATAGAACCCGGGTTGTATTGACGATTGACGGAAAACGTTTTGAAAAAACGAGCCAATCGAAAATTCTCAAAGCGCAAACCGTATTGCCGCTTATCGAAGAACTTATGAAAGAACATGCTATTGACCCTTCAGATATCTCAGGTATTCTGGTTTATGCTGGTCCTGGATCATTTACTGGGCTTCGTGTAGGTGCTACAATTGCCAATACGCTTGGATTTCTTCTCCATATCCCTGTCAATGGTAAGCGTCACTCAGTAATTCCTTCCTATTGATCTCTGGTATTTTTTTTACGATGTAGCTATGATGAATCTATGCACATTTTATTTCATCATCTCTTTACTCCGCATCACACAAACAATCACCGTGCCCGAGCGCTCCACATTGATGCGCTTTTTATCTATGTTCTTCTTTTTGCCATTTTTAACTTAGGTTTTCGTTTGATCTATCGGACCCATCCAGATGTGTTGGGATACGCAATCGATATACGTGTCGAACAATTGCTTACTGCAACAAACGCAAAACGTCAGGCGGCTGGACTTTCTTCTTTACAGCTTAATTCTGTGCTTTCTGCAGCGGCTGCAAACAAGGCACAGTACATGTTTCAGAAAAATTTTTGGGCACATGTAGCACCTGACGGAAAAACGCCTTGGGATTTTATCACTGGTGCAGGATATCACTACGTAATTGCTGGAGAAAATCTTGCAAAAAATTTTTCTACCAGTAGCGCAGTCGTAGATGCATGGATGGCGTCACAGAGTCATCGAGAAAATCTCCTGAAATCTGGGTATCATGACGTGGGATTTGCCGTGGTCAATGGGATTTTGAATGGAGAAGAAACAACATTAGTCGTGCAAATGTTTGGTACCAGTAATCAAGTAGTAGTATCGCCACCACCGGCGCCACCATCGACTCTTGGCATAACGAAGCCCGTCATTGTCCCAGAAGAAGGGCAGTCACTTGCTTCTTTGCCGTTAGGATTTACTGCGGCCTGGCGACAACCGTTATTTGATCTTCCCACAGTGACTCGAGGAGCAGTATTTGTCTTTGGGGGCTTTCTTATAGCACTTCTTATTATTGATGGATGGATGATTACCAGACACCATATTGTTCGTATTTCTGGACATACCATCGCACACATGTTATTTTTGACGACATTATTTGTTAGTGCAAGTGCCATATTGCAAGGAGCTATCCTATGAAAATTCACAGACTCCATTTTTTAGTTCTGATCATCATATTGGTTACTGGTGTGGGTCTTTTCTTTTATGCCGGCAGCAATCGTTCTTTGCAGCTTGCTATTGGCATAATGAGTACACTTGCCTATGTTGGATGGGGAGTTATCCATCATGCTCTTCAACGTGACTTATATCCGAAAGTAGTGGTAGAATACGTTCTCATGGGCCTTATTGCTATAGTGCTCCTGATGACAATATTGGGTCCTTAGAGGAGGTTATTTATGAAAGGCGTCATTATCGCTGGAGGTTTGGCAACACGACTTCGGCCACTTACGTTGGTAACTAATAAGCATCTGTTGCCTGTGTACAATAAGCCGATGGTATATTATCCTCTTGAAGCCATGCAGAAAGCGGGTATTAAGGAAGTCCTGTTGACGACTTCGGGTGATCACGTAGGGCATTTTGCAAATCTTTTGAAATCCGGTGAAGAGTTCGGTCTCAGGCTCTATTATGCCATCCAACAAAATCCTAAAGGTGGTATTGCCGATGCCCTTTCTCTTGCCCGGGAATTTGCTCACCACGAGCCGGTTCTCGTTATTTTAGGAGATAATATTTTTCATTTTAATCTGAAAAGGGCAGTAGAGAAGTTTGAAAAAGTTGGTCGGGGAGCCATGATTTTTGGATTCCATGCCGATACCGCATCTCATCAATATGGCGTGATTGCAATAGATATACAAGGCAAAGTGGTTTCCATTGAAGAAAAACCCGAACACCCCAAGTCTGATATTGCCCAAACGGGGATTTACATGTACGACGAACGGGTTTTTGACATAGTTAAAACATTAAAGCCTTCTGGCCGTGGAGAATTGGAAGTGACTGATCTGAATAATTATTATCTTCGCGATGGTTCACTCTCCTGTGAACTTATCGATTGGTGGGTAGATGCAGGAGCTTCCCATGACGAACTTCTCAAAGCGGGTAATGATGTGGCAGAAATGGTAAAAGAAGGAAAATTATGATCACCCAAGTTAAAAAAGAATCAGTCAAAAAAGTTTCAACATATGATTTAGATGGCAAAGAAAACGGTTTTCTTATGGAGCTTTTTAAAGATAGAGACAAAACGGTTGTCTATCTTTCTGCAGCAATTCCTGGTGCGTTTAAGGGGTATCATTTACATAAAGTTCGGGCAGCTCGATACATATGCATTAAGGGAACAATGAAGATTATCCTTTATGTGAATGGGAAACGTGAGGAGCATATTCTTAATCCGGGAGATCGATTGTATATCCCAAAAAATACTCCGACTGGTTTGGAAAATATTGGTTCGGAGGAAGCTTGGATTATTAATTATCCCGACCCGCCATATGATCCTTCTCTTATTGGTGAGCAAGTTGATTTTACCCAGGAACAACTGGAAAGTGGAGCAATATCAATTTCATGAAACTTCTCGTTACCGGTGGCGCCGGCTTTATCGGCTCTAATTTTATTTTGTATTGGATGGACCAGCATCCAAATGATGATATTATTAATTTCGACAAATTAACGTACGCGGGCAATCTAGAAAATCTTCGTTCAGTGGAAAAACCTTCTCGTTATCATTTTGTCCATGGTGATATTACTGATCCACATGCGGTACAAAAGGTAATTGCTGGAGTGGACATTGTGGTGCATTTTGCTGCAGAAAGTCATGTTGACCGGTCCATCATGGAACCGGCAACCTTTGTGATGACGAATGTGGTGGGGACGCACGTGCTTTTAGAAGCGGCCGTAAAGGCTGGTGTGAAGCGGTTTCATCATGTTTCCACCGATGAAGTATTCGGATCGCTAGAGATTGGATCTTCGAATAAATTTAAGGAAACGTCGCTATATGACCCCAGAAGTCCATATTCGGCAAGTAAAGCTGGATCTGATCATCTAGTGCGCGCCTACTTCCATACGTTTGATTTACCCATTACCATTACGAATTGCTCCAATAACTTCGGGCCGTTCCAATTTCCAGAAAAATTCATTCCCCTTGCAATTACCAATATTTTGGAAGGGGAAAAAGTGCCGGTGTATGGAGATGGCTTCTATGTCCGTGATTGGATTTACGTGGAAGATCACTGTCGGGCTATTGATATGGTGCTCAGCCATGGAAAAATAGGGGAAACATATTGCGTCGGAGGGGTAACACAAGATATTAACAATCTTGAAGTAGTAAAAAAAATAATTTATATCATGGGTGCGGATGAATCGGTTATAGAGTTTGTGAAAGATCGACCTGGCCACGACAGACGATATGCAATCGACTGGACAAAAATAAAAACGGAACTCGGTTGGCAGCCACAACATGATTTTGATACATGGCTAACCAAAACTATTGATTGGTATAGGGAACATCGGTCATGGTGGGAGCGCGTGAAGACCGGTTCATATCAAGACTACTACGAAAAACAATATGGAGTCAGGAAATGAAAATATTAGGGACGGGTTTATCGGGATTGGTAGGATCACGAGTCGTAGAACTTCTTTCTCCTCATTTTCAATTTGAAAATTTAAGCCTCGAGACTGGTGTTGATATTACGAAAAAAGAAACAGTTGATACATATTTTGCATCTTCCGATGCACCGTGGGTATTTCACTTTGCGGCTCGAACTGATGTAGATGGTGCCGAAATTGAGAAAACACTAAAGGAAAAAAGTCCAACGTGGATCGTCAACGTTGAGGCAACCAGATATGTTGTCCAGGCATGTCGAAAGACAGGTAAACATGTATTATACGTGTCGACTGACTTTGTTTTTGATGGTACAAAGGATGCATATTCCGAAACAGATACTCCCAAACCACAACAGGGATGGTATGCAACGACGAAATATGAGGGCGAAAAACTAGTGACAGGTCTACAAGATTTTGGTCTTATTATTCGAATTGCAAATCCTTTCCGATCAGACAGATTCGCTAAACCTGATTTTGTGCATAAAATTATCGACCGTTTAAAAAATAATCAGGAGGTAGTAGCGCCAAACGACCAAATTTTCGTGCCGACGTTTATCGATGATATTGCCCAAGCGATAAAAACTCTTATAGAGGACAAAGCACATGGCGTGTACCACGTGGTCGGAAGTCAGGCATTATCTCCGTTTGCAGCCGCTCAAAAGATTGCTTCAGTTTTTGGATTTGACTTATCGCTTGTGGCGCCAACAACGTTTGCCAAGTATTTTGCCGGTCGTGCTTCTCGCCCCTTCCATGGGCATCTCAAAAATGATAAAATAACCAAATTGGGTGTGGTTATGCATTCTTTTGATGAGGTTTTGCCTCGTGTGCAGGCTGATTCTTACTAATATGACGATTGCATTTATTGGTCACGGATATGTTGGTTTAGTAACTGCTGCAGTATTTGCCGATCTGGGAAATACGGTGTGGGTAGTGGGTAGAACAAAAGAAAAGATTGAAAAACTCAAAAAGGGTATCGCACCCTTCTACGAACCAGGACTTGCAGAGTTAGTTAAGCGTAATGTCGAAGCAAAGAGACTTATATTTACCCTAGAATACAAAGAAGCAGTCGTCGCTTCAGAGATTATTTTTATTTGTGTCGGCACTCCATCAAAGGCAAACGGAGAAGCAGATTTAACGAGTGTTTTTAATGCTGCAGAAAGTATTGGCAAGTCGCTCGTCGGCTATAAAGTTGTGGTTACCAAAAGTACCGTTCCACCTGGGACGAATCGAAAAGTTACAGATATTCTTTCAAAAGTAAAACCCGAAGGATCCTCATTTGCTATTGCATCAGTACCAGAATTTTTACGAGAGGGGACGGCAATTTCCGATACCCTTCATCCTGATCGGGTGGTTATTGGAACTTCATCGGATCGTGCACAAGCTCTTCTTATTGAACTCCATAAGCCCATTGATGGAAAGACAGTGCTTTGTAACACAGAAACGGCTGAACTTATAAAATATGCTTCAAATTCCCTTTTATCTACGAAAATTTCTTTTGCCAATGCAATTGCATTTTTAGCAGAAAAAGTTGGCGCTGATGCAGAGAAAGTTCTAGAAGGCGTAGGATTAGATAAGCGTTTGGGAAGAAGTTTTCTTTATCCCGGGGTTGGATACGGAGGGAGCTGTTTCCCTAAAGATGTCAAAGCGCTTATAGCCATTGCCCATCAAAATGGGTACGATTTTACTCTTCTGAAGGCTGTTGATGAGATTAATAAAGAAGCGGGCAAACATTTTGTAGAAAAAATTTCTCGTCATTTTGGAGGAAATCTTAAGAAAAAACGAATAGCAGTATTGGGATTGTCATTTAAACCAGATACTGATGATATGCGAGAAGCGCCATCGATTCTTATCATCCGTGAACTTATTAAGCTCGGAGCTCTCGTTACCGCATACGATCCAATTGCAATGGACAATGCAAAAACTATTCTCGCCAAAGACATAACATTTGCACAAGATGCATATACAGCTGCAAAAGGCGCTGACGCGGTCGTGGTAGTGACTGAGTGGAATGAATTTCGACAGTTGGATCTGGTACGATTAGCAAAGGGACTCAAATCTCTTGTCTTATTTGATGGAAGAAATATTTATGAACCAGAACGTGTCAAAAAGTTGGGATTTGTGTATTATGGTGTAGGGAGAATGTAAATTGAAGGAGGAAATTATGGCAGCAAAAAAAGCACTTATCACTGGTATTGCAGGATTTGTAGGAGGCCATTTAGCAGAACTTTTGTTAAGTCAAGGATTTGAAGTCTACGGTTTGCGACGGCCACGCACTAAAATGGACTATATCGAATCCATCGCCAATCGTTTACATCTTGAAGATGCTGACCTTTTGGATTCTCATAGTTTATATACGATGATTTCTCGTATTAAGCCAGACTATATTTTTCATCTGGCCGCGCAATCATTCGTTCCGACCTCCTGGGTTTCACCTTCAGTGACATTAGAGGTCAATATTGTTGGATCAGCGAATTTATTCGAAGCAGTACGGCAGGTGGGCATAGATCCAGTTATTCAGATTGCTTGTTCTTCAGAAGAATACGGATTAGTGCACGATGATGAAGTACCTATTAAAGAAACCAATCCATTACGTCCTTTGAGTCCCTATGCAGTTTCAAAACTCGCGATGGATTACTTGGGATATCAATATTATCAATCATATAAAGTGCGTATTATGCGGACTCGTGGGTTTAACCATACTGGGCCACGGCGTGGAGATACGTTTGCAGAATCAAATTTCGCTAAACAGATTGCAATGATTGAAAAGGGAAAACAGGAGCCTATCATTCACGTAGGAAATCTGGATGCAAAGCGAGATTATACCGATGTTCGCGATATGGTGAAAGGATATCTTTTGGCAGTTGATAAATGTGATCCTGGCGACGTATACAATATTTGCACGGGAAAGGCTATTAAAATTGGCGATATGCTTAATCTCCTTCTTTCTTTCAGCAAGATTAAAGTTGAAGTGAAAGAAGATCCAGCCCGTATGCGTCCATCAGACGTCCCGGTGCTTATTGGGGATAATACTAAATTTGTAAAAAAGACCGGTTGGAAGCCCGAAATTCCCTTCGAGAAAACCATGGAGGATCTCCTCAACTATTGGCGAGAAAGAGTTTAATTTTTCTATGAAGGTGGTTGTCGTCATTCCCACGTATAATGAGCGTGATAATGTCATCCCGCTTCTCACTCAACTTGCGGATGCTTTCTCGGAAATTAAGAAGTACACGATCTCCTATCTCATTGTTGATGATACATCCCCAGATGGTACCTGTGAGGTTGTTGATGCATATAAAAAAAATCATAAGCACGTTTACATTATCGTTGGTAAAAAAGAAGGACTGGGAAAAGCACTCTTGCGTGGTATGACGTATGCATTTGAAAAAATGGATGCAGATATTGTTCTTCAGATAGATGCAGATTTATCCCATAATCCAAAAACAGCACCGGAATTTTTAAAGGCAATAGACAACGGTGCAGATTTTGTTGTTGGAAGCAGATATATACAAGGAGGATCAATCCCCCAAAATTGGGGACTTCACAGAAAGATATACAGCATCCTCGGAAATGCGATTGTACGCTTCGGACTAGGACATCTTCATGTTAATGATTGGACCGGAGGATATAGAGCATATAAAAAAAAGTTTTATACCCAAATATATAAAGAAATGACGAAATACAGCGGATATGTCTTTCAGATAGCATATTTGCACAAAGCAATTCATCATGGAGCGAAGGTGATAGAAGTTCCGATACAATTTACTGATAGGTTATATGGCCACTCAAAAATTGCACCAGCTGAATATATTAAAAATATATTTATGTATATTGCTGAGGCACGAATGCATGAAATTATTCATGGTTCATTTGGTAAGTTTCTTGTTGTTGGTACGATCGGATTTATTATCAATACTATAATTCTTGAAGGCATGGTGCAATTTGGTTTTCATCCAGTAATTGGTAGTTTGGTTGGTGCAGAACTGGCTATCATTTCGAATTTTATTTTAAATAATCGTTGGACATTTAGAGAACGGAAAATTGCTGGTATTCGACAAATTTTCAAATTCATACAGTTTAATACTGCTTCTATAGGTGCAATACTTATTCAGGCAGGTACTATATTTGTTGGTGCCATATTCTTTGGGGTTTCAACATATAGAATGTTTTATATTTTAGGCGTCGGTATAGGGCTAATCTGGAATTATATTATGTATTCGAAAGTCGTTTGGAGGCATAAACCGGATGCATAACTTGAAAAAGTTTATTCAAAATCATCATTCATTTTTTTTTGCCCTTGGATTGGGTATCATTCTTCTTGTTGGCGCATATCTCAGGCTGTATAACATATCTGGCTACATGACCTTTCTCGGAGACGAAGGGCGTGACGTACTGGTTGTTAAGCGAATGATTGTAGATCATAAATTTACTCTTTTGGGACCGACGGCTTCTGTAGGAGGATTTTTTTTAGGACCCATCTATTATTATTTCATGCTGCCATTTTTATTGCTTTGGCGACTTGACCCTACTGGTCCAGCAGTTATGGTTGCACTCTTTGGTATTGCCACCATTTATTTGGTATATCGCGTTGGTCGAGATTTTTTTGATGAATGGGTTGGATTTATTGCTAGTAGTCTCTATGCTGTTTCTCCTCTAGTTATTGCATACTCACGTTCCTCTTGGAATCCTAATCTCGTTCCTTTTTTTGCGACGCTTCTTATGTATGTTCTTTGGAACATTGTCGTTAAAAAACACTGGAGTCAACTATTTTGGGTTGGGGTCATTTTTGGAATAGGGCTCCAGCTTCACTATCTTTTTACATTTCTTTTTGTTGTTGTTGCATTATGGTTTTTTATTTTTGGAAGGTCGCTTCAATATGTCAAATATTATGCATTCGGGATTGCTGGTTTTCTTTTGGGATACGCTTCATTTCTTGCTTTTGAAGTTCGGCATGGGTTCCCTAATACCATGTCGGTTATTCGTTTTGTTGTTGCAGGAAAAGACACTGGATTGCATATGGGTTTTTTCCAGACTATTGGTGATGTGGTATTTCGTTTATTTGGTCGTTTGGTGTTCCGACTTCCACAACCGGAATTATGGAGTAGTTTTCCATTGTGGCAAAGACAAATCTGGGAAGTGGGAATTACCGGAAGTATCATTTTGGCAGTTTTTATTCTCCTAAGGTTTATTTTCCATAAACGCTTGGTCGCATTGGGTGATCGACAAAAAGCATCAGTACTCTTCATACTTTGGCTTGTGGCGACAATTGTTCTTTTTGGTTTGTATAGAAAAGCAATTTATGATTATTATTTTGGTATCTTTTTTGCATTACCATTTCTACTTGTAGGTTTGATTTTATCGCAACTATCTTTGGTGCGTTTTGGAAAATTCGTTGTTATAGGCATTTGGATTGGACTCTTATATTTCAACTGGCAAGGAAGACCATTTTTGTATCCACCGAATAATCAACTGGCGCAAGCTAGGCGTATTGCAATGACGGCACTGGCAAAAACAGAAGGGAAGCCATTCAACTTTGCCCTCATTACTGGGCAAAACTCTGATCATGTCTATCGATACTTTTTTGAAATTTCAGGAAATGCACCAGTGACGATAGAAAATGTAGAAAAAGATCCTCAAAGAACAACGGTAACAGATCAACTCATCGTCATTTGTGAATACTATGAATGTAAACCATTGGGTCATCCGCTTTGGGAAATTGCTGGATTTGGAAAAGCGCAGATTGTTGGGCAATGGGATGTGCCATTTGTTAAAATAATCAAGTTAGTGCATCTTTCAGAGAATAAAAAATGAAAAAATTTTATTTATCGGTAGTCATTCCAGCATACAATGAAGAAACAAACATTCGCCTTGGGGCACTTGATAAAGTTTCACATTATCTTGAGTATCAATCATACCCTTGGGAGGTCATCATTGTTGATGATGGGTCTTCCGATAACACTCCAAGACTTATCGATGAATTTATGAAGACAAATAAAAAATTTTCGGTTATTCACAATCCACATCAAGGAAAGGCAGGAACAGTTGTTACCGGTATGCTGGCGGCAAACGGAGCAATCGTTCTTTTTACTGATTTAGATCAGGCAACTCCTATTAATGAACTTGCCAACGTTCTTCCATGGTTTGGAAAAGGATACGATGTGGTTATTGGTTCTAGAAGTTCTCAGCGGCAAGGAGCTCCATTTCTTCGTCTTATTATGGCACGAGGTTTCATGATTCTTCGCACATTATTTCTAGGACTACAAGGTATTACAGACACGCAGTGTGGATTCAAAGCGTTTCGGAAAGACGTAGCCCGAGATATTTTCGGTAAGCTAAAACTATATGGGAAAAGGAAGCATGTAAGTGGATCTATGGTAACGGCTGGATTTGATATTGAAGTTCTTTTTTTGGCAAAAAAATTAGGATACAAAATTAAAGAAGTTCCCGTGGAATGGCATTATGTGGAAACGCGTAGGGTAAATCCGCTTGTTGACTCGTGGAAAGGATTTTTAGATATCGTAAGCATTCGACTCAATGCGTGGAGAGGATTATATACTAATACATGAAATTAAAATTCTTTTGGTTGATTTTTTTGGGGTTTTGTATCGCCTCAATTGGATTATTTTTGTATTCCTATACACAAGTAGATTTAAATCTCACACTTTCTCAGGTGAGTATCTGGCAGAAGATTCAAAAATCGTTTCAATATATTGGCTACTATCAACGGCCATTGTCGACATGGTGGTACATTGGAATACTTTTTCTTTTTTATAGTTGCTACATATCTATTCTTATATTTATAAAGAAGCATGTCTTAACTATTCGTCAACTATGGTATGTAATACTTACAGTTACTATGCTTTTGGTTTTTTCTTATCCTGCGTTTTCTTATGACATTTTTAATTACATGTTTGATGCAAAGACCGTCTTGGTGTATCACAAAATTCCTTATACCGTAACACCTCTTCAATTTACTGGTGTGGAGCCATGGCTTTCATTTCTTCATTGGACGCATATTCCTAGCGTCTATGGTCCGTTTTGGATTTTTCTTACATTGTCTCCCTATCTTTTGGGGTTTGGCTATTTTCTCCTTATTTTGTGGAATACAAAAATACTCATGGCGTCTTTTTATCTTCTTGCAGTATGGGCTATTGGAGCTATATTGGAAAGAATTGACAAAGAAAATAAAAGCATGGGTATGGCAATGTTTGCTTTAAATCCTTTGGTACTTATTGAATCGTTGGTGAATGGCCACAATGATATTGTGATGATGGCATTTGTATTGATGGCATTTTTCTTTTATATCAAAAAAAATCACGTCGTGTCGTTTTTCTTTTTATCTCTCTCCATCGCAACAAAGTTGATTACTGGTGTAATGCTTCCTCTTTATATGTTGCGGCGGTGGAGGCCTGATATAGCGGCTCTTTTTATGATGAGTGGTCTTGTAGGATTTCTTTTGATTGCCCATAGAGAAATACAACCGTGGTATTGGCTGTGGGTGATGCCGTTTATCGCACTTCTCCCTCGCAGGTTTGACTTTGCTATTCTCTCTAGTGGCGTTTCATTAGGACTTCTTCTTCGCTATGCACCATTTCTTTACTTCGGCCATTGGAATACACCAGTGCCTCTTATTAAAGATATGGCGATGTTTGTCGCAGTCGGTACAGGGTTTTTGATTGTAGGCATACTTCACGTTCTCAAACATAGATAATTTGCTCTCAGCTTCTCTTGTCAGGTATAATTTCTCTATGCTGTTTGTCAAAAAGCATTGGTTTAAAGCCATCCTGATTTTTATCCTCTTGGGAGGTTTATACCTAGGCACTCGGCTATTTAATCTTACAAAGCTTCCCATATTCACCGATGAAGCTATCTACATCCGTTGGTCGCAGATAGGAAGCAGAGACCCAAACTGGCGGTTTATTTCCCTTGTCGACGGCAAACAGCCCATGTTTACTTGGATTATGATGGTATTTTTGCGTATTCTTCGTGATCCTTTGTTTGCTGGACGCTTGGTTTCTGTTTTTGCTGGAGCAGCAAGTGCTTTAGGTATAGGAGTGTTGACCTATGAAGTTTTTAGAAATAAGCAAATAAGTATGATCGCAGTTTTTTTGTATATTCTGTCACCTTTTGCTCTTATGTATGACAGATTAGCTCTCTATGATAGTTTAGTTGCTACATTTTCGATTTGGAGTCTGTACTTGAGTATACGGTTAGTAAAAACACTTCGATTGGATATGGCCCTTCTGTTGGGTATGGTGTTGGGCGCAGGAATGTTGAATAAGACGTCAGGATTTCTTAGTCTCTATCTCTTGCCGGCAACACTTGTTCTTTTTGACTTCCAGAAACCAGAACGTGTAAAGCGATTGATGCAATGGGGTATTTTTGTTTTTGTCGCTACATTGATATCTCAACTTCTTTATGGCATCCTCCGTTTATCTCCTTTATTTCATATGGTTGGTCAGAAAGATAGCGTGTTTGTTTACTCATTTAAAGACTGGGTTGTCCATCCATTCACCTTTTTAGAAGGAAATCTTAAAGGGCTTTTTGATTGGCTTATTAGCTACCTTACTCCTCCAATTTTTATTGCATCGCTTATTCCCTTGTTCACCTTGTGGCGGCAAGGAAGAGAAAAATTGTTGCTTTATATCTGGTGGGCTGCTCCTTTTTTTGCTCTTGCTCTGTTTGGCCGCATACTCTATCCGCGGTTTATTCTTTTTATGAGTATGCCACTTCTTATTTTAGCTTCCGTATCGATTTTTTGGATTTGGAAAAATTTTGGCCGCAAAATTTTTGGTATTGCCATTTTGGTTATATTATTTTTGCCAAGTTTTTACACAGACTATTTTATAGTTACCAATCCTCTCTATGCACCAATTCATTATGCTGACCGCGGACAGCTTATTGATAGCTGGCCAGCAGGATGGGGGGTTTCTGAAGTGAATACATTTTTCTTGGAACGTTTAAAATTTAGTAAAGTGTCGGTGTATACAGAGGGCACCTTTGGACTTCTGCCTGCTGCAATAGAAATTTATCTTGTCGATAAGCCAAATATTGACATTCATGGTATTTGGCCATTGCCAGAACATATTCTTCCTGAAATGCTTGTGAGTGCTCGCGATCATGAAACATATTTCATCTTTAATCAGACACAAGAAACACCGTTGGGATGGCCAATACTACTTCTTGCAGAGTACCAAAAGGGGCTGCGCGAAAATCGTAAACTTAGGCTCTACAAAGTGATTCCTCAATCTGTTTCAAAATTATGAAATTAATCAAAAGGTTGAATTTTTCCTGGTGGGTTATTGGGATTCTTGTGGCTACATTAATTGTCATCTTGCCTCTTTTACAGAAGGGTTTTATTGTTTCAGATGATGGTAACTGGATGGTTATTCGATTAAGCGCATTTTTTCAAAGTTTTCGCGAGGGTCAATTTCCGGTCCGATTTTTAGGACGGCTTAATAATAGCTATGGGTATCCGGTAGCAAATTTTCTCTATCCTGGCTTTCTTTATATTGGTTCTTTTATTCATCTGCTTGGATTTTCGTTCCCAAATTCAGTGAAAATTATTTTTATTGGATCGGTCACATTAAGTTCCCTCCTTATCTTTTTTTGGTTAAAAAAGTATTTTTCTTCTTTTCCTAGTTTCTTAGGGTCGTTGGGATTTCTTTTTTCTCCATATTTAATATTCGATATTTATAAACGTGGATCTGTCGGGGAAGTTCTTGCAGTTTTTGCCGGAGCAGCAGCACTTTTTAGTATTGAGAGAGATATGCTTTGGCTCGTGCCACCAACCATGGGATTTTTGATTATAAGTCACAATTCTCTTGGACTTCTGTTTTTTCTTTTTTTATTAAGTTATATTCTCGTCCGCAAGCGAGTGAATTTTTTTGTACCTGTTTTTATTGGTTTAGGGCTGTCGACATTTTTTTGGTTTCCTGCTATCTATGAACGTAAGTTCATCCTATTTGACATGGTTACTGTGTCGCAGCCTCAGCAATATTTTATTGAAGGATCAATGCTCTATTTACTGGGACTTGTTAATGTTTTTGCATTTTTGATGGTACTTAAAGATTCTCATAAAGAAAAAAGGGGAGTTCGGGATTTTTTCCTCGTGATGTTTGTGATAAGCGTACTCCTGAGTACTTCACTGAGTAATCCAGTTTGGATGGCTCCATTTATGGAGAAACTATTTCAGTTTCCTTATCGATTTCTTTCTTTAAGTCTTATTGCTGCTCCATGGTTGATTGCATGCATGACGCAAAAAATTGAGAAGAAATATCAGTGGCATACTCTATTGTTGTTTTTTGTGTTATTTGTTGTGTCAACGGCTCCAGTTTTATTCCACATAAAACTCATTGAGCGGCCGGATGGATATTACACAACCAATGAAGCGACAACAACTGTTGCTAATGAATATATGCCGCGATGGGTCAAAGAAGCGCCAAGAGATAGAGCACATCAACGTATGGTATTTTTCCAAGGAAAAGGAAAGATTGAGGCCAAGGTGATGTCTACACAAAAAATTGATGCGATTATTTTGGCAGATGAACCAAGTATTATTCAGGTCAATTCTGTATATTATCCAGGATGGGGAATTGCTATTGATGATCAATTCGTCGCTCCCGACTATCAAAACGTGTATGGACTCATGCGAGTGCCTATATCTGCAGGTAAACATAGGTTTGTTGCCGAGTTTCGAGAAACAATCCTTCGATTTCTTGCAGATATGGTGTCGGTAGTCTTTTTGATTTTTTACTTTTGCTATGTCGTTTGGATAGTGCGAGTAAAGAAAAAACACTAAATATTCATGAGAAATCATCTTATTGCCATTATTCTATTGTTATTTCTTTCTTTTTGGGCGATACGACCCTTTTTCACTTCGGGATTTTTTCCTATGCACGATGACACCCAAGTGAGTCGTGTTATTGTCATGGGAAAAGCACTGCGTCTTGGGCAGTTTCCAGTGCGTTGGGTATCGGATTTAGGATATGGGTATGGATATCCCATTTTTAATTTTTATGGTCCACTTCCCTATTACATTGGAGGAATTTTTTATGCTGCCGGCGTTGATGCACTGGTTGCGACAAAGATAATGTTTATTTTGGGTATAGTACTTGCTGGAGTAAGTATGTATGTGTTAACACAAGAAATAATTGGTATATCGGGAGGAATTATTGCTGCATTGCTTTATGTCTATGCACCGTATCATGCGGTAGAAATATATGTACGTGGTGCAGTGGGTGAATTTTGGGTATTAGTTTTTTTGCCAATTATTATTTTAGGTCTATGGCATTCATTCATAAATAAAAAAAGATATGCACCTCTGATTGGAGGACTTGGACTAGTTGGTGTTATTCTATCTCATACGATTTTAGGATATGTTGCTACATTCTTTTTGATATCATTCTTTATCCTTTATTGGTCTGTTGCCATATTAAGAAGGAAATTGGATCGTTCATTATTTTTTTCTCATATTTTCTTATTGATTGTGGGATTAGGAGTTTCTGCGTTTTTTTGGTTACCAGCTTTTTTTGAGATGCAGTTTACCAATGTTGCTGCTCAAATTGGAGGAGCAGCAAATTTTCATGACCATTTTATCTGTATTAATCAGCTTTGGGATTCACCTTGGGGATATGGAGGGTCATCTCCAGGATGTATTGATGGGTTTTCTTTAAAATTAGGGAAAATTCATATACTGTTGGCATTAACATCCGTTAGTATTTTTTTTCTGAAAGGTATACGTATTCGTTCTGTCCGCTTCCTTATTATTGCTGGTATATCTAGTGTTCTTTTTTCGCTCCTTTTTGCTTTACCAGTATCAGAAACTATCTGGAGTATTATTCCTTTCTTCGCTTATATTCAATATCCCTGGAGATTTTTAACATTTAGCATCTTTGGTCTTTCGTTAATGGGGGGAACACTTTTATTTTTTCTTCCTAAAGTTTTTCGATGGTTTCTATTTTTTATAATAATTTCAGGAATCATTTATTTTAACGGCAAATTATTTATTCCGCAGTATATATATCAACGATCAGCGCAAGCGTTTGAAAGTGCAGAAGATCTGCGTTTTCGCGTGTCAAAAATTTCCGATGAATATTTACCACCTCAGATCAGGAGACCAGAGAGTGTAAAGGATATTGTTACCGATACTCTGCCTCAAACATCTAGTGTTGTCATTGATACCGACATAGATACGGATACGTATAGTAAATTTATTATTACGGCACAAAATGACCAATCGCTACTCGTGCGGCGGGCGTACTTTCCCGGCTGGGAGTATTGGGTAAACGGGAAAAAGATGGTACCGGTGATTGAAAACGGACTACCAAGAATTACTGTGCCAACGGGGAGGTCAGTTGTTGAATTTTGGTTTCGCAATACTCCCATTCGGACTTTTGCCAATGCAATAAGCATAATTACTGTGCTTGTTTTATTTTTTATTTATGGTAAAAAAACCATCGTTTGATGTTGTTGTACCTGTTTATAATGAAGAAAAAGAACTTAAAGAGAGTATTGGTAAACTTGCTGTTTTTTTAAACAATAATTTTGGCGATTTTGATTGGTTTATTTATATTGTCGACAATGCATCAACAGATAATACATGGCTTATCGCCAAAGAATTAGCTCAAAACATGTCCAAAGTAGTTGCTCAGCATCTTCATCAAAAAGGAAGAGGAATGGCAGTGAAGTATATTTGGCAAAAAACAAAGAGTGATATTGTAGCTTATATGGATGTTGATCTTTCCACAGATCTTAAACATTTTCCGCCACTCGTGCATGCCTTGACTGGCGGGTATGATCTTGCTATTGGATCTCGCAATGCACAAGGAGCCCAGGTTTATGGGAGAAATTTACTTCGCACTATCACTTCGAAAGGTTATATGATGCTTATAAAACTTCTTTTTTGGGTACACTTCAGTGATGCACAGTGTGGCTTTAAAGCAGTGACACGTAAAGTTGTTAAAAACGTTTTGCCTAAAGTTAAGGATAATGAATGGTTTTTTGATACGGAACTTTTGATTCTTGCGGAAAAAATGGGCTATCGCATCTATGAAGAACCAGTGACTTGGATTGATAATCCGGGATCCACTGTGCGAGTCATGAAAACCATGCAGGGAGATATTATTGGTCTTTGGCGACTTTTTCGTACACGTCCTTGGTTGACAAAGAAAGACTATGGAAGAAATTGATATCGCTCTTATTAAAAGAAAATCTATATCAGGGGTCATTGCACTGACTTCCCGTACATTTGTTTTGCAAATTATCGCTTTTGGTGCAACATTTCTACTTACTATTTTTTTAAGCCCTGCAATATTTGGTATTTTTTACGTAGTATCTGCTATTATTTCATTTCTCGGTTACTTTTCTGATATTGGGCTTGCAGCTGCACTTATTCAAAAAAAAGAAGATTTAACGCATGAAGATTTGTCGACGACGTTTACTATTCAGCAGTTGTTAGTTGGTGGTATTACGATTGCTGCACTTGTCCTTTCTAGTTTTATCGGGTCTTTTTACAGGCTAGATATTGCTGGAGTATGGTTATTTCGAGCTTTAATAGTCTCCTTTTTTTTGTCATCTCTTAAAACGATTCCTTCTGTGCTTTTAGAGAGAAAGCTTGATTTTAATAAACTTGTCGTACCACAGATATTGGAAACCGCTGGATTTTATGGAGTTGCAGTAGTATTAGCATGGCAACGGTTTGGGATTTCAAGTTTCACGTGGGCAGTTCTCACTAGGGGATTTGTTGGACTCATATCAATTTACATTATTTCTCCGTGGCGAATTTCTTTTGGAATTTCTCGTCCTGTTGCTAAGCGATTACTCCACTTTGGAGCTCCCTTTCAGGTACATTCATTTCTGGCGCTCCTTAAAGATGACTTGATGACTGTGTTTTTAGGGAAAGTTTTGCCATTTGCAGAAATTGGATATATTGGTTGGGCGAAGAAGTGGGCAGAAGTTCCATTGCGCCTTATTATGGATAGTATCATTCGGGTGACCTTTCCCGTTTTTTCTCGGCTTCAAGATTCAAAGGAAGCACTAGGGAAAGCGTTAGAAAAAGTAGTTTTTGGACTCTCTCTTACTATTTTTCCAATCTCTACGGGACTTCTTTTTTTCGTGCGCCCAATGGTTGAAATTATCCCGCGATATGCCAAATGGGAACCGGCGCTACTTTCATTTTATATTTTCGTTGTCGTTTCGGCTATTTCAGGAATTTCGTCTCCTCTTACAGAAACTCTAAAAGCAATGGGTAAGATTAAAATTGTAGTAAAACTTATGGTGTTATGGACGGTATCAACATGGGTTTTAACAGCTGTATTTATCCGATTCTTCGGATTTAATGGATTTGCATTGTCTCTTCTTTTTGTTACAAGCACGATAGTTTTGGTTGTTGGTTTAGTAAAAAAAATTGCACCTTTTTCTTTCTGGAGGAATATTTCTGGACCGCTTTTTGGCGCCATGTGTCAAGGTATCTGGTATTGGCTCGCTTTGACGAACTTACCCCATGCAATTGTCTGGTACATCGGTGTTAGTTTGACCGGTGTTATACTATATGGAGCTATGCTTTGGTTATTTGAACGGACAAAAATAAAAGCATTTATAGCAGCTTTGCATCAATAATATGGCAACACTAAGTGTCGTTATTTCAGCGTGGAATGAAGAAGCAAAAATAAAACAATGCCTTGCGTCAGTTTCCTGGGCAGATGAGATTATTTTTGTTGATAACTCATCGACAGATCAAACGCCGCACATTGCCAAACAGTTTACTTCGAAGGTTTTTAAACGGCCAAATAATCCCATGCTAAATGTTAATAAAAATTACGGTTTTTCTAAAGCGACGAGTGACTGGATTCTTTCTCTGGATGCAGATGAAGAGATTACGAAAGAATTAGCTGGTGAGATTCGTTCGGCAATGAATGCAAATAATGAGCTGGTTGGATACTGGATTCCAAGAAAAAATATTTTATTTGGAAAATGGATTATGTATGGTCTTTGGTGGCCAGATAAGCAGCTTCGGCTTTTTAAAAGAAATAAAGGTAAATTTCCGGGTATTCATGTTCACGAATATCTTTCTGTGGATGGACCAACCGGAGAGTTGAGTGAACCATATATCCATTACAACTACGAAACAATTTCTCAATTTCTTAGAAAAATGGATACCATCTATACGGAAAGCGAAGTGCAAAAGCACATATCGGCAAATTACCAATTTTCTTGGTATGATGCAATACAGTTTCCGATTTCAGATTTCGTAAAAATTTATTTTGCACAACAGGGATACAAGGATGGGCTGCACGGTTTGGTGTTAAGTGTTTTACAGTCTTTTTATTCGTTTATTGTATTTGCGAAACTTTGGGAAAAAAATAAATTTAATCAAATTGATATTCCCCTTTCATCTGTCGCAAAAGAGTTCCGTCAGGCTGAAAAAGAGGTTGATTATTGGATTATTTCTGTAGAAGAGAAAGAAACTCCCTCAAAGATTATGCGCTTGCTTCTGAAAGTAAAACGACGAGTATTGGCTAGAATATAGTTTTTTGGATTTATTATGCCTCATGTTTTTATAATAATTGTCAATTGGAACGGTAAAGAAGATACGATTCATTGCCTTTCTTCGCTTAAAGGATTAAATATAAAAAATATCAAATTAAGTACTGTTATTGTAGATAATGGATCGTTGGATGATTCTGTTGAGGTGATTAGAAAAAAATTTCCAAGTGTCATAGTCTATGAAGCCCAAGAGAATTTAGGTTTTACTGGAGGGAACAATATAGGGATTTCTATAGCCCTTCAGAAAGGAGCAGACTACGTGTGGTTTCTTAATAATGATACGCTTGTGGATAAAGAATCATTACAAGCGCTTCTCGGAACCTTTGCCGATGAGAGAGTCGGAATTGCCGGGTCAAAAATATATTTTGCTCCCGGACGGGAATATCACAAAGATAAATATGAAGCTTCAGATCGTGGGAAAGTTTTGTGGTTTGCCGGTGGTCTTATAGATTGGAATAATATGTATGCTTCACACAGAGGAGTAGATGAAGTTGATGTGGGGCAATACGATAACACAGAAGAAACACCTTTCATCACAGGTTGCTCGATGCTGACAAAGACCACCGTAATAAATAATATTGGAAAATTTGATGATGCATTCTATCTCTATTTGGAAGATTTGGATTTTTGTTTAAGAGCCCAGAAAGAAGGTTTCAGGACCATTTACGTTCCTTCGTCAAAAATTTGGCATGTGAATGCAGGTTCTTCAGGATGTCCAGGAAGTAAGTTGCATGAGTATTATTTAACTAGAAATCGATTTCTTGTGGGTTTGCGATTTGCCCCAATAAGGACTAAATTTGCACTTCTGCGGGAAGGTATGAGATTTTTTTTTCAGGGAACTCCTATACAAAAAAAAGCTGTGATGAATTTTGTTTTTGGTAAATTAGGAAGCCAAGCATATGATATCTAAGATTAGTGCTGTTATTTTAACCAAGAACGAGGAAGATCGCATTGAAAAATGCTTAGTAAGTCTGTCGTGGGTTGATGAGCGTATAGTCATAGATAATGGATCAACAGATAAGACGGTGGAGTTAGCAAAAAAGCACAACGTTAAGGTAATTGAGGTTTCTGAAGGGGATTTTTCTCAACTTCGCAATAGAGGGAAAGATGTAGCGCGTGGAGATTGGCTTTTGTATATTGATGCAGACGAACAAGTGACTCCAGAGTTAAAGGGAAAAATAAAATTTATCATCAATACATTTAATTCGGAAAATGGTCCTTTTGGATATTTTATAAAAAGAAAAAATTTGTACATTGGTCACTCATGGCCTTATATGGATAAAATGCAGAGACTTTTTTGGAAGAAATCGCTTTTGCATTGGGAGGGAAAGCTGCATGAGACGGCAATCGTAGAGGGGATAATTGGCACCATTGACGAACCATTAATTCATGATACACATCGAACAATTTCAGAAATGGTTACAAAAACAAATGTTTGGTCCGACGTCGAAGCAAAATTGCGAATAGATTCTAGGCATCCACCAATTACATGGTGGCGTTTCTTGAGGGTGATGATGACTGCATTTTGGAATTCTTTTGTGTTTCAAAGAGGTTGGAGAGTTGGTGCTGTTGGTTGGATAGAAAGTATCTATCAGGCATTTAGCATATTTATTACCTACGCAAAACTATGGGAACTACAACAAAAAGACAAGCACTTATAATTAGGAAATTATTATTTTATTGGCCAATATTTGCAATTTTTGGCATCTGGTTTGTTTTTGCTTCGCCGTACTTTTTAAAGGGATTGATTCCTTTCCCTTCAAAATATTTGGTCACTTTTTTCCCACCATGGAGTGCAGCATATGCGATGCCAGTAAAAAATAACGCGATGCCTGATGTGGCAACTCAGATTTACCCATGGAAAAAATTGACTATCGACATGTGGAGAAACGGTCAAATTCCATTATGGAATCCATTTAGTTTTTCTGGTACTCCACACGCTGCTAACTATCAAACAGCAGTGTTTTCTCCTTTTAACTTGCTTTTTTTTGTTTTTCCCTTCGTTGATGCGTGGAGTATTTTGGTTTTACTTCAGCCATTGTTAGCCGGGCTGTTTATGTATATTTTTTTGCGAAGCTTAGATCGCTCTCGAGAATCAAGTTTTGTAGGGAGCATAGCTTTTATGTTTTGTGGATTTATTGTTGTATGGATGGCCTATGCGACGTTGGGGTATACGGCGCTTTGGCTACCTCTCATTCTTTTTGCTATCCATAATCAATCCAAAAAGCAGTCATGGTGGAATTTATTATTACTATCAGTAGCAATTTCACTAAGTTTTTTTTCCGGTCACTTTCAGATAAGTTTTTATATCCTAGGTATTTCCTTGTTGTTTCTCATCTTCAAAAGTTTTTTATATAAAAATAAAAAAAGTGTAATTTCTCTCTTTTTCTTTTTTTTACTGGGAATACTTATCTCGCTTCCGCAATTGCTCCCATCGCTTCATGCATATACTCAATCATTCAGAAGTTCAGCTTTTTCCAAAGGAGAAATAATCCCATTTCAATATCTCATTACCATATTTGCTCCCGACTTTTTTGGAAACCCGGTAACCAGAAATGACTGGTTTGGTCACTATGCAGAGTGGTCAAGTTATATTGGAGTCCTCCCATTGCTTCTTGCAGTTTATTCATCTATTGGAAAGAAAAAAAAGCAGATTTGGTTTTTCTGTTTTATTGTTGTCGTCGGTTTGCTTCTTGCGACACCTACGTTTTTAAATGATGTCCTGTTTAGTGCAAAGTTGCCTGTTCTTTCAACGAGTTCTGCATCGCGGATTATTATTCTCGTAAGTTTTTCTCTGTGTGTTTTATCGAGTTTTGGCCTTGATGATCTTATTGCTGATTGGAAAATGAAGTCAATGAGAAAAATAATTTTGTTTATCTTAAGTATATTATCTATATTATTGTTTTTTTGGATTTTTATACTTTTCAAAAAACCTTTGGATACAGAAAAATTGATAGTCGCAAAAAGAAATTTGATGTTGCCATCATTGATGGCTCTAGTTGCTTGTGTATTATTTTTATTCGGATCTATTAAAAAAACATTTATTCGCTTGTTTGTATTAATTTGTCTCCTTGGTTTAGTTTCATTTGATATGTTGCGATTTGTATCGAAATGGATGCCATTTGATCCTCGTGAATATGTCTATCCCAAAATGGCTGTTATAGAAGAATTGCAGAAACGAGTTGGAGTTGATAGGGTGGTTGGAAATTTTGGCGGGGAATTTTCTATGATGTATGGCATATCATCTCTGGAAGGATATGATGCTGTATATCAAGAACGATATGGCGAATTTGGGACGGCAATATCCACTGGAAAAATAGGAACTCCTGAACGTTCTATTGTGCGGCTTGACAAACATGGAAAATATTCAGAAGAAGCTTTGGCATTGCTTGGTGTTCGGTTTGTTTTGCACAGGCTTAGCGATGGGAGATTCGGCTGGACATATCCTATTTGGGAATATCCAAATTATCATTCAGTCTATAAAGATAATTATTATGAACTTTTTGAAAATACCAATTCCTTCCCTAGGGCGTTTCTTGCTTCTTCATATACAATTATTACCGATAAACAGAGAGTTATCGACGAATTGTTTTCAAAAAATTTTGATAGGAAGAATTCAATTATTCTTGAACGAGAACCTCTGATAAAACCTCAGGAAGGAAAAGGAACTGTTTCGATTGTGCGCTATACACCAACAGAAATTCAGTTTGCGGTAAATACATCTTCTCCAAAACTTCTTTTTCTTTCAGACGTTTTTGATAGCGGCTGGAAGGCATTCATAGATGGAAAATCTGTCCCTCTATATCGAGCTGACTACGATTTTCGTGTCGTTAGCGTTTTGGAAGGAAATCACAAGATCAGCATGAAATATCAACCAGATAATGTTACGTGGGGGTTACGTGTATCATTTGTTGTACTGATATTTTTGCTTATTGGCAGTCTGAAGGAGCTTGTCTATGCGTATAGGCATATATAATCCATATTTTGATGGTTTTGGGGGCGGGGAGCGGTACACGCTTACTTTGGCAAGCCATTGGGCAAAAAAGCACGACGTGTTTCTTTTTTGGGATGATGATTCTGTTAGAGGAATAGCACAAAAACGTTTTAATATAGATTTATCGAGGGTAAAAACTACTCAAAATTTTTTTCGAAGTAAAAATGTATTCAAGAAAGCTAGTTTGTCAAAAAAATACGATCTTATCTTCTTCTTAAGTGATGGTAGTATTCCTACAAGTTTTGCAAAACGCAATATATTACATTTTCAGGTGCCATTCGAACGCATACAGGTTAATCCATTAAAGCTTCGTGTGTATCAAGCTATTATTTGCAATTCAAACTTCACAAAGCATAATCTTGATCCCCGATTAGGGCGATCATCAATAGTTATTTATCCTCCGGTAGATATAACTCAATTTCATCCAGGCAAAAAAGAAAACATCGTGTTGTCTGTGGGGAGATTTACGAGTTACTTTCAGGCAAAAAAGCAAGAAATTCTTATTGAGGCATGGAAAAAAGCAAACATGAAGAACTGGAAGCTTTTTCTGGTGGGAGGTTTATTGCCTTCTGATCAAGCCTATTTTGAAAAATTAACAAAACTTGCCTCGGGATTGTCAATTCATTTCCTGCCAAATATTTCTTTTGATCAGCTCGTTGAGCTTTATGGTAAAGCATCCATTTATTGGCATGCGGCTGGATATGGCGAACAAGATCCCAAACTTGCTGAGCATTTTGGAATAACTACAGTAGAAGCAATGGCTTCTGAGTGTATTCCAATTGTTTATAATGGTGGTGGTCTGACGGAAATTGTTGAAGATGGGAAAAACGGATATCTGTGGAGTACACAGGAAGAACTTATTGAAAAAACCAAAAATGTTCTGATGAATCAAACTATGAGAAGGCAAGCAATAGAGAAAGCGAAAGATTTTGATGTGCAAGCATTTTGTGATGCATTTGATGAAGTGCTTAAGAATTTATTTCGTACAACATGAAGAAATATTTGAATGATATTATTTGTCTTCTGGTATTTATTTTCGTCGTCACGCTATTTTTTTACCCGACTATCCTTCATGGAAAACTTCCTATTCCAGATGATACACTCGTTGGCCTATATCATCCCTGGAGAGATCTGTATGCACAGACAAATCCAAGAGGAATTCCATTTAAAAATTTTCTGATAACAGATCCGGTGCGTCAGCAAATACCATGGAGAAAAGAAGCTATGCGACAGTGGCAGAATGGGCAAATTCCCTATTGGAATCCTTTTGCTTTTAGTGGAACGCCGCTTGCTGCAAATATTCAAGCTGCGGTGTTTTATCCTTTTAATTTTTTCTTTCTCATTTTTCCTTTTTCGACGGCATGGACGTTGATTATTATCCTCGAACCTTTATTGTCAGGGATATTTTTATATGTGTATCTGAGAAGTCTCAAGCTTCAGTCTATTCCAAGTATTTTTGGAGCTATTGCTTGGAGTTTTTCAGGTTTTAATACTTCCTGGCTTACTTGGGGAACTATTGTCCATGTGTCGCTTTGGTTGCCACTCATTCTTCTTGCAGTAGATAGAATATTTGAAAAACGATCTAGAATTTGGGTACTGATTCTTGCTGCAGCACTTCTTTTCCAATTTTTTGCCGGACATGCCCAAGTTTCATTATATGAAATGATTATTACTGTGACATATATTATTTGGAGAAATTACAGAAGCAAATCCTTATCATCAGTATTTTGGTTGCTGGTGGCAGGAATTATTTTCCTCCTGATCTCATCGGTTCAATCAGTCCCGTTTTTACAATTTTTAAAAGAAACCAGTAGAATTACTGATTTTTCCTCTTGGCAGAAAGAAGGTTGGTTTGTTCCTTGGCAACACTTGGTTCAATTTATAGCACCAGATTTTTTTGGTAACCCCACGACGTTAAATTATTGGAGTACATGGAATTATGGTGAACTTACCGGGTATTTCGGTATAGCTCCGCTTCTTTTTGCACTGTATGCCCTTTTTATAGAAAAGAAAGATGGAGTGAAGTTTTGGGGAATAGTTCTTTTTTTTGCTTTTCTCTTTATGCTGCCAACTCCGATTGGCAAGATTCCATATCAATTGCATTTGCTAATTGTTTCTTCTCTTCAGCCCACACGACTCATGATGGTTGTAGATTTTTCATTTGCTATTCTCGCTGCTTATGGATTAAACGACTTTTTAATAAAACAGAACAAGAGATTTTGGGTACCGGCAGTTGGTGTTTTTATTTGTTTCCTTGCAGCTTGGATTATAATTTTTTCCTCTAAGGTTTTTTCTTCGGAAATAGTGAGAAATGGACTACTCATAAGCAAAAAGAATTTATATTTACCCTCATTCCTTTTTTTTATAATAACTGCACTCTGCTTCATTTTACAGTATATGCAGAAAAAGAAAATTCTTACTATCTTTCTTTGGGGAATGGTTGGGGTTACTTCATTTGATCTTTTGCGATTTTCATCGAAGTTTACTCCATTTACTCCAGCATCGTATTTTTATCCCGACACAAAAATTATTTCATTTTTAAAAAACCAGCAACAACCATTCCGTGTAATGAGTCTTGATGCGAGGATTTTTCCTCCAAATGTTTCTGTTTTTTACGGTATAGAATCAATTGAAGGATATGATCCTATTTATTCGGCGCGTTACGAAGAATTTATCGCGGCATCTGAACGAGGAAAAGCGAATATCGCACCGCCTTATGGATTTAATAGAATTATCACACCTCATAATATAGATTCGGTATTACTTCCACTCCTTAATGTCAAATATGTTCTCTCGCTTGAAGATGTTGCTAAACCCTTTCTTAAAAAAGTATTTCAAGAAGGAGAAACTCGTATCTATGAATATACAAAATTTCTTCCGCGTGCATTTTTGGCTGATAGTGTTTTTGTTGTAAATAATAAACAGCAAATTTTAGATTCATTATTTCAGAAAACATCAAGTTCAAAAAATTTAGCAATTGTTGAAAAATCAATTGGGCCGTTTTCTGTATCAAGTGAAGATGCTATCCAGATTTCCCAATACAATGTATCATCAATATTAATGGAGGTGGCAGTAAAAGATAGTAGATTCCTGGTGGTATCAAACATTTTTGATCCCGGGTGGAAAGTGATGATAGACGGCAATAAATCTGAGATTTATAGAGTCAATTATACGTTTTTTGGTTTTATTGTCCCGTCTGGTAATCATAAAGTTTCACTTACATATCAAAGTTTATGAAAGTTTCTGTGGTAATTCCCAATTGGAATGGTTCGAGTTTATTAAAAAAACATCTGCCGAAAGTGATTTCACGTGTTGGTCGTGAGGCGGAAATAGTTATCGTTGACGATGGATCAACCGATGATTCGGTTGAAATAATTCGTCAATTTAAATCAATTCGGCTTATTGCAAAAGAGCGTCACGAAGGTTTTGCAAGCACCGTTAATATCGGAGTGGAGCATGCAAATGGAGAAATTGTTGTTTTACTTAATACAGATGTGGAGCCGGAGTCAAATTTTTTGCCACCATTACTTGCTCATTTTGATGACCCGTTGGTATTTGGTGTCGGCTGTATGGATAAAAGTATAGAGAATGGCAACATTGTCTTGCGTGGAAAGGGAGAAGCGGCTTGGAAGAAAGGATTTTTCGTTCATTGGAAAGGCGATATAGACAAAAGAAATACCGCATGGGTATCCGGGGGAAGTGGTGCATTCAGAAAAAGTATATGGAAAAAATTAGAAGGCATGGATGCGCTTTATAATCCTTTCTATTGGGAAGATATTGATTTATCGTATCGAGCATTAAAAGCCGGATACAGTTTGATTTTTGAACCGAAAAGTATCGTGATGCATTTTCATGAGGAAGGTAAAATTAAATCAGATTTTTCTTCTGAATACATTAAGCAAATAGCCTATCGAAATCAGTTTATTTTTATCTGGAAAAATGTATCTAATTATAGAATTTTATTAGCACATTGTTTCTGGGTTCCTATTCGGTTGCTACAAGGATTTGTAAAAGGAGACATTTTTTTTATTCAGGGATATATTCGTGCGCTTTTTTTGTTCCCTTTAATTATTCATTCCAGAATGAAAAGTTCGTCTATGTGGAAAAGAAACGATGGTGAATTAACTGCCGCTCTTATATAATTGCCCCTATGACATGCTACCTTTGTGCTGTCCCAATGGATTTTTTCCTCAAAAAAAATGGATTTTCTCTTTATAAGTGCCTGAGATGTGGACTCGTGATGACGGACTTAGGTATTCCGTACGATAGATTTGTCGAAGAACACTATAATCAAAAATATTTTACCGGCGATCTACACAGAAGTGCATATATTAACTATAAAGACGACAAGTTTGTCATAGTCCGCAATATGAAGACATTTTTACACGAAATACAGAAAATCAAACCATCTGGTAAGCTTTTGGATGCTGGTTGTGCACTTGGTTTTTTCGTAGAACTTGCGTTAAAGAACGGATATGATGCACATGGATTTGATCCATCAGAATATGCTGTGGATGAATCAAAAAAGCTTATTGGCGAAAAACGAATCAAACAAGGTACGATTTCATCAGTTCATTATCCATCAAAATTCTTTGATGTCATTACTCTTTTTGATGTATTTGAGCATTTAGGAGATCCTATATTTGACTTGGGACGGCTTAAACAATTTTTGAAAGATGATGGTATCATCATTGTTGCTACGGGTGATACCGATAGTTTTATGGCTAGAATATTGAAAAGAAGATGGACTTTTTACATCCCACCGCAGCATTTATTTTTTTTCAACAAGAAATTGCTCATAACAATTTTAAATAAAGACAATTTCGTTTCCCTTAAATGGTTTCGGATTGGTAAATGGCTGAGTCTTCGCTACATTCTTCATCTCGCAAGAACAACGGGAGAGAGCAATGTTGCCTTACTATTGTATAAAATTGTAGAAGTACTCCATGTGGGGAGAATTCCCATATATCTTCCCTTGCGAGACAATATGGTGGTGATTGCACGAAAACGGTCATGAATAGGCGATGGATTGACTCTTTCATTCCCTTGATTTTTATTTTTTTTACAGTTTTTTCTTTCCGAACTTATTTTTTTCAACACAAGGTACCCCTTCCGTTCAATCTTCTCGTATTTTATTATCCACCTTGGAAGCATGAAGCTGAATACGGCATCAATATTCCCAATAAACCATTGGGGTATGATAATCTTAAGCTCTTTTATCCACTGCGGAAATTTACCATTGACCAGATGCGGGCAGGACACATACCACTTTGGAACCCTTTTGTTTTTTCTGGCAATGTTCATTTGGCTACCTACCAGTCATCGGTGTTGTATCCATTAAATATTTTTTACTTCATTTTGCCTATGATGGACGCTTGGACAGCATTGGTTTTGTTGCAGCCAGTGCTTTCTGGATGGTTTACTTATTTATTTCTGCGTAGTCTTAAATTATCCCGAAATGCCAGTTTTTTTGGTGCACTTGGTTTTGCTTTTTCTGGATGGATGATTGCCATGTGGGAAGAGGTGCTTGTTTTAGAGCATAGTTTTTTATGGTTGCCACTTGCTCTTTATGCATCCAATCTTCTTTGGGACACGGAATTGCGACGGCGCGGTACATTTTTTTTGGTTGTTGCCTTGGCGATGTCAATGTTTGCAGGATTTTTTCAGATGAGCATTTATCTATTCTTAACTGTATTGATTTGGAATATTTATCGTTGGTTTGTGTGTAACGACAGAATACTTCGCAATAAGATTATTTTTCGTATAGGAATATGCATGGTGCTATCCATATCACTCTCGGCAATTCAGTGGGTGCCTGCATTTGAAGCATATATGTTATCTGCTCGAGGAACAACTGATGCAGCAAATTTATTTCAAATGTTTTTATCTCCCTTTTCGCACCTTATTACATTCATTGTTCCTGATTTTTGGGGGAACCCTGGTTCATATAATTATTTTTCAAAGATTCGATACATTCAGGAACGAACAATATACATGGGTATCTATGTGTTCATTTTCGCATTTTTTACTTTTTTTAAAAAAACAAAAGGAGATCAATTATTTTGGAAGATTTTTACCTTAGCCACTCTTTCATTAGGATTTGCATTACCGACAAGTTGGATTTGGTATATATTCCACATCCCAATTTTATCGGTTGCTCAGCCTGCTAGAATATTTGCCTTGTCAACATTTGGCATCTGTGTGTTAGCTGGTTTTGGAATCGATGAATGGCAAAAATATCAAACATGGAAAAGAATAAAATTAATTATGGTATTAATATCGTTTCTTATTTTTTTCTTGTTTCTTTTTGCGATGAGCATGCGTTTTTTGCCTAGTTATCTTCAGATGCTATTGTGTAATTGTGAGCTCAAACAGATTACTGCATATGCAACAATTTCCTTGCGAAATCTTTTATTGCCTACCATTTTTATGGTATTGGTTTGGTTAAGTTTTTCCATATTTCGTACTCGGACGGTAATTTTTTATATTTTTGTCTATTGCGTTACGATATTCGGAAGTTTTTATTATGCCAATAAAATACTTTATTTCTCTAATAGAAGTTTCGAGTTCCCTCAGATTGCTTCGATAAGTATTCTTAAAAAAGTAGCTGGTATTAACCGAGTTTGGAGCTATGAAGATGCATATGTAATGCGCAATATTTTTTCTTACTATGGAATATATTCTCCTGAAGGATATGATGCACTTTTTTCGCAGAAGTATGGAGAATTTATCAATACGATTAAATCCGGCGGACTCATAACGAGTAAAATAAATAGAACAGACGTGGATTTTAGTGAGGTTGGTCCTGATGAGACTATGATAAAAAATCCATATAGGTTGCGGATAATGTCTCTTCTGGGTGTTAAGTACATTCTTGCGTTAAAACCTCATGCAGAAAGCAAAATTACAGAGGAAGAACGATTTCCAAGTTCTCTTTTTTCTCTTGTTTGGGCAAACGATATATGGCGGATTTGGGAATATAATCAAGCACTTCCGCGCTCATACTTTACCTCAAATTATATCGTTGAGAATGACCGTCAAAAAATAGTAGATCATCTTTTAAATCCATTGTTTCCCATACAAAATACATTGATATTTGAAAGTAAACCTAAAGAATTTGAATCTACAGATGGTGCTTCAGGCGAAGTTACTATTGCCAAATACGAACCGCAAACTATTAAAATTGTTGTGAATGCAAAACAAAGTGGATATCTGTTTTTATCAGATACATACTATCCGGGCTGGAAGGCATTTGTTGATGGAAAAGAGACAAAAATTTATCGAGCAAATTATTCATTTCGTGCCGTGCCTGTGTCCAATGGTAATCATACTGTTCGTTTTATATACGATCCACTATCATTCAAAGTCGCTATCGCAATAAGTGGTATATCATTAGTAGTATTTTTTCTGGTTTTATTGGTTTTTCAATTACCTAAAGTTTTTCCTTCTTCGGAGCGCTGATATAGGCATATATTTCTCCACTTTTTAACGGAACAACACCTATTTCTTCATAATTATTTGGAATGTCTTCTTGGAATGATATGAGTCTATTGTTAGAATTTTCTGGGGGTAAGTAGCCGCGTTCTACAAGAACAATATTTTGATACTGCGTAACAGTTCTTCCTCGAGTACTCCATTGCGGAGGTTGGATGTTTTGAGGGAGAATATTGTAAAAATAGAAAAGATGAAGACGATGGAAGAGGGGTTCTTCAACGTGCCATACATTATAAGGTTCTTTATCTATAGATTGTCTAATAGAAATCATTCCATAATCAATTTGTCTGCTATATCCAAACGGATAGATGAACCATAAATCAGCAACAAAACGGGCAAAAATGAAACAGAGGAATAGTAAGATAGGCACTGCGAGATACCGTTGTTTTTTTACAATATCGTAAAATCCTAGGGTTTCAATAATATATGGCAAAGGAAGCAACCCGTACATGCGCGCTGCGGTAATACTATTCGTGACTACGATTGGCAATGGATAGAGAAGCAACCAAGATAAAAGAAATATAGTTGCCTTGTTTTTTATTTTTATTAAGGCAATAATACCGATAAGAAGTAAAGGAAGCTCAATGAAATAAAAAAGACCACGAAATGGAACGACGTCAACTGGATCAAATTTTGATGGACCATACCAGGTAATGAATGAGAAAGCAGTGACGTATTGGTTAAGTATGTGATTGATAAGTTGCATCGTAACGTTAGCATTTATACAGAAGTTTTTTGTTCCGCAGGTTTGTTGTGCTTCTTGTTTTCGTTTTGCTATATGTTCTGAAGAAATGAAACTCTGATTGAATCGTGCCGTGTTCCCTTGATTTTTTTCCGTAAGAAGTGGTGTGAGCCCAATAGTG
>Ga0209515_10000614_pt1 | contig 63022 bp, 63 predicted proteins | sample Subgroupgradi54m_FD_187454 | JGI IMG/M metagenome (GOLD analysis project Ga0209515, IMG submission 187454) | Subsurface groundwater microbial communities from S. Glens Falls, New York, USA - GMW60B uncontaminated upgradient, 5.4 m (SPAdes)... ...
AAACAACACATGGATAATCCAGAAGCGGTTAAACAGTTTATGGAAAAGTTTCAAAGTGACTTCGATGCAACGCCGGAAGATAAGTAGGTTTGTATAAATTGCAGGAAAAATAAGTTCTCTTTTTGAGAGCTTTTTTTGCTCCGAGGGGTAGAGATGTTAGATCTATAAAATATGGACATTTCGTATGTAGAAAAATAATTAAATATTTGTTTTACATTTGACATCGTTTCATTAATTTTGAAATAATAAATTTGCAATGGTTTCTTTTCAGGTAAATAGAGACGAACAAGGAATCCATATTCCCCATAAACATTTTTTTCTCATTCTTTCTGGAGTTATCGTAGTAATACTAGTTATAGTTGGTATTTTTGTTTATCGATACTTTCAAGCTAATTATTATGATTCTTCTACGAATGGGAGTGAAATAGCTGAAGTTCATCAACAAACTATACCACCAGACGTAAAGCAAGAAATCAAACAGGAAATAAAACAAGAAATGAAAATTTCTACAACTTCGGGTATAGTTAAAAACTCTACATCGTCTCCAACAACTGTTCAGTATGCTTCAGTTTCTGCCACAGTTCGTGTACCAATTCTTATGTATCATTATATTGAGTATCTAAGGGATAAAAATGACAAAAAAAGAATTTCTCTAAATACTACGCCTTATACTCTTGAAGAAGAAATTAAAACATTGATTGGAGCAGGATATAACTTTATTACCAATACAGAGCTTGCAGATCTTATTGATGGAAAAACAAATCTTCCTCCAAATCCAATTCTTCTAACATTTGATGATGGGTATAGAGATTTCTATACAGATGCATATCCAATTCTAAAAAAATATCGTGTTAAAGCAACACAGTATGTTATTGCTGGCTTCCTTGATAGAAATAATCATTTACTTACTCCTCAGCTTAAGGAGATTGCAAAAGATGGGTTAGTTGAAATAGGAGCCCATACAGTTCATCATGTTTGGTTGAAAGGAAGATCGTTGAAAGATGTTAGCAACGAAGTATTTCAGAGCAGAGAAATACTTGAACATATTATTAATATGCCAGTTGTTTCCTTTGCTTATCCTTTTGGAGCGTTTGATGAACAGACAATTCAAATTGTCAAAGATGCAGGATTTCGGACTGCAACATCTACTGTTCCTGGAATTGAACAAAACCAAATAAATAGATTTTTCCTGTATCGATTGAGGCCTGGTGGAAGAACTGGACAAGCATTACTCAACTGGTTAGGTCAGAGTAAATAAAGATAAAAATATGGAATATGCCTAATATATCTTTAGAAATTTCACCATATAAACTTCCCACGACCTTACGGTCGGGGATCTAAGTATGGAAGGTTAGATTGAATCTATTAGAACTTATTGGCGAGTTGAATAATTGCTTTAGTTGGGACTTCAAACCAATAAGAAGATCCTTTTGTATTATCTTGTGTTATCGTGTTTATTATCAAAAGCGTTGGAGAGGCCCAACCAGTTGCCCTACTAAATATATCTTTCTTAACTTGTGCTTTAAACAACTCTGATACATCAAAATATGCTTGACCACTGGCTATTGGTCCACCTGATGCTTTAAATACCAATGCATTATTACCGTTTTTTTGAATAAACAAATATTGATTATCAGGAGACCATGTATTAAAGGGGATGCTCATATTTTCTGATCCTTTTACTATCGCTGTGTATAGCTGTTGATTATTAGCACCTGATCCATCTGCTGTCGTAATCACATAGGTAAGCGTCCCATTGGTATTGTGAGCTGTTTTCATAATAAGCTTTTTAGTTCCATCAGGAGAAATTTGTGATGCGGTATCAATTTTTAAAATTGGGTTTGAGTTAGGAACGATTACTGTTTGAGTCTTATTTTCAGCCACAATAGGAATAGCAAGATGGAGCTGTTGACGGGAGACTTGATTGTTGCGCCAAACAAAAAAAATTCCTAGCAAAGCAGCAACAGCAATAAAAGAAATTATCTCAAGTTCTATTTGATGTTTTACAGTCATAATATTAATTTATTGGATGGTCCTGAATACACGTATTCGATAAAGTAAGACGATCACAAATTGACACTGCTGTTCCAAGGCGAGAACCTGTTGGACCATCTGCCCAATTATATAAAGCCCCTGCATCAACTTGTCGCAAATTGACACATCCGTGGCTCATGGTGTGTCCAAAATTATCATGCCAATATGCACCATGTAGGCCGAAGTCATTATAAAAATACATCACATAGGGTACATTTGGTAAGTCATATGCATCGTCCCCTGCTCCTCCAGCCATACGCGTAGATCTTAATTTTTTCCAGACATGAAAATTTCCAACAGGTGTTTTATTCCATCTCCCCGAGGAAATAAGCGTCTGCATGATCTTAGTATTTCCCTGAAAAGCGTACAATGTTTGTGATTCAAGGTCAACGTAGATGTGCTTTTCGGCGCTTGGAACATCTGCGCCAAGAACTGAAGGCTTGATAATGCCTGAAGCAATATCAATTCTTGGTGCTATAACTTTGTGTCCTTGGAACATGCCAATAGCTCCATTTTCAATTTTTACTGTTAGGTCGCTTTCACACGTAAGAGAATTTGCGCAGAGGGGCTGAGGCTTGAAAAAAGATGTACCCCCAATAAATACTACTATTCCAACAAAAATAGATATGAAATAGACTCCAAGATAGGCTTTTCTCCCAAGCATACTAAATTAGAGTAATACAAAATTTGTACTGATTGCAAGAATAATCTTCGATCTCCTCATAATAAATAGGTTCAATAAATGGCCTTAGAAGAATCACGTTAAGCAAATCATATGGCTTGTATTTAATCTTATAGCATGCTATACTTCCCAGTCATTCGGGCAATATCTAAGCCTGTAGCCATTTATGTTAAATTTTATTTTTTCATGGTTAATGTTTGCTCAATTTGGCACGCGTACTTACACTTATACACCGAGTGCGCACATTCTTGCTGTGAAAACTATGTCTTTAGACAATAGATACCCTGAGCAGTCGGTGAACGAAATATTTAAGGAAAATATTCTGCTTACCACAGCGTACATGCGGGGAGAAAAGAGAATCGACTCACACAGCATCGACAAACCATTCCATTACGGGATTACTCTCCATAGAGGAGAGGTTTTTGCGTTTCATGATGATGTGTTACCTAAGTACAGTGGAAGAGTTGTTGCAACAATGCATGCACACTTCAATGGCAAAGAAGGATTCAAATCAGATGGATACCTTACTGGTGATGGAGTTTGTCACCTAGCATCTCTTATTGATTTTGCTGCCCAGAGTGCAGGGCTTAATGTTTTTGCCCCGACTTCGCATGATTTTGCCAATATTCCCGATGTACCTAGAGAATATGGAGTTGCAATCTATAATGTTCCATCTGAACCTATGGTCAACGCGCAGCACAATTTATACGTAACAAATAGTCTTTCTCAGGATATAACAATGGTATTTGACTACCATAACTCTATGCTTAAGGTAAGCATCATAAAGCAAACTTAATTTAACGTATCGGAAATGAATCAAAATCTGGGAAGTTTATTATATAGAAATAGTCATCCAGAGTCCGAGATCATATTCCACAATTTTGTAATCCTGTCCGTATCGTCGTTGTATGCCGATGATGATTGTCACAGCAGCAATTAAGAAGTGTTCAAAATATGCGCCCGATTTTATATTAAGAACCAAGGAGGAGTTTTGAGAAATATCATAAACACGTTTTTACTCTCTTATTTTTGAGTTAATATAATACATTTGCAAGTTTGTAGTCTGGGTCAGTTTGGCTTATGGGCTGGTCTGGATACACATAGGAAACTTTGCTTTTTTTGATTTCATAGACAATTCTTTTTGCAAGAATACCATTGGCATAGGTCGCAATTCTCCATTGACCATCCCGTATATTTGCCAACAGATTATTTATTGTCCAGTTAAACAGAGTGTTCTGCGTATTATCTTTTGCTATTGTTATTTCTCCATGATCAACATACCTTCCCTTTTTATACCGTATATAGTCAATAACAGTTCCTTTCGGAGCACTATTAAAGTCCAGCTCCAAATACACTGTTTTATCATCAGAAGAAAAAATTCTTGCAGCTTTGACAACCTTACCCGTATTAACATCAATTGCTTTTCCAGTGAGCCCTCTATTGATAATACCTTTATCTTTTGAGCGCTTTACTATTGCTTGCCTCATAACTGTTTTTTTGATTGTTGTTGGTTGTTTAGGTTGGGGATTATAAACTTTTATGGCAAGTAAACCTAGTACAACAATTAATAGTGCGATGATTAAAAGAATAAGTTTTCTTTGAAAAAGAATACTTGTAAAACTTGATTGAGCATTAGCAGTTGTCTCTGTGGTACTTTCTTGTTCATGCATCTCTTGTTTGTGTGTATCCATATACTACTTTCTTCCAAAAAAGAAATTGAGAATTTTTTGAAAAATATTTGTTGGGCCAGTTGAAGCTCCTTGTACGCCATTGTTGTCGTTATTTACTGGTTGTTGTTCAGATGGAATTGATGTAGTAGATCCACTATCTTCTGCTGTTGGCGCAGGAAGATTCGAATTAGTTGAATTATCAGCTGGAGCGGCATTATCGTTTGGTGCAGGTACTGTTGTTCCAGGAACTACATTATCATTTATTCCTGTTGGAGCAGATGCTCCATTGTTTGAGTTATCAGAGGGTGTGAGAACAGGTTGACCTTGATCTACTGTTGGTGTTGTCGTATCATTTGGATTTGCAGGTATACCAGTTGTATTATCTTGCTGATTTACTGTTCCATTGTTTGTATTGTTATTTGGAGATTGTATACCTGTTGGTTGGTTCTGATCTTGTGATTGATTTTGGATATTTCCTGAAGGATTCACTGGTACGTCAATAACAACAGGAGTTGTTATCACTTGTTCTGAAGTTGTCTGTTCTGGGTGTATAGCATCGGCAACAGATTCTGTTTTGACTTGTGGGATAACAGTATCTTGTGGTTGTACAGTTGTTGTATCACCTGTAGCAGTAACGCTCTCTGCCTGTTTTGTTTCAGAACTTACAATTGATTGTTGGTCTGGATCAGGATTTTGTTGAGCAAGGTTTAAATCAAGCGAAAGATCAGAAGGAATATCACCATTATTTGTAAAGGTTGGTTGTTGAGCGTGGGTTACAGAAGAACCTTTTACTGTTACCAATGTAACTATTATAGCGATTGCAAAAACACCAAGTATTTTTTTGCTTTTCATGCTCCTTGATATCAAGCGTAAACAAAATAAGCAATATTGTCAATAGCTAAGTTCAATTCGATTGCAAGAAAACACTGTGAGATTAATATCTATATCAAAATGTAATTTTGCTCCGAGGAGTGGAGGACTAAGTTAGAATCTGTTTATCCTTGAAAAACTACTTCTATCTCACTATTTTGAGCAAATAGATTTTTCAAAAAGTTGTTTTATCTAAACCCATTATAGATATCAGGTAATCCGTTAGGATATTTTTCTTTTAATTATTTTAAACCAAGAAGGCTTGTTACTTCTTTGTCATAAAATAACTTTCCATTTATTTTTTTTGCGTCCAGTCCCATACAACTGTCATAAGTCCAAATTGTCCATCCAATATTATTTTCTTGAAAGATATCTGTTATATCTTTAATCCATGTAAGCTTTGATTGTCTTGGAGAATTTTTGCAATATACTCCATATTCTCCATTCCAAATAGGCACATTGTATTTTTTACTCCAGTTAACAGCTTGCTGGATTTGACCAGCTATCTTTTCTTTATTCCATTGCCTATTACAGTAATCAGTAAGTGTGTCTTTTTCCGAACTGACAGTAGCCGAGTTAAGAACACTTCTACAATTCTCTTCATTATATGGATATTGCAGATTGGCAATTGGAATAGTATCTGATCCTCCCCATTCTGCTCCCTGATGAGTAAATGCGAATGGTTCATAATAATGAAATGAATAGACAATATTCCTATCTGTAGACGGGATGACTTGTAATAAACCATCAATTCCTCCCCAGCTTGCTCCAGTTGCAATAATTGTGTGCTGGCTGTCTACGCTACGTACTGCTGCAATCAATTTATTTTGTAAATTTAACCATTGCTGTACATTATTCTCAAATACTGGTTCATTAAGAAGTTCAAGAAATACTTTATTTTGATCATATGTTGAAAAATGGCTTGCAAGATTAGTCCAGAAAACTACAAAATTATTTGCATCCCCATTGTTTTCATAGGTTTTGTCAGTATCACTATCATGAATATCAACGATCACTGCTAGATGATGCTGAAGTATTTTTCGTATTGCTTGATCAATATAGAGAAGGTAATGGGTGTTTATAAATGAAGTATTTGTTCTATCGTAAATATATTTCGGAGCAATAGAAAGACGTATATGAGTAAAACCGTGATTCTGAATAAATTGAAGATCAGTATCATCTATATGATGTGCGAAATATGTATCTGTTTCTTCGTCTGGGTATCCAAACCAACTTGAAATACTCACACCTCTCTTTAGAGAGTTAAGTCTATCAAAAGGAACAGTTTGCAGTGGAGGCATCAGTATATTATTTGGCTTTGCAGCTGGCGATAGCTGATAAATGACCTGATTAACTGTGTTATCATTGTTTCTATTAAATTTGTAGATAAATCCTCCTATTGTTATCAAAAAGACAGCAAGGATGATTACAAGAGTTACTCTTTTCAAGAAAATACTACGATGCGGTAAAGGTTGTGTTGAATCAGGTTGGCCTTCTTGATCTAGTAATCGTTGCATTGAAAGATTATCATTAACCATGATTGCATCATCTCAATTGTTAAAATACAATGTCAATATATTGTAACCAGTTAATGAATCTCCGCAAAGCAAGTTTTGCAGGAACATTCTGATTCAAAAGGTTATTTTAAATAGGGTTCGAATCCACTTTCTGTCTGATATATCTTGATACTAAAGTCTGAGGTTAGAACCTGAGCTCCGAGGAGTGGAGGAAGTTAGAACATTTTATTATCAATCGGGGGATTGACGGGAGGAATTTCATATCCAGATTAATAATCTTTTAGATAAAAATATTAATTGTGTTCTTTACTTGTTTGCGTTTCCAGCAGGAGGAAGATTAGTTGCAACCCTTTCTACTAATTGTTGAATTTCTGAAGCATGTTCAAGTTCCCCATTTAATCTTGCCCACGCATCTAAATGACGAGCTGGGTAGTAACCATTAAGCCAGCCTTGATAAACCTTTCTTCCCCAAACTTCTTCACCTTCCTCGCTTTTCTCAACGAGCGTATTAAGTACTCCTTTATGCCCTCCATCTTGTGGTATTAAGACTATTGATACAGAGGCAAATCGCTTATCTTCGTATACATACTTAGTAACTCTCTCTGTAAAAGGAGGAATGCCCTCTAAGCCAATCCTTGTATTGGCATCAAAGTTCAACATAGCAACCAATCTAACTTTTCCATTTGTCTCATCGGTTCTATCATCAATGGTGACTGCAGGAGTAACGAATCTGTTTTTGGGGAGCTTTCCACCCATCAATCTTTTTGCACATTCTAGAGCTGTTTGTGAGGTTTGCTTTTTGGTTTCGTCAATTTTTGCAAGTATCCCACTAAGTATTTCTGCTTCGCTGTGTCGTGACCTAGCAAATCCAAGGTCTCTTAAACCACGGTCAAGCAAATCTTCAACAATATTCATAGTAACAAATTATAGCAGTGTTTGCATAATTGTCAAGATGCTATAGGGCACTTATTGAAAGATATTTTGCTCCCTCTGGTTAACTATGTGGGGAATTATTATATGCATTACAGCAGGGATTGGAACTGATGTATAATGTGTTCATGACTGTTGATGTTAGTCCGCAGATCCACGAAGGAGTAGCAACTTTAAGTCCTGTTATTGATTTTGATAAGCCACCTCAGACAATTGAAGAATATAGGTTTGGCGAACCAGTAACAAGGGATAATTTTACATATCTCCTAATTGATAGTTTTGCAAAATCAAGAGGTAGTCTTGATGCCCAAGCATATTATATGAGATGGCTTCAAATACATTCGGGTACAAATATACCAACTGTAATTAGAGATTTTATTGATAAAAAGGGCCTTCATTGCCTAACAGAAGCTGAAGGAGTAGCAATAACAAGTGCTTACGAAAGCATAAGGGGTCATAAAAGAATTAAAGACTTGGAAACAGAGAATGATCGATCTTTTTCTTATGATTTCAGTGGACAGCTTGATGATATTTTAAAACTTTATCAAAATTTAGGTAAAAAAGTGTTTTTGAAAAGCATGGGAACAGAAATAAATGTTAAAGAAATGGATGAAAGTGTTCTTGCTATGGAGAAAACTGATTTCCTGAATTGGATAGCGACAAAAGGTCGATCAATATCTTTGTTGGAAATAGTAAGAAGGCGTTAAATTAAAAGCTAAGCTATTCCAAAGTCGCCGCTTCGAAATCAAGTGATTCCGTGGCTCCGAGAGGTGGAGGAAGTTAGATGTAAATGTAGCATTGAATTAAAATTATTCGTCACATTGAATCTTGCCGCTAACAATAGATGCAATATTATCAAAATCTTGATCAAATCTTTCTCCTATTCTCCCTAGCCAGCTAAGCCATATTTCTGTTTGATCACCTGCAAATTCTTTCGCAGTTTCATTCCAACCTCCTAGAAGATTCGTGGTTTTTCCAAGATTATTGATGCTTACCCTAGAGAAATCACCACCCATTAGGGAAATTGTTGCTGATAAACCATGACGCTTATGATAAGACATATCTTCTTTAACCATGTTTATAATTTCATCTGCTCTATCTGCCTGATTGGATGTTTGATAAATTTGTCGCAAAAATTCTTCAGTCGAAAAATTAGGTATGTTACTTATCAATTCTGTAAGTTCCTCGCCTTCTAACTTAGCGCCAATTAAATCAGCAATTTCTGCGACTCGTCTTCTGACCATACTCTTTTCCTGCCCAGTTAATATGCTTGGTGCGCCCATTTTTAGAAGCCTTTTTAACCTCTCGACATCACGAGTAATCCTGCGGGCTTTCTGATATATTGGATCTTCAACTGCAAGGCTTTGGGCAATGTGCATGGTAAAAGGTTTCCCATCCCTATAGATTACATTTAAGTCTTTAATAAGACACATTTGATCTTCAAGTTGGTCGATTTGTGTAATTCCGACTCTTTTAACTCTACCATCTTCTAATACTACTCTAAAGCGAACATCTGGAGAATGAATCACTAACCCCAAAAGTCCTTCTCTAGGATTTTCGGAATTTGTTGTGTAGATTACCGATGAAGATTCTGTAGGCAAGCTTATGGCTAAAGGGGATGGTGCCGGAACATTTCCAACAAAGAAATCTGCAGTTGCCCCTGATGTCTCGTCTCTCATTGAACCCTCGATAGATGTTGTACTTAAATTACCCGAGTCTTGGCCTTGAATATATGGGTTTGTTAACTCGATGGCGTTTTCAGATGTATCTCTGATACCTATCCCCATTCTTAACATTGCACCCAACAGGGCTCCCGTTGTTAGACAGTCTTCAATCTCATGTGAAGGGATATTATGGATTTGCAAAGGCAACTTCAATAATTCAAGGTTTTTTGGGTCTATTTCTCGATTTATGCCCCTATCTTCTTCAATCATAGAGAGGATAATAACATAAATGAACTATAAGATGCAAACTAAATGCTTCGAAAGATAGAGGAAGTTAGAACTATTTTAACTCTTCTTTAATCCAGTCTTTATATTTTTGATCAGTTCCTTGTATAGTAATATATCCAATAAATGGTAATTTATCACTATGGAGCTTTTCTATATTTTTTTTAATACTGAGATATTTCTTTTCTAACGTTTCTATTATAAGTAATGATCCCTTTGCTTCTTCCAATTTGCCCGATTTAGGTGGCCAGAAATAAATAGTCAGCTCTCTTGGAATTATATCAAAGCAAACTCCTAGTCGTTTCCCTAACATAGCTTTTCCTATGTTTTTTGCTTCTTCTGAACTATTACAGTTAACCAATACCCAAATTGGATGCATGGGGCAATTATATCATTTACCCCACCCTGCTACTCACTATTGTTTTGAGGCTCTTTCGGAGCTCCGCGGCCAGGACTCGAACCTTAAAAATTGAGGCTAAAAATCGGTGTTGCGTGGGTTGGAAGAAATCAGGAATTTTTTTTCCAAACAATCTCCCACGTTTATACCAAGACTTGCTTGATTACCCCAACAGCCGCATCATTTGCATAATTAGCATCGTACTGGAATTTGCATGAAATAGCATGGAATTTATATGGAGCTTTAAACCTAAAAGCACAATTTTTAATATATATTTAGAGAAAACATGATAAAATCTAATTACCTTGGTAATTATCATGAAAAGAAAAAGCATATTTACGATTGGAGGAATTATTTTACTTTTTTTGGGTTTAATCTATGGCATTAGCACAAATAATGTTTCTCTCTATGCTCAGGTAGTAGATAATGTTTTAAGGCCAACGTTTGGAAACAAAAATACCATCGCACTTGAATCTTGGTATTTTGGACTGAGAGACCAAATATATCGCATGGGATATTATGTAAAAAAGCCGGACTCAAATATTTTTACTTCGAACTTGGTAAACACTTCGTCAATAAAAAAGGTTTCAGCCACAAGCTCAATCAATCTCGATAGTATTCCCGTTCCGAACAACTTCCCTCACTTGGATTTAGAAGGTGTCTGGCAAGCAGTTCCGCAAGCATTGTTTCCTAATCAAGTTGTAATGGCCAAAACTTTCCTACGACCAGACCCAATCAGAGATTATGCAATTGTTTCAATCTTAAAAATGGACATGAGGAAACTATCTATTGGGATTGAGGCAGGAACATACTACCCAGGAGGAACAAGGGGTGTATTTGGTCCAGGATTTGTACCAAAAGTAATTCAGCAATCGAATCTTCTCGTTGCTGTATTTAATGGCGGGTTTATGGAAAAAGATGGACATTATGGGATGGCTATTGGCAATAAAACATATGTTCCCCTTCGAAAAGGTCTTGCTACGTTTCTTGTTCATTCCGACGGAAAAGCACAGATTATTGACTATCAGGGACAATTATTTGATTCGAGTGTTATAGGTATACGCCAGAATGGTACATTTCTTATCAAAAACGGCACTATTACTTCTTTTGTTGAAAATGGGATAGATACATGGGGGCGAACAACAACCAATTCTATGTATACATGGAGATCTGGCATTGGGATTACCGCAGAAGGAAATATCGTATATGCTGTAGGAAATTCGCTTGTGCCACAAACCTTAGCCAAAGCATTGCAGGAAGCAGGAGCAGTAGACGCAATGCAACTGGATATCAATCCTTATTGGGTCCGCTTTATTCTATACAATCCTTTGGGAAACGGCACATATTCCTACTATTCGCTTCTCAAAGATATGTATAACGGAGGGTATGCGTATCTTCATGGATATAATAAAGACTTTTTCTATGTATACAAAAAGTCCTAAGAGAATCGATTATTCAATTTACCCTAATCTAAGGAGCAGTAACACAGCGAAAACCAACGTCGTCAATGTTTTCAGTATTTGCGGGAGGACTTAAGTGAATTGTAAAAGCCCCATCATCATCATAATGTCTCCAATTTCCTCCTCGGATAAATGCATAAAGAGCAGTGTTTATATCATTAGGGTCACTATAGTGATAAATTCTTCCAACGCCATTATTTGCATTCCAAGTTGGATTTGATGGTCTCATTGAATTATATCCTAAAACTGTTCCCTGCCCATTGTCTGTTATAACGCTTGGTAATGAACCTGGAGCAAAATCGCTTCTTGTCCATCCTAGATCGAGGACTCCGTTAGACTTGGATTCAGGTTCCTCTTTTCTCATTACCTGTGAATCAACCCATTCCCACACGTTCCCTGCAAAATCCCAAAGAATATTTCCGTTACTCAAATTTAAAGTTCTTTTTTGTGAAGATTTTCCACCGCAGGCATTTGAACCATCATTTGTTGTCCCAAAGCAGGGTTGATTATCTTCTCCTGCAATAAGCGCTCCGATTCCGCCTGCACTAGCAGTTGCTTCATTGATGTTATCGTTGTGACCGTTGGCTAAAATTTTACCCTTTGTTCCTGGCGGAAAACCGCAATCTGTACCGTTCTTGTCACACCAATTGTTTGGAACTTGTTCAACATTTCTGGCAATTGTCATCCACTCGTCATTGGTAATTACATGCCAACCCCTGCTTTGACAATAGAATTTTGCGTTGTTCTTTGTGTTATCAGACATTGCAATAAAGGTAATTGGGAAGCCGGATTTAGTTGAAACGACTTCTTTATTATTTTCAGCTATACAAGCACAGCTCTTGCCATTATTTTTATAAACTCCGCAATAACCACCTGTCACGCTTAACCCAGAACAACTATCTCCTTGCGGAGGGACAATTCCAATATTCGGATTGGAAATATTTGCACATTTTGCTTCGTATTTCATGACACAAAAATCACTGGTGTTATAAAGTTTGTTTCCCGGCACAAGGATAAAACCTGCTGGACAAGTTTTTGTGGGTAAAATACTTTCCTTAGTCTGAAACTGATCAGGAATTTTATTTACCTGCTGCTTATTTTTGCCGATTTTAGGACTAACAATAGCAACAATTACTAAAAAAAATAAAAAAACACCTGCTAGTAATTTCTTGTTATAGATAAATTTTTTCATGACACCTGTTTATTAAAGCTTCTATCTTGGATCGAAGTGTACTTATACCAGATTTAGCTTAAATTTGCACGTGGTTTATTTCGGATTGCCAGACTTAACCTTGTTAAAATTAAAGCAGATTTATACCCTAATGAAAACAACTTATCCCAATAAGGTACATAGTCATGCATAATAAAGGATGGCTTTGCATCTATTCCTACCAGAACACGTTCATCAGTTATGTCTCCCTCTGCTATTTTGTAAATTACGTTTGCTACATTCTTTGGATTATTTCCAAATACATCTCTCCACCAATCATTTAGAGATTGTACCTCAAATGCCTCCTTCTCATTGCTTTCAGGTGTCCAAAGTCCCGAATCTATGTTAGTTTTGGTGTTTCCTGGTTGAAGTGTGGTAATTCTTACTCCATTTGCTCTTTCATTACTTGAGATTTTCCTGCTTACCCTTGATAGCTTAGCTTTCAAGTCGGCATATGGGACATGGTATGGATCCTGTACATATTCCTTTGTAGAGGTAACATTAATTATAACTCCCGACCCTTGTCTTCTCATTATTGGCAATACCAACTTCATAAGTCTTAACGGCGCAATATAATCCGTTGCTAACAATTCTTGATATTCAGGAGTAGGCCTTCCATTTTCATCATAATATGTTTCTACTCTCCCAACGTTTAAAACTACTGCTCCATTTACTAGAGCATCTATTCTACCATTTCTCTTCAAAACTTCTTGAACAAATGTGTTAACTGTCTCTCTTTCTCTTAAGTCTAGCTGGACAGGCCTAACGAAGTCATCGCATAAATATAACCCACAAACCGAAGGGTTTTTATCTACTGTGTATATTGTAGTATAGTTTGAATCTTGCTTGAATTTCTTTGTAGTTTCTAAACCTATTCCACTTGCTCCACCAGTTATAATTGCTGTTCTATTTTCTAGCATTTTCGCAATTATATCAGAAGGCACGAACTTATCCGAGCTTGATGTGAAGATCTGAGGCTGTGAAACCTGTGTTGCGGGGGTTGGAAGAAATCAGAACCTATTTCTTGGCACAAACAACCTCTATATTTATACCAGATTTAAGTTATAATTCAAAGTAATGAAACTGCCGAATAGAAAAAGTGCAATCATTGAGAGAGAAAAATTGACAAGCTACCTGTTTTTAGAAACACATCCAATCGGAGGTTCAAAAGCTAGATTTTTCCATCGGATAGGTTTTGATGAAACAAACATAGAAATTCTTATACAAGCCTTTTTAGAGATTGCCCACTCAAATGATGTAAAAAATGTTAGAAGGACTTTTTATGGGACGGCTTATGCTGTGGACGGAATAATTAGAACACCAACTGGAAGGAAAATTATGATAACAACGGCCTGGTTTATTAGGACAAATGAGAATACACCTCGCTTTGTTACAGCGTATCCTGTATAATAAATTGTAATATGCACAAATTTACAGAGCTTGAGACAATTATATTAATCCATGATATTCCAGAACGTGGCCTTAAGAAGGGGGATATGGGAGCTGTGGTTATGGTGCATGGAAAAGGTGAAGCAGGAGAAGTAGAGTTTGTTACTGCAACTGGAAGAACGGTGGCACTTCTCACTCTTACTTCAGCTGATGTCCGTTCCGTAAAAAATAACGATGTTCTTCATGCAAGAGGATTTGCTTCAGTTTAATCTACTCAAATAGCTAATATTCGGCTGGATTGGAGGAAATAAGAACCTACTTTCTGACCTCAGGTGAGGACATCTATATTCCCAATCTCCCTAGCCCTGCCTAAGAATCTAATACTAACAATTCCAATCAGTCTTTTACTAAAAAGCTGGATATACGTAATTGTCTGCTATAGTAGCATATGGTATAATAACCTTTATGAAAAAGACGATTCTAACCGTAGAACAAGCAGCTAAGCTATTGCAGGTAGACCCCAATACAATTTACCGCTGGGCAAGGTCTGGTAAATTTCCTGCTTCAAAAATAGGCAAGGAGTGGAGAATTTTGAACTCCGATGTTTTAAAGTTTATCGAAGCCAACAAAAAAAGAACGCAGTTTTTGTCCGAATCTCAAGAAGCAGAACTTATGACTTCGCTTGTTGGAAGAAGAGAAATTCCATTAAAATTTGAGTATTTTGGCGAAGGTGCAGATCGCTATACCACTTTTACTCATCCAAAAGAGTATGGCGGAGAATCGGAAATAGATATATTTATTGATAATAATAGACAATTTATTTCAGCACTTGGCAACAATCGATTTAATCTTTTAGACCTCGGCTGTGGGGATGGTAAAAAGGCTGCATATTTTATGCATAATTTAGAAAATAAATCTGAAGGTTACTTCCCCGCAGATATTTCTACAAGAATGCTAGAAATCGGAATGAAAAACATGGAGTTGGCATTTGCAGATGTTGATAAGGAAAGTTTCCAAATCGATTTTGAACAAGGAAATATGGCACAGGTTACATATTACTTACGCCGTAGATATAAAAGACCAAATTTAATACTATTTTTGGGACAAACAATAGGAAATATTTCTGATGCTCATAGAGTTCTAATTAACATCAATGAAAGTATGACTCATGAAGATATACTTCTTGTCGGTATGGCATATTACAATACCAAGAAAATACCAGTTGAGGCATATAACGTACCAGGTGCTGTCGATGTAATGTGGACTGTTCCTGAAAAAATTGGAATCAAAAGAAACGACGCTAATATTTATTGGACATATAACGATAAGAAACGACAGCTTGAGTGTCAATTAGAATTTTCAAAAGACTGGAACTACACTTTTGGCTTGAATCTTTTGCAATTTGCAAAAGGTCAAAGAGTGAGGCTCGCTATCTCAAGACGCTTTACGAAGGACGATATATTTGAATTATTTGCTAATGCAGGATTTAAAATTGAACTTTTAGTACATGATAAAGACAACGTATTAGTCCTTGCAAAACCCCACAGTTGGGAGAAAAAAGTTTAGTAATAATAGTAAAGTTTTTACCAAGGTCTTCTTACTTTATCCATTCAAATCAGTCTAAACTCGCGTGTTGCGGGGCCAGGAGTTGCGCCTGGCCTATGAGATTATGCTATCTGTTTCTCCAGTTACCTAGAGTGTCGGACTATATCTTCATCCACAATCAAATCGTGGAGCTCGGCGTGTAGTCTCTACGGGATTCCTAAAATGGAACTTCCCTCGGTATTGTCCTTGTATAACTGCAGGATTTCACCGATATAGCCAAGTACTTTTTTGATATTACTATCAAACGGCCCATTTCTTCATCGAGCCTCATGTGCACTGTACACTACCCCGCGTGTAGGTTTATTATACCAATTTGACCTCAATCTGTTCAACTGTTAAAATAGAAGCCGAGCCAGGGTAGCTCAGTTGGCTAGAGCACAGGATTCATATCCCTGAGGTCGTGGGTTCGATCCCCACCCCTGGTACACATTTAGAAGAACAAATCCCACCATTTTTGAAAATTTGGCCTTGTGTCTTTCTTTTTTGCAGAATTTCCTGATGAAAGCAGATTTTGAGGAATTATCACCGGCAGCTCTCCCGGTTTTATAAGCAAAAGTTTGTTTCGTGCCTCTTCTTCTATGAATTTACTACTCTGAGCCTGAGACAATTTTGACTTCAAATCCTTATTTTCCCGCTTTGCACTATCCAATTCTTTTTGAGCCTTTGTAATTAGGCCTTGTTTTCCCCAAAGATCATAAATCGAGCGGACAAGGCTGTTTATAATGAAAATTGATGCTAGAACAGCAACTATGAATAAGATTTTTCTCATGACTGACTTAAAATATTCCTATCTTGACTAAATTTATATTTACTGATATTATAGGACATCGCTTTTATGAAAGACGTAAAACTCCGGGATGCCCACCAAGAGTTCAAAAATTTTCTTAAAAATAAAAAGCATTCAAACTCTACAATTGTAGCATACGGCAAAGATATAGAGCAGCTCGTCTCGTTCTTAGAAGAACTTTCGAAAAATCAAATTCACGAAGTAACCAAAGAAGACATAGAGGCTTTCCTTGCCAAAATGCAAAAAGAAGGATATACCCCTAAGTCTATTTCGAGAAAAATTAATTCTACCCGAACTTTTTATAGATTCCTTAAAATTAACGAATATGTTACCGACGATCCGTCGCTTTTGGTTGCCCATCCAAAATATCAACTTGCACCACCTCGAATTCTTACTCCAACAGAGTATAGAGCCTTGCGGGATACCGCACGAAATGATGCGAGAATGTTTGCGATAATCGAATTTCTTCTTCAGACAGGAATAAGAATCGGAGAGCTGGCAAATCTAAAAGTTTCAGACGTTAAAAATGATTCTTTGCACATAGAACCTTACGAAAAACATGAAGAAAGAGATATTCCTTTTAATAAAAGAGTGCAGGAAGCACTTCAGAAGTACATTGAGATAAGACCAAAAACAAAGGACAATCATCTTTTCATCACAAAATCCGGAAGACCATTTTTAGTCCGAAATATCAGAACATCGATGGAAAGATATTTTCGATTGGCAGAAATAAAAAATGCCAAGGTAAATGATTTAAGACATACATTTGTAGCTCATCATTTAAAACAAGGAGCGTCTCTGGTTTTGCTTTCCAAAATCTTAGGACACAAAAGACTTTCAACTACCGAAAGATATCTTGATTTTGTAGAAGAAAGAGGTAAAGAAACTACAAATCTATCCGACCTCTAAGCCTTAAGGCATTTTTATCCGCACAAAGCTTTCCGCAAATTTATAGTTCTTCGTCTTACCAAGCATCTTAGCTCTGACTTTCATCATCTTCTCTATTTTTTTGAAATCCTCAAATTGACTTTTATGAAGCTCGAGTGCCTTGATTTTTTTCTTAAAGGTTTCTGAGATATCCACCAGATGCTCTACTTTTCCAAAACTTACTAGCCATAACTCTTCTACTCTATGCGGTTTTAATCCTTCTTTTTCATGGTTTAGAAAAGTTAATCTGTCACGCGCCAATGGGAAACATGCATCCATTGTCGCAAGTGCGGCGGCTCTGTGATCTGTGTGATTTACGAAACCAAACTCTGTGGAATAAAAAAATGTTGGATCCATTGTAATGACAATATTGGGCTTAACCGTCCGGATGATTCTGACTATATCTTCTTTTAACGTAAGGTCTGATACAAGCTGGGTATCCGTGTGATTTAAGAAGAAAACTTTTTTAATTCCAAGAACTTTACCCGCATTCTCCTGCTCTTTTTTTCTAATCTGTGCAAGTTTTTTATGAGTCATCTTGGGATCCGCAGATCCCCTACTTCCGTCTGTACAGATAAGATAGTAACACTCTACTCCTTCCTGCACCCATTTAGCAATTGTCCCGGAAGCTCCAAAATCAATATCATCGGGATGAGCCCCAACTGCCAAAACAACCTTCTTTTTCATATTATCTTTTTTCATGTACGTCCGCTTGGATTTTTTTCTTTTCAAGAATAAAGCAACTGTGGGCTCGGAAAGAGTCGAACTTTCGACAAGACTTTATAAGAGTCCCGTTTTACCGTTAAACTACGAGCCCATAGCCCTAAAATTATACCACAGGTTAAATCTTAACGCTATAATAATCTGCTATTGCCTTCATTCTCGTCATAAAATGAACACTGGTATAAGTTTTGATAAAAACATCTAGGATACCGACTAATCATTCTAGATTGCCAAGGGGTATATTTAGAGCTTTGCTCTTTTGGAGATTTCTGCTTCAACAACTACGTTATCTCGCCCAAACTTAAGTCTCGAGAGCTCTCGAATAAGCTCTGCAACTCTTGGGTTTGCAAGTTTTTTCTCCTCACTTATGTCACGTGTTAAATCCATAGAAAAAGGCGGAACTGGCTCTCCCTTTACGATAGTCTTAATATAAGTATTAAATCTTTCAACATTTATTAAATCTGCTTCTGTGAAGACCGGCTGATACTCATGCTGTAGATAATTTGCATCTGTAACACCTACCCTAAAGGAAATAATTGATCCTACATTTCCAAATATTGCATTTTTAACGTCTTCTTCCATTTGCCCGATAAACTGATTTGCAACTATTAAATTGAGTCTATACTTTCGCGCCTCAGATAATATCTGGGCAAAATCCGGAGTTGCAAAATTCTGAAACTCATCAACATACAAAAAGAAATCTCGCCTTTGATCAATCGGCATGTCTTGTCTGGACATAGCCGCAACTAAAATTTTTGGAACAAGAATAAGTCCTAAGAAATTTGAGTTTTCTTCTCCAATCTTTCCTTTTGACAAATTAATTAATAGTATTTTCCCTTCATCCATAACTTTTCTAAAATCAAATGAGCTATACGATTGCCCAATGATATTTCTAATCATTTTATTTGTGACAAATCGGCCGAACTTGGAAACGATATAATCTAAAACCTCTGATTTATGAAAATCCGTAGTCTGGGCAATTTGATCGGTCCAATACCTTCTAATAATTGGGTCTAGAACTTTAGGCAAAAGTTCCTGAACATAAGATGCATCGGTTAAGGCCCGAACAACTTCAATAAAAGTACTTCCTTCCTCATACATTACGGTTAACATCGCATTTCTTATTGCATGTTCAAAACGTGGACCAATAATACCCGTTTGGTGAGGATCAAAAAGTTTGTACATTAAGCCTATTATTGATGAGACAATATAATGCTTTTGCTCCTCGGTCTTTGCATCAAGCATGTTAAATCCCATCGGCCTCTGCGTATCCGAAGGATCAAACAAAATAACATCTTCCGATCTTTTAGAGGGAATAAGACGAAGAACGTCATCAATTAAATCTCCGTGCGGATCTATAACAGCAATTCCTTCTCCGTTTTTAATGTCCTGCATAATCATTGCTTTTAGAAATTCGGATTTACCCGTACCGGTTTTGCCAATAACGTACATATGTCTTCTTCTATCATCGATATCAATATAAATAGGTTTATCTACTCCTCTATATTTGCTTTTTCCCAAAAATAATCCTGACTGAGGTATTTGTGCCGGAGCAGGAGCTCTTTTTGCTGTAACCCAATGTATATGAGGAGTCTCAACACTTTTATTAGGGAAATGAAACACAGTTGAAAGTTCTTCGTTTGTCAAAATCGAAGTTTGACCTCTTATTGGCATGTATCTATAAATAAAATCAAGCATAAAAAGCCCCTTAAATCTATGAGAATTTTTTGTAAAAGAATTTAATCCGTCAAATTGACTAAAACTGTTTGCAATATTATTTAAATGCGCTTGAGCTGCTTCTGAGGTTATAGAAGAAACTACAATTCTTATGGCAACATCAAACCCGGGCTTGCTGATTTTATTTTCTATTCCCTCAAGTTCCTTAGGATCTGCAGAATATTTTGCCGTTTCTGGATTTGATTCTGCCTTTTTTGTTTTTGAAATATATGTACGCCCCAATTGTTTCCATTTGGAATCTGCGGGACTAAGCATTATTTGAATCGCAGCTCCCTCGCCGTGAGCCATTTTTGCCAAAACCGATGTAATTGAAGAAAGTGAATCTGTCGGAAGGTCCTTAAAGACTTTTATGGACATATAATTTGAGGATTTAAGTCTTAAACTGGTAAAAGCGACCTTTCCTTCTTTTGGAAAAATATTATACTCATTTCCTACCGAATATCCTTCTCTTGTAAAGTTAGATTGACTCACCTCTTTTATTTCTGCTTCAGGATATGCACCGTTTATTTGTTTTTCTACAAAATCCTTCAGTTTATTAGGTGTATTTACGTAAAAACGAATGTCTTCTGGCATCCCGACAATTTCGAATGAAATATGAGGCTGAGAAGCTAAAAAAGAGAATCGTCCTCCCTTTCGAAGAGATGCAAAACTTGCAAACATTTGCTCTGCTGCATCTATTTTAATCTCGTTATCCCGCGGCATTGAGATTTCAAGAAGAGTTGAGTCTAATGATTCTTTTTCTCTGTTTCTGTTTCGGTACCAAAGAACTAGTCCATAGACTAGAAGAAAAATCAAAAACAATATTAGAATTGCTGAAAAAATGCCCAGAAAAAATAGGACAAAAAAATTTATTATATTTGCAGGCGAAAATGTCGCTAATGTCATATCGGTTTTGGTAATGATTTCCGTTGATTAAATTTTGATCTTTTAATTTGTCTTACTATTGTACCCGCAAGCCAGGCAATCGCATCGGAAATTCTGCTTTTTTTAGCTGAGGCCATTTCCGCTTGGGTAAGTGGTGATTTAAAACTTACTGGTGCTATGGTTGTTACTGGTTCAATCGGCCTGTCGGAAACTCTTATCCCAACTTTCGTATCTTCTTGAGTCAATTGTGGAACCTTCGAAACTTCTTTTACTCCAATTTCTGCTAACTCGGCAGAAATCTCCGGTCTTTTATCGGATGGTGTTATTACATCCTTTGGGAACGGTTCTGCTTCTTTAGCAAGCCCTCCAACGGCTGGAGGAACCGGTGAAATCACATCCTGATTGCTGGGAATAACTTTCGGTTGGTTTGTTTGATCTTTAGTAGGATCCATATCTAGTTTATGATACCACGAAAGATAAGAAGTGTCATTATATTTACCTCAAAGTTCTATTACGCAGCAAGAGCCAAGGAAGATTCATCAACATCGCAGCAGGAAACCTTATCACTGCCACAATGCTCACAGTTGGAAAGGAGTTCGTTTTCGGGTCTCAGGTTCGTATTGCCACAATTTGGACATTCAAATGTCCTTGGTCCATATTTATCTTTAAGAACAGTATTATTAAATGTGCTACTGGTTTCTCCGTTTGCGCTAGCCCCACAGCTTCCACCAACAATTGGTGGAGCAGTATTTCCATACCTTTCAAAAACTACCCGAGGTTGGTTTTCAAAAACCAGCTGAGGGTTTTTATTTATTCCTAAAAGATAATCTTTTTTTGCTAAGACAAAATTTTCAATTGCATATCTTGCTTTTAGCAAATCCTCGTCTGATGCTTTTTCTCTAACAAGCTGTATAAATCCCCCTATCAAAGGCATTACTAAAGGGATTAGCCTATTGCGCCATTCGATATTAAACCTTTCAGTCTCTCCTATAAAAGAAACTATGTCATCTGGTGTTTGAATAGATTCAGATTGCCTAATGACGACTGGATTTTCTAAGAAGTCTGTATCTTTTGTATAGTGTTGGGCGTCTTCATCGAAGCACTTCAAATAATTTTTATGATCCTCCAAAGATAGCACATTTCTGTAAGGAATTACTCTTAATCTTTTTTCTCCATCTGAGTCTTTTTCCACTTGTCCAATAAAAGTAAAGCTATGATCTCCATATCCATCAGCTTTTGGTCCCGGTGGACTTACCCATAGAATCAATGTCCCCTCTGGAGAATCTGCAAGCCTCTGCTGCAGTTTCTGAAATCCTAAACATTCTGCTACTTCTCTATCTACCGAAAGTCCTCTTTCTTTTTTGTAGCTAATTGCCCTTCTGTAGATATTTAAAATGGGTCCTGGATCTGCATGGGAAGATGAGAGAAAAAAACCATTTTCCGCATCTTGTTCGAGATTGTAGTAAAATTCATCATATTTTACTCCCAATCTATATTCACCTAAATATCTTATTATATTATCACCAATATTATCCTCTCTTCTTCGGTAAATCTCATCTTGCGAATAATTATCAGGTATTGGTGAATTATAATTGCTTAGATCAAAACCTACTGAGTACGCTTCCGTTCTCATAAAAATTCTTTCCTAAGTTTTCCAAATAATTTCTTCTTTTTTTTCTAAATGATTCACAAATCGTGACATAGTCAAAAAAAGATCCGACAGTCGATTAACATAAATAATAATTTCTCTATCTATATTTTCTTTCTTAGAAAGGGTTATTATTCTTCGCTCTGCCCTTCTTGCAACTGTTCGGGCTAAATGAAGAAAAGCGCCTACTGTTCCACCGCCGGGCAAAATAAAATTAAATAGTTTTGGTAATTTTGCCGTCATTTTATCTATTTCTTTTTCAAAATGCGAAACTCTTTTTAAAATATCAGTTTTTTGGGATGTCGGATTTGCCAAAGACGATCCTATTGTAAATAAATCCCTTTGTATTTCAATAAGTTCATTTTTGATTTTTGATTTTTGATTTTTGATTTGCGGTATTATGGCTCCTATTACGCTATTTAGCTCGTCTATTTCTCCTATTGCTTCTATTCGGGGGCTATCCTTAGAAATTCTTTTCCCTGTATAAATACCGGTATCTCCTTTATCTCCTGTTTTTGTATAAATTGGCATAAAAAATCCTCTTTGGTTTCCCTCAGAGGACGAAAACGAACTCCAGCTCGGGAAACCTTTATATATGTAGTTTTCTGGATATAACAGTAGCGGCTCTTCCATCGAATTCCACGATGTTTGCCTACATACAGGTTTTATATTGTACTACTTTTTATTTTGAATTGTACTTTTGAGTTTTGCATTTGGATTTTTGATTTAGCACTCAGAATAACCACAACTATAGCATTTTCTGCAGCCTTCTTCATACGCCAGGCTTCCGCCACCGCATTCAGGGCAAAGATCATAAAGGCTTGTTCCACCCATCTCATGCAAAATGCTATCTTCTGCTATTACTCCTGTTCCTTTTCCTACTAATGCCAGCTGCTGCATTTCAATAACCTCGGAAGTTTCTTCGTTTTCCGTTTTAATTTCCGTTTTTCCATTAGAAGATCCATTACCATTTATAAATGTTTGAGGTTGGATATGCCCATTAGCTTCGGTCTTTTTATCTTCTACTTGACCATTTACTGCAAAGCCAAAATGCATTGCAAGTATTTTTGCAACACCGTCCGGCAAGGATCTTACTTTATCTTTCCCAAAACCGACACTTCGTGCTCCTCCGATTCCCGCAAGCTGAGCCACAACCTGTCTTATCTTTTCTCTTGGAGAAAGTCCACCCAAAAGTCTGAGATTTAGAGAGATTGTACGTCCCAGCGCATCGGCCATTGCCGCAACATCGGATCCTGACTTCCCAATTGTTATAAAAACCTCGAATGGTTCTTTATTTTCGTTGTGATTGATGGTTATGTATGTTTTCCCAACCGGAGTTTGAATTTGGTATGTTACTCCTTCAAGCTGTGTGGGACGGGGAACAACAGGTTTCTCGCCTATTGGTGGAAGAATTTCTGGTTTTGCCTCTTCTTTCTTTTTATCATCTACACGGGTTAAAACTCCTTCCCTTGAACCATCTCTCATATAAGTTACTCCTTTAAGTCCTAAATCATAAGCTGCCATATACAATGTTTTTACATCTTCAATTGTATGGGAGTTCGGAGCATTTACTGTTTTTGAAATCGATGCATCTATATATTTTTGAGCAACTGCCTGGACTTGTGCATGCTCAAGAGGAGTTAAGTCATTTGCCGAAACAAAATAATCCGGTCTTTCCAAATCAGGATTATCTTTTTTCCACTGATCAAAAAGTGGATGGTGCATTTGGTGCTCTCCTGTTCTATCGCGCCTTATGAAAGTGAATTCATAAACCGGCTCAACTCCCGAAGTAACTCCCGAAATAAGAGAAGTCGTTCCGGTTGGAGCAATAGTTAAGAGAACCGCATTTCTTATTCCGTTTTTTGCAATCTTTTTTTGAATTTCTTTTGGTAATTCTTTAATATGATAGCCTCGCAGATACTTTGTTTTATTGAATTTTGGAAATGCTCCTTTTTCTTTTGCAATTTCGCAGGAGCCTTCATACGCGCTGTTTCGCAAAGTTTCAAAAATTTTGTCGATAATAGGAAGAGACTCTTCAGCTCCGTATCGGACTTTCATTTTAATAAGTGCATCTCCGAGACCCATGATCCCAAGCCCAGTTCTTCTGATGTCTTTGGCTACTTTTTCATTTTGCTTAAAGAAGTAATACGTTTTATCTATAACGTTATCTAAAAATCTCATTGCGGTCTTTACGTCTTGCGAAAAACTTTCGTAATCGAATTTCTCGCCTTTTACATAAACCGCCAAGTTCATTGCGCCTAGATTGCAGACTGCCCAAGGACCTAAAGGCTGTTCTCCGCATGGATTTGTTGCAATTAATTTTTCAAAATACCAAGTATTGCTTCTTTTATTACTCCTTTCAAGAAAATGAAGTCCAGGTTCGGCACTTCTCCATGCAGCTTCACAAATTAAATTCCAAAGTTCTCGGGCTTTTACAGTTTTATGAACCTTTATTTTTCCACCCTGTTTTTTCCAATCATCTATTTCTCCATTCCATTTTGTATCGTATTTTGGATCATCCAAATCCGGATAAATTAGATCCCAATCTGCATCTTTTTTAACTGCCTCCATAAAGCTATTTGAGATACAGACAGAAAGGTTCGCTCCGTTTATTTTGGAGAGATCCTGTTTCACAGTTATAAATTCTTCAACGTCTGGGTGCCAGTCCCAAAGCATAAGCATTGTTGCGCCCCTTCGTGTGCCCCCCTGCTGAACAACATCATGAGTTGCGTATGAAAATAGCCCTGCCCAAGTTACAGGACCTGATGATGTTCCATTTACTTTTTTGACCCTTGCTCCTCTTGGCCTTAGAGAAGAAAGATTAAGACCTACTCCTCCCGATCTTGATTGTATTTCTACCAGCTGCTTTAAAGATTCTAAAATTCCCTCTCGTGAGTCTTTTGGAGATGGGATTACAAAACAATTAAAGTAAGTTACTTCATAATCTGTTCCTGCCCCAGATAAAATTCGGCCTCCCGGAACAAATTTAAAATCCTTCATTACGTTGTAGAATTTTTGCTCCCAGTGAGTCCTTACTTTCTTCTTCTCATTTTCCGAAATACCTCGCGAAACCCTCTTCCACATTTCCTCAGGAGTTTGCTCCAATAACTCTCCTTTTTCTCCTTTTAAGGCGTATCTGTCTAGAAATACTTTTTGTCTTATACCATCAAGCTTCATATATTTCGACTCTCCTGGCTCTTCATAATTAATTTGGTAATTTTATATCGTTAAGGCTATATTTTTTTTGATCAAAAACTTTTAATAGAGTTGATCCAACTTCTTGTTGTCCGTCACTAAGAATAAACCTATATTCTCCTTCTTCCTTAAATCCAAGACCAGCAAGTTCTACGATCAAATTGTTTTTACCATTAGGTCCGGTGGAAGTATCAAGATTAAAACTACTTTGCTCGCCCGCAAAACCCTTAGATGGCTCAATTTTTAGAGTTAACTTATAAGAAGCTGACGGTGTACCAGTAACAGTGGCTACAAAGAATGCACGAGGAATACCACCAGGAAATTGTTGAACTCTTAGTTCATCAAAAATTCCGTTAATGCTAAGTTTTCCTTCCCGCGATACATTCGCGTAATCGCAGAGCGCTATGATTTCTGTTTTTAATTGTTTCATACTATTTTATTAACCTCTGTAATTCTTTTTCGAAATCTTCAACATCTACAAATCTTCTAAAAACACTTGAAAATCTAATGTATGCAACCTTATCAATTTTCTTAAGTCTTGTTGCGACTAATTGCCCTATCTTTTTACTATCTATCTCTACCGAATCTGCTCCCCGCAGTTCTCTTTCAATTTCCGTTACTATTCTTTCGATGTCCTGCATCGAGACCTTTGTTTTCTCGCAAGATCTTATTATTCCTCTTTTTAATTTATCTCTGTCAAACTGTTCTCTTCTACCGTCTTTTTTTATAACTACTAAATTTATGTTCTCAATTCTCTCGTAGGTAGTAAACCTTTTTTCGCACTTTAAACATTCTCTTCTTCTTCTAATAGTTTCTAAATCTTCACTATCTCTTGTTTCTACAACTTCTATTTCGGATGATCCGCAGTAAGGGCATTTCATAAAATCTAGGCTAAAAACTACTTAAAACGGATCGCCGAAACAAGTAAATTATCAACGATCGCAACACTACTTATAGTGCTAAGAAGGATAGTATTACACTAGATCTGGCGTGTCAACCATAAATATTTGTATCAAACACAGTCATTGTTTTTTTTAGCCTCGTTTTTAGACATTTTGCTAAAACACCAAAAAAATAGAGTAAAAAACTTAGACCATTCTGCAAATATATAGAAATTTCTAAACTAAAATTTGTTCGTTTGAGGAAACTTAGACTGTATTTAAAGGTTTAAATATCTCAACTTTTTTTCAAAGTTTTCCATTCTTCTTTCATCTAATAGAAGTCCTTGCTTAATATCTCCTCTACTTTTATTTATTAAACCTTTTATAATTTCTATGTGTTTTAAAGATGCCGAATGATATTTTTGAGAAGTACTTGCTGTGACAATTCCTTGTTTTTTTGCTTTTTCTAATTCGGCAATTCCTTTTTCAAAATAATTTTCGCCTTTTGATATAGTAGTCTCTGCGAATGCATATTTTTTTTCTCCTTTATTGAAAAGAAAAACTCCTTCGTTTAAACGTTTATCTGCGGTAAGTAATTCGAAATTTGCTTTTTTAATTGGGTCAGAAATTAAGACTTCTACAATTCTATCCCTAATTGCTTTTAAAACATAGAGAGGGTTATCCGGCAGAAGCCCTGGATAAGGAAGAGTATAATCAATAGTCTTAATAGAAGAAGGAGTAGACATTACATCTTCCTTTGGAATTCCCTGAGCAAAAGAAACTACGGCAGAGCAGAAAAAAATAAAAGATATCGCTAGTATAATAATTTTTTTCATTTTATTGCAACTACATTTAGCCAGTCGCTCTCTAAAACTTTAAATGGTTTTCTAAATAGATAGTCCCAGTGTCTTCCGTCAAATGCTCCACCATAGGAAGACACTTTTGTAAAACCGTTTCTTCTTAAAATTTTTCCGATACTTTCTTTATTATTATACGCCATTAGGCTATTTCTTATACCGGATGATTTCCATCTCCTGCCTCCATCTGATGCAAGAATTGCAAATGTCTTGAGTATCGTTTTATGTCTTTCTATAGGCAAATCATAAAACTCTAAAAATCCGTATTCTTTATTCTGTTCTCCTGGAATCCTGGCAAAATTAAAACTTAATATCCTATTCTTTACTTTAATTACTTTATCAAAGTTTGTTATTTGAAGAATTAATATTCCATCTTTTGAGAGATACCTTGCTGCTTGTTTTATAACGTCTTGAAAATTATGAGGGTTATGAGACAAAGTATTTCCTAAAATGAGCACTGCATCAAAAGATTGCGCAAATTTTGATTCTAAGTCATTAAAACTTCCCCGATAGAATTTAAGTTTTCCCAATGATTCTTCTGAAAGAACTTGTTTTCTTTTATTTGCTTCCTGAATCATTCCGTGACTCCTATCAATGCCGACAACATTAAAGCCTCTTCTCGCAAGATCAATGGTATGATCCCCTGTTCCGCACCCTATGTCCAGTATTGTTTTTACTTTATGCTGACTAAATACTTTTAGAAGATCAGGAATTTCGTGCGAAAGCCTGTCCTCTATATCAACCGCCGCATAATATGTTTTTGAAAGCCAGTCGTTGTAATCCTCGTCTTCCGTAAACAAAAGTCTGTCACCTACAAGTGCTCTAAAAATATCTCCTTTTGAAATTATCCCAATAAGATTTCCGCTTTTATCAACAACAGGAAGTCTTCCGACTTTTTCTATAAACATTAAAGACTGGGCTCTCAAAAGCGGTGTATTCAGGGTTACTCTTGTGATATTTGTGCTCATTATTTTATGTGCGGTCATTTCGAAGATGTCGTTAACTTTTTTCTCCATCCCTTCAAAATCGCCTTCTCTAAAAGGGTCTTGTGCATATTCATTCAAGGATGGATAAAATTGGCTTAGGATATCCCTTTCTGTAATAAAACCTATTACTTTTCTATTTTTGCAGACTGGGACTCCGTTTATTCCACGCCCGAAAATAAGAAGGGCTACGTCTTTTACTTTAGTGTCCGATGAAACATGGTCGACATGACGCGACATCGCATCAGCTACTTTCATGGTTTACATAACTCCTTTTCTTAGTTTGTCTTTCTCCTAAAATTTCCTCAAAAATTTCTCTTATAATTTTGTCCTTGATGAATAAATCAGCATTTAGAAAAAATTCCTCAAGCAATACTTCTTGCTCTTCTTCATATTCAAAAGCTTGTAAGACCATTTCCAGTTTGTCAATTTGCCAAAATATTTTTGCATCTTTTGTCGAAGAATTTACCATTTCTTCAAATATCTTTATAAATTTTTCTCCATCTTCAATATTACTGAATAAACGAATTAGGCCTCTGAGTTCTTCTTTCTCTTTTAACTCTCTTGTTTTGATATCGACCAGTTCACCTCTTGTCCAAACTATATCTCCCGTAGATGTTTCTCCCAAATCATGGATTAGAGCCATTTTCATTAGCTTTTCTTTATTTATTTTAAGCTCATCTGCCAATACCATTGCTAAGACTCCAACTCTGAATGAGTGTTCTGCGATACTCTCCGGATTTTTTACCTTTTCTCTAACCCACCCGGTTCGAAGCAACCTTTTTGATTTTCCTACAGTCTTAAAAAAATTTAAATAATCCTGTTTTTTGCTTTGCATAAAGCGCCTTTACTTTATCATTTAACTTGACAAATATCAATAGGTATGATATAAGCCTATAACTCTGGTAATATATCCCAGTTTTTGTATATGGGTGTACCACAAGAATTAGGCAGAACAAATGGAGAGCCATTATCGCCAAGCGAGGTTAGGAAACGAACTCGCGGTATTTTCTCAGATTATGCTCAAAGGGCCAATCTAATCCTGCATCCAATGGTCGAAAAAGGTGAAGGAAAAAATGTTTTAGGATCCGTTCCAGGAAGACCTGACGATGAACAATATCAAATTGACGCAATGGGAGAAGCCATACTCATAAACTTCGTAAGAGATGCTACTCTCCCAGCGCTTGTTTTCGGAGAACATAATATCTATGATCATTCTGATGGCAAGCCTCAAGTTATTTTCGCGATAGATTCCTACGATAATTCAACTGAGTATAGCATGGGACTCGATACTCCAGTCTATTCTGTGTTAGGAGCATATAATCCAGACGGTTCACCAATCGGAGCAGTTATCCTAGATATAAGAGGACAAAAAGCTTATGTATCAATCAAAAAAGTAAACCATATTATAGATCTCTCTTCAATAGGTAGGCCTCCTCAAGAGATTGAACCACTTCCAATGATAAATTCGATTCAAGATGACAGATTAACTATAGCAACATATTTGGGTAGTAACGACTATAGTCTAAAGTTTGTTGATAATTTCAGGGATCTGGTAGAAAATATGCCAAAAAAATCAAGAATCTATCCCAACGGAGGTTCTTTTATATATGCATTCTTGGCAACAGGAGCAGTAGATTCATATATAATGTTTGACGAACCCAATTCTGAAATTTTACCGGGGCTTCCTATTGCTCTTGCTGCAGGATGCGTAGCGTCAAGCGTAGACTTAGTAAGTGGGGGCGTTGAGGAATACAAAAAATTTAATACTGATTTTATTAAAAATCCTGAAGGATACACCGATGGAGCAGTTGATTTATTTATAGTTGCACGAAGTCTTCAGCTTCGAGACGAAATAGTTGAATATTATTTGAAAGGCAGAAAAGACTAAGAAAACTCAATCGCTTTGAGGGCAATTCTTAGAGCCTCTTCCTTATTAAGCGAGTAGGTATTAATCACTAAATCGTAATATTTTTTGTCCCAATAAATCCAAATCTCATCATTATCCGCATAGAGTCTTCTCCACTTTTCTAAATTTCTTTTTTCCCGTTCTATTACCTCATTTTTTGCCTTTTCAACCGAAATTTTGTCTCTGTTAACAAGTCTATCGATCCTTATATCTTTTTTATCATCTCCCTCCTCATCTTCGCAAACTACTAAAATTTTGTAGGTACCTTTTATTCCCCGTGCATCAAATCCTGCAAGGTGGCTTTGAATTATTCGATTTTTCTCTTCTCTTAGAATTTTTTTAACCATTTTTTCATATTCCAAATCAAAATGATCTGGCCTTTTATTAGTCTCAACTATACCTGCTCCAACTTCTTTATTGATACGGCGCATGATCTGCCCTCCTTCAAGTATTTCCCATCCCAAAACTTCAGAAAGCTTAACCGCCAAAGTTGTCGCTCCACTTCCTATCCTTCCTGAAATTGTTATATTTCTAATATTGGGAATTTCCACCAGTTGATTCATAATAATTATTTTAATTTATCTTATGATAGAAAAATTTACAATGGGGAATTTTGAAGCTTATTTCCAACCATTATAACTTCTTCAACCAATCGATTGCAGTATCCATATTCATTATCGTACCAGGCAATAACTTTTAGCATATTTCCAGAGACTATCTGAGTAAGCGAAAGGTCAACGATTGCAGAATGTGGATTTCCAATAATATCGCTTGACACAATCGGATCTTCTGTTACCTCAAGTATTCCCTTATATTCTTCTTTTAGTATTTCTTTCTTAAATGTCTCATTTACTTCCTCTCTTGTCGTGTTTCTTTTTAAAATAAATGTAAAATCCGAAAGGGATCCGACCGCAACAGGTACTCTTATTGCAAGCCCATTAAAAATACCGACTAATTCCGGCAATGCTTGTGTGGCTGCTATTGTTGCCCCTGTTGAGGTTGGAATTATATTTTCTGCGGCCGCCCTGGCTCTTCTGTAATCTCTATGCCCTCCGTCCTGAAGACGCTGATCCGAAGTGTATCCGTGAACTGTTGTCATCATTGCCTTTTCTACTCCAAAGTTATCAACTATCACTTTTGCAACAGGAGTTATGCAATTTGTTGTGCAGGATGCATTATTGATTAATTTTTCTCCTTTGTAATCTTTTGCGTTGACAGATAAAACATAAGTTGGAACTTGTCCCTCTTTAACAGGGGCAGATAAAACAACGGATTTTGCACCTGCATTCAAATGCGTCTTAAGTTTTTCTTCTTTTGTAAAATGGCCAGTAGACTCAATTACTACGTCAACATTTAAGTCTTTCCAAGGAAGAAGAGTTGGATCTTTTTGTGAAAAAACACGGATTTCCTTTTCGTCAATAATTAATGAACCAATTTGATCAGATTTTAGATTTGAAATTTGAGATTTGAAATTCAGAGTATGATTTTGGAGTATTCCGTACGAAGTGTCATATTTTAGTAAGTACATCCAGCCTTTGATATCCGTTGAGGAACCTGCGTTTATTGCGATAACTTCGATTTCTGAAGAATGTTTTTCAAGGATTACTCTGTGCGCCATTCGCCCAATCCTCCCGTATCCATTTATTGCAGCCCGAATCATAAATCTAGTATAGATAAGAAAAAAAAATACATCAAGGGATAAAATCCTTTCAAAAAGGTAATCGGATTGTCAAAAAACTTCAAATAGATTACACTTATTTAAATTGAATGTTTATTAAAAATTTCGATAAACTTGCTTCGACTCCTCAAAGAAAAACTGTTTTAACCTTAATCGAAGAAGCTTTAGCTTCTATTCAGTCAGAAAATGTTATCAATAGTAGTATAGAAATAAATGGAGATAATTTGGTTATCAACGATCAAACATTTGATTTGACAAACTTTGATCGGATTTTTCTTATTGGATTTGGTAAAGGATCTGCGAAAAATTCAAAATTTATTGAGGAAAAGCTTGGAGAAAGATTAACAGAGGGTTATGTTATTGACACTAATCCCGAAAATTTTTCGAAAATAAAATTTACGTTGGGAACTCATCCTCTCCCATCTTCTAAGAATGAGGATTTTACAGATTTTGTAATTAAGAGATTTAAAGAAGTAAATCTTACAAAAAAAGATTTAATTCTCGTAGTAATTTGCGGTGGAGGATCGGCAATGCTTGTCCACCCGTATAAAATCAGTCTTAGGAAAAAAATAGAAGTCGGAAAGACGCTTCTTGAATCAGGAGCAAATATCATTGAAATGAACACCATAAGACAGCACTTGTCAACAGTCAAAGGCGGCGGTCTTGCGGAAATTCTTTACCCAGCAACTGTTGCATCGATTATCTTTTCAGATGTTCCAGGGAATAATCTCTCTTATATCGCATCGGGCCCAACAGTTAAAGATAACACTACTATTGACGATGCGATTACTCTTCTTGAAAAATATAATCTTTGGGAAAAACTAGGACTTTCCCGGGAAGATTTTTCAGAAAATCCCAAAGAGGATATCTATTTTGAAAATGTTTTTAATATTCTTCTTTTAAGCAATCTTACGGCGCTTGAAGCAATGAAGAAAAAGGCAGAAGAGCTTGGAATTACTATAAGTATTTATTCTGATAAATTTCAGGGATTAGCAAAAACAGTTGGAAAGGAATTAATTGAGAAGACCATGCCCAACGCTATCCTTCTTGTCGGAGGAGAAACAACAGTAAAGGTTACGGGAAATGGAGAGGGAGGAAGAAACCAGGAGGTAGTATTAGGAGCACTTTTAGATATTGATGATAAGACCATATTTTGTTCGTTTGACTCAGACGGATGGGATAATTCGGATCTTGCGGGCGCAATTGGAGATATTAATACTATTAATAAAGCAAGAGAGTTAAACATTGACCCACAAGATTTTTTAAACAGTGACAATAGTTTGGAGTTTTTTCAGAAAACAGGAGACGGAATAGAAACAGGAAGACTTCCTTCAAATGTTTCGGATTTGATAATTGTTTATAAATACCTGTAAGATAGAATAAGAATGGTCTCTGATCTTCACGAAGAAAAACTTTTAGAGCTTGAGGAAACCGCTATTAAAACTCGGGAATTAATTATTGAGACCCTACTCGAGGCAGGTTCAGGCCACTCCGCAGGACCTCTAGGAATGGCAGATATTTTCACCGCTTTTTATTTCCACATTTTAAATCACGATCCAAAAAATCCCGACTGGCCCGAGCGTGACAGACTTATTCTTTCAAACGGACATATTTGTCCTGTCCGATATGTAAGCATGGCACTTTCAGGCTATTTTCCCATTGAGGAACTTAAGACTCTTCGAAAAATCGGCTCAAGACTTCAAGGGCATCCGCATAGAACCTCTTTGCCGGGCATCGAAACAACTTCCGGGCCTTTGGGTGAAGGGCTTTCTCAAGCAATAGGTATTGCTCTTGCGGCAAAACTTGATAATAAAAAGTTTCAGGTTTATTGCCTTACATCAGACGGTGAGCACGAGGAGGGAAATACTTGGGAAGCGGCAATGTTTGCTGGGAAAAATAAAATAAATAATCTGACCAATATAATTGACAGAAACAATATTCAGATTGATGGCTTTACCGAAGATACCATGCCACTTGAATCACTCAGAGCAAAGTATGAAGCCTTCAATTGGGAAGTTTTGGAGGTCGACGGAAATAACATAAGAGCTTTTGTTGACAAAGTCAGAGAAGCTCAGGCTGTTTTTGAAAAACCAACCGTAATTATCGCCCACACAATTCCGGGCAAAGGTGTTGATTTTATGGAGAAAGACTTTCATTGGCACGGCAAGCCGCCCAATAAAGAAGAAGCAAGAAAAGCCCTAGCAGAGCTAAGAACCCTGCAGGGCAAAATCAAAAGCGAACACGAATAGCTAGTTACTATAGGTATGTTGAATCCAGATTTAAAATTAAACGAAAAATTATTTAAGGAGGGCGTTGAACAACGAGCAACACGAAAAGGCTATGGAGAAGGCTTGGTCGAATTGGGAGAAAAAAATCCAAACATTGTGGTTCTTACGGCAGATCTTTCTGAATCAACAAAGACTGAGGAATTTGAGAAAAAATATCCAGACCGGTTTTTTGAATGCGGAGTTGCTGAACAAAACATGGCTGCAATTGCAGCAGGCCTTGGAATAAGCGGAAAAATTCCGTTTATTTCATCTTATGCAACTTTTTCTCCCGGAAAAAACTGGGAAACAATTAGAACTACTATAATATATAACAATTCAAATGTAAAAATTGCAGGCCACCACTCGGGAATCGTTACAGGACCGGATGGGGCAACACATCAGGCAACAGAGGATATTGCAATAACCAGAGCATGGCCTAACATAACAGTTATTGTACCCTGTGATGCTATAGAAGCCAAGAAAACAACTGTGAAGGCCGCAGAGATAGAAGGACCTGTTTATCTAAGATTTACAAGAGACAAGACTCCCGTTATAACAACTTCTGATACTCCTTTTAATCATAAAATTCAGGTTTTTTGGGAATCGGATCCTTCGGCCTCAGAGCCGCTGGCTGTAATTTTTGCAACAGGCCACATTCTTTACAATGCCCTTTTGGCGGCAAATGAACTCGAAAAAGAGAATATCCATGTTTTAGTTGCAAATGTTGCAACTATTAAACCGTTGGATGAGAAAACTGTTTACGATTTGGCAAAAAAAACAGGAGCCGTTGTAACAGTTGAGGATCATCAAATTATGGGCGGCCTAGGTGGCGCAATAGCAGAAACTCTTGCAAAAACTAATCCAACTCCAATGGAATTTATCGGGCTTCAAAATACTTTTGCAGAGTCAGGAACTCCAAAAGAGCTTATGGAAAAATACGGCATGGACAGTAAGGCAATACAGAAAGCGGTAAGGCAAGTGATCAAAAGAAAATAATTGTCCAATGAATGATGACCTTTTCAATGAACTTAAGAAATCAATAAGAGGCGAGGTTGTACGCGATGATCAAACTCTTTTTGATTATTCCCATGACGCAAGCCTTTTCGAGGTAAAACCTCAGGTTGTTATCTTTCCAAAAGACGATGGAGATGTGAAAAGTCTTGTTAAATTTGTCTCGAAATATAAAAAGGGCTACCCTACTCTTTCTTTGACCGGCCGCTCTGCCGGAACAGATATGTCTGGCGGATCCATCAATGAATCAATTATCGTTGCATTTGGTAAATACTTTAATAACGCGCCGGTAATAAACAGGGATATTGCAACAACCCAGCCCGGTGTTTATTATCGCGATTTTGAAAAAGAGACCCTCAAACATAATTTAATTTTCCCATCATACCCTGCCTCGCGGGAAATTTGTGCGATGGGAGGAATTTTTAACAATAATGCAGGAGGAGAGAAATCTCTTAAGTATGGCAAAACCGAAAATTATGTAAGAAGAGTGAAAGTTGTCCTGAGGGATGGAAATGAATATGAGTTTAAGGCTTTGAATGAAAAAGAACTTGAGAAAAAACTAAATCAAAAAGATTTTGAAGGAGAAATTTACAAAAAAATCTATGAACTCATAACTCATAACTACGAGCTTTTGATGAAGGCAAAACCGCAAGTCAGCAAAAATTCCGCAGGATATTTTCTTTGGAATGTTTATGATAGAGAAAAAAAAACATTTGATTTGACACGCCTTTGGGTTGGAGCACAAGGAACTCTTGGCATGTTTTTAGAAGGCGACCTAGAACTCGTTCCTGTCCATAAACACCGCGATATGCTTATTATTTTTCTTCACGATATGTCTCATCTTGGACAAATTATCAAGGAGGTTATGGCTCTTTCTCCTGAAAGCTTTGAGTCTTATGACGACAATACATTAAAACTCGCGCTTAAATATTTTCCGGAATTTGCAAAACAACTCGGCTTTTTCGGGACAATCGAGGCAGGAGTTGCATTTTTGCCTGCATTTTTCGACTTATTGACCGGCAGGAGTCTTCCCAAACTAGTACTTCAGGTAGATTTTACAAGCGATGATCTTTCGCAAGTCAAACAAAAAGTTGCAACGCTCAGAGGAAAACTCAAACCTCTTCATCCGCAAACCCAAACAGCTTTGGAGAATCAAGAGAAGAGATATTGGCTTGTTCGACGGGAGAGTTTTAATCTACTTCGCAAAAAAATCCGCGACAAACACACTGCACCTTTTATCGACGACTTTGTTATAAAACCTGAGTATATAGAAGAGGTTCTGCCGCAAATAACCGACATTCTTAAAAAAAATCCGGAATTTATTTTTACTGTCGCAGGACACGTAGGAAACGGAAATTTCCATATTATTCCTTTGGTTGACATAAATAATCCAAGCGTGAGAACTGCAATTCCCCGGATTTCAGACCAAGTCTATGAAATTATCGCAAAATATCATGGATCAATAACCGGAGAACACAACGACGGACTTATAAGAACCCCCTACTTAAAACAAATGTACGGAGAAAAAGTTATAAAACTTTTTGAAGAGACAAAAAAGATCTTTGACCCTCAAAACATCTTCAACCCTCGTAAAAAAGTCGGCGGAGATTTAGACTACGCGATGTCCCACATCAGGACTAGTTGGTAGGATTTTATTTCTGAATAAATTTTAAATAATCTTTTATTGCCTTTGCAGAAAACTTATCTGTATTTAGCTTAGATGCCTTTTCAGGCTCAACCCAAATGTAATCGGTTATTTCTTCTCCATCAACAGCCACATTTTTATTGTTCGTTTCGCAAAGAAAATCTAAAAACAAAAAATGTCTTGGTCTGTAATATTCTGCTGAATAAATTGCCTCCTGCCAATTCGATAATTTTATTACTTGGATATTTAACCCTACTTCCTCCTTCATTTCCCTGATAAGTGCATTTTCTAGGCTTTCCCCAATCTCAACATGTCCACCAGGAATAGTATATTTATCAAACCATTTTGGTGATTTAACGAGCAGAATTTTGCCCTGTTTATTAGAAATTAAAGCTCCTACTCCTATTTCTGGATACACTTGTTTTTTCATTAGTTAGTTAATACTTCTATTCCCGGTAATTTATCGCCACTTAGAAATTCGAGCATTGCGCCACCACCCGTTGATACAAAAGAAAATTTGTCTAATAATCCAATTTTTCTGAGATAGCTTATTGTATCCCCTCCTCCAACAACAGTATAAGCATCGCTTTCTACAATTCCCTTTGCTAGTTTTGCACTGCCAATTTCTAAATTTCCTTCGTTTCCTTCTGTTTTTCCAACCGGCCCATTCCAAACAATTGTTTTTGCAAGATTAATTATCTGTAAAAAATTTTCCACATCTTTTGAAGTTATATCTGTCTTATCACTTTCTAAATCCGCAACCAATAGGGCAGATTTTCTTTCTACTAATTTTTCGTGCTGTACTTTAAGAAGCACTTTTGTCTCTTCTGCAATTAACCCTCCTACCAGAAGGTAATCTGCGATTTGGTGGATCTTTTCAACTACGGGAAGCTTGGTTTCTATCTTTGCGCCGCCGATGATAACAGCAAGCGGTCTTTTTGGATTACCCATAAGCGTTGAAAGAGTATCTATTTCTTTTTTGAGCATAAATCCTGCAAAGTGAGGCAAAAGTTCTGCAATACCGACAACTGATGCATGAGCTCTGTGAGATGAAGCAAAAGCGTCATTTACGTAAATTTCCGTAAGACTTGCCAGGTTCTGAGAAAAAACCGTATCATTTGCTTCTTCTTCTTTATAAAATCTCAAATTTTCCAAAAGGTAAAGATTATTTAAAATTTGCCATCCGTCAAAATTTTCCAACTTTCCCTCTCTGGCATTTGAATGAAATTTTTGTGCAAACCAATCCGCAATCGGTTTTAAGCTTAATTTTTCATCTTTGCCTTCCGGTCTTCCCAAATGCCCGGCCAAAATTACATGCGCACCATTGTCTAAGAGATAATTTAGAGTATCGAGTCCGTCCAGAAGCCTTGTATCATCTTCTATCTGACCATTTTCAATAGGGACATCCAAATCAGTTCTAAGAAAAACCTTTTTACCTTTTATATCTGCATTTTTAAGATCTGGAAAATTTATCATTTTTTTTAGCAATCTAACAATAAAACAATTTAGCTATATTTAGTCTGTAAATTCCTGACAATACATCTGCCCATAAATTCCTCCATCGATTACGCCAATTCCAATTTTACCAAAATTGGCAGATAAAATATTTGCCCTATGCCCCGGACTTTGCATTAAGCCCTGCATTGCAACAGTTACGTTTGGAGCAAGCGCCAAATTTTCTCCAGCATAAGTAAAACTAATATCAACTTGAGCCATCCTATCAAATGGTGATAATCCTCCAGGAGTATAATGAGAAAAATAACCTCGGGAAAACATATCTTTACAGTGATTCCTCGCCACCTCTGTTAATTTGGTCTCCACTGTTAAAGCCGTAAATCCCCTTGATGTTCTTTCATTATTGACCAAGCCAAACATTTCTTTTTCTGAAGATTGATCTATGGAAAAATTTCTAGTTTTGAAATTAAGATTTACAATTTCATTTGTCCCAGGCTCAACTGTTAAAAAATTTATAGTTTCGTTAATTGCTCCTCCAAAAACATTGTTTAAATCTTTCTCAAAACCGGCAGTTTTTGAGACAAGAAGATTGCCAATTCTAGAAGAAGAAACAGAGTGTTTTAAAAAAACAGAAACGGGAAGAGCAATAACAATTGTTAATAGAAAAGCAAATAATATAAGTCCTGAGGAAACACCAAATAATAAACCCAGGAGACGATCTATGTTTTTTAAAAGATTGCCTTTAAATGTAAACCTGTTGAAATATTTTGAATAAACAATTTTCCTAAGTATTACTCCGATGACTATCTCAACAATAAACGCAGCAATTAAAAATCCCAAAGCATTAGAAAATCCTGGAGGAATGGAAAAAACCTTAATTAGGACTCTTGAAAAAAAAGAGTAAGTTTTTAGTCCAATGATAAAAGATAAGACAAATCCTATAAGGTCAAGAAGAGACGCAATAAACCCTATAAAATATCCTTCCAGACTATAAAATAAAAGAATTATTATAACTATAAAATCCAGCCAGTTAAGACCTAAGCTTGGAAGATAAATTGAGTTTAAAAAATCAAAAAAATTCATAAAATTCTAATAATTGTTTTAACCTTTAATTAAATGCTATCATATATACTATGCCAAATACGAGTTCTAGATTTAAACAAAAATTTAAGGATTTTAATAAAAAAATCCTAAAAAAAGGCCCTGCAACACTCTTAATTCTTGTTATTTTATTCTCTATATTTTTTTATATTTTTATTTTGAGAGATTTGCCATCGCCCACTGGACTTTCAAGCTCAAGCATTCCTCAATCTACTCTAATATTCGACAGGAAAGGCGAGCTCCTTTTTACTATTTATGGTCATAAAAATCAAACTTTTGTTCCATTATCTACTATTCCAAACTATATGCAAAAAGCAACAATAGCAATTGAGGATAAGAATTTTTACCAACACGGGCCTATTGATATTAGGGGCATAGCTCGATCGGTTCTCTCAATCGTGCTTCACAATCAAATTCAGGGCGGATCAACTATTACTCAGCAATTAGTAAAAAACAGTCTTTTAACTCCCGAAAGAACAATCTTGAGAAAAGCAAAGGAAGTTCTTCTTGCGTTTGCAACTGAATCTTTATATTCAAAAAACCAGATTCTAGAAATGTACCTTAATCAATCACCATACGGCGGCACTGCCTGGGGAGTTGAAGCTGCCTCCCAAACTTATTTTGGAAAACATGCAAAAGATTTAACCCTTTCTGAAAGTTCGCTTCTAGCAGCACTTCCCGAAGCTCCTACAACTTACTCACCTTTTGGTTCTCACCCCGAACTTGCAAAAAGAAGGCAAGAAGAGGTACTTCAGAATATGTATCAGGAAAAATACATAACAAAAAAAAAATTAGATGAAGCATTAAAAGAACAGCTTCACTATAAAAATTTATCCAACTCAATCAAAGCTCCTCATTTTGTTTTGTATATAAAGGACCTTCTTGTTAAAAAATATGGGGAAAAGGCTGTAGAGCAAGGAGGCTTAAAAGTAACAACAAGTCTTGATTTTTCTATTCAAGATATGGCGCAAGCAACAGTCGCAGCCGAAGTTGAAAGTCTTAAATACTCGAAGGTAACAAATGGAGCATCCCTGGTTACAGATCCTGCAACAGGAGAAATCTTAGCAATGGTTGGAAGTCACGATTATTTTGACACGGCAAATGATGGAAATGTCAATGTTACTTTAGCCTTGCGTCAGCCAGGCTCTTCTATAAAGCCAATAAATTATGCTACCGGTCTTTTAAACGGTTATACTGGCGCAACTCCTTTTATAGATCAAAAAATTTGTTTTCCAAACCCGGGACATCCGCCCTATTGCCCTGTGAATTACGATGGAAAATTTCATGGAGTTTTACAGATGAGACAGGCACTTGCTAACTCTATAAATATTCCTGCAGTCAAAATGCTAAAGCTAAATGGTGTACCTGCAATGATTGCAACCGCCTCTGCAATGGGAATAACTACATTCGACGACCCGAGTCGATATGGACTTTCATTGACTCTTGGAGGAGGAGAGGTGACAATGCTTGATATGGCAACCGCTTTCGGAGTTTTTGCAAATGGAGGATATAAAATACCGCTTCATCCGATTTTAAAAGTAACAGACAACACGGGAAAAGTTTTAGAAGAATATAATCCACCACCCTCTCCAATTTTTGGAACGAAAGTTTTACCCGAAGGGGTTTCCTTTATAATCTCAGATATACTTTCAGACAACCAGGCAAGATCTATGGAATTTGGAATAAATTCTCCTCTTAAAATCGGCAATTTACCCGTTGCTGTTAAGACTGGTACTACAAATGACTTCAGGGATAACTGGACTATCGGTTACACTCCTTCATATGTGGTAGCTGTTTGGGTTGGTAATAATGATAATACACCAATGAGCGGTTTAGTCTCAGGAATTACAGGAGCCGCACCGATTTGGCACGATATTATGCAAAATCTTTTAATGGTAAAGACTGCCCAGCCCTTTCAGCGTCCCTTAAGCATAATTCAGAAAGCTGTATGTTCAGATACTGGATCTATTCCCGGAAAAGATAACTCTTGTAAGACTCGCTTTGAGTATTTTATAAGAGGTACAGAATCCTCACCAAAAGCCGGCGCTCTGATTCAAAACCAAGATGTATTGGTAAATAAAGATACGCAGGAACAGGCAAAAGAAGGAGATCCAAATACAGAACTTAAAAATGAAACTGTATTAAAAGATGCAACAGGAGATACTTACTGTATAACCTGTGCCCACCCTGCTCCTTCCCCGTCTCCTACTCCATAACTGCCCCTTTTAAATAGGTCGCACCTATAGTATAATCTCTTCTACTAAATCTTATGATGCTGCCCATATTATGCAACTTTTGCAAGACGCAGCGATTATAATAATTAAAATCCTAATTACCATAGGAGATGGTACCCTTCTTGTTTTATCTTCAACAGTCCGCTTCTTAAAAAGAGCTATCAAATGGACTATTAATTTAGTTAAATTGATTTTCAGATTCTTTACGCAAGTTTATAAAAAAACCGCTTATATTCTTTCAGGTTTAAGAAGATTTAAGATTAGACTTAAAAAAGAGAAAGTTTCAAGGCCTAAAATACAAAAGACTAAGAAGCCAAAACTTATTAAAATTTTTCCTTTTCCTTTTTTTGTAAAAGCCAAATATTTTCTCATAGGATCTCTATTTTCCGCAATCTTTGTTTTTTTTCCACTTCTTTTCTTGATTTTTTTACAAGACCTTCCAAGCCCTATAATATTAAGTCTTCAAGATACCGCCCAGACTACAAAAATTTATGATAGAAACGGTGCACTGTTGTATCAGATTTATGCAAATCAAAACAGAACATCTGTTTTACTATCTTCTATTCCACAACAACTACAACATGCAACAATAGCAATTGAGGATAAGAATTTTTACAGTAATCCCGGTTTTAATATAGAGGCAATTTTAAGAGCCGCAATTGCCGATTTATCAGGGAAGCCTCTTCAGGGCGGATCAACTATTACTCAGCAGCTTATTAAAGCTACTTTGTTAACACCGCAGATAAGCTTAACTCGAAAAATAAAAGAGGTAATTCTTGCATTTTGGGCAGAACGGATTTACACAAAAAACCAGATTCTTCAAATGTACTTAAATCAGATTCCGTATGGCGGGACATCGTGGGGAATTGAGGCGGCTGCAAACACTTATTTTGGAAAAAATGCAAAGAATTTAGATCTTGCACAGAGTGCATTTCTTGCAGGACTTCCTAATGCTCCGACATTCTATTCTCCGTATGGGGAGTACCCTAATCTTTGGAAAAAAAGACAACAAGAAGTTCTCGCAAGAATGGCTGAGCAAAAATTTATTACCAAAAAACAGGAGGAGGATGCTTCAAAAGAAGAGCTAACTTTTTTGCCTGTCCAAAATCCGATTCACGCTCCACATTTTGTAATGTATGTAAAAAACTTATTGGTTGAAAAGTATGGACTGCCGATGGTTGAAAAAGGCGGGCTCTCGATAAAAACTACTCTAGATTTAAAAACTCAAGAAACAGCAGAAAAAATTGTAAAAGAGGAAGTTAACAATAATAGGAATCTTAATTTAACAAATGGAGCGTCTCTGATCACAGACCCGAAAAATGGAGACATTATTGCTATGGTAGGAAGTTATGATTACTCAGATCCTAGTGGGGGGAACTTTAATACGACATTAGCCTTAAGACAACCCGGTTCAAGTATTAAAGTTGTTACTTATAGTGCTGCCTTATCCCAAAGTTTTACCGCCGCAACAATTATAGACGACTCTCCTATTACTTTTACATCACCAGGTGCACCAATCTACTCGCCCGTAAATTATGATGGAAGATTTCATGGCCTTATGACGCTTCGCTTAGCTTTAGCAAATTCTATAAATATTCCTGCAGTTAAAACTTTAAATAATATTGGGGTTCCTGCGATGGTTGATCTTGGTAAGAAAATGGGTATATCAACATGGAAAGAACCGGGGAATTATGGGCTGGCTATAACTCTTGGCGGCGCAGATGTAAAAATGATAGACATGGCAACGGTTTATGGAGTTTTGGCAAACGAAGGAAATAGAATAGATCTTAATCCGATTTTAAAAATAACAGATTCCCAGGGAAATATTCTTGAAGAAAAGCAAGTAGAAAAAAAGAGGGTTTTGGATCCAGGAGCTTCTTTTATAATCTCAGATATACTAGCCGATAATCAGGCAAGATCCATGGAGTTTGGTATAAACTCTCCGCTTCTTATTCAAAATCACACTGTGTCTGTTAAAACCGGGACTTCCGATAACAAAAGAGATAATTGGACAATCGGATATACTCCATCTTATCTTGTAGCTGTTTGGGTTGGTAATAATGATAATTCGCCAATGAGCCAAAGTTTAGCATCCGGTATTACGGGCGCTGCTCCGATTTGGCATAGAATCATGGATAATCTTATATCTTCAAAGCCCGATGAAAAAATGTCTAGGCCGGATAACATAATTCAAAAATATTGCCTTGGCCGAAACGAATATTTTATAAAAGGGACAGAGAATTTTGTTAACTGTGCTCCCAAGATATCACCTACGGTTTCTAAAACTCCCACTCCTTAACTTTTCATGGCTTTTTTGGCCCAACCTACTAATACGAGAAATATTCCCCCAACGATCCAGGCTCCATAAGAAGGCCAACTTAAAGCTGTAGTCAGATAATTAATTATTCCGTAAACTATAGCCAAGATTCCCAATATTTCAAGTATTTTTCCTTTTCCATTCATCATTTTTTCTTCTGGCATTTGCCTCACCTCCTTCCTTTATTTAAAAAGTTTATCGTGCAAAATTTTATATTGTTCCTGCGGCGTCTCTTTGAAAATAAATGACGTTGCTACAAATCGATCAGCACCGGATCCTTTTGCCCGCAAGATAGTTTGATCATTTATTCCCCCATCTACCTCTATCGGAATAAAAGATTTTTCTCTTACTTTTTTTATTTTATCCAAATTCTTTTCTACAAATTCTTCTGCGGAAAAACCAGCTTTGACTGTCATAAAAAGCAGAACATCAAGATCCGAAAAAGGCACTTCTATTCTATCAAGCTGTGAATCCTGATCAACTCCTAAACCTACTTCTCCTAATAATTGAGCCTTTGCAACAAACTCGACCTGATCCGACATTTTTTCTATGTGGCCAATAAATCTTCTAAATCCCGCATCTGAAAAGGGTTTTAAATAATTTATAGGTTCCTCAACCATCATATGGAGCTCAAAGGGAATATCGTTTGTATATTTTTTAAAAGGCTCAGGATCTAAAAAGGTTGAATTAGGAGCGAACTTTCCGTCAATTAAATCTATATGGATTGCCTTGGCAAAAGGCAAGACCTGTTGAATTTTCATTTCTATAACAGGCCAGTCTTTTTCTAAAATACCCGGAATTATTCTATATTCCATTTTCTATTTTCTCAATTTCCCCCAGTCTTCTGATTTTTTTTCCTTCCCCAGAAAATTTGGTTTCCAGAAAAATTTTGACGATTTTTTTTGCTTCCTCCTCGTTTATAAAATCGGAGGGAATTGCAAGTATATTGATATCATCATCTTTTCGGGCTTCTTTAACCTGTCCTGCGTTAAATGCGAGACCGCTTTTAATATGCTTAAATTTATTTGCAACAATATCAACACCTACTCCTGATCCGCATATAATTATTCCCTTTGACTTAAGATTTTTTGCAAGATCCGCTCCAACGTTTTTTGCTACTTTCTGAGCAAATAATGGATAATCATCTTCTGGATCATATTCAAAAGCTCCTAAGTCTTCTCCAGCAATTTTATTTTCCAAAAGCCATGTCCTGAGCTCTTCTTTTAGTTTAAATCCCCTATGATCAGCGCCTATATAGACTTTCATATAAGTGCCTTACCGGCCGAACCAAACATGGTGATTTTTTCCTCTACCACTTTCTGAACCTCTTCTATAACGGGTGGCATAAGTTTAACAACTGCATACTCTTCAGGGTTATCATTAAGAGTCTTTTCAAGTGTCTTACGAAAAGCATAGCGCATATCAGAGTTAATATTAACCTTGCTTACTCCAATCACGATCGCCTGTTGAAAATACTCGGCAGGTGTTCCAGACCCACCATGTAAGCTAATGGCACAACTAATTGCGGCACGGATCTGTTTTAGCAGGTTTATATCAAGAATTTTAGGTACTGGATATTTACCATGCAAGTTTCCGATTGCAGCAGCAAAGGTGTCTATTCCTGTCGTATCAACAAACAAACGGGCACCCTCAGGCGTACTAAATGTCTTCTTAATTGTTTCGTAGTCAATTTGCTCTTTATGGACATTTGAGCTTCCGCCAAAATAATGTGGTTCACTTTCGACTAAAGCTCCTGTTGTCTTCGCATACTCAACTACTTGACGCGTGGCGTTGATTATTTCCTCATCGGTTGCATCTTTTTTTGCCTGTGATAGATCGATATGGATGAATTCAAATCCTGCGTCAATTCCAGCCTTAGCCGCCTCAACTGAAGGAGAATGATCGAGATTTATATACATCTCAATACCGAATTCTGCTTTATAATTGTCGACCATTGCCCGAGCGTTAACAAGACCTATTGCATCAACTTCTGCTTGCGACAACTCAACTAATACGGGCGCTTTTTTTACTTGCGCGGCGCGAGATACAGCAACTAGCGTTTCCTGATTATCGATATTAAATGAACCCACGGCAAATTCTTCCTGTTTCGTTCTCCTCCAAAGCTCACGGGCTTTATACTGATTTGTCATATATTTTCTGTTTTAAGATTGGTATTGATTCTCAATTGTTCGTCAAGTTTATCTCGAGTTAAAAGTCCTCTCTGTGCTCCTACCATACTTATTACGGAAGATGCATTTAAAGAACCCCATTCCATGGCATCCTTAAAAGACACCCCAGACATAACTCCTGATAAAAATCCTGAGGCAAATGCATCTCCTGCACCGGTTTTTTCAACTATGTTAGCATCTATTGCCTTCTGAGAAATTATATTATTTTGATCATCTATTAAAGATGAACCGTTAACACCGTCTGTAATAACAACTATCTTCGCTCCTTTATTTTTGATTTGTAAAATCAGCTCTCTTACAAAATTATCCCCATTGGTTACTGCTACGCTGCAGATCTTAGCTGCCTCCTCCTTATTCAGAAAAAGGATTTCAGAAATCTTTAGTATTTCTTCAATTTCATCTATGTTCTCAAGTTGTTTAGATCCAGGATTAAATGCAAGTTTCACTTTTTTTGCCAAAACATAATCTAAGGTTTTTTTGTATGCATCGTGCCATTTATCTCCCATCGATGTTAAATAGATCCATTGGGTGTATAAATTATCAAAAGAGAAATTGTGCTCTCTTTCAACATGTTCTTCAAAAATCGTTCTTTCCTTTTTAAAATTTAAGATAACAGAAAAAGAGGAAGCTTTTTGAGTTTTTTTAAGAAATTTCTCTGAAACCTTTTCACTATTAAGTGTATTTATAATCTTATCGGCGAATTCATCTGAACCTATTTCAGCAACAATTGAGCTTTTAAATCCCATTCTTGTAATTCCTATCGACACATTTGCTGCATTTCCACCTACCATAAAATCTGCGCTGTCTACCGTAGCCTTGTCTCCGGATTTAATGCAAAGTTCACCTGTTTTTAGATCCAGTCGAAAATGTTTATTGGTATCATGGATTTGAAGAAAAATGTCGACTTTAGCATTCCCGATACAAACGACATCAAATGGATCCATAAGACAATGGTACACAAAAAAAATTATGCGGTCAATTATTTTCCGACGATAACAAGAGCATCTGCTGAGGAACTTGCTGAAAGATCAGAAGTTGACGATCCTATGGTGTAACTTGCGGACAAATCATTTTTAAGAAGTGTGAGATAATTACTTACAGAACTTTTGACTTTAATAGTTACGTTACTATAATTATAGTTATCCGCATTTCCTGTTGAGACTACATTATATCCGAGATTTTTTAATATTCCCGCTGCCTTCCCTGCAGTACCTACTTGCCCGGATCCGTTTTGAACCTCAACGGAGAGCTTACTTCTATCAAGACCTGTTGCCTGATCTATTGGGCTTGAGGCAGGTTTTGGCGTAGGAGAGGCGGTCGGCTTAGGTGTTGGCGTAGGTCCTCCAGAAGGGCTTGGCGCCGGAGTGTCTGTTGGTATTTGAAATTCTGTAGGAGTTGGAGTAATTTTGGAATTATTTTTTTGATTTTTTGATCCGAAAAATTTAGTACCCACAAAAAAAATTATGATAATAACTACAATTGCCACAAGGAGAAAAAGGAAACGCTTAGATTTCTTCGAAGATTTATTGATGGCAGGTGTCGGAAAAGCCGAATCTTCCATATTTCACGCAAATACTACCATATCGTTTTAATTTTAGCAAGATGGAGAATATTTTTTGCTATAATAGGTAAGCCTTATGCAAAGACTAATTTTTCTTCTTATAATTTTAGTGCCCTTTTTAATCGTGTCCTTGTTTATCAATGTATCTAAAACTTCCTCAGATGAACTTTCGGACATAACAAAACAAATTCAGGATTTAACAACAGCATTAAACGAGTCTATAAAAGCAACTACGCCACTTGAGTCCCAGCTTAACAATTTAAAAAAGCAAGTTGACGCAATCAAAAATCGGTTATCGTTTATAGAAAATGATATAGTAATCAAAGAAAAAAATATAAACGAGGGGTATAAAAATTTAGCCAAGCAGGAATTAATTCTAAACCAGACAATACGGGATTTTTATATAAAATCTTATTACAACTCGCCTATTTGGATATTTTTTTCAGGCTCATCTGTAACCGATATTACTCAAATCTTAGCTTATCAAAAGGCTGCTACAAATCAGGATAAAGCAGTGATCACAAATATTGCCCTATCAATTCAAGACCTTGAAACAAAAAAAAATAATCTTGAAAGCGAAAAGAGACAACTGTCTTCCTTAAAAACTAGTCTTGATGAACAATCTGCAAAACTTGATTCAGTAATCTCGGGAGCCAAGAAATATCAAGCGGGTTTATCCAGCAAAATAGCAGAGCTTTCAGCGCAACAACAGCAGATACTAGGACAAAGACTGGCGAGTTTAAATATCCCTCTTTTTGCGTATAATACTCAAGGTGGTTGTTCAAGCGATTTAACAAATGGGAAAGATCCGGGTTTTTCAAGCGGATTTGGATTTTTTACGTATGGCGTGCCAAATAGAGTCGGTTTAAATCAATATGGAGCCTGGGGGAGAGCAAAGGCTGGACAGGACTATAACCAAATTCTTCAAGCCTATTACAGCTTTGATTCTATCTCAAATGCCAACCAATCGATACAGATAAAAGTCGACGGATATGGTACCTATTCGCTTGAGGATTATGTAAAACGAATTTATGAAGTACCTGATTCATGGACAGACAACAATCTTGCTGCTCTTAAAGCTCAGGCTATCGCTGCGAGATCGTATGCACTAGCATATACGAATAACGGTCAGAATTCAATTTGTGCAACCGACCAATGTCAGGTATTTAAACCCGACCCAAAAGGAGGGAACTGGGATTCAGCAGTAAACCAAACATCAGGACAAGTTATGATTCAGGGAGGAAATCCAATTAAAGCCTGGTTCTCATCGACCCATGGCGGATATATTCATTCCTCAGGCGACATTGGATGGAGCTCAACATCATGGACAAAAAATGCTCAGGATGGAAGCGCGAATATTGGGAGTTTTTCAGACCTGAAAAACAACGCCTACGACAAAGGTTCTCCTTGGTTTTATTGCGACTGGGGATCCAGAAGTCAGTATGGCGGCACAGCGTGGCTTAAGTCAGGTGAAATAGCAGATATAGCAAACGTTATCCTTCTAGTTCAAAAAGACGGAGGAACTAAAGAGCATTTGTATCAAACCGATAAGCCTAACCCTTCCGGTACGGATACATGGGATGAAAGCCGAGTAAGACAAGAGCTGACAGGAAGAGGCGGCAGTCCTTTCAGCAGTGTTTCTAGTGTATCTGTTAATGCAGATTTCTCCTCAGGAAAAACAGGATCCGTAACGATTTCAGGAGATGGGGGGACTGTCAATTTTCCAGGATCTGATTTTAAAAATTATTTTAATATAAGGGCTCCGGCAAATATACAGATTGTCGGTCCCTTATATAATGTAGAGCAGAGGTAATATGCCGGATATTTTTATTGCAAAATATAAAGAACTTCCTAAAGATCAAGAACAAAAAAGAAGTAATTTAACTCATTTTAAAAACTTCGTAAAAAGACTTACACAATATTCATCTTCTTCTCAAAAAAATGAAAGCAACTTAAAAATTTTTTCTACATTTTGCATAAATCCAACCGGCATATCTTTTGAAAACAAGGAGAGAGATGAAAAAACACTACTGTTTTTAAGAAGGCATATTATTACAAATTTTTTCTGGGTTTTGATAACAATCATTCTTCTTCTTATACCTTTATTTTTTGTTTTTTTAAATTTCTATAGTATTAATCCATTTAGATTCATAGACTTACCTAGTCGCTTTTCGTATTTTTTCTTGATTCTTTATTATCTTATTGTTTTAACTTTTGCTTTAATTAACTTTATAAACTGGTACTTCAATGCATGCTTGATTACAGATAAAAGAGTCATTGATATAAATTTTTCAGAACTTGTCTATAAAAATATCTCTACAACTAAATTTGATCTTCTTCAAGATGCCAGTTATAACCAGACCGGCCTTTTAAGATCTTTATTTGATTATGGAGATGTTCTCTTACAAACCGCAGGGAGTCTTGAGAATTTCGATATTCAAGCCGTTCCGCATCCCGATAGGGTAGTTCATATTGTTGAAGGTCTTTTGGGAAGGAGAGGAAATATATGAATATTTCATTTTTTACTCAAGTCCTTGAATCCTTTGTTCTTTTTAAAATCGGGTTTCTATTGATTACTATTCTATATATTATATTTCTATTTATTGTTTATAATCAGATAAATTCTATGGATAAGATAATTATTGGAGACCAAGGAGCCTCTATTATTAAATTTGTCTCTTTGTTAAATATAATATTGGCAGCTTCTCTTTTTCTAGTAAGTGTTGTTATACTATAACAAGCTATGCCGCAAGATTTAGATATCTCTGTTGCAAAAATTGTCGCCACCCCATCACAGTCTTCTTGGTCTCAAGCTTATAATGCAGGCAAACTTTTTGCTGTTTTATCCTTGGAAAAAGAAACTGAAGAAACGCAAGAAAAAGATTATTTAAATATACTTGGAAAAGAACTCTTAGAAACTCTTGAGCAGGAATTTTTTTCATTGGAATTAAAAGATTTAGAATCTATTAAAAAATCTGTAGAGATAACAATCAAAAAGATTCCGGAGAATGTAGAATGTTCCTTTGTTATCGCATCAATTGTTGGTCATGTTTTATATGTTTTTATTCAACGAGAGGGAAAAGTTGCTTTAAAAAGAGGTGAAGAATTTGGAATTATTCTCGATTCGCAGGAAAATGAACTAAAAGCTTCATCGGGAATTTTAAAAGACGGTGATTTAATAATTCTTCAGACCAAGCAGTTTAAAGATATAATTCCTACTAATATTTTAATCTCTGCTTTGGATCATCAACCACCAAGTGATATAGCCGAAGCTCTTGCTCCAATCATTCACAAACAAGAAAAAGGAGGCGCAGCCGCAATTTTAATCGAACTTAAAGAAAAAGAAGAGAATCTGACTATACCCGATGCCGAAAATACCAAGCAACAAGTTGATACTATACCTCCTCAATCAAAAGATTCAAAGAGACTTACGGATTATTTTTATCCTGTTGCCGATAAGTTTAAATTTCCCAAGTTAAAAAACTTAGAACATTCAAGAAAAATCTTTTTAACCATTGCTACAGTCATAATACTCGTACTTATCTTTACTGTTATTTTTGCAATTTCCGCGAAAAACAATGCAAGAATACAGACTGTCTTTAATCAAGTCTATCCACAGGCTCAAAAAAAATATGCAGAAGGGCAAAGCCTTTTAGGGCTTAATAAAAACCTTGCCAAAGATAGCTTCACTGCCTCTTTGAGTATACTTGAGGAAAATAAATCGAAATTCCCTAAAAATTCTAATGAGGAAAGAAAGGTAATGGCGCTCTTGGAAAAAGTGACTGAAGCACTTACTTCTGTTTCGCAGATAAATTCGATTGCGGCAAGCAATGTTGATGCTAGTCAAAGCCAGGCATTAGCTTTAGAGCTTAAGAATTCTGATTCTTTATATTTCACCCAAGATAATAAAAATATCTACTTTTTAAAAGACGGTGTGATCTCCAATACCAAGGCCGATAATAAGACAAAAAAAATAATAAACTCTTCGGATCTTCCTAAAAATATTGGAGGGCTTGGGATTTATTTTGGAAATATATATGTTCTTGACAAAAACGGGCAAATTTTAAAATTTGTTGCTCAGGACAACGGATTTTCAAAAACTAATTATTTTTCAAAGGATACTTCTCCTAACTTTTCTAAGGCACAAAGTTTAGCTATAGACGGATCCATATGGATTTTATTCTCTGATGGAACTATAGAAAAATTTACAAAAGGCCAATCTGAGAGTTTTAGTGTTTCAGGACTTGATAAACCGTTCTTAAATCCTACGCGAATCTATACAAATGTTGATTTCAATAACGTGTATATTCTGGACAATGGTAATTCCCGCATAGTAGTTCTTGACAAAAATGGTTCATACCAATTACAATATCAAACTCAAATCTTAAAAAATGCCAAAGATTTTGAAGTTTTAGAGAAAGATAAAAAAATCTACGTTCTTTATCAAAATAAAATTTACCAAATAGATATTAAGTAGCATCGTCCTCTAAATTTACTTTTCCCCTCTTTTACCGTATTATTGGGATATGAAAATAGTAAATAAAAAGGCCTTTTTTGATTATCAAATCTCCGAGCGAATTGAAGCAGGGATTAATTTAAATGGCTCAGAAGTAAAAGCAATAAGATTAGGAATGGCAGATCTAAAAGGAAGTTTTGTCAAAATAATTAGCAGCGAAGCATATCTTATAAATGTAAAAATTTTTCCTTATAAATACGCAAGACCGGAAAACTATGACGAGCGAAGAACCCGTAAGCTTCTCCTCCATAAAAAAGAGATAACAGCACTAAGAGGTAGAACCGAAGGCTCAAATCTATCCATTGTTCCATTGTCAATTTACACGACTAAAAATTTTATAAAAGTCGAACTTGGTTTGGGAAAAGGAAAAAAAGAATATCAAAAAAAAGAATCAACGAAGAAAAAGGATATTCAAAGAGATCTTGAAAAAGAAATCTCCTCTCTGGATTAAGTGTGGACAGCCACGAAATTGATTGGAATCAGATTGAAGAGTATGTCTTCAAGTGGTATCCCCGACTTCAAAATATGAATCTAGCTTCGCTTTAAAGAATTTCAGAGATAAACACAAGGAAGTATTGGAACTGATATACTCAAGCCCTATAAAACGATTATCCATTTCACCGTGTAGCAATGCCAAGAAAAGTATCAAGATATTTATTGAGAAGGTTGAATCGGTTTATACAATAAGTCAAAATATGCACCAGAACATTGTCCTTTTGCATATGGACTATCCTTTGGATCGGTTGACATAGTAAATTCTCCTCTATCAAGCTTTGAAAATATTTCTGCTAAGTCTGAATTATTAACAAAGAGACACACGCCTTCTGTGTTATCAAATCTCCTTAGTACTTTTAGCGTGTTTTCTCTATCCTGTTGAGGAACTTCGGTAGGAAATATATGATCGGATGCTATTTGTTTTAAGTGAAGGGAACATTGCCTGTTCGAACTACTTTTTATATCGTAGTCTACTTTAGATGTAGTAATTCCTGCAAAATTAATCGAAGAATTAAGAGTCAATTTAGAACTCGTGCAAGTCTTTGCTGCATTTATAAAGCACTGAAGCTTAATATGTGCAGGTGGAGAAGCGCTTTGACCAGTTAAATTTATATTTAATTCTTCTGTTCCGCAATCTGATATCATAGCTTGTGTAGGAACTGCTGTAGGGGTTGGAGCCAAAGAAGGTTTAGCTTCCTTAGTAATTTTATTTTGTTCAGTATTTTTTTGAGGAAAAAGAGTTTTATATCCCCAATATCCCAAAACTGCACTAACTCCCAGAATTAAAATAATAATACCGATTAATAAAGGTGCGCTCAGCTTGAATAACTTAGAAATTGAGCCAGGAACATTTGGCATATTTACATTAACTCCTAATTGACTGAAAGCCAATTGAATATCCTGAGGTTGCCAACCAATGTCGGTGAGAGAAGGAACTATAGAGTCTGGAGTTTTACCTACTTGTAATTCGGACTGAATAAAATTAAGAAGCTCTTTAGTAACCACAGATACAGTATGCCATCAAAAATATATTTCTGTCAAGCAAGGGAGAAACAAATGAATACTTACCACCACTGCTAAGCGAATTGAATTTAAATCTCTATATCAATCTAATCGTAAGTTGTGGACAGCCACGAAATTGATTGGAATCAAATTGAGGACTATGTATTCAAGTGGTATCCGATACTTCAAAATAGCCACGGTTTAGCTTTAGAAGATATCACATAGAAGATGTTGACCAATTGATATGAACGATAGGATCGTATATTTTACAAAGCAGGTGATTATATGTTAAGCTTAACACGTCTTAACACGTACTTGACATGTTAATACTTCTTTGATAGAATATGTTAAGCTTAACACGTCTTAACACGTACTTAACATATGCTGACACCATATAAAATTGAAAAGCCAAACTTATCGTCTTTTGATGAGGGACTGTTTTCCAAGAAAATCAAAGAACTAAAGGCAGATCCAATGGAGGCTGTTTATGCCGTTAGTGAGCCTGTTTATTATTATTGGAATAAAATACAATATAGTCCAAAAATTCCTTCAGGGCTATCTCCTATAGAATTTTGGTTTTATGTTAAACAAATACGTAAACATTCTTCAAGGAAAACTATGATAAGAGCAGAAACTGGAGAATATTATTCTTGGTTGCGATTGCTCTATACAGATGAATTTCTGCATAAACTCGATATGCAATTAGGTACTAATGACCTACCCCTTCTTAGCAAGGCGTCTATTGACGTAGAGCAGAAAAAAAAGTTTTTAACAAAAAGCATTATGGAAGAAGCAATTGCATCCAGTCAACTTGAAGGAGCAGCTACTACCACAACTATGGCTAAAAAATTGCTTTCGGAAAAAAATACTCCAAAAGATAGATCAGAACGAATGATCGTAAATAACTACAAGACAATGCAAGCATTAAGCCAAGAGTATAAAGATATGAAGCTCTCTCAAGAGGTATTATTTGACTTGCACCGCTTAATTACAAAAGATACTTTGGACAAAGATAAACAGGGTAGGTATAGGAAAGATCTAGACGAAATAACTGTTAATGATCAGATGCAATATGTTTATTATTTTCCCCCTAAAGAGGCATTTGTTCGCCAAGAGATCAGGAGACTTATGAAATTTGCAAATAACGAAGATGACGGTGGTTTTATACATCCTGTTATAAAAGCCATATTTCTGCATTTCTGGATAGGAATATTACATCCTTTTTGTGACGGCAATGGTAGACTTGCTAGAACGATTTTCTATTGGTATTTGCTAAAAGAGGGCTACTGGGCTATGCAATATTTACCTATATCACTCGTGATTAGAGAAGCTCCAATACAATATGGTATGGCCTTTGTTTATAGCGAACAAGATGATTTTGATTTAACTTATTTTTACGATTTCCATATGAGAAAGTTAATGCAAGCCTTAAAGAATTTCAAGGCATATCTGGAAAGAAAAATTGAAGAGAATAAGAATATTCAAAATCTATTCCTTACAAGCTATGCTTTAAATTCAAGACAGATTCAAGCATTGCATTATTTACTCTCTCAGGGAGAAGGAACATATGTAAATCCTTCGTCTTACGAAGTTCTTTGCGGAATTAGCAGAACAACAGCAATAGCAGACTTAAAAGCTATCGAAAGAATGAAGTTAGTTGAAAGCAAAAAGATAGGAAAATATGTACGTTACTACGGCACTCAGTTATTACAAGATGCTATTAATAAAAAGAGTTAATAATTTAGACTGCTATATCAATCTAATTTTAATTTGTGGACATAGGGGAAATAAATTGGAATCAAACTGAAGAGTATGTTTTCAAATGGTATTCTCTACTCATGGAAGTTTCTATTTAGCTTTATATAATATCACATGCAAGATTGAGAACGTTCATATTTATATCTAAACGGAACCGTTAAGGATTTTAGCGAGGGTTTTTGGTTTGAGAATTTTCATGCTCTTGGTGTTTCTTAACAGGTATTCCTTCGGGAAAAGCTCCTCCCCAACCTATATTTGCAGAGAATCTGACTATTGCATCTGCTCCCAATTCAGAAGCGTTAGCAAAAATTGAACCATGGTCGTCGATAGATAGATAGCTTAAATTAAAATCTACTTTTCTACTAACACTTCTCCCCCATACCAACTTATCTGGTCCAGGAATATCTACGTAATCATATTGTTCACCCTTAAAAGCCTCAAATTCTTCTTTTGTTCCAGGGAAAGTTTCAATGCTTTGCATTTTTCGCTGAAGTTCTTGTACTTTTTTTGTGAGATCGCTCTTTCTCCTAGCTAAGTCTGCTACTCTTTCTCGTACTCTTTGACGATGTGCTTCAATGAATCTCATAAGTTAATTAAGCATATTATAACAAAAAAATAAGGTTTGCAAAGAGAGCATCATTCTGCGTCCGCCTTTTTGTCCTGTGATCATATTCTCTGAAATTATATAACTTCTTTACATTTTGTCAATGGAGTAGATAAATGAGGGCTTTAGACTGCAAAATCAATCCGAATATAATTTGTGGACAGCCACGAAATTGATTGGAATCAAATTGAAGAGTATGTATTCAAGTGGTATCCCCGACTTCAAAATATGAATCTAGCTTCGCTTTAAAGAATTTATATTTTTATCACAAGAGAGGATTGGAATCTAGAAATTAAACTATTGACAAAAATGTATAGAATATATACAATTCTTATATATGAACACAGCAGTGATTAATTTTACTACAGAACCAAAGCTAAAAGTAGAAGCTCAGAAGACAGCCAGAAAGCTTGGTATATCATTAAGCCTTGTACTCAATAGTTATCTTAAACAATTTATCCAAACAAAAACAGTCACATTTAGCGATAAGACACCAAGCATGTTTCTTAAAGACTCTATTAGAAAGTCTAGAAAACAATTGAAAAAAGGTGAAGCATCTCCCACGTTTAATGATGTGGAAGATGCGATTGCCTATCTTCATAAAAAGTCTGCATGAAAGTAAAATTAAGTAAGGAGTTTATTGCTCACTACAAGGCAGCAGATGTTCGTATTCGTCACGAGGTTGATAAAAAACTTCGTATCTTTGCTAAAAATCCAATGGATTTAGAATTAGGAAACCATACTCTTCGAGATAAATTTATTGGGAGCAGAAGTATTGACATTACTTCAGACTGGCGTGCTATTTACGAAGAGATAAATGATGAGCATAACGAGCAATTTGCTTATTTTACTACATTAGGAACCCACACACAGCTTTACAAAAAGAAATAGATCTAAATCAAAAATATATTGTTTACAATGCTATATCAATCTAAGCTCTAATTGTGGACATATGTTTTTAGTGGTATCCCCGACTTCAGAATATGAATCTGGATTCGCTTTGAGGAATTAGATTAGTTATCGCAAGGAGGTATTGGAATCTGCGATAATCTTTTGCAATCTCCCTTTAAACATATTTAATGTCCCTTTAGCAATTTCAAAATCACTCGGAGTCATGTCTGATTGATAATTTCCACGATCATCCCCAAACGAAATGAAGGGTTTGCGTTCAGGGTCTACAGGTACAGAGTCCGACATGTTCAAAGTCTTAGTATGTTTTCCGTCTTTGGTAAAATAATAATTTGTTACTGCAAATGCGTCCAAATGATGGAGCCTTTTTTCTGCAAGTCTTTCATACTCTTTCCGTGTTGGTTCGTCTCCATGAAACGAGATTGATAGCCGTCGGTCAGTATTAAATCCTAGGACTTTTGCTACTTCATCATATCCGAAAGAAAATTCAACCCGAATAGGCTTATCATCTAATCCTCGGATATTTTCTTCATAGCTTATGATAGAGGCAGCTTCGTTAAGTTCTTCAATAAAGACCCTCTCCCCTGCTTCCACCTTGTAGTAACTTTTATCGGCTGAAGGTTCCCATGGTAATTGATCAAACATTCCTACAAGCTCTTCTTCAAGCTGGGCACATTCTATGGCAGCATTTCTGAATAATTCTTCTTGCATAGGGGGTGTTTCATTCAACTCAGGGTCTGTTTCTTTAAGAAAGTGTTGTGGTATTCCTTTGTTGGGTTTTGTTTTTAATCTTAACCGTTCAAATGTTTGGGCAAGTGATTCTGGCGGAACTTTATTTTTAGGAATTTCTGGCATATTGGATTCATCTGTCATTTCAAAGTATAGTATATCATGAGGAGGAATAAAAAACTAAATATAGAGGTGTTTAGACTGATTTAACAATCTAACCTTAATTGTGGAGATGTCCGGCTGTGAGCCGGAGTCCAAGAAAGTATAATTAAAAACTTCTACAAGCTTATCCGATTTTTAAATGTCGCAATATTTTCTCCAACCGGATGAAATAAATAAAGCCAAAGGTTTATAAATTCGAATAAGAAACAAACCTATTTCTTATTTATAGCTCAACTTTATTTATGCTCATAAAGTCTCATTGAGAAAGACAATATGAACAGGTCTTCTTAGTTTACGTATGCGTTTTGAGGCGCATAGGCATAAGCCAATTGACCGCTAAAATTGCTTCTAGCATTTATATTTTGATTGTTTTTAACGACTGCCAATCAAAGTCGGCTTGCAGTTTTTAAAGTACATTCCTGTCGATGCATTGCATCCCCAGTAAACGTATTCTATCTTAATCTCTGGCTAAAGTCAATGCTCAAACGCTTTTTATTACACGACAATAGAAATGCTCAAACGCTTTTCATACAATTCCTTTTAATGTTCTTACAGCTTCCGTAAGAGTTCGGCCTGTGGCAAAATTATCATCTACATTTTAGAAAGATAAGATTCAAAAAATTCATACTATCAGTGTAGCAAAATGGAGACTAATAATGATATAATGCTAGCAACCAATGACTGGGGTCAATTTGGAGGGTTGCTAGAGCGGTAATAGAGCGGCTTGCTAAGCCGTGACGGTGAATAATCGTCCACAGGTTCGAATCCTGTACCCTCCGCATGGGTAGATATAAAGACTACCAAATAGAACTTGCGCGAGAATTAAGGCAAAAAGAAAAATACTCATTTGCACATTTACAACGTCTAACAGGAATTCCTGCAACTACTATTAGAAATTGGTGCAAAGAAGACTATTTTGGCACTAGATGGGATGCATTATTAAAAACTAACGAAAGACAAAGACAAGAGCTAAAATCGTCCGAATTATCAGCTCTTGATGGAATAAATAAAATGATTGCTAAAAATGCAAAAATACTTTTGGCAATCATCTATGGATGTGAGGGCGCAAAGTATCCTTCTTCAAATAAACTTATACTTACGAACAGCGATCCTGATTTACTTAAAGTTTTTATTACGCTTTTAAGGAGAGCTTTTGTGCTAGACGAGTCTAAAATAAGAGCTCATTTACAAATCCATGATTCCCATAATTATGAAGAAGTTAGAGATTTTTGGAGCAAAAAACTAAAGATTTCAATTGAAAAATTTATAAAGCCCACTATTACTAAACGCCGGGGAGGCAAGCATAGAAAAACATACCTTGGCACTTGTACCGTAAAATACGCAGACTATCGTACACAATTGAAGCTCATTGGTATTTATGAGGCGTTTATAAGAAAATTTGGAGAGGTCGCATAGTTGGCCTAGTGCGGAAGTCTTGAAAACTTCTATAACGGCAACGTTATCGTGGGTTCGAATCCCACCCTCTCCGCAGAAAGTCTTCGGTTGCTCCAAGACCTACCTACTATGCTCGATTAGCTTGATGTGGCTTGCTAAAAAAGCGAGAGAAATCGCAAGTACCCCAAATATAGCCTGTAATGTTGAAAATCGCCTAAAACACCCCAAAGGTATTTGCGCTTGGTTCTAAGCTTTTGCTGAAAAGAGCCATTTTTAGCCCTATTTTGTGGAATATTTTCGTTCGAATCTCATTCTTCTGTAGAAGTTGTTTATTGGAGATTAAGTTGGCGGTCGGAAAGTATGAACTTTGAAGTCACCCCTTTGAGGATTTTGAGCCGCTCTTCTGGTGTTCCAAATTGAAGAACGTGTAGAAGATATTCTTTGAGCATCTCTGTGTGTGTTTCGCTGTATTCTCTCGGACTCTGGTCACCTGTATTGTGAGGAGTCATTTCAACTTGAGGAATATAGCCACTAATCACATTTGCTTTGAAATGTTGCAGTCTTTTTACTTCCACTTCAAACTCCTGCATCAGGTAAGAGGTGTTGAATTTTATCTTTGGTAGATAACCAATCAATTGTTTGATTAACTCTTGTTCGGTAATATATGGCTCAGGACAATCATATTTCTTGATTCGATTGCAGTGATAATAAATATGCGAGTTAACGATATTAGCCTTCGTTCTTCGATATTTAAGTTCTGCCGTGACGCTTCCACCGCACGATCCGCAGATGCAAATTTTCTTGAACGGAAACAGTTGTTTATTCCATTGTCTCGGTGCAACTTGAAGTTGAATTTGGACTCTTTCAAATAATGCTTTTGTGATAAGAGGTTCATAAGTGCCTTTGTACCATATGTTTCCGTATTGAAACTCGCCATAATAGAAAGCATTTTGGAGAGCTACATAAATCTTACTCAGTGGCATTTTGCACCCACTCTTTGTGGTAAATCCGATATCATCCAACCACTTCTTCACCATCCGTCCTGAAAATCCTTGGTCTGCAACCTTATGAAAAATCTGTTTAATAACAGGTGCTCGTTCAGGATCTAGTTCAACCGTTGAGATGCGATTTACTTTTAAAACGTTTCGATAGCCTATCGGTGCAACTCCAGGCCTAATTCCAATCTGACATTTGTTTCGTAACCCTCGCTTAACATTCACGCCTCGATTATCATTCTCAAGTTTTGCTTGTGAGCAGAGAATCATCAATAAAAACTTCTCGTTTGGATTATCTGTAAAGGATTGAGAATAGGTTTTGATATGGGTCAGTTTTCCTTGATCCATTAAATCAACAATTCGACCTAAGTCTCCAGCATTTCGAGATAACCGATCAGGAGCCCATGTGAGGATACTGTTGTATCGTCCTTCGATTACCCCATAGAGAAGATTGTTAAACTCGGGTCGTTGTCCTGATTCTTTGGCTGAGTGACTTTCTGTAATTGTTTCAGTAATATCGAGCTTCTCTCGCTTGGCAAGAAGCTGCATTTCTTTGAGCTGACCATCAATTGACATTGCTTGCCGTTCATCCGATTCGCTCGATTTACGGGCATATAAGCAGTATTTTAGCCTTGCATTATCTTTCATCAAGGCACAAGGTACCGCAAGGGTTTCGTGAAGTCCAGTCGCAAGATGCTATAAAGACTAAGAAAATTATTCATTGAAAATCTGGAAATAAATTGATGTTTCTTGACCTTTATAGTTTTGGGTTAATAAACGATATGCAAAGAGTAGCATTGAAAGATTAATTCAAGTCTTATCTCTCCCATATTATTCCCATCTTCCTTTCAGTATAATCAGACTATGCAAATATTAATTGTTGAGGATGAAGAGAAAATAGCTAATTTACTCCGTAAAGGACTGCTTGAGGAGCGATATACAGTTGATGTGGCAAGAGATGGAGAAGAGGCAGTCTATAAAAATGAGATCAATGAGTACGATCTCATCATTCTTGATCTCATGATCCCGAAAATTAATGGGGAAGAAGTATGCCGTACAATTCGAAAAACCAACACTTCCCTACCTATCCTCATTCTCACCGCTAAAGATGCAGTCGAGGATAAGGTGACGAGTCTTGATGCAGGAGCAGATGATTATGTTACGAAACCGTTTTCTTTTGCTGAACTATCTGCACGGGTTAGAGCGCTCATCCGTCGAAATAAAAAAGCAGATCCAGTTGTCCTCGCAATTGATAATCTGTTGCTTGATCCGGCAACAAAGACAGCAACACGGTCAGGATTGCAGATTCTTCTTACTGCTCGTGAATATGCGCTTCTCGAATACTTCATGCGTAATCCCAATGTTCTTTTGACTAAGACACAATTATTAGAACATGTATGGGATTATAACTACGATGGTTTTTCTAACATTGTGGAAACCTATGTCAAATATCTGCGCAAAAAACTTCGGACTTCTCCAAATGAAAGCGAATTAATCCATACCAGACGAGGATCTGGATACATGTTTATGCTCCCTAAATAATATGTTTAGACAAACCCAACTAAAACTAACACTTTTTTACTCACTCCTCTTTCTCGCATTGTTTTGGGTGTTTAGCTTTGGTCTATATTTTTGGATGGATCGTTCGTTTGGTGAAGGGTACATTAGTCGAGTTCGCCAAGTTCAGCAACAGCAACATGGACAAAATGAAGGAGTGTTTGATGACAAAAAAACTACTATTGTTACAATCGCCGGAGATGTAGCACTTAACCAGTTACGCAATATTCTCATTACTCTCAATGGCATCTTTCTTTTTGTTATTCCTGTACTGTCATGGTATCTCGCCAAAAAAAGCTTGGCACCAATTCAAATTGCTCATGAGAAGCAAAAACAATTTGTTTCTGACGCATCTCATGAACTACGCACACCAATCTCGATCATGACAGGTGAAATAGACGTCGCATTAAACAAAGAAAGACCTGTAAAAGAATATCAGCATATTTTAAAAAGTAACAAAGAAGAACTGAAGAGATTAACATTACTGGTTGAGAACTTACTGTTTTTAGCACGAGAAGATCAAAATTCCAATGCAAAACTTACCGAAAGCGTTGATATGACAGATCTTCTATCAACACTGATTGTTCGATTCAAGCCAATATATACAAAAAAACATCTTGCCATTCACTTCCAACCAGGAGAAGAAAATATAGTCATAAAAGGAAATATGTCACTTCTCCGTCAATTATTTTTTAACTTATTTGATAATGCAATTAAATACACTGATAAGGGTGAAATTCGGGTAACACTCAGTCAAGAAGACAAATACGCAAAAGTAGTTATTAAAGATACAGGGATTGGGATCAGTCAAGAACATCAGGCGCAATTGTTTGATAGATTCTATCGGGTAGACAGTGCACGTTCAGGGACAAAGGGATATGGGCTAGGCCTTTCTATATGCCATGCAGTTGTTAAACGGCACAACGGAAGCATTACTCTTGCCTCGACACCCCATAAGGGGTCAACATTCACAGTTCTATTACCAATACATTCGTAACATGAGGAACTTTTTTGAATTATATCAACTTGAACCGTTTACGGATCTTGTTGAAACATTTTTAACTCATCAAGGATCATATGCGCCACTTCTTTTGTTGCTCCTTGAAGAAGCAGGAGTCCTGCTTCCTATTCCTGGAGATGTAGTTATTGCATATACTGGCTATGAAGTATCACGAGGAAATATTCCTTATATCGGAGCATTTTTACTTCTTCTTATTT
>Ga0209515_10000615_pt1 | contig 63001 bp, 82 predicted proteins | sample Subgroupgradi54m_FD_187454 | JGI IMG/M metagenome (GOLD analysis project Ga0209515, IMG submission 187454) | Subsurface groundwater microbial communities from S. Glens Falls, New York, USA - GMW60B uncontaminated upgradient, 5.4 m (SPAdes)... ...
CCCAAAATCGCTCGTCCGAGAGTCGTTATTGGGATCCCATCGGGAGTAACCGAGGTGGAAAGACGGGCGGTTGCGGATGCGGCTAAATCGGCCGGCGCGCGGGAAGTGTTTTTAATTGAAGAGCCGATGGCCGCCGCAATTGGAGCGGGACTGCCGATTGATGAAGCCACTGGGACATTTATTGTCGATATTGGCGGCGGCACGACTGAGATTGCCGTCATTTCACTGGGTGGAATTGTAATCAATAAATCGATCAGGGTTGCCGGAGACGAAATGGATGAGGATATTATTGCCTACCTGCGCATGAGGTATGGAGTTTTGATTGGAGAACGAACTTCAGAGGATATCAAGCTGACCATTGGCTCAGCCTCTCCTTATTTAAAGGGTGAAAAAGAAATGGTCATCCGAGGGCGCGATCTCGAAACGGGATTACCTAAAACCCTTAAGATCACCTCGAGTGAAATCAGAGAAGCAATCTCAACGACTGTTTCACAGATTGTGAATGCGATTGCCGAGACAATCGAAGAAACACCGCCTGAGATGGTCTCAGATGTTGTGGAAAAAGGAATTACGCTAGCGGGCGGCGGAGCGCTGCTGCCCGGACTTGCCCGGCTCATTGCACAGGAGACAAAATTACCAGTATATGTAGCCGATGATCCATTGACGGCAGTAGTGAGAGGTTGTGGCAAACTTTTAGAAGACGAAGCCACGCTCAACGCGGTCAAGATAACGAGGGGACTGAGTTGACCGTCATTGCGAGAAGTGAAACGACGAAGCAATCCCTATCATTATAGAGATCGCCACACTTCGTTCGCGATGACAGATTAATAGTTAGGATTTCTTCGTTTTTTTGAGGTCAGCGACCTCTTTTTCAAGCTTTTCGATACGAGTTTCGAGTTCTTCGAAGTAGGGCTCGAGCTTTTTTAATACTTCAACAACATTATTTTCATCATCCATAGATCGTAATTGTACAGGCAAGGCTCCCAAACTTCAATATTGCTTAAGTTTGATCCTATAGAATTGAAGGTATATAATTTCCACAGTTCGTGTGCACAAGTGAGCCAAATGCGGCTTGCTCATTGCACAACGCACTTTAATAACAAATCGCACAAAGAGGAGAACAGAATGACTGCGAGCAAGGATTGGCTAAAGCTAAAGCCAATGACTCAAACCGAGTTGGACGAAGCAGAGATACGCTTAAGGGCTTCAACAGTTGTTGATGTTGAGGAAACTCGCCAACGTGCTCGAAGATTGCTAAAGGAAGTTGACCGACTGCGGCATTTGGTGGCGGCAAATATTGCCAACCTTGAAGTGGGGAAAGAATTGCGGTTGCCTTCCCATGCTGCCGGTGATGTGATCAAGTTTCTCAGCGCTGGCATTGGATTGACTCCTGCTTCGAAAAGAGGGGCAGAGTACGAGAGTTATCTCGCTATGTCGCGTGAAGTCATGCGCGCCAAGAGAAGTGCAAAAAGGAAAAAGACCCCTAAAAAGGAGGAGTAGATGGTTGAGCTGTCAGTAAGGGATTCACATAAGCCAGGAGAAGGCAACGAAAAGGCCGGATCTGATTGTCTTCGGTGTAAAGGAGGAAGCATGTTTCCAGAGGATGGATTGCTCATGTACTCCGATGACATGGTCTGCATTAATTGCGGCTTTCGGGAAGATGTCAAGCGCTATCGGGAGAGAATAAAAGCTATCCAAGAATGGGAGAGGTTCCGTGGCTACAACTGACAAACCGCGACTGGTCGAACCAGCTGAATACGAGTGGGGCGAGCGCCGGTGGGTCAAGCTCGAAGAGCTGGCCGATTCTGTGGATCTGCCGCTTGAGGAAGTTTGGGAAGAGTGCCAGCTGTTTTACGGGTCTGAAACCTCAGGCCTTGGCTGTTGGCTTGATAAACCAGATGGAGTTATCCACAATCTAAGCGACAGTCCCAAGGCACTTTATCGTGTTCTTGTTCCAAGAGCAGGTATGAGGCAACTGCGGAATCGCTTGGACGGACCTCCAACAAGAGCAGGATAAGGAGGAAGAAAATGGCTGAGACTAATCCGGGAGTAAGGCTGATCTGTGTCCAGGAAGGCTGTGAAGCTGAGTTTATCGTTACCCGTGGAGGTGATGATGAGTTAGTTTGTCACGACCAAGCGATGCAGCTCAAAGACCTTACGGCTTCGAAAGGGGGAGTGAAATCACCTCCATTTGCGCCGCCGGCCAAGTCAAAGTGCAACCAATGCGACAAGGATGCTGTTTTTCAGCATCCCTACGGTCCCTGGTTTTGCTCAACAGAACATGAGTTGAAGGGGGTGAATGAAAACGCTGAACGCGTCAATGCCCTCGGCAAGAGATATCGCTGCTACACAAGTGGTGCCGAAGCACTTTGCCTCAAGCCCGGTGACTCTGCTCGAGTCGACTGCAAACACAAAACTGTCTGGTTGGACAGGCCAAAAGTTCTGCCATCGGCAGACTGAGAAGGAGATGGACATGGAAAAACCTGATGAGGTTAATGCCGGGATTTTGTCCGGCAATGTCCGCGCGATTGCGGAGAACGCCAACGCTGGCAAGCACACCATTGTCAAACTCGACGGCACACCGGTTTGCGTGATCATCTCACTTGAGGATTACGAGATTCTCAAAAAGGCCAAGGAGCAAGTACCACCTAGCGGCGTCGACAAAACTCGTCAGGGAGTTCGCAAACTCCTTGAAGGAGAAGCAGCAGCCAGCGATTTCATTGCACGTTCTTTGAGGCACAGTGCCGAAGATCTGCGCCGAACAGCGGCAATGGCCGACAACGACTGAGTGCGATTTGAACGACATCTAAGCGCCCAAGCTTTTACAGTAAGGGCGCTTTTTCTTTACCTCCAAGAGGACACCAAGGTTTCCTCTTGGTATACGCTATCACCCCAAATTAGAAATTTGGGGACCCCGATTCCCGTTTTGACACATTTGTCCCAGCAAAGCCGGATCCAAATTTGATTTTAGAAATTCTTAACTCTCAACTTTCAACTCTCAATTCATGTTGGTATACTCATCCACATGCAACCTCCGCCTCGTACTTCATCTAGTAATAGTCAATTTCTTATTCTACTTCTTACTCTTTCTGTCTTTATTTTTATTCTCGGCAAGACGCCGGTTGGCCACATTTACTTTACCGCCAGCGGATGGGCGCTGACTCCAGTGCAAAAGCTAGTTTATAAAACGGGAAACAGGGTCGGTCGCGATATTGATTTTTGGACTACTATGCGCCGGCTTTCACAGCGCGATCGGGCGCTCCGTCTTCAGTACGCTCAAGTCGTTTCGGAAAATGCCAAATACCAAACCCTCGCGCGCGAAAACGAAGCTCTCAAATCTCAATTGACTACCTTTGGCGCCGGATCCAACAAACAAATAGAGACACAAGTAGCTGCAATTGCGCCGGATATGAAAATTTCATCCGGATCAAACAGTGGTATCCGCTCAGGTGACGCGGTGGTTTTAGGCAACTGGCTCATTGGGCAAGTAGTCATTGTTGAGGCCAATTCGGCGGTTGTAAAGCTGACGACCTCGCCCGATCTCAAGCTATCGGTTGCCACCACAGGCGACGCCAAGGGCGTGTCGGTTGGCCAATTCAACGCCTCAATACTTCTTGATAAAGTCCTGCCGTCGGAGCGACTTGATGAAGGTGATTTGGTTCTGACAACTGGCGACAATCCCGGGATCCCCAAGGGGCTAGTCGTTGGCAAAATAGTGGCAACGGATAAAAATAATGCCGAGATTTTTCAAACAGCCCGGGTCGAACCATTGGCTAGTTTTGGTGATTTGGACAATGTCTTTGTCGTGGAGGGGCCCAGGTGAGACTCAAGATAATTTTTTGGGTAATTATTGTACTTCTGACTTTTTTCCAAGCATCTTTTTGGCAATTAAATATCGTGCTTCTGATAGCCGCCTCTTGGGGGCTCTTGCGGGATATCCGCGAAAGTATGTTAGTCTTTTTTGTCTGCGGACTGCTATTGGATACGGCTTCGGGGCATGATTTGGGTGTCTGGACGTTTGTTTTTATCCTGGTTGCCCTGATCACTGCTGCCTGGCGGGCACGGTTTGTACCCAGTGTCCGCTCAGCCGGATTTGCGACGATGCTGCTTTTTTATATTCCGATTGCCCTTATTAACTCTATACTTGCCAAAATTTTCTACAATTTTTTAGTGAGCGGTAATTTTGTCTTTGTGCCTGATTTTAAAAGCTATCTCGGTATATTGATTGTTTCTCTGGTTATTTTTCCACTCATAGCTTTTGTGTCGAGTCAAAGCGAGGCACAGACCTCATCAGGCCTATCTTTGAGGGGGAATCTTTAGCATGCGAAAGAAAAAAATCAATTTTGGAATATCTTTTGGAGGTTCGATCGAAGGCTATAGCAAAGTCCGAGTGGCCAAAAGAGAAGCACACTATGGCATTAGTGATCTGAATGATGCTCTTTTGGGTGGCGGGGGAAGTAGTCGCTTAAAACTCTCGATCAACCCATGGTACCTCTCACTTTTTCGAAGCGCCATTATTGTCATTTTTGGCTTTGCCCTCATCCGGCTTTTGGATTTGCAAGTTGTGCATGGCGACACCAATCGCCTGGCGTCAGAGCAAAACCGGATTTCATATGATGTGATTCATGCGCCGCGAGGACTTGTTTTTGACCGAAACGGAGCAATTTTGGCGCGCAATGCACCTGGCTTTCGACTTATCAAAGGCGACAAGATCACTGTTATTTCTAGAGATACGGCACTCGATCTAGAAAACAAAGGCTTGGCATTTGAGGGTCGCGAAGGTGAACTTGGCCGGCTCGAGGTGGATCTCGTCCGTGAATATCCTTTGAAAGCTGCCACTGCCCATCTATTGGGATATACTTCAGAGATTTCAGAAGCAGAGCTTAAGGATAAAAAATATAAAAATTTTTACAATCTGGGTGATCAATTGGGCCGGCTTGGAATAGAATCCTTTTACCAGGACCAGCTTCGCGGAAGAGATGGTCAGACTTTGGCTGAGGTTGACGCTTCGGGCAGTCTTATTCGCTTGATTGGCGAGAAAAAGGCGACCTTAGGAACCAATCTTCGCCTGTCAATCGATGCCAATTTGAACCAAAAAGTTTACGATGCCCTCTCTGCCGAAATTCAAAAAGCCGGCGCCAAAGCCGGAGCCGCAGTTGCCATGGATCCGCGGGATGGGCGAATTTTGGCTCTGACTTCTTACCCCTCATTTGACCCCAATGTCCTCATCGCCGGAACTGACAAGGCGGCAATTACTCAGACTTTAACTGGCGAGAATAAACCTCTTTTTGACCGGGTTACCTCGGGTACTTATCCACCCGGATCTATTTTTAAAATCGCCACCTCGGTGGCGGCTCTTTCATCGGGGCGCATTAAGCCGGATACTATCTTTGTCGATACCGGCCAGATATTTTTAGGGGAGTTTAAATTTACCAACTGGTTTTTTAACCAATATGGCAAAACTGAGGGGGAGGTTGATCTTGTCAAAGCCATCAAACGCTCTAACGACACTTACTTTTACCACGTTGCCGAGGCCCTCGATGAAAAAATCATCGGCGATGCGGCCAAAAAAATGGGGCTCGGATCGACAACCGGGATCGATCTGCCTGGGGAGTCAGCCGGGTTGATTCCTTCTAATGAATGGAAGCGGGCCAATAGCGGTGAAATTTGGTATCCTGGGGACACGCTTCATATGGCCATCGGTCAAGGATTTGTTTTGACAACACCTTTGCAACTAGCGACCATGACCTCGGTCATTGCGTCAAACGGTACGCTTTTTCGGCCTCAAATTGTGATGGATCAGGTGGATGAAGCAGGTGGAATAATTAAGGATTATCCGGCTCAGAAAATTGCGAATAATGTTGTTTCGCCCCAAGATCTGGCTTTAATAAGAGAAGGTATGCGTCAGGCTTGTGCAACCGGCGGTACTGGTTGGCCAATGTTTACATTTACCAAAGTATCGGTTGCCTGCAAAACCGGCACCGCTGAGTTTGGAGACCTTAACCCTCACGCTTGGTTTACAATTTTTGCGCCGTTTGATAATCCCAATATTGTCTTGACTGTATTAATCGAGCACGGGGGTGAAGGCTCATCGGTGGCAGGCCCTGTAGCCCGAGAAGTGATGGACTGGTGGTTTAATCAAAAACATTAAAGATGAACGAAAGGGTTTATCATCTTTGGCTATCAGGTACTCCAGGTGTCGGATCGGTAACTTTTCGTAAATTAGTCAAGATTTTTGGCTCTCCCAAGGCAGTTTTTGAAGCTACTCAAAAAGATCTGCGCAACGTTCATCTTTCCAACGATTTAGTCGAATCAATTATCACAAGTCGTAAATCTTTTGATGGCGATAGTGTTGCCTCCAAGCTCGAGAAAAAAGGTATCGGCTTTATGCTTTTGTCTGATCCCGATTACCCTGCGCTTCTTAAAGAGATTTATGATCCGCCGGCTGTTTTGTATGTTTGGGGGTCAATTTTGCCCTCGGATGAGACGGCTTTTGGAGTGGTTGGCTCAAGACGAATGACAATGTATGGACGCGAAGTTACCCATAGCTTGACTTATGAACTAGCCTCGGCTGGCCTGACAATTGTTTCCGGTCTTGCTAAAGGAGTCGATGCCACTGCCCACCGGGCAGCAATCGATGCTGGCGGTCGAACAATTGCAGTACTTGGCGGTGGGATTTTCAAAATATATCCGACGGAAAATGAAAAATTAGCCGCTGAAATTGCCAACGGTTACGGAGCGGTAATTTCAGAATTTGCGCCCGATGAGCCAAGTGTGGCCGGTAATTTTCCATCGCGCAATCGCATTATTTCCGGACTTTCCGTCGGAATCTTGGTGACTGAAGCAGCGGTTGATTCCGGATCATTGATTACAGCCACGAGTGCCGCGGAGCAAAACAGAGAAGTCTTTGCTGTACCTGGCCCCATTACTTCACCTCTTACCGAGGGGCCAGCGTCTCTTATCCAAACGGGCGCCAAGCTCGTCTTTCGCGCTCAGGATATTTTGGATGAGCTTAATATCGAGGCTAAAAAACGCCACCTTGAGGTGAGATCAGCAATTCCTGCAACAAGCGAAGAGCAAGCGATTTTGGATCTTTTAGAACTCGAAGCCAAACACCTCGATCAAATAGTGCGCGAGTCAGGTCAGCCGGCCTCAGTGGTGTCCGGACTTATTTCCATCATGGAGCTCAAAGGAATGGTCAGACAAGTGGGCGTGGCTATTTGGGCAAAGGTGTCTTAACCTGTTTGATATAATATTGACCTATGAATGAAACTCTTAGCGGTGCAATTAATATTGAAAATGAAGTTGTCGAACCTGCTGCACCCCTCGCTGGATCAATTGATTTAAAAGGCGAACGAGTCGATGGTGAATTTGGACGTATGCCATGGCGGCCCGTTGATTGGAGCCTTTTGCAACTGGCCCGTTTTTACGGAACTCACAAAATTCCCTTTTTTGATCGTGATAAAAGAGATGATGTGATTGGACCCGTTACCCCAAACGAGAGAAGGTTGGTCAGAAGCTTGACTAAAAATGTTTGGGCTGGAAGAAAATTTAGCCTTGTTGAGATGGCCCAGCTCATGGATGGTCATCCAGTTGAGGTGGTAGGAAAGGAAAATTTACCCAAAGACACTACTTTTGTAGTCTACGGTAATCATATCAACAATTTCTTTTTTCGGTCATTAGGTGTACAGATTGCTCAAGACCAACTTATTTATAAGGCAACAGGTCGCCACACGACTTATCTAATGGGGCACGGTTCAGCCAACCCAGTTATCAATAGTGGGATGATGAGGGTCAAACCACTTTATGAGCAAATGGGTGAGACCGCCGGACAAATTGTGGTAAACAGAGAGTATGTACGTAACAAAGGCAAGGCTGCTGATAAGAAAACCGTGCCGCCTATTATTCGTGCTATCCAGCAATGGTTTCCGGTCGATTCAAGTGATCAAAAAAGCTTGTCACAAGTTGCTCGTGCTATCGAGCAATTGTTTCTAGCAAAGTCTGGCAACAAAAAAAGCTCGAAGCAAATTATTCGCGCAATCAGTCGAACACTCTCTGAAGGCGATGTCTTGGGGATTTATCCCGAAGAAGATGATCACCGGCGCATGCAAAGGGCCAAAGAAAATGCCGGTGGTCTTTTTAAATTTTTAGCAAGAAAAAAAGATGTGCTGTTTGTACCCATTGGAGCAACTGCTCATGGGACAGATTTACGCTTGATAATTGGTGAACCATTCAAACTCGAACGCCACACCCAAATGTCCGACCGCCAAATTATCGACCGGGCAATGCGCCGCGTTGCACTGCTTCTGCCAGAATGGCAACGGGGATACTATAAAGAGGCAAATCGCCGCTAAGTTTTTTGGCTTTTGCTTGACAGATCGTGTTAGGCTGATAGAAAGGTCAAAATATGCCGGATTCCAAGACACTTGTTATTGTAGAGTCGCCGACCAAAGCGCGGACACTGTCCCGTTTTTTAGGCAATAAATATCATATCGAAGCCTCATACGGTCATGTCAGGGATTTACCCAAAAGCGAGTTTGGAGTCGATGTAGAAAAAAACTTCGAGCCCCGATATGTTATTCCGAGGGATAAAAGATCGCGCGTCTCCACACTTAAAAAAGCGGCCAAAGGTGTCAAAACGCTTTATCTAGCGACTGACCCGGACCGAGAAGGCGAAGCAATTGCTTGGCATCTTCAAAATATTCTTTCGGATGTTGGTGAGCACAAAATCTATCGCGTTGCCTTTCACGAAATCACCAAAGAAGCCGTCGACTACTCTTTTGCCCATCCCGAGGAGCTAAATATGAATCTGGTTGACGCCCAGCAAGCCAGACGTATTCTGGACAGGCTGGTGGGATATGAGCTTTCACCGCTTTTGTGGGAAAAAGTGAGAAGAGGACTTTCGGCCGGACGGGTCCAATCAGTCGCGCTTCGTTTGATTGTCGAGCGTGAGCGGGAAATAGAAAAATTCAAAGCTATCGAATACTGGACAATCGATGCACTCCTTCAAAAACCAGGCGACACCAAGACTCAATTTAGTGCAAGCCTCACCCAGAAAAGCGGCAAAAAAATATCAGCATCTAATAAGGAAGAAGCGAATAAGGTCCTTGCCGACATCCAAAAATCAGATTGGGTTGTCTCGGATGTAGTCAAAAAAGAAACCCGTCAGCATCCCAAGCCACCATTTACGACCTCGACTCTCCAGCAAGCGGCCTCCAACAGACTTGGTTTTTCAACTAAAAAGACAATGCAGCTTGCTCAAAATCTATATGAGGAAGGATTAATTACTTATATGCGTACTGATTCGTTTAACTTGGCCTCATCGGCCGTCGACGCGGCTCGGGATTTTATTGGTAAGTCATACGGTTCAGAATACATGCCAGACAAAGCCAATGCTTACAAATCCAAATCCAAGGTTATCCAAGAAGCCCATGAAGCCATTCGCCCAACAAGTCCCGCCGTGGCTACAATCGATGGCCCAACACCTGATCACATCAAGCTCTACACCCTCATTTGGCAGCGTATGATTTCATCTCAAATGACACCGGCTGTCCTGGAGCAGACAGCAGTGGATGTTGCCGCCGGCGAATATATATTTCACTCCGCCGGATCGGTTGTTGTCTTTGACGGATGGGCCAGAGTTTATGGCTCATCCAAAGTACTGACCGAATCAGTCCTCCCATCTCTTGATAAAGGCGAAAAGCTCGAAGCTCTCAAAGTCGATGGCAATCAACACTTTACCGAGCCGCCCCCTAGATTTACCGAAGCTTCACTGGTCAAAGAGCTTGAAAAATACGGGATTGGAAGGCCTAGTACTTATGCGCCCACGATTTCAACCATCCTTGATCGCAGGTATATCGAGCGAGAGGACCGCAAACTCCAGCCAACCAATTTGGGGATATCGGTTAACGATTTTGTCGTTGGTAACTTCAAAGATATTATGGACTACTCTTTTACCGCTGAGATGGAAAACGAGCTCGACGAAATAGCGGCTGGCCAGCGCAAATGGCAGCCTATGATGAAAGAATTTTGGGGACCTTTCAAAGAGCATGTTAATAAAGTCGGTGAGACAGCCGAGCGCATCAAAATTGAAGTTGAGACAACCGATGAGGTTTGTGAAAAATGCGGCAAGCCTATGATTATCCGTGAGGGTAGATTTGGCAAATTTATGGCTTGTTCGGGCTTTCCAGAGTGTAAAAACACCAAATCTGTAGCGGTCAAGACCGGCATCGTTTGTCCTGATGATGGCGGAGATGTCATCTTAAAACGCACTAAAAAGGGCCGACCGTTTTATGGCTGCAGCAATTATCCCAACTGTAAATATGCCTCGTGGACCAAGCCTGTGATCAAAGGTGAAGAGTTAGTCGAAAAACCAGCCGAGCCGGAGCAGTCCATCCAAGACCAATCTTGACGATTTATATCTTGCCCACTATACTCGTGCCAAATCCATTATGTCTTGGCCTGAGTCTCCGAAATATCCTAATTTAAGTCCAGAAGCAAGGCAAGTTCTCAACCATCTTCAGGCGCCTGAATGGTATCGATTTCAGGATGAACGGCCCGAATGGGTGAAGCCTCTCTCTGGAATGATGTCCAATCGAGATATTCGTCGTTGTATTGAGGAAGGATTTATTAAAATCGACCCAGAACCAGCGGATTTGGAAGTAACACTTACGAAAAACACCTGCAAAACTGATTTTCACTTGGGTACCAAAGTGAAAAGAATCAAAAGAAGCCATGTTTCAGAAATTACTTTGGGTCAGAAACTGCCTGAAGACTACTTTGAGGATATTGAGATTGACGAAGAAGGAATGCTTATTAGGCAAGGGGATCACGTGGTAGCTACAACTGCAGAGAAGCTGACATTGACCGATTTTATCGTTGCTCGTATGGAGGGAAAAAGCAGTGTTGCCAGGTCAGGACTAATGGTGGAACAGGCCGCCGTATTTGATGCAGGATGGGACGGATACCCGGTGGTTGAGCTAACAAGTTTGACTGCTATTTCTGTGAGAATAAAGCCAGGTGTGCCGATTTGTGCATTTACATATTATTTTTTGACTACCCCAGCAATGAGTCCCTATGACGGACAATATCAGCATCAAGATGGGCCGAGGTATTTTGCCGCTCCAGATCGCCTCGACGAGCCTATTTAACTATGCTCAGGATACGCCAGTATCCTATAATCATTGAATTTCATTTATTTTGAGGAGTATAATACGACAGGAAACTGGAGTATTAATGAACTGTCGTCTTTTAATCGACAGCGATTATAATACGTGCAGTGTGATGTGTGTTTAGCACGTTAACAACATAATTTGTAAGGAGTTTGCGTTGGTTTCTTTAGCTTCGAGAGGTGGAGATCTGTGGTGGCATTACGGAGAGCGATATTCGATGAGAGCAGCAAACATTTTTGTTGTCACTGCCGCAGTCACCGCCGTACTCACGTCGATTTACTTCGTCGTGCGACAAATAGCCGCCATTGGTAGTAATTCAGGAGAGTAACAATGCCTAAGGTTGTAGTACAAAATCCTCCCAGTGTTGGAGACCCAGTCCTGATCGACTCCGTCCAAGGTGAATTTTTTATTCTAGGATGGGGAATAGTCGAGGGCATAAGAAGGCACGAAAGGGAATACAGCGTCCGGATTCGTCACATCGAACGGAAAGCTGTATGCTTGGATGTTGCAGTTGGTGATCGTATCACCTTTGGTAAAGAGGAAATCAAGCCCTATGACCACGACATCGTAGAGGACGAGTAAGGAGGAGAATTTGCCTCGAAAATACCGTGTAGGTGACCGGGTCAAGTTGGCCATCGGGAAAACATTAGCGGACCGGATCAGTGGGGAAGGCGAAATCACTCTGATAAACGAGGAGTTGCAGCAGGCAATGGTCAAGATAATTCGCCTTGTGCCGCCGCCCCTGAAAAACGTCATCCCTCTTGCTCGAATTGGCGAGGAATGGACTTGCTCTCTCGGTGAACTAACCCCGGAGGACTGAAAAGATGAAAGCTTTCTCGAACATCTGGCACAACCCGGCTTGGCTAACAATGACTTTTGTCATATTGACGATTGTCAATGTGGCGCTGGCGTTGATGGTCAATTTTGGCTTCACAGTCGCGGCTGCAATTTCCTTGATAGGAGCTGTCCTTAATCTGTTCCTACCTGAACCTGTATCGTAAGGAGAAAAACATGTCGACCTCAAGCGGTGACGACTTGAGAGTCGGCACCGAACAAGAAGACCTCGTAGTAGAGGGAAAGAGAAAAGGAGCCTGGCGCAAACTCAAGGTACTGATCCCGACAGCGGCTCGGTACTACATCGTCAACGGCAACGCCGGCATCATCTTTTCCACAGTGTTTTGGGGCATCCTTCCGGAAAAAACAGGGAAGGTTGTGCTGATGACTGTTGGATTTGTGATGGGAGTAGGGTTTTTCGTGCATCAACAGTTTCACTGGCCAATCTAGCCTCAAGGAGGGCTGAAATGTATGGCTACCGGATCGGTGACGATGTCAAAGTCGATACCAGACAAGATGGTCATCTAGTCGAGGGAAAGGGGCTGGTCGCTCAATTGGGCGATCAGTCCATCACCGTTCAACTGACTTCCGTCTTCGAACCCGAGAGGGTTGGTAAAAAAGTAGGCGATATAGTCGTCTGCAAGATCAACGAAGTGACACTGCTCGAAAGAGTCTGAGGCTATAGTCCTGAGTAATCGAAGGAGAGGAAGAGATGGATCCGGAATGGGCTGGGGTCATTGCAGGAGTCGTCATTCTTTTCGGGCTTTGCTCATTGCTGAGCTGGAAAAAGCGGCAACTGGCTCTTACCCCTGAACAGGAGAAAGATGCTCAACGGTTTGCACTTCGGGTCTTTATAGGCCAAGGCATATTCTTGTTGGGCCTGGTTTATCTCACCGCACTTTTGGAAAGAAAAACCGGTGAGATTGAAAGTTGGTGGTTTTGGACGGCTATGTGGACTGTCCTGTTTCTAAGCACGTACATTACTGCCTACTGGATGTTTATCGGAAGCGGCAGACTTGCCCAAAAACGCAAACCCGCAAGCTAAAGGAGGAAGAGATGTTTTCTCGTAAAGACCTTGAGGAAGTGGTGGAAAGTTTCACTACAACCCCTCAAAGAGGTATCGTCCTCGATCCAGTTACGGATACTCTGAGTGAGGAGCTGGTCATTCCCAACATCTTCGGTAACTTGCTGGATGCTTACGTCGTGCGCATCGGCAATAACCATGTGGTTGTGAACTACGCGCGTTTGCAACGTGCTCCCGTTCAGAAGGTTCAAGACGTCATAATCGGTGTGCTTGGGGAGGTTGCAATCATCGCGGGATTGGACGTCACCAAGATAGGATTCCGGTTCGATATAGCTCTGAGAGTTTTGGCTCTCGGCAGGACTTTAGGACTTTGGTCAGTTCAAGCCTACGGGTTGACTGATTATAATTCTCTCCTTCGCGGGAGAGGGTCGATTCGTACAACGGATCCCAAGATCGAACAAGTCTCGGCTGCAAGCTGAAAAACTTAAGCACCGTTGGAAAATGAAAGATTTTTGAAATCTTGTCCCAATTGCGGGACACCAATTCAAATTTTGAGTAAATCCGGCGGTGCTTTTCTTTTGCCAAAAAGGCAAAAGAATTTCTAAGCACTAAGTTCTAAACCTTAAAATTTCTCTGCTATTATTAATATAGGCCTGTTTGTGATATAATTTCCCGACTTTTTCTGCAAAGAAAAAGATCTAAGCACTTTAAAAATTTGGAGGTTAAGTAATGCTTTCCTCAAGGAAAGCGTCCGCACAAATCCACCAATCGTATCGTAAGGAGGCTCAACGTGACCGCAACAGGTGATTCCTGGGCACAAGAACTCGCTCTAAACCTGAAAATCTGGGCTAAGAAGAGGGGCGTTTCCCCTTTCAACGCGATAGCAGCTACTTTAGAAATTCCGAAACCAGCATGGTCAAGAATTTCTGCGGGAGTTAGTATCGTTAATGATACTGAGATTTACGCTCGGATTTACCTGCACACTGGTCTGCAACAGGCTGATCCTCGGACTGTTCCGCCAAGACCTTATCTGACTCCATCAGGAAGAGGAAGGCAAACTCGCGCCTGGACAGAGGATGAGTGGCAGGATTGGATAAAGAAAAAATCGGTCGAGCCGCGATCGCGGAGGACAGAATCTCGTCCTAAGAAGACTCGCCCCGTTCCCATAATTCCAAAACCTAGGCAAGAAGTAGAACGGATCGTGGTTGGTGCTGGAATTTTCAGTACCGCATTGGATGGTCTCGTCAATTCGGTTGTTGAGAATATTGCAACCAGCGCTGCTAGTCGGGTGGTTAGGGAGGTCGATCGTCTTCTGGACGAAAGATTTTCTTCCCCTTCAAAACCTTCGGCAAAAAACCGGTCATCGTTTCAGGCATCGGATGCTAAAAACGTTGGCCAGCTGGCCGATCTGCTTTCGGATGCTCTTGAAGCCACGCGCAGTGGATCGGTTGAAGACCGCAACCGGTTGGTCGAAAAATACGGCCGGTCGCTGGGGCGTCTCTGGGCATATATTGAGGCATACGTCAACAAAGATGAAGTCCGTGAAGAACGGCTTCGTCAAATACGCGAAGTGGAGGTCTAGATATGGGCATCTTCGACGATGTCGGTGGACACTTTCTATTCATCTGGGCACAGATTGTACTCCAGCTGTCCAATCTGCATGAATCGGTCACAGCGATAATCGCGGAAATGGTTGACAACTCTCATGACGCAGGCGCGTCTGAGGTGTTGGTCATTTTGGAACCAGCACGGATTGTGGTTTCCGACAATGGACAGGGCATGAACCCGTTTATCCTTCCAGAAGATGCGGAAACGTTGAAGCTGCACTGGGAGGATTTCGAGAACAAAAAAGTTGACCCGGATTTTGATATCCGGACGCTCATTTCGGAACCATCCAAGAAGTCGCTTGAGTGGATGGTTCTAAACGTTGCTTTCTCTGGTAAAACTCCTCAGCCAGGCGAGAAAGTGCGCGGGACGAGGGGGATTGGCATCCAGGGTGCGAGGCAGCTTGCTGAGCACTGTGAATGGATAAGCAAGCCCAGTCCAGAAATTGTGCCCAACTACGAAGGTAAAATCGCAGACGTAAGCATTCCGGTGTATCATGTGGTTTTGCCGAGTGAGGATGACCTCAGAAGGGGCAATGTCGATCCTAGGATCGAACCAACCGGAGAGACCGACGTGGTCGATCCGATTGGCAGTCAACAACTCCACGGGACAACAGTTATCCTGTCCAGGCTTAAGCCCAACGTCCAGCACAGTCTTCGCCCAAACGCGCTAGTGGAGTATCTTCACGCACGATTCGGGGCCGATATAAAGGACGGACTTAGGCTTGTCGTGATTGATCGGATCTCTGAAGAAGGGCGTCGGCATCCAAGTGGGGTTTCCACTATGGTTCCGCCGCCATCATACATCGGTTATCCGGTTCTCAACGAGTGGCTGTCGATCAAAGGGGGCAGAGCCTCCTTTGAAGTCGACTTGTGGTATGATCCCAACGGTAAAGACCATCGGATTATGCTGCGACGGAAAGGTACCGATGTTGCCCCAATCAACAGCCTTGAAGAGTTTAACCAAGGTATCTTCCTAAGCGGCAAGATCAACGGCCATATCGAATACGTTGATCTGCCTGAAACTGAGGCGCCGTGGAACACAGCAAAAACAGCGCCTTTGGATACACCGATCCGCAACCATTGGCAGAGGGCCGTCTGGCAGAAAGTCCCGGATGCTGAAACAAATATTGCGGAGATAGACTCAAGGGCTCGAGAGGAACAGCTCAGTCAGGCTTCAAAAACGATTGCCAAGGCAACGCTTGAAGCGATGAGGGAACTGGATCTTTTCCGTGATGTGGTTGTCGGTACGGTGGAACAGCCGCCAAAAAAGCCCAGGTCGAGAGGAGAAAGCTCCGTCGAAGAACGCGTGGTCGTCACAGTCTTTGACGAGCACAACCGTGGCGTTGCCGGAGTTACAATCGAGCTCTTGACCCACAACGACCTGCTTGCCAACCGGCAGACCGGACTGAGCGGTCAGGTTTCGTTCGGTCGGCGCGAGTATGGCCGATACCGGGTCCGAATGGTTATCCCAGAGGGAATGAAGCCGGCCGATGACGTGGGGGAATACACCTTCAACCTCGGATCCAACCAGCCGGGAATACGGGCAATCTTTAGGGTGACCACTGGACTTCCCAAGCTGGAAGTCAAAAAAGTGGGCAACCTCATCATATCCTACTTGCCACTGTCCGATCCAAGTCAGGCATACTCTTCGGAACATTTTCCGAGGTTTGGTCTGGTCCAGATCAACACAGAGCATGTAGGCTATCGGTATGCCCACTCAAACAGTGATCACGAGATGATCAACGTACTGACCGCCCAATACTGTTCTGCGGCGGTTTCAGAGTATGGTCTGTCGGAATTCTCTGCGGCAGAGCAGCTGCAAGGCGCAAGCGTCTTGTTCTCTCGAACCTTAACACACCTGCGCAGTCAGCGCAGATCCAGGAAGTAGGAGGGGAAGATGTCAGAGGACCCATTCGATCTCATCCGGGCACTCGGCGATTTGGAGTCACGCTTGGTTGCAACTCGCGACAAGCTGACACACCAGTTGTCGGTTGTGCGCGATACTAAAAACCGCGTGGTCAAGCAGGTGGCTGCTCTCCAGGACTACTCTCCAGGCACTGAGGGTTTGGAACTGCTGCACAATGCTCAGCAGCTGCTTCTGGAGTACGCTCGGCAATTTGTTCGAGTTCAGGGACAGTCTGTTGGGCCGTCTAGCGTGGAAACGAATCCAGGAGCGGAAGTTTCTACTCCGAGGGTAGCAGTTCGGGCAAGATCGCCCAGACGAGGTCGCTCTCGCAGAACGAGGACTACCTCTGTTTCCGATACATCGACGAAGATAAAGATGGTAACGGTTACTGCACCAGCCTCGAAAGTTCTCACAGACGTCTTTTCGAGTCGTCATCTTCCAAAAACTCTGGAAGGAGTAATGGAAGTAGTTTATGGGGTTGATTGGAGTCGAGAGCCTCTACGTGTTCTGCAAGGTCGAGGCAGACTGACAATCGTGCCTCTTGCAGAGGACTTGGATCGAGGCGAAGCCAGCCAGATGAGACACTCGCTCCAAAATGCGATTGTCAAAATCAGGCAGTTCCAACAAGGCGGATTGCCGCCTGAAACACGACCAAGCTCGATTATCCGACATTTGTCGGAATTGATGTCGAGTCATTCTATCCCGAGCGTGAATAGCGCTCTAATAGCTTGGGGGATACAAGTAAGCACAACTTAAAGAAGCCACAAGCGGCTTCAGCAAGTTGTTCGAACTAATCCTCCTTACATGCGCACCCTTGCCGATTTATCGGCTCTTGCCAAAAGCAAGAAAAAGAGGGTGCGTTTTTCATGGAATTTTTTACCACTATCTAATGACACGTTCAAATAAAATTAATTAGGATCGCAGGCGTAGCCGAGAACCGCAAGCGTGAACCTTCCATTGAAATTGATTCTAGGTTCGCTTATAATACTCAAGTTCGATTACACAGGTTGGGGTACACGCTTTCCTGAACTACTTAGGCCCCTTCCGAAGAAAGATAGGAAAGCAACGATTTAACTTAAATAAAAATATGACTGCAACACCTAGTATGCAAGAGCTACTCGAAGCTGGTGTCCATTTTGGCCATCAGGTAAGGCGCTGGAACCCGAAGATGAAGCGCTATATTTATGGCGACAAGGACGGGGTCCATATTATTGATTTGGCCAAGTCCGTCGAGGGCTTGGAAGCGGCCGCTGATTTTGCCCGCAAAATTGGCGAGACCGGTGGAGTCATGGTAATGGTAGGTACCAAAAGACAGGCTCAAGAAATTATCAAAGCCGAAGCTGAGGCAGCCGGTGCCATGTATATCATCAACAAATGGATTGGCGGACTTTTTACCAACTTTGAAGTCGTTTTCAAAAACCTCAAAAAACTCAATGATTGGCGAACTCAAAAAGAGACCGATGCTTGGGCTGAATTTACCAAAAAAGAGCAAGTTTTGATGTCACGGGAACTTGTGAAACTTGAAAATGTTTATGGTGGAATAAGTGACTTAAAGACTGTCCCGGCCGTACTTTTTATAGTCGACGTGCATAAGGAGATCAATGCGGTACGCGAAGGTATCAAAAAAGAGATCCCAATCATTGCTATTTGTGACACCAATGTCGACCCGACGCTGGTTGACTACCCAATTGCGGGCAACGATGACGCGATCAAATCAATTGAAATTATTACTCACGCGATTGGCCAGGCTTACAAAGAGGGTAAAGAAACCGGCGCTAAAAGAGCGGCCAAAGCGGCTGTTGATGCGCAAGTCGCAGCTGAAAAAGCCACCAAAGACGCAGCCGATGCTCAGGTTGCCTCTGATAAAGCAGCCAAAGAGGCTAAAGAAGCGGCAGATGCTAAAATAAAAGAAAGCGAAATAGTTGCAATGGAAAAAGCGGCTGAAAAAGAAGAAGCTAAAGAGATCAAAGAAACTGTTGTTGGTAAACCAGCCGAGAGTTGAACACTAGATTTTTGATGTTAGATCTTGGATTTTAGATATTTATAATATATACAAGAAAGTTGAGAGTTAATGATTTGAAAACTAAAATGAAATTTGAGTCTGGCTTTGCAAGTTCAAATTTATCCCCAGAAGGAGGGAAATACTAAAGGGAACCTAGGTGCCCTTTAGAAGTGTTTATTATGGCAATTGACGTCAAATTACTCAAAGAAATCCGTGAAGAAACATCAGCTTCTGTTTCTGATATCAGAGAAGCGCTTGATGAGGCCAAAGGCAACAAAGCCAAAGCACTCGAGCTTCTTAAAAAAAGAGGCGAGGCGATTGCTGCCAAAAAATCTGACCGAGAAATCAAATCAGGACTTGTCGAGACTTATGTCCACGGAGGCGGAAAAATCGGCGTAATTGTGGAGCTCGGGTGTGAGACTGATTTTGTTGCTAAAACCGATGATTTCAAGACTCTGGCTCACGAAGTCGCTATGCAAATCTCGGCTATGAATCCAGAAAATGTCGAAGAACTCCTTTCCCAAGAATATATTCGCGATTCATCCAAAACAATCGAAGCCATGGTCAAAGAGACAATTGCCAAGCTCGGCGAAAACATCCAAATTCGCCGATTTGAACGATACGGCTTAGGCGAGTAAAATCAAATTAATGGATCCTGATTTAAAGGCTAAATTCCAACGCACACTCGATCATCTCAAAAGTGAACTCTCATCAGTAAGGACAGGCAGGGCTAATCCTTCGCTTGTCTCAGATATTCCCGTCACTGCTTATGGTGCCCGGATGAAGATTGTTGAGCTGGCTACTGTTACCTCACCTGACTCTCATCTTTTGGTCGTGGCTCCCTGGGATAAATCCATCGTTGGCGATGTGTCCAAAGGAATTATGGAGGCCAATGTTGGCTTGCAGCCGATTATTGATGGCGATACTGTCAAAGTCCCAATCCCGCCGCTTTCCGAAGAAAGACGTCTAGAATATATTAAATTGGCCAACCAAAAGCTCGAAGAGGGCAAAGTCTCGATTCGGTCTGTCAGGCATGATGCGCAGTCCGATCTGAAACGGAAAAAAGAAAGCCGAGAGATTTCGGAAGATGAATTTTTCCGACTCGAAAAGATTTTACAGGACGAAGTCGACAAAATGATTGTCGAGATAGATACGATTGGCAAAGCCAAAGAAGCCGAACTGATGCAGGTTTGACCCATCTTTGGGTTGATTATCTGCACTACTTCCTTTAATATTTACCTTTGATTATGATTACTGTCCTAATTTTTATTCTCGTTTTATCGCTTCTGGTTATACTTCATGAACTCGGTCATTTTGTGGCCGCACGAAGGGCTGGGATTACTGTTGAGGAATTTGGCCTGGGTCTGCCGCCTCGGATCTGGGGACGAAAAAAAGGCAAAACAATTTATTCGATAAACTTATTGCCATTTGGCGGATTTGTCAGGCTTGTTGGTGAAGACCCCGAAGATCACAAAGCTCACCAGTCAGATAGTTTTTATGTCAAAACCATCCCTCAACGGATGAGGGTTGTGGTTGCTGGTGTGGCGGTTAACTTTGCAATTGCAGTCCTTCTTTTTTATGCTATATTGATCGCAACAGGTTTTAAGTTTTCCTTGCCTCTTTTAGATGAACACCATTTCCATTTTGCCAACCAATCAAACGAAGCGATAATTTTACAAACCGCGCCAGGTACACCGGCGGAAGTTGCCCATGTTGGATCAGGCGAAAAGATTGTTTCAGTGGGTGGTACAAAAATTGAATCAATCGATCAGTTTCAAAAACTTATCCAAAATGCCAGTTCAGAGATTAATCTAGAAACAGCCTCTGCGGATGGCACAACTCACAATTATATGTTAAAGCCAAAAGAAGAAGGTGGGCGCAAGATAATTGGGGTAAGCCTAGGCGAGGTAGCCAATGTCGAGTACTCAACGCCTGCTCAAAAAGCATTTTCCGGATTTACCCACAGCTTCAACATCTTGGATTATTCTTTGTCTTTAACATCAAAGTTTGTAAAATCCTCGTTTGCCACTAAAAACTTCGCCCCACTTTCCGAAAGCGTCTCAGGTCCCGTGGGGATTGCCCAGCTTACCGGTCAAGCCGTCTCATTGGGATGGGTATCAACTATGCAGTTTATCGCCCTTTTGTCACTAAACCTGGCGTTTTTAAACGTACTGCCGATTCCGGCGCTTGATGGAGGAAGATTTTTCTTTTTGATTCTCGAAGCCATTACCAGACGCAAACTTTATCCCAAAATAGAAAAATATGCCCATGCTGTGGGGTTTGTAGTGCTTTTGGGACTAATTGCCCTGATTACTTTTAACGATATTGCGAAACTTGTCAGATAGTTTTCTGTCCTTCTTTTGTTTGGGCGAAAAGAAGGACCAAGAAAAGCCCACCCAGCTTCGTAATCGATTGAAAACTAAAAGCTCACTCATACTCTTCGTTCGCTTAGTTCAATATTCGATTACTACGCAATGGGGCCCGTTTGCGCGCTTCCTCAATTGAAAGTAACACCTGCTTCGACTATACTTTCTTCAAGTGAAATACAGTAAGCTTTTTTCCAAAACATGGCGTCAGCCGCCTAAAGAGGCCGATACAATCAACCACAAGCTTTTGACCCAGGCTGGCTTTGTCGAGCAATTGATGGCCGGTGTTTATAGCTATTTACCCCTGGGACTTCGCACACTGCGCAAGATAGAGCAAATCGTGCGTGAGGAAATGGACGCTGTCGGGGGTCAGGAGATCCTTATGCCAATCCTTCATCCCAAAGCCAATTGGGTCACGACCGGTGGCTGGGACAAAATCGATGTCCTTTTCAAAATCCAAAGCCGGACCGAAAAAGAATATGCTCTTGGCCAAAGCGAAGAAGAAGTCGTGACGCCCATTGTCATGAGCCGGGTTAATACTTACAAAGATTTGCCGGTTGCTGTCTATCAGATCCACTGGAAATACCGCGACGAGCTGCGTGCTAAGTCTGGCATTTTGCGGGGGCGCGAATTTTTGATGAAAGATATGTATTCGTTTCACGCAACTCAAGATGATTTTGATAGATTTTATGCTGAGGTCAAAGAAGCCTACAAAAAAATATTTGAACGAATGGGTTTGACTGTCAAAGTAACCGAAGCCTCAGGTGGGTCATTTACCGAAAAAATATCTTATGAATTTATGGTATTAACGGATGCGGGTGAGGATGAGATTTTTTACTGCGATGAATGTGATTTTGGAGTCAACGCTGAGATTGCTAAAGAGAAAGAAGATGATACGTGCCCAAGGTGTTCCAAAGGCAAGCTCAAGCATGCGACAGCTTCAGAAGTCGGTAATGTTTTTGATTTGGGACAAAAATACGGTAAGGATTTTGATCTTGGTTTTCTAGACAAGTTGGGTAAAAAGGAGTATCCGGTGATGGGTTGCTATGGGGTCGGAATATCGCGGGCCATGGGCGTGATTGTCGAGAAATTTCATGACGAACGAGGCATTATTTGGCCGGCAAGTGTGGCTCCATTTAATGCGCACCTTATTTCTCTTGATGTCGATGCCAGTCACGTTTATAACGGGTTAACCCAGGCTGGAGTCGATGTGCTTTGGGACGATCGAGAAGGCTCATCCGCCGGTGAAAAATTCGCCGATGCGGATCTTATTGGTGTACCATATCGACTGGTAGTTTCTGCCAAAACCGGAGACCAGGTCGAAGTAAAAAAGCGAGACGAACAAGGAGAAAATTTGCTATCATTGGACGAGGTTGAAAAATTACTTACCAAAAAACCAGCTTGAACACATGCGTACTTCAGCCGTTTTTACAGGTGTTGGAATTATAGTGATTGCAACAGCCGTTATATTTACAGTAAGTTATCTAAACTCTGCAAAAAATGTTAAAAATGTTAGTGGAACCAAAACCGATGTACCAAACACTCAGATCGAACCAGAGTCCCAAACTAGCTCGCCGGAGGCAAAAGTGATCAACCGTAAGTTTGACCACGCGCCCGAGACTTTGCCTGATTCCCAGCTCAAAAACAGGGTAATAACTATCGCGACTAATAAGGGCAATATCGTTATTGATCTTTTCGGTGGGGAAGCACCCAAGACTGTGTCTAACTTTATCTTTTTGACCGGGCAGCATTATTATGACGGTCTGACCTTCCATCGCCGCGAAGAAGGATTTGTTATCCAAGGTGGCGATCCAGCTGGTAATGGCACAGGTGGCCCAGGATATAATTTTGCCGACGAGCCAGTCGTACGCAAATACACCAGGGGAATTGTGGCTATGGCCAATGCCGGTCCCAACACCAATGGATCTCAATTTTTTATCATGTTATCTGATAATCCGTTGCCGCCAAACTACACGATTTTTGGCCAGGTTATCTCTGGAATGGACGCGGTCGACCGCATCCAAATAGGAGATAAAATGAATACTGTTACGGTTAAGTAAGCGAGGCTAGAATGATAAGTTCAAAGGAAGCCTCACGCTTGCGGTTCTCTCCGCCTGTCGGCGGATGCGATCCTAGACTTGAAAAGCTTGGTATAATAATCCCATGGGAGATAAGAAAAGTTTTAAAGGTAATCAAGATAAGACCAATACATTTATAAGAGAGCTCGATAAATTTCATCGGCAAAACTTCAATATGAATCGCCCGATGGTACGCAAAACCCCTGCCCAAAGGGGAGGCAAGTAATTAGAGGGCAATAAGAAGTGCTCCGGCAACCATCACAATTGCACCTAAAAATCGTTCCCGAATCCTTTCCTCTTTTAAGAAAACGCCGCCCAATACTACTCCAAACAAGCTAGAAAGCCGCAATATGGATGATACATACCCGACGTATGCTTGGGAAAAAGCTGTATAAGCAGCTAATTGAGCCAGTGCGGCAAAGATTCCAAAAATAATAAATATCTTAATATTTCCTGAAACCTTAGAAACAATATTCTTTGAGCTACGGAAAGCAAATGGTGAGATAAATAATGCCATCAAAAGTAGGCCAGCAAATGATGCAAAAAGAGGCGTAGTTGGAGCTGTTTCAAAAATCGCTTTTTTTGAAAAATTGGAGTGATTCCCCAAAGAAATGTTGCGAGTAAAAAAAGCTGAGCACCCCTATTGTTAATCAATTTACTAAATGGCTTAAAAAGTCCATCCTTAATATCTTTTATGTTAAGTAAATATGCGCCGATAACGGTCAGTAATATTCCCGCAAATTTTGGAACAGTCGGGACTTCACCGATTGTGAAGATTGCGATTAGAGTTGTAAATACTGGACCAAATGCACTTAGAGGACTCAAAAGCGAAATTGGAGCTATGCTAAGTGCTGTAAATTGTGAAAGAAAAGCAGCCGTATCCAAGACTGCAGAGGCTATCATGTAACCAAAAAATAGATGGTAACTTTTGGGACCCCTGTGGTAGCCATCAAAATTAGCAAAATGAAGACTAAAGTAAAAACATCCAATATAAAGAGCAGCGATACGGGTTTGATATGAACAGACAGTTTTTTAACTATGAGTGATTGAACGCTATTCCAAGCCGCGAAATATAATGAATACCAAAACCACATAGTTGTATAATATCATCTAATTTTTCCCATTGACGACGAGCCTAATACGCCATAGATTGAATATAGAAGGCGAATTGCAAATTGTTATTTAAAACAAGTTTTCTTTCAAAAATGAAATTTAAATCAGGCTTAGCCTGTTTAAATTTATCCTCTAAAGGAAAGGAAATACCAAAGGAAAACCACTGGTTGTCCTTTGGAAACCCGAGAGGAGGTGATTTTTAATGAAAGCTCTTCATATAGCAGCTTACGTCCTTCTTTTCGTGGGTGGTCTCAACTGGGGATATTTTGGTCTTACAGGGGGAGATAATCTCATAGAAATGCTCTTGGGAAACACCCTGGGAAATGCGGTTAATTATCTCTATATTTTAATCGGTGCCGCCACTCTCTATGTGGCAGTTACTCATCGCAAAGATTGTAAAATTTGTGGCGGAAAGTAATTTTGGAGTAGTTTCTCCTAAATTAAAGAAATTATCTGTATAATTCTGCTTCGCAGTGTTTTTTTTAAAGCCTGCCCAGGCGTAATTCTTTTATGATTCGACTCAATAAATACTTAGCCAGTCTTGGGGTAGCTTCTCGTCGCAAAATTGACTCGCTTATCGAGGGAAATAAAATCAGTGTCAACGGGTACCTCGCTAAAGTCGGCATGCAAATCGACCCAGATAAGGACGAGGTCAAGGTCAATGGTAAACCGGTTAAATCCGAGACCCATTTGGAATACTTTATTCTGAATAAGCAAAAAGGTATCGTCTCTACGGCCTCTGATAATCATGGTCGGGCAACTGTGGTATCCAAAGTAAAATCTTCAGTGAGACTTTTTCCGGTAGGCAGACTCGATATTGAGTCCGAAGGACTCATCATACTTACCAATGACGGTGAGCTTGCCAATAGGCTTACCCATCCCAAATTTCACATTCCCAAAATATATGAAGTAAGAATAGTTGGCAGAGTGAGTGAGAAACAGCTTGAAAGACTCAATCGTGGGATTGTAATTGAAGAGGGTAAAAAAGCCGAAGCCGAGGTGACTAAGATTGCCAATGAGAATAACGCCACACTTCTAAAGTTTGTCCTTCACCAAGGTTACAATCACCAGATCCGGAAAATGACATCAAGAGTCGGTCTCGAGATAATTATGCTCCGCAGAGTCGCAATTGGTGAGATCAAACTTGGTGATTTGAAAAAAGGTGAATCAAGAGCACTAACGCCTGCCGAGGTAGCAAGTTTAACGGAGTTCGTAGCTTAGTGTCACAGTCACCACCACTTCGGCGGAACCTGGTTGGATTTGCGTATCAGCAGGTTTTGCAGAGGCGCCACTATCTGCGGCTGTTGCAAACATAGGTCTGGGCTCGCCGTTAAAATTTTCCTGATAATTAATTATTTTTCCAAGCTTAAATCCCGCAATTTTGGCCGCATTTTCGGCCTTTTTCTTGGCCATATCGACAGCTTCTTGTCGGGCTTTGTTTTCAGCATCAGTTTTGTCTGAGATATCAAAAGTTATTCCGCTGACCTCATTAGCTCCAGCGGCAGTAGATGCGTCAATTATTGAATTGACCTTATCGGTATTTTTGACTTTTATCTCAATATTAGATGTGGCCATAAAACTTGATACTGCGCTAGTTGCTCCAGGCAGTGCCTGATCGGGCGAAATACTGTAATTGGTTGTTTTGATATCTTTATCAGTTACCCCTTGTTTTTTGACAGCCTCAATTACTTTATTAATCTTTGTGTTTAATTGATCTTGAGCGGCTTTGACGCTAGCGCCAGTAGCACTCACTCCGACATTTACAACCGCCTCATCCGGAATAGCCGAAAACTTACCCTCGCCCATGACATTAAAAGTATCGGATTTGGTCGTCGTGACACTCGTAACCGAAAATGGAATAGGCCCAGCAAGCTTGGTGTAAGCAAAAAGAAGGACAAAGAAAAAAAGAATAACGGCGAAAGGCGATTGAATGCGTTGCATGGCAAATAAATATTACTCCAAGATACGATGGGTATCAATAATGAGGGTTGTGATTAGGAGAGGAGATAACTATTATCTTCATATGAGTAAAAAATCTATTTTAACAGTTTTGATATGTGGATTTATTCTGGGAGGTTGCCAAAAAAACACAGCCTTTATTCCTTTTGGCAAAATAAAACAAGAACTTCCGCCACCAAGTTCTCAAGTTCAGGTGCTCGCTAGTAGTCTTGGGCTGACAGGGCCTGCTTTGTCAGGAAATAAATCTGTCTTTGTTGATCTGGTTAGAAATGATTATGAAATGATTTCAAAAACCGACAAAATTGTGTTTGTCTATTTTTATACCAACTGGTGTAAATCTTGCCAAAAAGAGCAAGCGGATATTGCAAATGGGTTTAACGAACTAGCAAGTGATAAAGTTGTAGGTTTCCGTTCCAATTATAAAGATGGTGAAACTCAAGATTATGATGATAAATTGGCAGCATCTTTAAATATTTCTTATCAAGGGACTAAAGTTATACTTAAAAACGGGAAAGAAGTGTTTAGGTCCCAAGAGGTGTGGAATAAAGAAACTTTTTTAAAAGAAATCGGCAAATTTTTATAAACTCCTCACTTATTTGACTAAAAACTTAGCCTTATAGGATAATTCTCACATGGAAGACAACGAAACGACAGATAAACTTAAATTTCTTCAGAGGAATGCTGATGAACTAGGACCAGTTTTGGGCAAAGCAAAGCAAGGTGTTTTTAGCCGAATAGTTGAAGGAGAGGCTAGCGACCAAGAAATTGAGGAATCAGTCGAAGATTTTGAAACAAAAATATTTATTCACCAAAAAAACGCCGATGAGTGTGATCCAAGGCCAAAAAGGGCGCTCGTTACAATTGCTGACCCTGGAGCATTTGGAGTAATTGCACCCATTATTGAAGGGCTACAAAATGATCCAAGAGTGGGTGAGGTGGAAACTTTGGTGCATGGTGTTGCTCGGGAAAGTTTTACAAAAACATTTGGGTCTGACTTTGATGAGATTCCAAACCCAACTGAGTCAGTTTTAGCTGATTTGGGTGGAAGAGGACTTGTTAACGTAGCTTTTGCCACGATCTCTGCTGAAAACGGCCCGGAAAGTATTGCTTTATTTGGGGGCAAAAGTGTCTTGGGTGCACAGCGACTTTATTTAATCCGTGACGGTTGGGGCGGAATGGGAAGCTCTTTTGATGACAGAAACAGGAGTCGAAATATGGATGAGATTGATGGAATATTTTGTCCGGATGACCTGTCAAAGCAAGTAGTTATCAATACACTTCCTAACTATCCAAAAGGGCGGATTCATTCTTTTGGCACGCCAACAGTAGATTCGGTTTACTCTGAAGATGGAGTCGAACTTCAAAGATTGGGTAGAGAAAAACTAGGGCTTGATGAAGATACTATCGCTGTTTTTTACGGCGGCGGAATTCAAAGTGAATGGATAGAAAAATACGGAACCGATCCGCAAATCGAAGCAAGAACATTTTCATATGTTGTTGAAGCCATTGTCGATGTAGCACGGTCGAATACAGATAAAAAGTATGCGCTTCTGGTCCGTCCCCATCCGAGAGACCCAGAGAAAGATACCGTTTATCATGTCTCAAACTTTGGTTTGCCAACAAATCTTCAAATTGTTCCAGCTACTAGTCCAACGGTTTCTCCAAGTGAAGCGCTTTATGCATCCGATGTCGACCTGACAATATTCTCAACTGAAACCTTCAAAAATATTTTAAGGGGTCGACCGGCGGTATTTCTTTCTCTAGAAGGTGATGAGATGGGGCAGGGGATGACGCAAAGAATTCTAGGGAAAGATACATATAATCAACTTGCGACACAAGAAGGTGTGGAATTTATAAGAGACAAACAAGATCTTATCAAATTAATTTCGGGGATCGAGAGAAAAATTTCTACAAAGAGACCGCACGAGCATGAAAGTAGCGTCGGACAAATTTTGGATATTGCCTTGTCCTAAAAATGACTAAAAGAATTCGCGCGTATCTTCTCAAACAAGATCCCAAACTTGAGGCTATTTTGGGGCTCAAACTTGAGTTCAATTTGGGAGTTCACGGTAATCGTTTTGAGGAGTTGGCCGAATCTATTGTCTCTCAGCAATTATCGGGAAGTGCTGCAAGTGCGATTAGAAATAGGATTAATGCCTTGGCAAAAGCAGATAAATTTCCTGACCCCAAAACAATTTTAAAACTCAAAACAGAGGATTTAAGAAAAGCTGGCCTTTCTTACGCCAAGGTTGCTTATATCAAAGATCTAGCAGAGAAAACTCTGGCTGGGGAAGTTGAGTTTGATAAATTTGACCAGATGACTGATGAGGAAATTATTATGGAGCTGACCCGGGTCAAAGGGATCGGCCGGTGGACCGCCCATATGTTTTTGATGTTTGCTTTGGGTCGTGAAGATGTTTGGGCAATCGGGGATTTGGGTCTTAAAAAAGGAGTACAAAAACTTTATAACCTCAAAAAACTACCGGATGAAAAAAAGATGGTGACTATTGGCAAGAAGTGGATTCCATATAGATCTCACGTTGCCTTGTATTTGTGGCGGTCTCTAGAAAACCGTTGAGTGTTAAGCGAGGCAAGAAAGATAAGTTCAAAGGAAGCCTCACGCTTGCGGTTCTCTCCGCCACCCGGCGGATGCGATCCTAGAAAATTGAAAATTTAAACTAAAAAATTTAAAATTAACTTGATATGCCTAGAGCTCCTAAAAAAACAACTCCAAAAAAATCTACTCGCAAAACCAAGAATAGTGATAATTATCTGGATGAAGATTCCAGGACACTGACGGAGTCTAGCTACATGCCGCTTTTTGTCGTGGCTGTCGTTATCATTCTTATCATCATGGTAATTCGCAACGTCACGTACAAGCACCCCGAAGCTCCCGTTCTTCTCAACCCGCCTACACTTATCGAAGACACTACTTCTACGCCGGCTTCACAGGTCAAAAATCTACCCGCGGGTTGGCCCGACGAGGTGGATCTGATAGACGGCGCGACTCTCAAAACATCGACCGAAGACAAAGAAAAAAATACCAAAGTTGTGATTTTTACGACCAGCCAATCGGCCGAGGATATTGTCAGTTTTTATAATCGAAAATTGGCTGATGCCGCTTGGCAGGGAAAAGGATTTCGGGTCGCCTCCTCCTCCAGTGTTTATACTTATGCCAAAGGCGGATCGATTCTGACAATCGAAGTTGGTAAAAAAACTCCAATAACTGTTACTCTAACACTTCAAAACTGACCCGCTGCCGTTGATATTTGTGCCCTTAATCCGCATAATTGAATAATTAATGAGCATTTGGCGCAGTTTTTTTGTATTTGCCTCTTTAGGATTTGGACTAGCACTTTGGATAACCCTACGGACAATTTTTGTCCGGATCACCTCACTGACAGCCTCGCCGCTTGAAGCAAGTCTATTTATCCTTACCCCAACTATTCTTTTAGGTTTTTTTCTCTCAACGATTGCTGTTAATGTACTAATTTTGCGGGGAGCTAAAAACCGATACTTACTATATTTTTTAATCGCCCTTCTTTATTTGCCGGCGCATTGGGTAGGACCAATTACTGCTTTGTCAGTAGTTGGGATTTTTGCAGCCCTTTTTGTTTTTGAAAAAGTGCTCTTGTCGGAGCTTAAAAATCAAATCGAACCTCAGCTTTCACGCGCGGTTTTGGGGGCGGGAATTGTATCGCTTGTAATATTAGTCGGTACGCTTAGTATTTTTTATTATCCGATCTACCGAACCAATATATTGTCCGTGTCTTTGGGAGGATCGCGTGGTTCTACTAATACAGTTGTTAATTTAGGATATTTCTTCCTGTTACAAACATTTACAACTGTGGGCACTTATATTGCTGCCGGGATTCTCTTGGTTTGGATTCCGATATTACATAAAGCTGGAGTTTTGAAAAAAGAACGATACCACGTAGAAGAATGGCGATATCACAGATAAAAATTATTAAATTTATATTTCTCGTTTTGGTCTCTCTAATGACTGTTTATTTGTGGTGGCATTATCGCGAAAATACTCCGCAGTTTTCTGGGATCCAGACAAATCTTGAATCAAATCAAACCTCGGGAAATGAACTCAATGGTTACCGCAATAAACAATTTAAATTTGCTTTTGAATATCCCAGAATTTGGAAATTTGAATTAGTAAGCCTTTTGCCCCAAACAACCGTTGCCCTCTCTGACGGGTCACGGCTTCATATTACAGTCAATACTTATCCGGCTAGTTTTGATTGGAAGCCGCCGGTTGGGGTAGATGTGGCGACAGAAGATGTCACTCTTGATAGTGTCGCGGGCAAAAAGTCAAGCTGGTTAGGTCCGGGCGGAGAGCGGCTTATCACTTATCATCATCTTAGGAGGGACAACGTCGTCTTTACTATCGAATTTTCAATCAAATCGGACATGGATAGCGACGCACGGTATTTTGCCAAATTTTTTGAAACTCTGAGACTGCACTAGACTCATTAAAATCTGTTAAACTAAAAAAGCGCGGCGAGGTTTTTATACGAAAACTTATTAAGATTAATATGTATGAAAGAAACGAATGATTACAACCTAAAATCCAAATTTGGATTCGGCTTTGCTGGGACAAATTTAACAAATAAGGAAAGGAAATACCAAAGGAAAACCTTTGGGTGTCCTTTGGAGTAATGGAAGACGACGCCAAACCCACAATTATAGGAGCCCTTTTAACGCTTCTTTTGATTGTGAGTTTCTTTTATCTTTGGTATCGTGCCAACATAATTGTCAAAAGCCCCTCCCAGCAGATTCCATCGGTCCCAATTTTATTACCAGTCCTCCAAGCCTCGGCCGAGGCTAAAGTCAATGGAGTCGATACTGGCAAATTAAGCGACGTGTCGGGCGGAGATAAAACAGGGATAGCTTACAGGCGAATTAGTCAGGATTTATTTCAGGTGGCAGTGGTTGCCGACTTGCCCGATCCGCCGGCGCGCAGTTTTTATCAAGCTTGGCTTGCTCAAGGCAGTCCCAAGGATGCCAACTACACTGTTTTTTCGCTGGGCGAAATGAAAAGGGATGAAAGCGGTAAATGGTTTGTCGAGCTGCAGTCCAATCAAAACCGAGGCAATCTCTGGCAAGTCCACATCACCGAAGAGAAAGCGGCCGATGATTCTCCGGAAAAGTACATCCTTTCAGGTAAACTCCCTGTAAGACTTTAGGACTCTAAAGGACAACCTGCGGTTTTCCTTTAGTATTACCTTTCCCTAAATAGATAACTTTGAACTGGCTGAGCCAGATTCAAAGTTGGTTTTTATTAGTTTAACTAGACCAAATAGTTTGATTTGTAGTAAAATATCCAACTTATGTCACACACAGTTACAAAAAAAGAAAAAGGTCTTATCGATATCAGTATAAGTTTGCCTGCATCTGACATTGATGCATCTTGGGAGAGTGTCCTTGCTCGTTTGGGTAAGTCTATCGATGTGCCTGGTTTTAGGCCAGGAAGTGCCCCATCAAACATTGTACTTGAGCGAGTAGGTACTGGCCGGGTTTACAATGAAATAGCCTCGGATTTACTTACTCGCGAACTAGGCAAGATTTTAAAAGCCGAAGACCTGACCCCAATTGATAATCCACAAATCAAAATCGATCAAATAGAAAAGGGTAAGGAATTTAAAGCAACTGTCACATTTTCTCAAAAACCCAATGTAACTGTTGCCGATTGGCGAAGTATCAAAGTAAAAAAGGTCGCTATTAAGGAAGCGAGCGAGGCGGATGTTGAACAATCAATAAAAAACATTTTTGAAGCATGGAAAAAACGAAAGGCTGATCAAAAAACTCAAGCTGACCAAACCAAGTCGGAAGATGATAAAGGCAAATTTATCTATGATGCCTCGGGCAACAAAATATTTGTTGAAGAGAAAAAGGAGTCGGAAGACGTCATCAATGACGAATTTGCCAAACAAATTGGTGCTAACGACTTGTCTCATCTAAAAGAACTCGTTAAAACAGATTTGATTACTGCTTCCGAGCGAGCGGCTGAGAGAGAATTTGAAAACCAACTTTTTGACAAGCTTATTGAGAAAACCCGCGTTGAGATTCCGGAAGTTTTGGTGGAAGACGAAATCAACCGAATGCTTGTATCACTTTCCCAGGAAGTCCAGTCTGTAGGGATGAACCTTGAAGATTATCTGAAACGAGAAGGCAAAAATATCGAAGATCTCAAAACCAGCTGGCGCGCCCAGGCTGAGAAAAATGTTACTTTGCAGCTTTCGCTTGATGAGATTGCCCATGGACTCGGGATTACCATTACCGAAGAAGAATTGACACGGGCACTTGCTGAGACCGATCAGTCTAAAATGGATGATGAGCAAAAGGCCAGCCTTGTCCGGTATATGACTTTTGCATTGATTCAGTCCAAAACACTTGCTGCGATTAAAGAGTCCGCACTAGGTGACAAAACAGAAAAACCAGAGGCCAAAAAAGAGGTAAAAGATGCCTAAGACAATTGTTACCCACATAGCCCCTGACTTTGATGGCATTCCCGCTATTTGGCTTTTGAAAAAGTTTCACCCGGATTTTGAAGACGCCAAAGTTGCCTTTGTTCCAGCCGGGACAACGCTGGGCGGGATGGAAGTCGATAGTGACCCAGACATTGTCCACGTCGATACCGGAATGGGCAAATTCGATCACCACGAAACCAACGCTTACACCTGTGGCGCCAAACTTGTTTGGCAGTGGCTTAAAAAAGACCTGAGAATCAAAGATGAAGCAGTTGACCGAATAGTCGAGCTTGCCACTGCTTTGGATCATGCCAAAGATAACGAATGGCCCGATCCCGCCGATGATAAATGGGAGCTATCGATCAATGCCATTTTGACCGGATGGAAACTAGAATGGCCCGGACAGAATGAAAAATACGTCGAGCTTGGCATGATTGCACTCGATGGACTTTATGCCATTATGAGATCCAAAGTAGCGGCTGAGGCCGAGATAGAAAAAGCCGTTAAGTTTAAAACCAAATGGGGAACAGCTCTCGCATCTTCAACCGGGGGAGATAACTTCCTTGACTTAGCAATTCGCCAAGGATACGTATTGGCGGTGACTAAGGATCGCACCCGCGGATTTGTCCGCATTACTGGTGCCTCACCCCAGGGAGTCGATTTGACCAAAGCCTATGAACAATTTAAAAAGCTCGACCCTGATGCCTCATGGTTTTTGCACGCATCCAAGGTGCTTTTGCGAAATGGGTCTAACAAAAACCCTTCGATGGTTCCCACCAAACTTAGCCTCCTGGAAGTAATGGATGTTTTGAAAAAAACTTCGTAAATTTAAATAATATGGAAGATTGTATTTTCTGCAAAATCGTCAATAAAGAAATACCGGCCGTTATCGAATACGACAATGAACACGCGATTGTTTTTAAAGATTTGGAGCCACTCGCCCCGGAGCATTACTTGATCGTTCCCAAAAAACATATTCCATCATTTTTGGATTTTGGAAAAGGGGACGAAGAGATTATTACGGGCATGGTCGGTTTGGCTCAAGTGATTATAAAAGACAAAAAACTGGAAAATGAGTACCGTTTGCGCTTTAATGGTGGCAAAGCCCAACACGTGCCGCACGTCCATTGGCATTTGCTAGGCAAAAAACCATATTTAATCGTTTAAAAAATAAAGGGGGTGTATCTATAAATTATGTCTACAGTTGTAAAAGCAGAACCAGGCGAAAGTGCCGATTCATTAATCCGAAAATTTAACAAAAAGGTAATGAATGAAGGCGTACTTTTGGAGCTTAAAAAAAGAGAATTTTATCTCAAACCCTCCAGCAGGCGTCAGCAAGAAGCCCAGGCTAAAAGAAAGAGTCATAGGTAACATGAGATTGTGTAGAAATACCTTAGAATTAAAATTTGAGTACGGCTTAGCCGGACCAAATTTTAGGATCGCAGGTAAAGCCGAGAACCGCAAGCTCTGCTTATCCTCTGAAGGAGGGAAATACTAAAGGGAACTTAGGTGCCCTTTAGAGTCATACATGCTTGAAAAAATACAGAATCAGCTTTCTGAGGCTTTAAAAAGTGGAGACACAGTTCGTGTGTCGACTTTACGTTTTTTGATATCAAATCTCACCAATGCTCGTATTGCCAAAGGTAATGAACTTACCGATGATGAAATCATGGCAGAAATCAAAAAAGATGCCAAGAGGCACCGCGAATCAATCGAAGCGTTTCGAAGTGGTGATAGAGAAGAAATGGCTAAAGAAGAAGAGGCGCAACTTGCCATTCTTTCCGAATTTTTACCCGAGCAAATGTCCGACGAAGAAATTGCTAAATTGGTGGATGAAGCAATTACCGAAACAGGTGCGTCCACCAAAGCTGATTTTGGCAAAGTAATGTCTGCTGCCATGGCCAAAATTGCTGGTAGGGCCGATGGCTCGAAAGTATCTCAAATACTGTCCTCAAAACTATCATGAATGACATAAAAATAGTCGTTGATTCCCGTTATCGGGTCAATCGCAAAGCTTTAAAAACTGCTTTGGATGAATTTCTTAAAAACCAGGGAATTACCTCGGACAGTGAGCTGTCAGTGGCTATTGTAGGCGATCGCAAAATGCGGGATCTTAACAGAACCCATCGGGGACTCGATAAGACGTCCAATGTCCTCTCTTTTTCTCAGACAGAAAAAAGTGTCGATGATGAGGTTCAATTTGTTGCTTCACCGGATCATGTTATCCGCCTGGGCGATGTGATTATTTCTTACCCTGAGGCAGTTAAATATGCTGTGGAAAATGAACTAATGGTTGTGGATTCCCTTAGAGACCTCGCCCAACACGGCCTTCTACATCTTCTCGGTGTCCATCACGAAGAGTAGTGAAATGGTGGTCTATTTAAGAAATAGACAATTAATCCAAGTAAGAATATTAATGTAAAAATAATTTTTATTAGTTTACTTCTTTTCGATTTACTTATGAGAAGGAATAAAAAATAAATTATCCCCGAGCTTATTATAAAAGGTAAAAGTGCAACGACAAATATTCCGGCTTTTCCAATATCAACCAATGAAAACAACCCAGAAAAAACTAACAAGACAGTGATATAGGTCGGGAATAAAACAATGATATCAACTGGTTTTAAAATTCCGAACCCTTGAAAAATTCCACCAGAAAGCTGAAATGCACTAAACAATGTCCAAATTGAGCCTAAAATAATGGAAGAGATTAGATTAAATAATAAATTCTTAGGTTTTGGAGGTTGAACTTGGGTAGGCGGAAGAGGTGTTTGCTGCTGCATTTAATTTAACACTAATACTTTTTCTATACGTATACAATCTTTAAGGGCTAGTGACTTAAGTTTTATGTTGTGGGTAAAATACTTTACTAAATCGATTTATCGAAGTAGGTGTTTATTTTCCTGGAATTGCTGCGCGATTTTCTACTCTTGTCAGTCTTGTATCTAGACCGTCAATTTTATCTGTATTTTGCTGGTACATATCACTATATCCTTTGATTGCCTTTTCTATTTCTAAAATTGACAGCCTGATGGAATCTAACTTTGGAGTGTTTTCCTCGTCTGAGGCAATAAGTTTGTTAAGTTTCTCTTCATGTTCCTCAGCCGTTCTAATAAGAGCCTTCAATTTTTCTTCGTGTACATCTAGTTTTTCGCTTATGACCGATTGATGATCCCTTAAAAATCTGACTTGAGAGAGAAGCAAAGATACAGTGCCTGAGGTACCAGCAACCTTGCTTTTTACCACTTCCAGGATGTCCCGAAGTTCTCTTAAACTTTTTTCTGTCGAGCCTGATTGTGATTTTGGATCTGTTTTGGTCATATTTTGATATTAGCATTCTTTTAAAAAATTACAACGGGTCATAGTGACTTAATTTTTCCGTTGTGGTAAAACAGGAAGACACTAAAAATGGCTGTCCTTTACCGCAAATACCGCCCCAAAAAATTCTCCGAAGTAGTTGGTCAAGACCATATTACCACCTCGCTTTTATCAGCTCTTAACTCCGGCCAGCCCGCTCACGCGTATCTTTTTGTTGGCCCCAAAGGAACGGGTAAAACAACCACTGCTCGCATCTTGGCCAAATCTCTCAACTGCGAAAAATATCAAAAAGGTGACAAATTTGGCGAGCCTTGTGGCAAGTGTGTAGCTTGTACGTCAATTGATACAGGGTCTTGGCTTGATTTAATTGAAATCGATGCTGCTTCCAACCGGACGATTGATGACGTACGGGAACTACGCGAGCGAATCAAACTCTCGCCGACCTCTGGCCGTTACAAAGTCTACATTATTGACGAGGTACACATGCTGACAACCGAGGCTTTTAATGCGCTTTTAAAGACTCTCGAAGAGCCGCCGGCTCACGCCTTCTTTATATTGTGCACAACGGAGGCAGCCAAAGTCCCGCCGACAATCGTCTCGCGTACCCAAAGATTTAATTTCAAAAAAGCCGGAGCCGATGAGATAAAAGGAGTCTTATCAGAAATTGCCAAAAAAGAAAATATTACTGTTGATGATAAAACATTGGTTGAGATTGCGTCGGCTGCCGATGGTGGATACCGGGACGCGCTGTCACTTTTTGACCAGGTGTGGGGCGGCCGGGACAAAATTGAGCATGATGAGGCAATGGGGCTACTCAGTTCGGGTGGGGGTAAACTCGTTGCGCTGATTGTGACCAGTACGATGGAAGGCAAACTTAACAAAGTATTTGAATCGATCGACCGGCTTATGGGTGAGGGAGTCAATTTTAGAAAGGTCAATAGCGAGATCTTGGAGTTTTTGCGCCGGGTAATGCTTGCTCAGACTGGAGTCGAGCCAACTGATTATTCGCTAGGTGATGAGGCAAAAGAGACAGCTGAGAAATTTTCTAAAAGGGAAGTGTTGCGTCTCATGCGGCTTGTGATGGAGATGGATAGTTATATGCGGACAACGCCCATTGCCTCACTGCCTCTGGAGATGGCAGCGGCAAGTTATGTTGTTGATCTGCCGCAAAAATCATCAGAAGTTCAAGAGGACACGTCTGCGGAGGCTGGTAAAAAAAAAGTCAATGAACCCGTAGTTGAAACTCAAGCAGAAAATTTCGAAGCTACTGTAGAGATTAAAGAAGAGGCCGAGCCGGAAAAAGAAATAGAAGTCGAAGTCAAGGCAGTGACTGCAGAGCCGATTGAGGCGGTGGACTTGGATGCAGTTCTTTCGAAATGGAATGACATTTTAGAAAGTCTTAAACCCAATAATTTATCAATTGTTGCGCTTCTTCGAGGAACCAAGCCAGTCAGTTATTCGGGAAACACTATTACCCTCGAAGCCTTTTACAAATTTCACAAAGACAAACTTGAAGAGATTAAAGTGCTAACTCTTGTGGAATCCGTCATTGGCAAAGCCTTGGGGCAAAATATTCGTGTTGTGTGCAGAATGGGTAAGCGCCAAGCATTGGCTGTTGATAATGCTGAAGTAGTTAACGATGATCTTGCCCAACTTGCCTCAGAAATATTTGCAAACTGAAGAGATTTATATTACATTGAATTTGTGAAGAAAGTCCTCGGATTTGTTGCAATATTTTTTACCCTCGCACTCACTCTTACCACGACTGCCTTTGCCAAAAACCTTAATTCAGAAGTAGTTACTCTCGATAAGGATCAGGTCGTTACCGAAGATCTTTTTGTATCGGGTGAAAAAATCACCATTTCTGGGAAAGTTGACGGGGATCTATTTGTTGCGGGTGGCAATGTCACCGTTGATGGGCAGGTTTCAGGTGATGTCTTGGCTGCAGGAGGCGATATTACAATCAATGGAATTGTTAATGGTGATATTCGAGTAGCTGGTGGCAATATTACACTCGGTGGAAAAGTTGGACACAATGTCACAGCTGCCGGAGGAAACGTGACTATTGCAAAAGAAGGAGTAATTGCCGGAAGTCTAACCGCAATGAGCGGCAACCTGACAGTTGACGGAAAGATTGCCAAAAACGTCAAAGCAAGTGCTGGACGAGCAATGATTAATAGTTTGGTTGGCGGAAATGTCGAAGCCATGACTGACAATCTTGGGTTGGGACCAACTGCAACAATTTCTGGAAACCTCAGATATATTTCTCAAAATCCGGCTACAATTGGGAAAGGCGCAACAGTTTCAGGAACGGTTGCCCACGATGTCCCCATGGCTGCTAAGCCGCTTTTTGAACTCGGACTCAAAGCCAGTATTCTTCTAAAACTTGTCCTGTTCTTGCCAATTTTTGCTCTCGGTTTTACGATTATGAAATTAGCACCTCGATCATCCCAAGCTTTAGCTGACCAAGTGGCCAATCATTATGTACGCAACTTTTTTGTGGGACTGGCTATGTGGATGATCGGATGGGTAGTCGCAATTATTTTAATGGCTACGATTATTGGTATTCCACTCGCACTAATTTTGATGTTTATGCTTCTTGTTTATCTGTACCTAAGCCTTTTTCCGGTCAGTTTGGCTCTAGGTAGACGCTTGGTTAAAGATAACTCCGATGTTATTCAACTTGCTGCGGGAATGGGGCTTTTGTTTGTCATCTCATTTGTGCCAATTGCCGGCAAACTAGCACTTTTTGTCGCCACCTTTGTAGGTCTTGCCTCGCTTGCAATCGGAAAGTACCAAATCGCCCGAGTTCTTCGGGCTAAAAAAGTCTTATAAGCATTTAAGGGACAACCTAGGTTTCCCTTAATATTTCCTTCAGAGGTTAAATTTGATCCGGCGGGGACGTATTCAAATTTCGTTTTAGAGGCAATCATTATTTATTGAGTTTTGAGACCGATAATGTTAGAATCGTGACCTTGTGAAAAAAAGATTGGTTCTTTTGATCATCGCAGCTGCCCTCCTAGTGGGGGCATTTTTCATATTTAGACCCAAACCAGTGGTTGTGGAATCTGGAGAGGTGTCGCGTAAAGACCTTATCTTATCAGTTCAAGCGTCTGGCGTAATTGCTACCGACCATCAAGCTCAAATTGCTTTTCTCTCCTCCGGAAAAATCGGAGCAATTACCGTTCACGAAGGCGATGCAGTAAAAAAAGGTCAATTTTTAGCAAGTTTGGACCCGATGGAACTGCAAATTGCTCAGGATAAAACGCTGGCTAACTGGCGCAATATTCGTTTTCAGTTGGATGATTTTAATCGTGTACACAAAGACGAAATGTTTAAGGAAGCTGTTATCAATCAGAGAAATCAATTGGTATCTTTACTTGAGGCGTCGACTAAAGATGTAGAAAGTGCTGACACGGCCAGGCGCAAGCTAGCCGTGTATTCACCAATTGATGGAATTGTTACCAAGATCAACAATATTGATGGAGAAAATGTTATGTCAGGCACAACAATTATGTTTGTTGATGACCTATCTAATGCCAGATTTTTGGCCGATATTGATGAATCAGATATTTCCAAGATCCAAATTGACCAGCAGTCACTAGTAACACTTGATGCATATTCAGACAAAGAGATCAGAGGAAAAGTGACAAAAGTTGCCCTCATCTCAAAAACTACAAAATCTGGTGGGACTGCTTTTGAGTCGACTATCGTTTTGGATTCGCCCTTTGTGCTTTTGCGAAAGGGCTTAAATGGCGATGCTAAAATTATTGAAACCGCCAAAGCTCAAGCCATCGTTGTGCCAAATAACGCAGTCGCAACCGTTGGTGATAAACATTACATTTATAAAATTGAAGGCAATAAAGTCAAAAAAGTTGAAGTAACAATCGGTTTGGTCACAGATGCAGAGACTGAAGTAATATCCGGACTTAGTGCAGGAGACAAGGTAATTACTTCCGATCAGTCAAAACTTAAAGATGGCCAATCAGTCAAAATTAAATAATTCTCACTTAATCGAACTGCTAGACGTTTCTAAAGTATATCGCACTCAAGAAAAAAAAGGCGAGAAGAGTGTTGCGGTTAGGGCAATTGATCATATTTCACTGACAATTGACAAGGGAGAAAAAATTGCGATTATCGGACCTTCTGGATCAGGCAAATCAACTTTGATGCATCTGATTGGTCTTTTAGATAAACCAACTAGTGGGCAAATTCTACTCGAAGGAACTGACGTTTCTGGTCTATCTGAGGGCCATCTCGCCCAACTTCGCGGTCGTGTGATTGGGTTTGTTTTTCAAAGTTTTAATCTTCTTCCGCGTACTCGTGTACTCGAGCAAATACTTTTACCAACCCTTTACAATACCGTCATCGATGATCCTAAAAAAAGAGCTTTTGAACTGCTTGCTCGACTTGGGTTGGGCGATAGGCTTACAAGCCGTCCCAGCCAATTATCAGGTGGACAGCAACAGAGAGTGGCTATTGCCCGAGCACTAATTAACGATCCATCGATTATAATGGCTGACGAGCCGACAGGAAATTTGGATACTAAATCAGGAGCGGAAGTATTGTCGGTCTTAGACGACTTAAGCAGTGAAGGAAAAACTGTCATAATTGTTACCCATGATACCGAGATTGCTGATCATGCCAAAAGAATTATACGGGTTGTCGACGGAAAAATTGTCGAAGACATAAGAAAATAAAAGTTATGATTACACAGTTCAGGCTAGCTCTAAGATCGCTTCTTATTAATAAAGTTCGTTCCGCTCTTACAATGCTCGGTGTAGCCATTGGTGTATCGGCGGTAATACTTTTGGTTTCATTTGGATCAGGACTTTCTGCAACAATTGAAAAACAATTTGAAAACGTCGGCCCCAATCTCTTGTATGTGATGCCGGGTGAGCTTAATCTAACCCGGGACCCTTCAGCGGTTGTCAATCGTTTAGAAAATAATCAAGCCGACAAAATACAAAAAAATGCCCAAGGCGTTGAAGGATCTGTACCTTTTGCCCAAGGAATCGTGAGTGTTTCTTCTTCAGGCAAGACTATAAAAGGAACAACCTTAGTTGGCGCAACATCAGATTTACCCAAATGGGTGCAATATTACAAACTTAACTCTGGAGCTTTTTTCACTAAAGGTCAGGAAATTAGCGGCAAAAATGTAGCGGTAATTGGATCTAAACTCGTTGATGAATTTTTTCCTGGGTCTTCGCCAATTGGTAAATCCATCAGAGTAGGCGGATCAAAATACACAGTTATTGGAATATTGGAGCCAAGAGGGTCTCTTTTTGGCCAAGATCAGGATAATACAATTCTTGCGCCTATTACGACAGTTCAAAGACAGCTTGGGCTGTCGCACCCAAGTAATCTTTTTGTGAAAGTAAAAAATGGTGAAGATATAAAGCTAGTTGCCGAAAATGTGCGGCAGGTTTTAGAGAAAGATATGAAAAAAGACGAATTTTCAGTCGTTACACAGGAGGAAACGTTGAAGACATTTAATGGGATACTCGGCGCAGTGTCTGCAGCCCTTGCCGGGATAGCAGGGATATCTTTAATTGTTGGAGGAATTGGGATATCCAATATTATGCTGGTATCGGTTACCGAACGAACTCGAGAAATCGGACTTCGCAAGGCCGTTGGGGCCAAACCATCAGATATCCTCAAACAATTTTTGGTCGAATCTATTTTCTTATCTGTTTTGGGAGGCACTGTCGGGATAATTGTCGGTGTGGGCGCCTCACTTCTTATTAATCAATTTTTTACGACTGTTATTACCTGGTGGTCGATCGCTCTAGCCTTTGGGTTTTCCGTTTTAGTTGGTGTAGTTTTTGGAGTATTGCCGGCAATAAGAGCGTCACGTCTGAGTCCGATTGAAGCTCTTCGCTACGAATAGTTAAAAAGTATACTCTTGTCTGTCAAAACCGTAAAGCGGCCCGTAGTAAACATAAATTTTTTCAGGGGTTAGCTCATACCAGGACATATCATCGGGGAGCTTTGCCAACTCTTCTTCTGATTTTGGGACATCTTTGCCGCGCTTGGCATAAAATTCCCGAGCAACCGACAAGATCCTATTATCATCAAGTTTTTGTGCCGTACCTTCGATTTGAAGTCCTTTATCTTGGCCGCCACCGGTTGGCTGGATATTAATAACAGCGGCTACTTTTGAGTTATTTAAAATCTGTTGGGTGTGGCGTGATTTATCAAAAGAAATCCAATAAAGGTGATAATCCTTGTCATGTCCATAAACTAAAGTTGCCGCCCAAGGAGCACCACCATTGGCAGTTGCCAGGACCATCTCGCGGCTATTATCAAGAATTTCTTCGATAAGGGGAACTAAATCTGAATCGCTTGCACTCACCTGACTTTATTCAAAAATGAAGTAAATATTGCTATTAATATGGAAGCTAAAAAAGCGTATCCAAAAGAAACGATTTCAAATCCGCTAATTAGATAATCGGTAACCATTAGAAGGAAAGCGTTTATTACGAATATAAAAAGACCAAAGGTAACCAGGTTAATAGGCAGTGTCAGAAGCACTAAAAGTGGTTTGATAAAAGTATTCAAAACTCCCAGAACCAAGGCAACGACTAGGGCTGTTAAAACAGAATCGATAACAAATTTGCCAGGAAGCAGATAGGTGATTGCTAAAAGAACTAGAGCGGTAATGACAATGTTGCCTATGACTTTGATCATTTATCTATTTTTAACAGACTTGCCAGGACTGGTCAAGACCGTTACAATAATTCGCAGATATGCCGAACAAAACCCAAAAGCCAGACCTTGCTATTCCACTTGCCGACCGGATGCGTCCGCATTCTTTATCGGGGTTTGTGGGTCAGGAGCATTTGGTGGGGACTGGCAAGCTTTTGGAACGGTCAATCGCCGAGGATAAAATATTTTCCGCGATTTTTTGGGGACCACCAGGCAGCGGCAAAACAACTCTCGCTGAAATTATTGCAGCCGAGACCCAATCAGATTACATCCATATCTCGGCGGTTGCATCAAATGTCGCTGAAATGAAAAAAATTATTGCCGAAGCAGATGAAAAACTGCGCCTTTATGGACGCAAAACTATTTTATTTATCGATGAGATTCATCGGTTTAACAAAGCCCAGCAGGATGTCCTTTTGCCTCATGTAGAGAGGGGAACAATTACTTTGATTGGAGCAACTACCGAAAACCCATCATTTGAAGTAATCGGTCCCTTACTTTCCCGGTCGCGAGTGCTCACCCTTAACCAGCTTTCGGAAGCAGATATTAAGACGATTTTGCGAAACGCTGTTAAGGATAAAGAAAAAGGTTTGGGGTCACTGGGAATAAAAATTGATGCCGATGCACTTGAAACTCTGGCTAGCGCCTCAAGCGGTGATGCAAGATTTGCCCTGACGACTTTAGAGATAGCCGCTGACTTTGTCGGAAGGGATAAAACTATCAAAAAAACAATGATCGTTGAAGCAATGCAACGCAAAATGTCGTACTACGACAAAAAAGCCGATTATCACTATGATACAATCTCGGCATTTATCAAAAGTATGCGGGCTGGCAAAACAGACGCCGCTCTCCATTACTTAGCTAGGATGATTGAAGGCGGGGAAGACCCAATATTTATAGCCCGCCGGATGGTAATTTTTGCGTCAGAAGACATAGGGAATGCTCAGCCGTCGGCACTAGTTCTTGCCACAAGTTGTATGCAAGCGGTGCATATGATTGGTATACCCGAAGCGTCATTAATCCTTGCACAAGTCGTTGCCTATCTTTCTGATGCGCCCAAATCAATTGCATCTACCGAAGCCATTGGCGCAGCTCTATCTGATGTTAAAAACGGACGTCTTGATCCAATTCCGCTTCACTTGCGCAATGCACCCACCAAACTCATGAAAGAGATTGGCTATGGTAAAGGGCACGTAAGATATCCCTGGCGGGATGACCCCAATGCCGGCGGACAGGAATATTTACCCAAGAACTTAGTGGGCAAAAAGTATTACGAGAGTCCGAAGAAAAAATAATGAGCTTTAGAATAATATTTTTTGAATCAGATAGAGGAGAAAAATATGTTGAAGAGATTATAAAATCACTTGACCCTTCGACTATCGCTAAAGTTGTTCACACCATCGACATGTTAGAAAAGTTTGGGCCAGCTTTGGGGATGCCTCATTCCAAGAAGTTAACTAAAGAACTTTATGAACTCAGAATTCGAGGCAAGCAGGAATTGAGGATAATTTATTGTTTTGCAAGAAACGATATATATCTAATACATGGCTTTCTGAAGAAATCACAAAAAACTCCCGCTAAAGAGTTGTCTACAGCTGAGAAAAGGTTTAGTAACTTAGGAAATGACATACCTTGACATGCAGTGGCAAGCAGTATAACATATATGTTATATAGAAATTTTTATGAAAGACTGGAAAACTGTTAAAAAATCACTATTAAAGAATAGAGAAGTCGCAGCTGAATATGAAAAGCTATCTCCTAAGTATGTCTTGATTTCTCAAATAATAGAGTTGAGACTTAAAAAAGGGTTAAGCCAAGATGATCTTGCGCAAAGAGTTGGAACTAAACAGTCGGCAATTGCCCGGGTGGAATCAGGTCGCGCTAATCCATCGATAAGTTTTTTGGAGAAGGTGGCTAAAGCATTGTCTTCAAAATTAATAATTCAAATCCGATAAATTTTAATAATTCTACCCAAGAATTTGGTTGGAAAAGTATTATACTAGCCCCAAGAAGAAATGAGGGAAATTTTAGATAGAATACTACGGAGAGAAGAATCGACAGTGACTGTTGGACTAACTAGCTCTGAGCCGGATCGTACGGTCTATACAATTAATTTCAATCCTCGAGCTTCAAAGCATTGGGAAAAAGTAGCTAAAAAAAGAGGTGTATCTCAGGCAGAAGCCGTGATTGAAGGTTTGAGACTTGTAACACTCCTGGCAAACGAAGAATTATATATTGAGGATTGTTTGGGAGACCCTATACAACTTCTTGACGTCTAATTAAATCGTCTAAGTAAAATTTCAGGAGACACTTGCCACTCGGGTCTTTGTTCGACTGGAAGTTCGTCTCTCACAACTCTTCCATATTTTTCAAGTTCTGCTTTCAATCGATCGGCATCAATTTTCATTGGGCCAGCCCAATTTGAAAGCGATACTTCGCGATCGTCACAATTTTCTGGACTTTTCATTTACAGCTCAATCATAGTATCTTTATTTCGTGTTTGTAAAGATTTGTAAATCGTTATTTATTTTTGTCCTTGCGCTTTTAATATTCAGGCCTATTCAGGCCCACGCTGCTTCTGAATCGATCAAAAACTTTGACGTTCAGATAATCGCCCACAAGGATGGAACAATGGATGTGGGCGAGACGATTGTTTATGACTTTGGGGATATCGATCATCACGGAATTTATAGATACATTCCGCGGGTTTCAAGAATTGGTGATCTATATAGGCAAATTGAAATTAATTTCACTGATGTTTTGCGTGATGGTAAAAACGAGAAATATGAAACGACCAATTCTACCGACCAAGCTTATATTAAGATAGGTGATCCCAACTCAACAATTGTCGGGGTTCATACCTACATTATTAAATACAAAGTTGCCAACGCTATTGGATCAAACTTTGAGGATCATGATGAGATTTATTGGAACGCCACTGGTAGTGAGTGGACCATACCAATTGAAAAGGCAAAAATATCTGTTGAGACCGATTTTGGAGTATTACCCAACCGAGCAGCTTGTTTTACCGGAGCCGCTGGTTCCACCCAAAAAGAATGCAGCGTTCCAAAGGATCCACCTTTTAATCCGATTACGGCGTTGAAAACTCTTACACCTGGTGAAGGACTAACCGTTGTTTATGGGTATCCCGCTGGGACTTTTCCTAAAAGTATTTTGACAAAAGATGATCCGGTTGCCAAACATAATCGTAACGTTGCACTCGCCCTGGCTGCCATTCCACTTGTTGGTAATTTCATCTTGGCTCCGATTGCTTTTTTCTGGTACCTTACTCACAAAAGGAAAAATAGGTTTGGTCCACCGGCTGTTAATTTTGATATTCCCAAAGATAATACAGGTAAAGTAATTCCACCGGCCGAAGCTGGCACAATCGATACCGCCAAGCTTGAGCGGGACGATGTCGTGGCAACTATTTTTGATTTGGCGATCCGTAAATATATTCGCATTGATGAGGCGAAAAAAGATAAAAAAATCTTGGGAATAATTCCATCGGGCAAAGATGATTATCTGATCACCAAACTTAAAAATGTCGATAGTGCTAATACTCCCTATGAAAAAACACTCATGGATGCATTATTTACAGAAGGCGAAAGTGTTAGTCTGTCGAGCTTGAAGAAAACTTTTTACAAGACTTTTGAGGATATGGAAAAAGAAGTATTTGAGTCACTTGTTGCTCGTGGTTATTACACCAAAAATCCTACGGTTCAAAGGAGCCTCTTGATATCTGGTGCAGTAGCCTCACTTTTTACACTTAGCGTTCTCTTATCCTTAGTTCTTTTTTATCTTTCGCGCAAACTAAACGGTCGGACAGAAAAAGGAGACCAGATCGATTGGCGCATCGATGGACTCAAACTTTTTCTTGAAAAAATGGATCGCAATTACACTTGGCAGGCGGGTCAATTAGCAATTGTTGAAAAGATGATTCCGTACGCAATGGCTCTGGGTTATATCGAAAAATTCATGCAAATTTTAAAAATCGTAAAGCCGGATTACAATCCGACCTGGTATTCGGGCCAAAACGCTTTTTACAACGCCGCCCTATTTTCCTCTTTTAATTCCAATATCACGACTTCAGCCCCGTCTAACTCGAGCGGTTTTTCTGGTGGCTCGTCCGGTGGCGGGGGAGGCGGCGGGGGCGGTGGGGGCTGGTAGCCTAACTTTTTTTGGATTTAGATTCGTTTCCCATAGCGATTGCCGAGACAACTTTGCTTGGGAAGGTAACCGGATTGATAATTTCTGGAAATTCCTTAGCAAGGCATGTTAGCATCGATTGATTGGCTTTGGCCATTTGATCAATAAGTGATTTTTCAATGTAGTTGGTGTCTATTCGCTGAAGCATTCTCTCAAGTTCGGGATCATTTTCTTTGATTCCGACTTTTTCTCTAATTTCCGCTAAAACCTGCAAGACTTTGGTGATTTCTTCCTCGGCAATGAGGTTTACCTGCAAATGTAAATCTTCTCTGAGTGAATCGACATACGAAGCCCGGCTTTGGGAAACGAGGACAATAATTGATAAAACAATCGCCTCGAGTGACACAACCATTGTCAAAAGGCCAAAAGGAAATGGGTCAAAAGGTTTAATTGATGTAAATCCTAGGTTGATACTAACCCAAACTGCAAACCAAATTGCGTTTAATATTAAAAATGTGGCCGAACCAAAAATTGCCGTAAGTCGATCAGAAAATCTGGTCAAAAATGATCTTGAGCGTAGTGCTTTAGCTTCAAATGATCTGTAAAACTGGTGTCTTTTTTCTGCGGCAACGGGCATAATTTAAGTGTAGTGACTTTTGAAAAGAAGAGCAAGTTTGACAGAGTATTTATCATCAGTTACTCTATTAATAGGCCCATGAATTCCAAAGTATCGAAAGTATTCGTCACAACAAGTGCTCTTTTGGTTATTTTTTCCTCTTCCGCCTTACCTGTTTTCGCAAAGGAAGGTGGTTTTTTTGGAAATTTTATGAACCGTTTTGAAAATAGAAAAGATAATTTCCAAGATCATCAAGATAAAGTAAAGGAGAGGCATGAGGAAAATCAGGCAAGCCGTGAGGCCAGTAAAGGGGCCAAGCGTGAGGATCATATAAAGAGACTGAAAGAAGTATTCACAAAAATTTTAAACCGTATGACTTTAGCCTTGGAAAGGCTAATTAATATTCAGGGTCGGATTGAGAATCGTATTACCAAACTAGAATCAGAAGGCAAAGATGTAAGTACAGCTAAGTCTGCTTTAGATGTAGCTAAAATCAAGAAAGCGGCTGCTCAGGCTGCAATTGATACGGCAAAAGCCAATATTGGTGGCATAGACACGTCATCAACAACCAGAGAAACTGTTTTGACTTCAGTTGCTAATATTAAAAATGCCAAGAGGGCATTACAGGACTATCATAGGTCGTTGAAAGATGTGGTAAAAATCTTAAGAGGTCTATCTGGTAAGGAGGCAACTAAGAGTGCAAAATAAACAGGTGAAAAAAGGTAATATTTTAACGATTTTACTCATAGTCCTCTCAATTGGCGCAGTTGGTCTTGCCTTTTGGTACTTTGTCATCGGACGCAGTCAGTTAGCTAGCGACCAGAGCCTCGGTACCAAGACTACCGCGGAGTATAAACCACTCTCCAAATCCGACGATGTCGGGTCCTTGGAGGGGGACTTGAACAGTACCGCGGTTGACAATCTCGATACCGACCTTAAGTCAATTGACTCAGACCTCTCTGGTATTTGAATTTCGCCTCAAATTCGCGTATAATACTCTTGATAGGAAGCGACGATTTGCCCCTAAATATTATTTAGATCGTTGTTAGGATACGACCCCTAGAACTTCGAATGTTTTAGTTTTTCCTAAATGAAAGGGAGGAGGAAAAAATAATGGCAAAAAGACTATTTGTAGGCAATCTTTCGTATAACGTTACATCTGACCAGCTTCAGACTGCATTCGCAGCCGCTGGAACTGTTGTTTCAGCTAACGTTATTACTGATAAATTTTCAGGACGATCTAAAGGTTTCGGATTTGTGGAAATGACCACTGATGAAGAAGCTAAAGAAGCAGTTGAAAAAGTTAATGGAGTAGAGCTAGATGGACGAGCAATCGTTGTAACCGAAGCTAGACCTAGAGAAGACAGACCCCGAGGAGATTTTGATAAATCTCATAATCGGTTCTAAATCTAATTTAACAAAAAACAATGAAAACTGAATCAAGAAGCGTTTGTATTAGGTGTGGTAAAGAAAGAATTGTTGTAAAGACTTGGCATGAGAAAGTCGGTTTTTCTATGGTGACTTACACCAAAACCGCTTGTCCAGACAAGGAATGCCAAAAGATTTTAGACGCGAGATTTGCTTTAGAGAAAGAAAAGCGAGATGCGCTTTTGGCTCAAAAAGCTGAGCGGCTTGCGGCTTCTAAAAAGGCAGTTAAGACAACTTAACTTTTTTTACCCGATCTTTGAGACGGTAAACAAATTTCAAACCTGACCAATCTTCGTCTACAGCAACAACTTTAACGTCCACAAGTCCGAGTGACAGACCAACTTCTCTGACAATGTTTTCATTGAGATCAGTAGGTATTTTTGATTTGCCTTTGGGCCAAGAAACCCAGAGCGATCCGTTTGGGGTAAGCATGCGCGCGGCTAGTGGAAAGATAGATTCTAGCTCCTGTTTGCCCCGGACGAATACCTGTATAAAATCGTAATCGGTACAGTCATCCAGATTTCCCAGTTTTAAATTTTTAAGCCCCAATTGACCCAAATAATTATCCGGTTGGTTGAAAAACCGCACTTTGTGTGCGGGTTTGAGGCCGAGTTTAGTAATAATCGCCTTGCTCATTAAACTCGATTAAAACGGGTGTAACGAGTTTATAAGTGGTTTGCCCGAATATCTTGCCATTGACTACGCGTCGAAAGAATAATATATTTTCGGGGATATGAACAGGCCCGAGTTAAGAACATATATTCCCGTTGATGAACCTGATGAAGGGCCAAATCTCAGATGGTTTAGGGTTGTTGACGAAGGAAGCGGTGCGACATTTGAAGTCCATGCAGATGAAATTGATGATGCGGTTGAATTATCTAAGCAAGAAGCGGCTTCAAGAGGAATTGAACTCTCGGGTCAGATTTTTGTCCGAAGAAATGAACCAGTCTGGCGCCAAGAATTAGAAATGAGATTTGGAACCGATTTTAAGGCAAATGCAGTAGAACCAAATTCTTCTGATCGTTTGGGCTCACATAATCACAGTATTAAAGATACAGCTTGATCGATCGTGGTAATATATAACCTCGGTGATTTCAAGTCCTTGACACCAAAGACTCTAAATTTTTAGACTTAAACTGAACTTACCTAAATGGATGACGATGACGTAAACACAATCACTCCTGCTAAAGACGATCCCCAAGACGGTTTGGATATGGATGGTATTGTGGTGGCCGACAAGATAACTTCTGGAGAAGAAGACATCAGCGCAGCTCCAGTAGACATCGATGAAGCCGGAGCAGCGGCTGGCAGACCCCTAGGCCCTACCGACCCTCTTGGCAAATCAGGAACAACCGATATTTTTGAAGATGATCAAGAATCGGGAGGAGGTGGAGAATTAGGATGAATAAAGTAGCAATTGGAGTTTTGGCTTTGTGCGCAATCGCCCTCGCTGGTTGCAACAAAACAACTACTCCCGCAACTACCGCCCCGTCGTCCAATACAACACAGCAGTCCTCCACAGGAAGCTCATCGCAATCAAGCAGCACAACTATCACATTCGACGGAAAAACGTTTAGCCCGGCTAATGTAACAGTCAAAAAAGGAACCACAGTTACTTGGACCAACAATAGTAACCAATCCTTATGGGTGGCTTCCAATCCGCACCCGACGCACACTGGCCTTCCTGGATTTGATGAGCTTAAAGGAATGATGAAAGGTGAAAGTTACTCTTACACATTCACTAAAACTGGGTCATTTGGATATCACGACCACCTAAACGCTTCTTCTGGTGGTACAGTAACAGTAGAGTAAGTAATTTTGGATGAAGAAAGTTATTGCGTTTGGGACTTTTGATTTGATGCACCCAGGCCATACAAGCTTTTTAAAACAAGCAGCTGCCCATGGAGATTTTTTAACAGTGGTAGTTGCAAGGGATCAAAATGTCTTGTCAGCCAAAGGGTATATACCTCTTTGGGATGAGGAAATGAGACTGGCGGCTGTTGCCAAACTCCCATTTGTCTCCAAAGCAATTCTTGGATCACCCGCCGGACATTACACCCTCATTGATATAATTTCCGAAAACCCTGACGTTGTTTGTCTTGGTTATGACCAATGGCCAACGGACGAAAAACTCATGACCGATCTGACTTTGGTTGGCATTATCGATATTCAAATCCGCAGACTTCTCGCTTTCAAGCCTCATTTGTACAAATCCTCCATTCTGAGAGACTATATCGAGACTAAAGAACTCTAAATGCGTCTGTCCTTACTTATCTTATTACCCGTTTTAGCGGTAGCTTTAGGCGGGTGCAATTTCACTAAGTCTATTGATAGGCAACCCGAGGGCAGTTTGGCAGCCATTCCGCAAAATATAAGGACCACCAATTTATCCGATGTAACAGTCGGACCAGGCAAAGGTGTGGCAACAAGGTCGTTTAGCAGTGGCAAATTTGTCCATACAATTGCCGCGTCATTACCTGCTCTCAAACCAGGCGAGTTTTACGAAGGATGGCTTGTCAGGGGTAAAGCTGGGGATGCCGATTATGATTTTGTCTCAACCGGCAAATTTACAAAAGCTGGCGACGAATATGATCTCAAATACGAATCAGACAAGGACTTAAGCGATCATGATCAGGTAATAGTAACTTTAGAAAAAGTGGACGATAGTTTGCCCGAGAAACATATCCTCGAAGGAAAGTTTGAATAAAAGCGGGAATTTGATATAATCTCAAAGCTATGTTTGATAAATTACAACAACTCAAAGAGCTCAAAAAAATGCGCGACCAGGCCATGGAAATGCAGAAAATGCTTGATGCTGAAGTGATCGAGCACGAAAGTCATGGCGTAACAGTCAAAATCACCGCGGCTCAAAAAGTGCGATCAATTGATACCAACGGCAAATCAGATGACGACATTACCGATGCAGTCAATGACGCCATCAAAAAGTCTCAAGAAGTCGCCGCTAAAAAAATGCAAGGCATGATGGGCGGAATGGACGGACTCAAAGGACTCCTGGGCGGCTAATTTTTATCTCCGGGTTTCGACTGATACTTACCTTCTTTAAAAGCTTGAATTCCACTTTGTTCCCGTGCCTGCCTTTGATGCATAGAAAGACGACCATAAACTTTTTGAAAAATTCTCGCATATCTCGGACTCTTCTTTTCTAAAATTTCTTCCGGTGTGATAAATGTTACTTTTCTGCCTTCTGCTTCCAATTCTTTGACAGTATTTTCAGTAAGAACCTCAGTCCTTGGCCGGTGCCAGTCGCTTGTCATGATAGCAACTTTTTGGAAGCCCTTCTCTCTAATAATTTCAGCACACTCCTTAAGATTCTCAATTGTATTTAGAGATCGATCCTCGAGAATTACATCATCTGCGGGTACTCCGTAACGTACGAGCTCTGTCTTCATCACTTCAGCTTCGGTGGGAGCTTCCGGGTCAGGAGTTGTTCTGCCAGTAGATACTATAAACTTTTTAGCCACACCTTTTTTGAAAAGTTCTGCAGCTGCGATTGTGCGTGAATGAGCGCCGATACTTTTTTCTGGCCCTTCCTCGAGAGATGTCGTTATCCAACCTCGGTTAGGTGTTTTTCTGATATTGCCACCCAAAATTACAACGACATCATACTTGGGTTGCGATTCGATCTCAGGGGATTTGGGAGCTTCACCATTTTCCATTGATAAATTGTCTCACATTCTGCTTTTGCTATCAAAAATTTGCTAGAATGGGGAGCATGAAAGTACCGCCAGCTTTGCAGGATATGATTGATGCTTTCGAAAGATTGCCAGGTGTTGGACCAAAGACAGCGTCGCGTCTTGCCTATTATCTTCTGCATGCTCCCAAAACCGAAGCTGAAAAATTATCAACGGCTTCAGGTAATCTGCATGATAATGTAAAGCTCTGTTCAGTTTGCCGTAACGTGGCCGGGACCGATCCGTGTGAGATTTGTTCGGATGATCAGCGGGATGAGTCAGTTATTTGCGTGGTCGAAGAAGCCCTCGATATCCTGGCGATTGAAAAATCGGGAGTTTTTAAAGGGCTTTATCATTGTCTAGGTGGGGTGATTTCACCGCTTAATAATATTGGCCCGGACGAATTATTTATCCGCGACTTGCTTCCACGTCTTAAGGATGGCAGTGTCAAAGAGCTGGTTTTGGCCACCAATCCGTCGATGGAAGGGGAGGCAACGGCAATGTATATCCAAAGACTTATTTCCCCCTTGGGTCTTAAAATCACACGTATTGCACGGGGTTTGCCTGTAGGTGGGGAAGTCGAATACGCCGATGATGTTACACTCCGTCGGGCTTTCGAGGGGCGAAGAGAGTATTAATTTGGTAAAATACAAATATGGCAGATTTTAAATCAGTTGGAGGCGACACTTTATCCGAAGTCCGCGGCACGGCTAAGACGATGGCCAAGAGTGCTGTACAGGAAGTGGGCAATATTACCAGTGGAGCTCTTGGTCAACTTACCGGTAGTATGCAAAGTCCTGAGCAACAGGTAGAAAAAGCCAAAGCCCAGGTACAATCAAAACAACAAAATGACGCAAAGATTGCTCAAATCAGATCTCAATTGTCTAGCTTTCATCGAAGAGGTACAGAGCCCCAGCGAATCAACTTGACACCTAGACCAGCCGGACCTGAAATCAAAACATACAGGTCTTCAACGCATGTTAAAGAACTTCCCAAGATAGTCGATCCTCGCACTAAACGCGAGGCTGAATTATCTGGTGGTCGATCTTCTGAGTGATTCAACGAACAACCTGTTAATTAGTGTTCAATACAACAGTATATTGTACATTGGACGATAATTGGATTATTGATTTCTCGTTTAAATGGCTCTATATTTAAAACCATGTTAACAGTAGATGACAAAAAGGAAATAAGAGAAATAGTTATGGAAGAGAATAGCCAGATAAGATCTTCATTGATGGAAATTGAGAAAGACAGAGAAGTTCTCAAAGATATCTGGGAGTTTGTAAAAGATCATACTCTAAAAATCGGTGACCACGAAGAAAGAATTACTCAACTAGAATCTAGACGTTAATTTTCAATTCACGATTCCTAATTACCCACTCCTCTGATACAATTTGAGCATGAGAATTTTTAACTATCTCTCACGCCAAATCGAGGAATTCCGCCCAATCAGGCGCAACGACGTTGGCATGTATACTTGTGGTCCGACTGTCTATGATTTTGCCCACATTGGACACGCACGGACCTATACTTTTTCTGATATTTTAAAGCGCACCTTGGAGTTCAATGGTTACAAGGTTAATCATGTGATGAATATCACCGATGTTGGACACCTGACATCGGATGCCGACACCGGGGATGACAAAATCGAAAAGACAGCCGAGCGTGAGCACAAAAGCGCTTTGGAAATTGCTCGGTTTTATACCGACGATTTTTTTAGCATGCTTGAGGCTCTTAATATCAAAACTCCTCAAATAGTTTGCAAGGCAACCGACAATATTCCCGAAATGATCGATCTAATCAAGACACTTGAGCGCAAAGGATTTACTTACGAGACTCAGGATGGCGTATATTTTGACACGTCAAAATTTGAAGAATATGGGATCTTGATGGGTAAGATGTTTGAGTCTTTACAAAAGACACTTCGGGCCGGAGCCCGCGTAGAGATGGTGCCGGGTAAGCGAAATCCGACTGATTTTGCACTTTGGAAATTTTCACCCAAGGATTCAAAAAGACAAATGGAGTGGGATAGTCCATGGCCCGCGCCAGGGCGGGGTAAAGTCCAAGGTTTCCCGGGCTGGCATATTGAGTGTAGTGCGATGAGTATGAAATTTTTGGGTGAGACTTTTGATATCCATACCGGTGGGATCGATCATGTGCCGGTCCATCACACCAACGAAATTGCCCAATCCGAAGCAGCAACTGGTAAAAAGTTTGTGAAGTATTGGGTTGAAGGTAATCATTTGCTAGTTGAGGGAGAAAAAATGTCCAAAAGCCTTGGCAATTTTTTCAGAGTGGCCGACATTATTGAAAAAGGCTTTGACCCGATTGCACTTCGGTATCTTTATCTGACAGCTCATTACCGAAGCGAGCTGAATTTTACATGGGAGAGTCTGGAGGGAGCCCAAAACGCACTTAATAATTTACGTGAGGAAATTAGTTATTGGGATGAAGCTAAAGTTGGGTGTGCAGAATTTGAGAAAAATTTTAAGGACGCCATCTCTGATGATTTGAATACTCCAAAGGCCATTGCGGTGATGTTTGCGATGGTCAAAAGTGATTACCCTGGTAGTGCAAAGAGAAAGTCTGCCGAATATATGGATCAAGTTTTGGGACTTAAACTTAGCGAGGTTAAAAAGTTGGAACTAACAACAGAGGCAAGAGAATTGATTGATAAGAGAGAGAGTTTCCGATTAAAAGGCGAATTTGCTCAAGCTGATAAAGTGCGCGATGAACTTTTAAAAATGGGGATCGAAGTTGAAGATACATCCGAGGGTTCACGCTGGAGACTCAAGAATGGATCTTAGATTTTGGGCTTTAGATTATTGATGGAGATTTTAAGAGCAGAGTTTTGAGAAAAAATAAGTTTAAAATAATTATTTTTTCACCCACCAAGACGGAGGAGGGTCAAGAAAGTCAACAGATTCGTAATAAGTTGCAGCAGGAGTCATCAGAGTCCATCCTTCTTTAACCTCTTTTGTTTGATAGTGAATTGTCAGGCCTTTTAGATCGACTAGTTGAAAGTGGTTGATCTCAGCCACAATTCGATCTTTTGTTAATGGCGGATCTTTAGGGCATTGCAGATAACAAATACCTAGAGGGTGAGCATTTTGGGTAATTTTATTTTTTGTATCAAGTTTTAATGCTAGAGGTTGGGAGACATCACGCGCCGACAAAAATCCCAAATCTCCATCCCAAAGAGTTATTGGGGCTGGATAGTTTGAAAAGATATATTCTGAAAAAGTATTTATCGTTTGAATCTTTGGAATAGTTTTTTCTCTTTGGACTGTTTTTGCATTACTTAAAGAAACAATTGCTAAAATGCAAATTGCATTGAGTGCGAGATACGCAACTATTCTGTTTACTTTATAAAGTTGAGTGATTGTCCAACCAGAAAATAAAATGACCATAGGTTCTATAAAAAGAACATACGAAGCAACTCTTTCTCCGCGATAATTTCTTAAAATAAAGACCTGCAGTAAAAAAACAATAATTATTAAAATAAGCTCTTTGTGAAGTTTTTTTAAAACCGTCATTCTAATACCAAAAAAAGCAGCCAAAATAATTAATGCAGTGGCTGCAAATGTCGGAACCCCTAAAACCCTTGCCCAAAAATTGGGCCACCATTCAAAAGCATAGGTTAACCATCGATTGGGAAAGTAAAGCAAGTACTGACCTTCTTTATAGTAATAGACTAACCCTTTTATGTTAAACCAATTGTGTTGGGTATCAAAAACAAGCATAGGGATAAAAGGGATTAGGTATCCTATTGCGAGAACGAATAATCCTATAACAGCTTTTTTAAACGAACCTAAGGTAAAAATGATCACACTATATGAAAGCATGGCAAGTCCCTGCCAATGAAAGTTTGCCGTCAATGACATGGATAATCCTAAAGCAAAAATCCAGATCAATTTCTTTGATTTGAAAGATATGATAAATAAAAGAAGTGTAAGCCAAGAAAAAACTCCGGCGGCTAGATGCTGAGTAAGGATTGTTGCAAAAGCGATTTGGGTAGGAGAAACAGCGGCAAGTATCCCCATGATCGTACCCAAAAATCTACTGTCAATTTTTCTTCCAACCCAGTAAGCGATTATTGGAGAAGCCAAAGAAATCGTTGTTGTAAATACCCATGGAGCCAGAAAAATGCCTTTAAAAAAGAGACTAGGAATAGCCATCAGGTAATACCACCAAGGACCAAAAGTAAAAGGACCAGCTGAGGAAAATGAACCGATAAGCGCAAGCTTGCCTTGAGCAATCATTTCCCGGCCTACTAAAACGTCACGCGAACTATCAGAACCGATTCCTATCTGATTTGGCCAGTCCCAAAGCCTTAGAAGTGCTGCTAATATTAAAATTAAAACTGAGATAATAAAGTCGGGGTTTTTGCTCAAACTTTTTAATCGCATCAACCACTTGGTCGTCATATTTTTATTTAAATTTAACATTATTCTTTTAGCAATTTGAAGTAGGTAAGAATTTTTTTGGATCGGGACTTTAAAAGAAAAGAAAATTTCGCTAGAGTGATATTATGTCTGACAATAATGGCGAGAAACCTCATGTACCCCTCGATGTTGCAAAAACTCCGCTGCTTTATGAAATAACTCCTGCAATTGGTGAAATTATCCCCTGGATGTCTAAGTTTGAAAAGGGTCCTCAAAAATACACTTATGAGCAAGTTGCTGGGGCTGTCAGTCGAACAAGAGAGCGTTTGGTAAAGGAAAACCCTGGTGCAGGGTATGCAATTGACACAGTTTTGGATTTGGCTTTTGGGCCCTTTCGATTGCCAAAAGACGTCTTGGGCAGTGGGGACATTGACATAAGTGAGGCAAGGCACTCAGCAGCTATGCAGCACAATTTAGCCCATGCTATTAATTTTGCCATTGGCAGTTCGTCAAGTCCAGAATATACTTCCCAAATTTGCAAAATTATGGCTGTTGGCAATGCAGTTTCAAACTTTGGTAGGAGCCAATCAGAAAAAAGAATGGGAATATTTTGGAGTGGTGTCCGCAACGAAGCTGCAATCATTAATTTCTTACAGAGTGCGGGGCTTAGGGTTTACGTTCCAGACTACACAATCGAACCTAATAAAGATGCGCCGTTTGACGATGAGGTTTTGCAAGCCGATGTGTATGGTCATGTCGATTTTGTTGCAACAAGCGGTGATGGTAGAAGAGTTTGGGCAATCGACTCCAAAAGCGATCGCAACAGAAGCTCAGTTTATATTGATCAACAAGAAAACCCCTGGCTGCCAAGCTGTTTAAATCCGCTTACTAGGAATGCTACAAGGATAACAAAAGAAACAGTGTGGCTTCCTGGCACAGCGTATGCATTTGAGTCGGATGGTCGGTTAACCTCTTCAAAACCAAAAGATGTGTTGAAGCATCATATCGGTTTATCGTTTGAGGTTGAAAGAGATCTTGAGAATTCGTTTGCAAACGAGAAGATTGCTGCTTAAAATTAATCGGATATGCCTAAAGAAATAAAAAAAGACGGACAGACACAACCACCTCAAACACCAAACCTAGATTTACTTTCACGGGCAATAGAGGTTTTTGAAAAAGAGTTAGAAAAAGTTGATACGGATGAGGATTCAAAAAAAAGAAAAACAACTTCTTAAAAAGTTTTTAAAAAACCCTACCGCCAAATTTATTATCGGGCTAATTTTTATTTTTGCCTTGTCTTTTGGCTTTCGCTTTATACCATCATCTCCTCAAGCAAATTCCCAAGGTGACACTAATGTGCCGGAAATGAAGCGGATACTGGGAAGCAATCAAGAGGATCGTCTTAATGCGACTCGAGAACTCACCCAAAGAGTGGGTGTACTGCAGGCCCAAGAAATTCTTCAAAATTCCGCTCTGCCTCATACGGGAGAGGGGCATTTGGCGGTTCATCAGATTGGTTTCGAAGCCTATAAACAATACGGTCTCAAATCAATCTTGTACTGCAAAGATTATTTTCTTTATGCATGCTTTCATGGCACTATCATTGAAGCCGCGTCGGAGCAGGGTTTTGAAGCCATTGGCAAAATGACTGATTATTGCAGAGATCAGGATGCCCGGTATTTTCAATGTCTGCACGCAGCCGGTCACGCAATCAACGCCATGTGGGATTACAAGCTGGACGAGGCTTTGAAAACTTGTGACCAACTTTACGAAAAAGATACCCAACTTCAAGATGGTTTAAGCTCTTGCCACAACGGGGCATTTATGGAAAATCTTTTTGGCGTCCATGATTTTGGGACCGGCAAAGAAACAAAGAGAGATTGGTTGTCGTCAGATCCATATTTTCCGTGTAATGCTTTTGGTGAGAAATACCAACGAGGTTGTTGGCTCAATCAAGCGGCTCGTATTTATCAAATTAGCGGTGGGGATATCAAAAAGACTGCACAGCTTTGCGACCAGGTTGGCAACAGCCAATATACCGATTGGTGTTATGACAATTTGGATCGCCAAATTCACCCTCTGACGGAAGGAAGTACAAATAAAGTCTTGTCACTGTGTGGAATCTTACCCCAAGACAGGCAACCGACCTGCGTCCATGTCAATGCCGTTTCATATTATTCGGTTGGGGACCCGGCAATGGCCCTTAAGGTTTGTGCCGTTATGCAAGGCGAGGCAAGGCTTGGTTGTTTTGATGTAATTACGAATTACATTTCTGGTGATGGTTCGGATATTTCCAAAAAACAACAACTCTGTAGTCAGTTACAAAACGAAGATGCAAACCGCTGTTTTTCAAAACTTCCGAAAGTATAAAATTTATTTTTTTACGATCATAGTCCTGATTGGTTTGGGACTGGTAAGTGCCTTTTATCATAAGCCTCAAGATAATAAGGACTTGGAAACCATTAAAACATTGATTAAAAAAAGTGATTACAAAGGTTTTGAAAATTTCACTAGAGAAATATCGGCTCAAAAGACCTACGATTTGCTTAAAGTAGAATTTCCAAATAATGACGCCACCGCCCATGATTGGACCCATGTGGTCGGAATTGTTGCCTACGATACAGGAGGACTTGATGGGCTTAAAGTTTGTGATTTTGAGTACAATTATGGCTGTTTCCATGGATTTATCGAGGAATTTATTATCAAAAATGGCGTTGAAAAAGTAGTTGAGATAGAAAAAACATGTCAGGATTTTGGACCGACTCACGCCCCATCTTGTCTCCATGGCATTGGACATGGCGTAATGTCGGCCAAGGCTTATGATCTTGAACCGGCTCTGGCAAGTTGTGATTTTTTGATGGAGTCTTCAAGAGTATATTGTTGGGATGGTGTTTTTATGGAACGAGTTATTGGATCAATGGTTCTTGATAAATCTACTGTTGCCCTAAAGGCCGATGACCTTAATAGTCCTTGTAATAAAGTTGAAGAAATTTACCAGGAGCAATGTTATCGCAATCAAGTGACCTCTTGGTCGACCTTCTTTGGCGGCGATGTCTCCAAAATTGGCGCGAGGTGTGCAGCGATTGACAAAAAATTACAAATACAGTGTTTTGAAAGCATTGGTTATCAAAATGTAATGAGTGCGTCCGAGGCTGAAAATCGGCTTGTTGGCCTTTGTGATTCAATTGTGAGCTCGTACGGACGCAACCGTTGTCTAATAGGGGAGATGAAGGAATTACTTTTTGAGGGTAAGTCGACCCAATTAGCCTCAAAAATATGTGGATATATTATGGATAATCAAGCTTCGGAGTGTTTTGATAACTATTCTCGTGGGTTTGCTGATTACCGATTACGATTTGGGACTTGACAGCGCATTTTCCATGATCAATTATTAAACTACAACCTATAAAGTGACAACCAAAAAAGGTTTTGTCCACTTACTGCCCATAGTTCTGATATTAGTAGCCTTGATTGTAGGGGGCTACTTTTTGTACACAAAGGTCCTAAAGCCAAAAACAGAGGCACCCAAAGTTCAGCTTCATTCCACTTACGAAAACCCATTTGATAAATCGGCTCAGTACATCAATCCGTTCGTTGAGTTTAAAGATCCCTTTGATACCGCACCCACCAAATCAAAATGACACTTAATTTGAGATTATTAAAATTGTCCCTCTGGCTTACCTTTCTTTTTGTAGGTTTGATATTTTTTGCCCAAAGCGCTAAAGCAGTCTCTCCGTCACAACTTACGAGTCAATATGGCGTCACTTATCCGATTGGCTCCCTCAGCGGATGTAAAGATTTTGCCGATTGCCGATCATATTGTGAGGATCCGGTTAACTTTACATCATGTGCAACCTATGCCAAGGACAAAGGTTTTTATGTGGAAGACAAGGCACTCACTGCCGATAATAAGCTTTTTCAACAAACCAAGAGTTCTTTGGGATGCGACAGTTTAGCTTCGTGTGAAGCAGTCTGTTCTGATCAGACGAATTATGATAAGTGTAATAAGTTTGCTGCCGATAATAAATTAATTGGTGGATATGTAAATGACCCCTCGGGAGCTGTGATTATTAGCAAGGCTAAAGACGATTTGGGTTGTAATTCGATTGGTTCATGTACACAATTTTGTAGCCAGGAGGCAAACAGGCCAAAATGTGAGCAGTTTGCGAATGAGACTGGTTTGCGTGGTGGTAATACGACCGAGGGACCGGGCGGATGTACATCAAATGACAATTGCCAGGCATTTTGTGCTGACCCCAACAACTTTAATAAATGTTCCGATTTTAGTCAAAAGGTTGGAACAGGCGGATTTACTGGGCCAGGGGGATGCGCAAGTCCGGAAACTTGTCGAACGTATTGTGAGCAAAACGCTGATAATTGCCGAAGTATCGCGCCTTTTTCGTCGGGTCGATATGTCCCGGTAACATGTGCTGACGGTGAATTCTTTGGTCCGGGCGGAGCTTGTACTCCGGTAGAAAAATCGACTCAGTCAGCAGAGTGCGCCTCAACCAATAAATATTGGACAGGTAACAATTGTCAGGATAAGCCACCAGCTGGAATCAACACACAAGTCCAGACAGCTTATTTTCAACCAAGGCCAGATATGGGCAATTGCGCAACGCCCACTGGATGTTATGACTTCTGTAAATCCAATCCAGGTAAATGTGGCGGGTTCAATACCAATACTCAAAGACCATCCGAGGCTTACTTGCCAAGTATCTATTACACACCCGGGGCAACTGTAAAAATTGAACCTCGGGCAGACATGGGTGGATGTAGTTCACCCGGTGGTTGTTATGATTTTTGTAAATCCAATCCTGGCAAATGTGAAGGATTTGACGCCAAGTCGCCCAGACCGCTTGATTCTTATGTCCTTGCCGCTTATTACACACCGCCTTCAAATTTTGCCTACCCAACACCTCCGGCAACCAATTATTACGTGACACCAGTTTATTACACGCCACCAGCCGGTTCCAATTACTCAACGCCAACTTATTACACACCGGGAATTTATTCATCGCCGAGCTATTACACGCCACCAGCGGGATCCAACTATTTAACACCGTCTTATTACACTCCAGGAAGTTATACAACACCGTTTAGCACGGCTTCTAATTATTCGACACCTCCGACGTACGCCACTCCGAGATATTACACACCGCCCTCCGGATCAAATTATGCAACGCCGACTTATTATTCGCCGAGTTATTACACACCTCCATCAGGATCAAGTTATTCAACGCCTTCATATAGCACGCCTCAGTATTACACTCCTAATATTGGTGGGACGGCTTATTCCACACCGATATATTACACTCCACCTCCGGGATCTACTTATTCTTCGCCTAGTTATTACACGCCTTACTCTTACCCAACTCCGGGGGCAGGTTATTCTTATCCTTCTCCATCCAGTTATTATTCTTACCCGACACCGTCTGGTAGTTACAGCTACCCAACGCCGTCAACCTATTACACGCCATCGAGTTACAGCTACCCAACACCGGGCACACCTTATTCCTACCCAACCCCATCAACTTACTCTTACCCAACACCTTCGAGCTATTCTTATCCGACTCCATCTGCTTACAGTACACCTGCGCCCTATGGAACTCCGACTTACTCCACACCCGCTCCATACGGCACTCCGACCTATTCCACGCCTGCTCCTTACAACACACCGCCTGTCTTGGGAACCCACACAAATCAGAGCTGGTGGGAGCGATTTATAAGCATTTTCATTAGATAATCCCGAAGAGGAACGATTGCCCCAGAGCGAGTGAGTAACTGCCCACGCTTTGGGGTTTTTTGTGTCCAAATTTCATTTAATTCTGCTTTTGATTCAATTGACACGAACTTGCGAATATATATAATGACGGTGCAAGGAGAGGGATTTCTTAAAATGGTTGAGATGGAAGAGGGGAAAGCTGGTGAGTCAGATGAATATGTGAGTCCCAAAGATGCACGCAAAATGTTGGGCAATTTGAACTCGATTGATTGGTATAGAGCGATGTCAACATTTGAGAGAAAAATAGAAGGTGATCGTGTTTTTTATTCAAAGAATTCGGTAGACGAAGCGATTGAAAGACGCAAAAACCCCTCACCTACTCCTAATGAAGGTGATCATAGGCACCATTGGCTAATCGAGACGCCAACTAGTGCAACA